>Ga0228535_1000222_pt1 | contig 186422 bp, 174 predicted proteins | sample SJ1metagenome_FD_168457 | JGI IMG/M metagenome (GOLD analysis project Ga0228535, IMG submission 168457) | Enriched culture of PCE-dechlorinating microbial communities from Ithaca, New York, USA - SJ1 | ecosystem: Engineered > Modeled > Simulated communities (microbial... > Unclassified... | reverse complement strand
CATTTACTGGACGGCATTTTCGGAACTTCGCCTAATTTCATGCTGGGTTTATTTTTCCTGGCCATCTTCCTGTGCGTCATGCGGCTTTATCAGGAGGCCTGGAAGAAAAGAAAGGATTTCTGATATCATTTCCGAACCAGTGGTTGATTGGGAAACCGTATTCTTATACAAAGAGGATGTAGATGGAAAACCAGATAATTTTTACATATTCCCAGCCCACCTTTTTCCAATCGGCTAAAGAGAGATCCCCAAGTCTGCCCGGCGCCTTCTCATAATGGGTCGGTGCAAAATAAAATTCCCCTTTTTCTCCGGTAAACACTTTGGTCACAATCAATTTAATTCTGCGCATATGATACGGTGAGCTGACAAACACGGCGGACTTAAGCCCGAAATCCGCCATTATTTTTTTGGCTTCCAGAGTTTCAATATGAGTATCTTCATAGAATGATGCTTCCGGAGCGGAAGAATCTTTCTTTTTTATTAATTTACGAGGGATTAAGTTCGACGAAAGATATTTTATATTACCGTTATCCAGTATTCTGTAAACTTTATGATAAGCTGGTATAATCAGGTAATCTGCCATTCCTTCACTGATTATTTTATAAGCTTCCTTCTGACGTGCGGTAAAATCAGGCCCCAAAAAAAGAACTATGGCATCCGCCTTCCGGTATGGTGAAGAATAAAGTAAAAAACCGGGCGCAGAGACTAATGCTCCGGCAAGAATAAGAATGATTAGAAAAACGGTCAGAATAATCTTTTTACGCCTGGGCACGGTTTCACCATTAATATGATTAATAATTACTTACAGCATAATCTCGCGGCAGCAGACTGGGAAGCGGAAATTGCAATGCAAATGACATCCGTTACAATTTATTTTTCAGTTCGTTCAGCTTATTCAACGCTGCAAGCGGTGTCATCGCCGTAATATCCAGAGCCTTCAGTTCAGTGATAATTGCATCTTCACTTTCCATAAAAAGACTCAGCTGCGGCTTGTCGTTTTTCGCAGCATTCAAACCGCGGGCGATGCGGGGCATACCGATTTCGTCATATTCTCCTTTTTCCAGATTATGCAGTATTTCTTTGGCCCGGGAAATTACCTCCGGCGGCACACCGGCGATTCTCGCCACTTCAATGCCGTAACTGCGGCTGGTACCGCCCTCCATAATCTTGCGCAAAAAAATTATCCGCTCGCCCCATTCCTTCACGGCAATGTTATAATTCCTGGTACCGTATTTGGTCGCCGCAAGATCAGTCAATTGATGATAGTGCGTCGCAAACAGAGTGCGGACTCCCCTTCCCTTAAAATCGTGAATATATTCGGCAACCGCCCAGGCAATGCTTAAACCGTCGAATGTCGATGTACCGCGGCCTACTTCGTCGAGGATAACCAGGCTGCGTGCCGTGGCATTTTTCAGTATTTCCGCCATTTCCGTCATTTCCACCATAAATGTGCTCTGACCGCGCGCAAGGTTGTCGGAAGCACCTATACGGGTAAATATTTTATCGACAATTCCTATTTTTGCTTTTGCCGCCGGAACAAAGCTGCCCATCTGGGCAAGCAGAACAATCAGCGCCACCTGCCGAATATAGGTAGATTTCCCCGCCATATTGGGACCGGTGATAATGAGCAGCCGGTTGCTCTCCATATCGAGCAGCGTATCATTCGGCACAAAACTCTCCTTATTTAAAGCTACCTCCACAACCGGATGGCGGCCGTCTTTGATGATGATCGTACTGTCGTCATCCACTTCCGGACATACGTAATTATATTTTTCCGCAACTTCAGCCAGAGCGGCAAAGACATCCAGTTCGGCCACGAGAGATGAATTTTTCTGAATTTTATTTATATGCCCGGCTATATTGTCGCGCAGGGCAAGATAAAGTTCGTATTCTTTTTCCCGAATTTTTTCTTCGGCATTTAAAACCGTCTGTTCAAACTCTTTGAGTTCCTGATTAATATAACGCTCGGCGTTAACTAGCGTCTGCTTCCGGACATACGAAGAGGGAACCGCCGCGGCATTGGCCTTCGTAACTTCGATATAGTATCCGAAAACACTGTTGAAGCCGACCTTCAGTGTATTAATGCCCGTCTTTTGCCTCTCCTGCTGTTCGAGCGCCGCAATCCATTTTTTGGCATCCCTGCTGATTGATTTCAGTTTATCCAGATCTTCGTCAAAACCATCCCGGATAAAACCACCATCCATAATATTCTGCGGCGGATCATCGGCAATCGCTTGCGCAATCAAGTCCACCACTTCCGGCATGGCGCTCAGTTTATCCCGAATGCCGGCAACCGCCGGTGTAGTAAAATCGGCCAGCATTGATTTTAATTCCGGTATTGCCGCGAGGGAAACCTTAAGCGCAGTGAGATCACGGGGATTAGCTACCTTTAGGGCCACACGGCCGGCAAGCCTTTCCAGATCGTAAATCCGGACCAGAGTTTTGCGTAAATCCGCCCGTAAAAGGTGGTTATCTTTAATTTCCGCTACCGCAGAAAGTCTTGCCCGGATTTTGGCCGCATCCGAGAGCGGATAATTGAGCCACCAGCGCAGGCGCCTTGTCCCCATCGGCGTCCCGGTTTCATTGATTAAAGAAAAAAGAGACCCGGCTTTGGAATTACCGGAAATCGTCACAAACAATTCCAGATTCCGGCGTGCCGTCTCATCAATCAGCAGATGATTTTCCGTATTGTACCATTTGATGTCGGCCAGATGCTGCGGTTGGACTTTCTGCGTTTCCGTAACATAACGCAGAACCGCACCTGCGGCGGATACCGCGGCCGGACATCCGGCGATTTTCGATCCGGCAATTTTTACGGCTCCGAAAATATCGGCCAGCAACCGCTGCGCCGCATCTCTCTGAAAATAATCATCACCCAGATAATTAATCCCGCCTGCGGGCCATTGCTGTTCCAGGGTTTTTCGCAATACTTTATCCGGAAAAGATTCAGCAAGAATCAATTCCTTGCAATCGAGTCCCGCTATTGCCGCAAGCAGGGAACTCCTGTCGGAAAATTCACCGAGTTGAAAATCTCCGGTGGAAATATCCACAAAGGCCAAACCGAATTTCCCTTCCTCCAGGGAAAGACCGGCCAGAAAATTATTTTCTCCGGCCTCAAGATTTTCCGCATCGAGCAGCAGGCCCGGAGTGATCACCCTGATCACATCCCTCTTCACAATACCTTTTGCTTTCCGGGGATCCTCCATCTGTTCGCAGACAGCCACTTTCAACCCCTTTTCCACCAGCCTGCTGATATATGCGGCGGCGGCATGATAAGGGAAACCGCAAAGCGGTACGCTGTCTTCCTTGCCTTTGTTGCGGGAAGTAAGCGTTATTTCCAGGATGGGGGCGACCCGCAGGGCGTCTTCAAAAAACAATTCATAAAAATCACCCATGCGATAAAGCAAAATGCAGTCTGGATACTTCTCTTTAATCGCCACATACTGCTTCATGGCAGGAGTTAAATTCAGTGTCGCCTCTATTCCCATTTGTCTTTACCTTTTTGTTCCAGATCAATGCAGTCGGTCTTATTGTTTGGCCTGTCCGGCGGCTGGGGACCACGCGGCCATGTATTGGTGCGAATAATAAAACTGCCGCTCGCCAGCCAATTTACCAGGCTTATGACCAGAGCGCCCAGAAACGCGGCCAGAAAACCATCCACTTCCAGACCGGTTACAAAATAGGCAACCAGTTTAAGCAGGAAAGCATTAATCACGAAAGAGAAAAGTCCCAGCGTCAGGATATTCAAAGGCAGGGTAAGAATAATCAATACCGGCCGGATAAAAGCGTTGACCACCCCTAAAAGGCCCGCGGCAATAAAACCTGTGGTCAGGGAATCCACTCTGATTCCGGGAATAATTATCGCGGAAACCAGAACAGCGACAGTTATGATGAGCCAGCGTACTATGATCCTGATCATCGCCGTACCTTCAGATTAAAAAGTTTTAATATTTCTGAATTCATATCTTATATTTCCCTTATTATTTTATTTATCCGCAACCTTTGCCGCCGACTGGAAGAAAATCCAGGAAATATTAAATCCGCTCATAACGGTAGTTTTTGCTTTCACCAACGGGCTGTCTTCGATGACGGCCCCTTCCAGAAAATCAGTCCGGACAAAGATATTAAAGATAAATTGTTTATATTTTTTGCTTAAACTGGCGGAAAAAGCCGATCCGCTATATCCTCCCCCCGCAAAGTAAGCAGGCCGGACTCCTGTCGCGTAAGCCGGTTCCACCGTATAAAAATAGGCATTGTAAGAACTATCGGCAAACATCGGGCCCGCGGAAACACTGAATTTTATCCCTGTTTCGGGAATAATATCACTTTTTTCAAAATTTATCCGGGGATGGAATATCCAGCCTTCCCGGTGCACTGAATGAAAATCAGTGGAAAAAAAAGCCCTCACCGGTACAGCCAAACTGAGTTTATAATCCTCGGCCCCGCTTTCCAGTAAAGTTATTCTCAAAGACGGCCCTATTTCAAAAGTCGGATCTAAATCCGGCATACCGGCACGGGCGGAATTATCGGAACTTTTAACCGGGGCGGAGCCATATCCGCTTATATCCAACAAAATCCGTTCCGTTTTAAATATTTGTCCGGAAATACGTCTCTCGTCAATTTTAAAAATATCACCCCGGTAAACCAGATAAGGATAAGGCAAAACATAAAACCTGCTTTCATCCGAACCACGATAATCAGGCATTTGAATAAAAGCAACGCCTATACCTAATTCCCAGAGAGGTTTTTCAGCACTTACCGCATATTGTGGTAAGAAAACACTCAACAGCAATAATATACATATGACCCGGCGGCAAATGTTCATTTTCATCTTTTATCGGAAAGTTTACCCTGTACTGATTTGACTACTGATTAAAGCTGACGAATTGTTCTTTTTTGGCGCCGCAGACTGGACATTCGTCGGGAAGAACGCCGTCGGCAACATACCCGCAGACTTTACAGACATAATAGTTTGTTTCTCTTTCCTCCATAAAGTGCGCCATCGCCTGCTTGTAGAGTTTGGCATGAGTTTCTTCGACATCCCGGCTCTGACTGAAATGAAGGACAGCACCCTTATCTCCTGCCTCTTCCGCTAACTTGACAAATCTGTCATAGGCGATTTCCGCGACTTTTGTTTCCGACTCAAAGCTCGCCGCCAGATTTTCTTCCGTGCTTTTAATTTCCTTCAAAATACGCAATGCCCTGGCCCCATGGATTTCTTCGGAAAAGGCAATTACCCGGAAAAGACGTGCCAGTTGTTTGTAGCCTTCCTGTTCAGCTTTATCGGCAAAAACCTTCAAACGTAATGCTGCTTTTGCTTCACCCACATACGCCTGATTTAATGCTTCCCTGATCTTATCCATAAATCACCTCTGTTTTTCCGGCTTAATTAATGAAACAATAAGAATCCGCCTAACCATCATTTCAGACGGCCTGGTCAAAACCCGCAGGCAAGGCACGCAAATACCGAGGAGAAAAACGTACTTTCGGTGGCTTGCCCGGCTTTTTCAGCGGATCAGCTTTAGGCCGGGGAAAATTCATCTTTGGAAGCCCCGCAAACAGGACAAGTCCAGTCTGCGGGCAATTTTTCAAATGGCGTACCGGCAGGAACCCCGCCTTCATCATCACCATTATCGGGATCATAAACATAACCGCATATTCCGCAAACATATTTCTTCATTTTTTTCACCTCCGTGGTTTTCTTTCGCAGGACTTGCTGAACTATATTTCAATATCACAAATGATGGATAATTATAAATCTATTGATCCCGGATGGCTTAGCTCTAACCGGCCGTGCAAGCGGGATCACTTACGCTTTCACTTCAAATTTCGGCTGACTCGTTTTTCAGTGAGCGCCGTTGACTTTTTTCAACAATGCTGCGGCAATTGTTTCACCCATCTCCCGGCATTTATCAAGAACGGCATTGTCGGGAACATGCTTCACTGAGACGGAAGGTGCGGCAATTTCCACTTTCATTTTCCCAAGAATTTCTTCCAGATCACGAACAGACTCGCCACTCCAGCCATAAGATCCAAAAGCCGCCCCGATCAGATTGGCCGGCTTCAGACCTTTCAGATAGGTCATTACATCCGCCATCTGCGGCAGAATGTTATTGTTCAGCGTGGGAGACCCGACAATCAAAGCACCGGCATTCAATACTTCATAAACAACCTCGCTGCGATGAGTTTCATTCATCGAAAACAATTTTACTTTAACTCCCGCCCGGGCCAGAGCCTCGGCAATGGCACCGGCCATTTTTTCCGTAGAATGCCACATGGTGGCGTAAACTATAACGGCCTTGGCTTCCGGTTTCTGACTCGCCCATTTCGAGTAAAGTTCAATTATTCTACCTAAATCTTTTCGCCACACGGGACCATGATCAGGAGCAATTATTTTCAGGCTCCAACCCGTTGCCTTTACCTTGTCCAGGGCTTTCAAAACAATCGGCGAATAAGGCAAAACAATATTGGCATAGTACGTTGCCGCTTCATATTCCAGAGCTGCCTGAGGAATCTCATCATTGAAGCGCTCCAGGGTCGCAAAGTGCATACCAAAAGCATCCTGGGAAAACAAAATCTCATCCTTGGCCAGATATGTAATCATACTGTCCGGCCAGTGAATCATGCGGGTTTCCATAAAAGTTAAATCCATGTTTCCCAGACTTAAGGTTTCTCCGTCCGCCACAGGAAGAATCCCTTGCTGATCGTGGAACATATTCTGAAGCGTCCTGACACCGGCTGACGAGGCAAATACCTTTTCCGGTTTGATGATGTCGATTACTGAGGCCAGAGATCCGGAGTGATCCATTTCCGAATGGTTCGAAATGATATATTTAATCTGAGAAGGATTAACGACGGATTTAATCCGGGCAAGCATTTCATCCTTAAAAGGAGCTTTGACCGTATCGATAAGAGTAATTTTATCGGCCATAATCAAGTAGGCGTTATAAGTGCTGCCATGGGGAGTAGTGTAACCATGGAAGTCACGAATCGTCCAGTCAATTGCTCCTACCCAGTAAACATGGTCGCTGATTTTTATTGCCGAAAAAATATTACTCATTTTTCACCTCAGTGATTTCTCCTAATAAAAGCATCGGATAAATTATTAACAGCGTAACTTAGATCATCTTCGCTCCGGCATCAAAGGCAAGCAGATTGATCCGGCGTTTATCCGGAGTCATTTTTTTCGCAATTTCTTCTTCAAAAGACTTGTGGTCTATGGGAAGTAAGTTAGTAGCGCATAATGCCCCAACCATTATGACATTGCTCAGTACCGGATTGCCCAGTTTCACCGCTTCCCCCGTGGCATCTATGGACCAGCTCTTCGCCGATATTCGTTTTAAGGCATTTTGCATTTCTTCGATCGACGGATAATCCAATTCGCCGGTAATCACACCGACGGGATAAACTACGCGGGAATTAGCCAGCACCGCAACATCAGGATTGCCGTATTTTGTTAAAACCCGCAGAGCTTCCACAGGTTCCAAAGCGACAACTATGTCTGCCCTGCCCCATGGTATCTGCGGACTCATTACTGATTTTTCCGATATGCGCAAATGGCTCATCACCGAACCACCGCGCTGCGACATGCCGAAGGTCTCTCCAATGGTTACATAATAACCGGCATTAACCAGCATTCCGGCCAGTACCCGGGAAGCTAAAACATTGCCCTGCCCCCCTACTCCGGTAATGATTACATTTGTTGGATCTTTGGATAGAGTTTTCTTCATTTTTGTTTTGCCTCCGTTCGGATTATTGCTTTTTGGGGACAGATTGAATAGCATACGCCGCATCCCGCGCATATAACATCATCGATTACAGCCTTCTTTTTTGTCCGATCCCAAACCAACGCCGGACAACGGAAAATGCGGGTGCACAGACGGTTACAGCCGCATTCCTCGCCGCGGCAGCGTTCCTCATCCACTTTCATCAGGAATTGCTTTTTGCCTTTTTTCTCGGGGCTCAAAGCGCATTTTTGCCGCAGGATGAGCACTTTTACACATCCTTCTTCCGCCAGAAAATCAGTCAGTAATCCACAAGTCTTCTCCAGATCGAAAGGATCACTGATTGCAACTTTTGCCCCTATTGCTTCACAAATTCCGGCAATATCTATGGCCGGGACCGCTTCTCCTGCCGCGCCCACGGTCAACCCGGGATGCGGTTGAAATCCGGTCATGGCCGTGCCGGAATTATCCAGCACAATAAAAGTGATATCCGCGCGGTTATGCTGGGCGTTGATGAGAGCGGGAATGGCCGCGTGATAGAAAGTAGAATCGCCGCAGACGGCAATAACCGGTTTCTCGAATCCGAACTGACCAAGCTTGGCAAAACCGCTCGCGATACCGGTTCCTGAACCCATGGAATGCAGAGTGCGCACGGTATCAAAACCGCAGGACGGATAAAGCGCCGCCAGTGCGTAACAGCCGATGTCGCCGCAGACAAAGCCTTCGCGGCCGTCCAGCTGCAGTGCGTTATGCATGTTCCAGAATGAAGCCCGATGCGGACAGCCCGGACAAAACGTCTGTTCCCGCTTGGGAATCATTGGAATAATATTCTCCATTTCCTTCACATAACCAGGCGGCTGGGATTTATATTTCACTTTTAGAATCTTACCCAAACCTTCCGCCACCAGATCGGGGTTGAGCTCACCTACGGCAGGCAGTGTTCCATCCATTTTCCCGTAATATTTCTTTATCCCGATATCCTCCGCCATTCCTGCCGCCAGGGCCTTCACATTTTCCTCAAGAAACGGCAGGATCTCTTCGACAATCAATACCTTTCCGGTTGACTTAAGATGCTTTTTTAATAATTGGGGAGGCGGCGGCCAGGTGCAGCCCAGTTTTAAAATACCCACCCGCTTCTGCAGGTTCAGCATACTGATTGCTTCCTGACTGTAGAGGAAACAAGCGCTGCTGGTAATTAAAAGGAGCTCCGGCTTTGCCGGACCGCTGTAAGTATTGAAAGGGCTATTTTCAAAAAGCGCTACTGCTTTTTTTAACTTCTCCTGCTGCAGGGCATGTTTGATCACAACGGGAGTGCTGATAACCGGCCCTCTTAACTGATCCATTATCGATCCCTTGTACTCAAAGAGAGCTTTACGCGATTTTGTGGGCAGTTTGCCGCAGATTACGTTGCCGCTCGCATGCGACATACGCGTGACCGAACGCAAAATTACGACATTTCTGATTTTTTCGGATAATTCAAAAGCCCATTTGGTCAGATCTTTGGCTTCCTGGAAATTGGCCGGTTCCAGAAGAGGAATCTCGAGCATGCGTGCAAAATAACGGGATTCCCCTTCATTCACGCTGGAAAGCGCTCCGGGATCTTCACAGGTGACCAAAACCATTCCACCGCGTGTCCCGGAAGCGGTAAGATGCAAAAGGAAGTCGGACGCCACATTTACTCCATTTTGCTTCATCACACACAGGGAACGCAAACCGGCAAAGGAAGCAGCCGCGGCGACTTCCAGAGACACCTTTTCGTTTGTTGACCATTCCACATAGAGGTTTCTTTCTTTGACAACCGTGGCCAGTGTTTCAATTATTTCCGAAGAAGGCGTTCCGGGATATCCGGCAGCAACATTGACTCCAGCCTCCAGTGCTCCGCGGGCAATGGCTTCATTGCCCATAAAGAGAACTTCATTATTCGCAGGACTGAGTAATTTAGACATTTATCTACCTCTCCATTTTATTTTCAAATTTTTTTTCAAATTGATTGTAAATATCCAAATACATAACCTTTTTCCGCTTTTCTCGATGATGTTTAGAAACATTGTTTTTTCTGTTGTATTACCTTCAGGCCATATCAATACACGCTTTTTCGATCCCCGGTTCATCAGGATTAAGATAGATCAGATTATTCTTGCTGCCCGACAGTTTTCGCAGGTTCTTCAGACCTGTTTTCTTTTTATTGAGCGAGGCCTGCTTGATTTTTTCCAGATTGGACTCTGCAACCGCTTTAAATTCCAGAATTCCTTCCTTACGGGCAAGATCAATAAGCTTTACGCCTTTTTCCGTCCGGACGATGACCTGATTCCAGCCCTGGTCCACATCCCATCCTTCGGAACTCCGGGCACCACCTACGGATATATCACTGAACTCAGCCGTCATATCTACACAGTAATTACAACTCCCTTTCACAATCGGGTAAATTTCTTCCAGCGGCACTTCCATCTGCTTCTTTGATGTCTTCAATACCATCTGGTGAAACTTACTGGGCAGAATATCCATGTGTTCCAACTGTTTCCCGGCCGCATGTCTCTGCACAAGTTTCTCCAAACCTTCCCAATCAAGCCCCCATCCACAGAAAAGACCGAATACCATGCCGATGTTCCCGGCGTTGCCGTCGTTATCCGGAAACGGACGGCTCTTCATTTTATAGACTGCCAGGGTCTTGCAAGGCGTGCCGACAACACCGATCTTCTTGTACCTGTTTTCCTCCAACGCTTTATTCAAGGTAGCCAGAACCGGCGGAATCTGAAAACTGCTCCCCGAGTATTTGCGTACATCTTGAGGTTTTTTGACCAGAACACCTTTGGGATTCACACCGCCTTTCGCATCAGTTAAAATCGCCGCATCAATTAACCCCTTGCGCATGGCCAACTCCACCAGGGCAGTTGTGGTACCTCCATGCTGGCTTTTGGCTCTGATGTCCGCATCGGCCGCCCTCGTCATATAAAGCCCGTAAAAAGGCCCTATCTCCGGAATATAATCCGCATCTGGAAAAAATTCTTCCCGCAGTTTTGCTAAGTCCGTTTTTGTGCGCGGGCAGAAGGCATAACAGCGTCCTTCCTCCCGGTCGCAACTGAACATTTGGATCGTTTTCCCCCGATGGGAAAGCCAGTAGGGGCAGAGGCCCTGGCATGCCCCGCAACTGGTGCAAAGCCCTGTCTTAACAATCTTGTTTTCCAATTCTGATGAGCAATTCACAGGTTGACTCCTCCTTTAATTTTCTTTGGCCAGCTCGGCCTTCACGGCCATAAACTATCTTTCATGGCCCGGCAGTTTCCGCAGGTATGCCGGGACATGGTTTTCCTTGTTTGTAAATTCAGACAAATTGCAATCCTTCTTTGTGATAGTCGTTACGCTTCAGCACCGTTCTCCTGCAGGATTTCATCCATACAGTTTCAAAACGGGCAATACATGCTTCCTCTAAGTTTTAGGCCAAATGGAAATTCACCGGCAGGAGACAAAAAGCATAACGATGTTTCGCATCATCTCCTTGACTCCGCCGTCCGATGCTTTTATCACATGTTAAGGTAAAGTTCAGCCATTAAATTTACTTTTAATGCACGTTTATTATTTAGCAGTATTATTCCCATCAGTTTGATTTTTCACAGATTTTTCTTCCAGCTTTTGATCCTTAACATCAGCCTCATTTTCATCCTTTGCATCATTAACAAAATCTTCATACTCCGGAATGACAATCCCCCGGCGCACCATAATTCCATATATTTTTTCCGATCTATTTTCCACATAGCGGGATGTGCCGTTGGGTTTATAACGACGCGGATTGGGCAATACGGAGGCCAGTTTCGCCGCTTCGTGAGCATTTAATTCCGCGGCCGGCTTCCCGTAATGACTCCGTGCCGCAGCTTCGATACCGAAAACGCCGTCGCCCCACTCGGCTACATTCAGATATAGTTCGATAATTCTTCTTTTACTCAGCTGACGCTCCAGACGCCAGGTAAGAATCGCCTCTTTGATCTTGCGGATAGGATCCTTAGAGGGAGACAGATACAGATTTTTGGCGAGTTGCTGCGAAATCGTGCTCCCGCCGGCCTGGAGTTTCTTTTTCTTGATATCCTTTTCCAATGCTTTTTGCATCGCTTCAAAATCAAACCCTTCATGAGACCAGAATTTGTCATCCTCGGCAATAATGACTGCTTTCACTACATAAGGTGATATCCCGGAAAGAGAGACCCAGGTTTTTTTAATTTGTCTTTTAATGCCCTTATTCCGCCATACATCTTCCCTGTATTTCATAAATGCCGTTTTATCCGGTTTGTTTTTTCTCAAGGAGGCAATATCCGGATAAATAAAATAACGCCCGATATCCACAACAAAATACGCGGCAGCCAGCAGCAGCGTTATAAAAAATATTCTCTTTAAAAAAATCATAAATCGTATTCTCACAAATTTGTACCGTATTCCCTATACCGCATTCACGGAGATTGCAAAATAATTTGACAGATAATCTCATTTTTAGTATGAATCTTCACCCGAGGTTTGCAGTACATTGTAAAAACAACTTTCGTTTTCTGTGTGCAGGATAACATCCCCCTCCAAAACCGACGTCTCGTCGAAATCTGTACACCGTTAACAAAATGGGGCCCCCCAACATAAGGAGGTACTTCATGATGCAACGGCAGATTTTAGCAACAGCGGGACTTTTTGTCCTTTGCCTGTCATTAAGCTTTATTCCCGGAGCTTTCGCCGGGCAATATGAGGTTAAAAAAGGTGACAGCCTTTACAGTATTGCCCACAAATCCGGCGTAACTATCCGCGATTTAAAGCAGGCCAATGAACTCAGGGGAAACACTCTGAAATTAAATCAGATACTGACAATACCGGAAAAAGGCGCACCGGCTTCGGTCTCTAAAGAAATAAAATCAAATACCCCGGTTAAAGTCAGGAAAGCGGCTTATTACACCGTCAAAAAGGGTGATACTATTTCCCTGATAGCAAAAAAAACCGGCCTTTCAGTTCAGCAAATAACGGCCTTGAACAATGTCAATCCCCGAAATTTGCGAATCGGCCTTAAACTGACGCTGTCGGCACCCCTCCATCCCCGGAAAAAAGAAAATATCGACACCGAAGAAGTCCTGCCTGCCGATGACGACGAAGAGAATGCTGAAGAATCCGCGGAAAGAGCCGCGCTGGAAAAAGAGAACCAACAAAATGCCGAGCTTCTGGGTAAGTGGGGCAGTTCCGATGAGAGGAAACTCCTTGTCCGGGTAGCCACCGGTTTCTTAGGCGCTCCCTATCGCCTGGGAGGTTCCACGGTACGAGGAATTGACTGCTCCGCCTTCGTCCGTAAAATGTATCAATTTTTTGATATCAACCTTCCCCGTACCGCATACGAACAATCTCACGTCGGTCTCAGCATCAACCGTAAGGAACTTGTGGAAGGAGATCTTGTCTTTTTCCGGACGCGGCGCCCTGTCGGCCATGTGGGCATATATATCGGGAACAACGAATTTGTTCACGCCTCTTCCCGCGATAAGGTCGTAAGAATTGACAGCCTCGATACTCCTTATTTCTACAAAAGATTTGTCCGCGCCGTAAGGTTAAAAAGTCTGGATGAAAATGGTGTTTGACCACTGCATTTGAACAATAACCAATTGACACTCTTTTGCGTTTATTGTTGCAAATTAAATATTAGCTAATTATTTTCACCATATATCAGCCCATAAGTTTTCCGTTTTATGCATTGCAAAAAAATAAGACTTGACAAACTAAGGGCGTAGCCTAAGAATTAAAAAATTAAAGGCCTGGGAACGGGGTCATCATCGGCGGAGCCTAACAATCAGGCAAATTTCACTGAAATAAAGGAGAAAAAGTTTGTTATGGAAACCAAAGATGTAGTAATCGTAAGTTTGTGTAGAACGGCAATCGGTGACTTCCTGGGATCATTGAAAGATGTTCCAGCGAGAGACCTGGCCATAACTGCCGCCAAAGAAGCCATTAAAAGAGCCGGGATCCCCGCAGATTCAATAGATGAAATCGTCATGGGACAGATTTACGCAGGAATGCAGGGTTCACTGCCGGCCAGACAAGTCTCAATGAGAGCTGGACTTGCTCACAGAAGTACAGCGGTAACAGTCAACCAGAATTGTTCTTCATCCATGCGGGCGCTGGAAATCGCCGCGACAAATATCATGGTCGGGAAAAATGATATTGCCCTGGTAGTCGGTGTGGAAAGTATGACCAATGCCCCCTATTTAATTCCCAAGGCCAGAATGGGTTACAGAATGGGCCCGGGCCAAATTGAAGACTCCATGCTGCACGACGGTCTGGTCGATGAACTGGCGAGCGGGCATATGGGTGTAACGGCGGAAAACGTTGCTGAACGATACGGCATTACCCGTCAGGAATGCGATGATCTGGCCTTTCTAAGCCATACACGCGCTAATGCTGCCGTCGCGAGCGGCGTATTTAAACGGGAAATCGTCCCCGTGGAAATAAAAAGCAAGAAGGGTGTAAAGATATTCGATACTGATGAACATCCTATGAAGGACATCAGCAAGGAAAAGCTGGCAGGTTTAGCTACGGTATTCAGAAAAGGTGGTGTTATCACCGCCGGGAACGCTTCCGGCATTAACGACGGCGCCTCCGCAGCAATTATCATGTCCAAGGATAAGGCCAAAGAATTGAAAATTAAGCCTTTACTCAAAATCGTCAATATTTGCCATGAAGGCGTTGATCCCGTTGTTATGGGTATCGGTCCGGCCTATGCGATTCCCAAATGTCTGAAAGGAACCGGCATGAAATTCACTGACATCGACTACTGGGAAATTAACGAAGCTTTTTCTTCCCAGTGGCTTGGTGTGGGCAGAATTCTGAAGAAAGAGTTCGGTATGGATTTGCCGCTGGATAAAGTAAACCATAACGGTTCCGGCATCGCGCTTGGCCATCCGGTTGGTTGTTCCGGACTGCGTATAATCGTCAGCATGTATTACGAAATGGAAAGATTGAAACTTACAACCGGCGGTGCCTCACTTTGCGTAGGCGGCGGACCGGCTATGGCTTCACTCTTCACCAGAGACATCTGAACTGACTGGATGATTTGACTTTGTTTATTGCAAGGAAAGGCGGTTTTGCCGGTCGCCTTTCCTTTTTTTTTTACATTTTACAGGAGATTATATTTCTCCTGAAGCCACGGCAGGAAACCCGTTATATCTTAAAAACCGAACATTTACCATCAGGCGGTTTTGCCGGTTGATTATCGTCACGGTTTATTATATGAAGATGAGGAATCACACTTTATCCGCCATTCGCGGTAAATTAACTGTCATCAATAAAGAAATTATTTATTAATCTATTTCAAGGATCGTTTTAATGGGTAAAAATCTTGTTGAAAAAATTCTGGAGAAACATTTGCTCGTAGGCAAAATGATTCCCGGCGAAGAAATCGGTATTCGCATAGATCAGACGCTAACCCAGGATGCCACAGGAACCATGGCTTACCTGCAATTTGAAGCAATAGGTGTTCCTAAGATAAAAACGGATTTATCGGTAAGTTATATTGACCACAATACAATCCAGATCGGTTTTGAGAATGCCGATGATCACAGATATTTGCAGAGTATTGCGCAAAAATTCGGCATCATCCTTTCCCGCGCCGGAAACGGTATTTGTCATCAGGTACATCTGGAACGATTTGGCCTTCCGGGAAAAACATTAATCGGCTCCGACAGCCACACCCCGACCTGCGGAGCGCTTTCCATGCTGGCCATTGGCGCCGGAGGTCTTGATGTGGCACAGGCCATGGCGGGAGAGCCGTTTTATCTTGTCTGTCCCCGCGTTATTCGTATTAACCTCCTGGGAAAATTGCCTCCCTGGGTTTCCGCCAAAGATATTATTCTTAAAGTACTCGACATCTTCACCACAAAAGGAAATGTCGGTACCATTTTTGAGTACGGGGGTCCCGGCGCTGCATCCCTTACCGTTCCGGAACGCGCCACCATAACAAACATGGGGGCGGAATGCGGCGTGACAACTTCTCTGTTCCCCAGTGATGAAATGACGCGGGTATTTCTGCGCGCCGAGCAACGGGAGAACGATTTTGCAGAACTTCAGCCGGACAAAGACGCCCAATATGCAAAAGTTGTTAATCTCGATCTATCGGCACTGGAGCCGATGACCGCCAAACCGCACAGCCCGGATAATGTCGGTACCGTCCGGAGCATGAAAAATATTGCCGTGGATCAGGTCTGTCTGGGCAGTTGCACCAATTCTTCTTACAAAGATCTGGTAACAGCGGCAAAAATTTTAAAAGGGAAAGTAGTGCACCCTGATGTCAGCTTTATACTGGCACCCGGTTCACGCCAGGTTCTCATAAATCTAGCCCGGGACGGATACCTTGCCGATTTGATTGCCTCCGGTGCGCGACTCATGGAAAATGCCTGCGGTTTTTGTATCGGCAACAGCCAGAGCCCTAAATCCGGTTCCGTATCACTGCGCACATCCAATCGTAATTTTCCGGGACGTTCCGGAACAATGGACGCCAATGTTTATCTGGTCAGCCCTGAAACGGCGGTGGCCGCCGCACTTACCGGAAGATTTACCGATCCGCGCGATTGCGGCCTCCCCTATCCCCACATGGAAATACCTGATCAATTTATCATTGACGACAGCATGATCATTCGACCGGATAATACCAAACCGGACACGGAAATTTACCGCGGTCCAAACATCGGCGCACCGCCCGTTAATTCTTCTCTGCCGGCAGCCATTTCCGCAACAGTAACCATCAAAGTCGGCGATAAGATCACCACCGACCATATTATTCCGGCGGGCGCCCGCATGAAATACCGTTCCAATATTCCCAAATATTCGGAATTTGTCTTTGAAAATATTGACCCCTCTTTTGCGGCCAAGGCCCAAAAAATAAAAGCATCCGGAAAACAAAACATTGTCGTCGCCGGTCTTTCCTACGGTCAGGGATCGTCACGCGAGCACGCCGCCATTTGCCCCATGTACCTGGGTGTGCGGGCCGTCGTTGCGAAATCATTTGAACGTATCCACACAGCCAATCTGATTAATTTCGGCATACTGCCGCTCACTTTTCTTACCGAAGGCGATTATGACGATATTGATCAGGGAGATGATCTCGAAATTGCCGATGTACGGGAAAAAATTTCCGCAGGAGACACCCTGACTATCCGCAATAAAACAAAGGGCACTTCTTATAATGTCGGCTGCAATTTATCGGCAAGACAAAAAAATATTATTCTGGCCGGTGGCGCATTGAACGTGCGCAATGCAAATCCCGGATAAAAAAAATATTGGGGCAGGAGTAAAATTTTTATGTTCCGTAAGATTCCGGTAAAAACAACCCTAGTCGAGATGGACGGCGATGAAATGACCCGCATCATGTGGCAGATGTTGAAAGAGAAACTTTTATTTCCCTATCTGGACATGAATATTGATTACTACGATTTGCACGTCAAACATCGCGATGATACCGATGATCAGGTAACGGTTGATGCGGCGCGTGCGATCATGAAGTACAAAGTGGGCATCAAATGTGCGACCATCACCCCCAATGAAGACAGGGTACAAGAATATCGTCTTAAAAAAGCATGGAAAAGTCCCAACGGTACGATCCGCGCTATGCTTGACGGTACGGTATTCCGTAAACCGATCCTGGTAAAGAATATCAAACCGGCGGTTCTCTCCTGGAAAAAACCGATAACTATCGGCCGTCATGCCTATGGCGACGTTTACAGCAACACTGAATTTTTTATTTCGCAGCCGGGAAAGCTGGAACTTGTCTTTACCCCGGCGGACGGAAATAAGGAAACCCGTGTCCCGGTTTTCAATTTTCCCGGCCGGGGAATCGCCCAGGTTAACCATAATCTGGAAGAATCAATTTTAAGCTTTGCCCGCGCCTGCTTTACTTATGCTTTGAGTGAAAAAATAGACCTGTGGTTCTCCACTAAGGATACAATTTCCAAAGTGTATGATGCCGGTTTTCGGGATATTTTCGAGAAAGAATTTGCACAAAACTGGAAAGATAAATTTAAAGCCGCCGGGATCGAATATTTTTTTACTTTAATTGACGATGCCGTAGCCCGCATCATAAAAAGTGAAGGCGGCATGCTCTGGGCTCTTAAAAACTACGACGGTGATGTCCTGTCGGATATGATTGCCTCAGCCAACGGATCGCTAGCCATGATGACCTCCGTGCTGGTATCGCCCAACGGCTGGTTTGAATATGAAGCCGCTCACGGCACGGTACAGAAGCATTACTACAAACACTTGAAAGGTGAAGAGACTTCCAGCAATTCCATGGCTCTAATTTTTGCCTGGAGCGGAGGCTTGCGTAAACGCGGCGAACTGGATGGAACTCCGGAAGTAATCGCCTTTGCCGACAAGCTCGAAAAAGCCGCTCTGAACACTATTGAAGAAGGCGTCATGACGGGAGATTTGCTGGCTCTGGCTGATAAAAACGATGCCAATAAAAAAGTAACTACCGCCGGCTTTATCGAAGCCATCGCCGCTAATTTGCAGAAAATATTCCATGGTCAATAAAACGAATGTAAACCACTTGCCCAACTTAATGGACTTCTCTATGGAAGAAATGGAGGAATTTATTTCTTCCCTGGGCAAGGAAAAATTTCGCGCCCGGCAAATCATGAAATGCCTGTATCAGTCCGGGAATATTTCGTTTGATGAGATGACGACTATTTCCCGCGAATTCCGCGGCCGGCTTTCCGCCATTGCCCGTATATACCGACCGGAAATTGTGAAAATTTTGCAATCAAAAGACGGAACAAAAAAAGCTCTTTTACGCCTTGAAGACGGCCTTTTTATCGAAAGCGTCCTGATCCCCGGCAAAAGCCACTGGACGATTTGCATCTCCACACAAGCCGGCTGCGCCATGAATTGCCGGTTCTGTCTTACCGCCCGCCAGGGATTTAAAAGAAATTTATCTCCAGCGGAAATAACAGGCCAAATTCTTGCTCTGCAGAAAGAAACACCCGAAGGACCGGCCATTAAAAACATTGTAATAATGGGCATGGGCGAACCTCTGGCCAATTATAAAAATACTCTTACAGCAATCAAAAATCTCACCTGTGATTTCGGTTCCGGTTTTTCCAACCGTAAGATCACCGTTTCCACCTGTGGCCTTGCTCCGCAGATAATTCAACTGGGCAAGGATGTTTGCATTAATCTTGCCGTATCGCTCAACGCTCCCGACGACAATACCCGGGACACGCTAATGCCCGTTAATAAAAAATATCCGCTCGATACCCTGCTTGACGCCTGCCGGCAATATCCCATGCCCGGCCGCCGCCTGCTTACATTTGAATATATATTAATCGCCGGAGTCAATTCTTCCGTCTCCGCAGCGGAAAGATTAGCGGCATTATTGAAAAATCAGCGCTGTAAACTGAATTTAATTGTGTTTAATGAATTTCCCGGATCGCTTTTTCACTCCCCCGCAAAAAAGGATGTGGAGGCTTTTCAGCAAAAGCTTATTGCCAAACATTATACAGCCGTCATTCGCGCAAGCCATGGCAGCGATATTCTTGCCGCCTGCGGACAGTTAAGCGGCACCATGGAACAATAACTCTTTTTATGCCCCGGAGGGAGCCAAACAGCGTAGAGCAGATGATGTCAAAAAAAGTTTTTAATGTAATTTTATTATAATTCCCCGCAGAGGGAAAGAAGGAGGGAAAAAGATGTATTATCAAAGCGACGCAGATAAAGCAAAAGAGGCCATGCAGACCATGATAAAGAAAGGTCCGATGAAACTGATAGTGATTGTGGTTGCTATTATTTTTATCATACTTTTTTTCAGGCCGTGGGTACAGGTCGGCCCCGGACAAAGGGGTGTCGTCCTTAATTTCGGCGCCGTGCAGGAGCAGGTAATGGAGGAAGGTTTACATCTGCGCATACCGGTGATGCAGGAGATCGCACTTATGGATGTGAAGATTCAGAAGGCGGAAACGGATGCGGCCGCGGCTTCGGCGGACCTTCAGGATGTCAGTTCCCGGATAGCCTTAAATTATCACGTTGTCCCGGATAAGGCGAATATCGTCTACCAGAAAATAGGCGTCCACTTCAAAGAACGCATCATTGACCCCGCCATTCAGGAGGTTGTCAAGGCCGTAACAGCCAAGTACTCTGCAGAAGAGCTGATAACCAAAAGACCGGCTGTCAGTGAGGCGATGAGGGTGGCTCTGATGGACAGACTTATCGTCAACAACATCGCCGTTGACGCCTTTTCTATAGTAATTTTCAGCTTCTCCAAAGTTTTCACCGAAGCTATCGAAGCCAAACAGACGGCGGAACAACTGGCGTTGAAAGCTAAAAGAGACCTCGAAAGAATAAAAATTGAAGCTGAGCAAAAGATAACGGCGGCCAAAGCCGAAGCTGAGTCACTGAGACTGCAGCGGGCAAACATTTCAACGGACCTGATCGAACTACGGAGAATTGAAGCCAATATGAAAGCCATCGATAAATGGAACGGCATTCTTCCCCAGGTAACGGGCGAAGGAGCAATACCCATGATCGGGCTCGGCGATACGTCAAGGAGGGCTAAGTAGTAAAAGATCGAGGCGGGATATTTCCCGCACAATAAGCCTCATTAAAAAGAAAAGCGGGTTGCCGCTAAAACGGCAACTCGCTTTTTTATACTATCATGCACGCTTGCCCGGTAATTGCGTATCGCCAAAATCAGCTCCGCGACTTCGTTTGCGGGATAAGCGAGACTAACAAATTTCAGCGCGCTCTGCTTTACAAAATGGTATCGCTAACCCCGCTTCGCTCTGCTCGCGGGATAAGCGAGACTAACAAATTTCAGCGCGCTCTGCTTTACAAAATGGTATCGCTAACCCCGCTTCGCTCTGCTCGCGGGATAAGCGAGACTAACAAATTTCAGCGCGCTCTGCTTCTGAAATTTGAGTCTCGCTAAAAGTTTTCGGCCAAGAGCTCATAATATGCCTGGGGATGACGGCAGGCCGGACATTCTTTCGGTGCCTCCGGCCCTTCATGAACATATCCGCAATTAATACAGTGCCACTTGAGCGGAGTTTTCTTTTTGAATACTTCCCTTCCCTCAATATTACCGGCAAGTTTGCGGTAACGGTTTTCGTGGAATTTCTCCACCTTGGCTATTTGCTCGAAAGAACGAGCCACTTCCGGGTATCCTTCATCAGTGGCTGTTTTGGCAAAATCAGCATATATTTTAGTCCATTCCATCTGCTCACCGGCTGCGGCAGCCTCGAGATTTGTCTTGGTATCGCCGATAATACCTGCAGGATAGGCGGCAACAATTTCCAGATCTCCACCTTCCAGATACTTAAAAAATATCTTGGCATGCTCTTTTTCATTATCAGCCGTTTCCAGAAATATACGCGATATCTGCTCAAAACCTTCTTTTTTAGCGGCACTGGCAAAATAGGTATAGCGGTTTCGGGCCTGTGATTCTCCGGCAAAAGCCGCCAGTAAATTTTTTTCTGTTTGCGATCCTTTAATCGACTTTCCCATAGCCTTTTATCTCCTCCTTATGATCGTTTTTCGGAAATTTATGCACTGCTTTCAGTTTCGTCAACAGTATCATTGATTTTCCGATGAACAGGTTTTCCACCTATTGTTTTTTCCCGATTGGCTCCGGTTCCGTCTTTTTACCGTCATCGAATTTCATGGCTTTAATTGCCTCATCCATTTTAGTTGTCTCCATGGATAAATATTCTATTTTTCTCTTGATTTCCTCGATATCGGCTTTGATTTTCACTCTATCCGCCTGTACATTTAATTTCTTAGACTGCAGTTTGGCCCTGAGCTTAATATTATCTTCTTTTTTCCCCAGATCAGAATCGATAAGTGCTTCGTTTTTTATAAGATCATAGTCAATTTCCGCTTCTTTTTGAAAGTTATTGGCCAAATCTTCTTCCAAACCCGCATATTTCTTCTGAGCGGCGGCAAGATCACTTTTCTGTTCAGCCAGCTTTACTTTTTGATTGGCTAAATTCAAATCGAATTCCGCTTTGGAAAAACCTCCTCTTTTACCAGCCGGCACTTGCGCAACCAGTGCCGGATCAACAGTAGAAGTAATGGAACCTACTTTGGAAGTTATAGATGTCTTCAATTCCTGTGTCGTGGAACACCCGCAAATGAATATTACCGCCAATAAACCCAAGAAACAAATTTTAATTCTCCGTTGCATTCTTACCTCCCTGATAATTTCATTTAACTAACGTTCATGGCTCTTTACCGGTAAAGTTCTTATCTTTTTACATTTTACCGGCTGAAGTTTTTGCTTGTTTCTCAAAAGCCGGGAAACATCCTTCTGTCTTCGTGTAACCTTTTGTCCACCCATAATCAACTATCCCCTAATACGGTCAAAAATTCAATACAAAAACAGAATCGCCGGATTTATACAATAATATGCGGAGCCCGGTTGCAGCCCGAACGCCGCCGATAAATGTTTTTGATTATGATGTTCTTCACTCAGCAATGGAATCAGACGCATTCCTCTACAGGCAAAGCAAACGCCTTCACACCGGCACGGGGATGATCCGCCTTTATCTTTCTGACGAGATCGCAAAGTTCCGCAATATCTTCGTCAGGTACGGCTAAAAACAAGGCATTGTTTTTGCCCGGCCAGTAATGCGTACCCAGTTTTGGTTCCGAATCAAGCCCCTCACCTGTTGCCCCCTGCATTTTGGTGTATGCCTTGAATCCGGATTCCTTGAAGGCTTTAAGAATATCATAATCGGAAGCTTCTCCATAAAGCACTAAAAACATTTTCATTGATCACTTCTCCCCGGAATTGATTTTTGTTTATCCGCCTCCGGCAATACCTGGTTTTTAAATTTTCTTTTCCGGAAATATTCCTGCCAGTCATCAAATATGTCATATGCGGCCGGCACGACAACAAGCGTGAGGAACAACGACGTCAAAAGACCTCCGATTACGGCAATTCCCATCGGCGCACGTGTTTCCGCACCTTCTCCTACGCCCAGGGCAACAGGCAGCATACCGAAAACCATGGCAAATGTTGTCATTAGAATGGGACGCATCCGGACAGGCCCCGCATGCAGTATGGCTTCCCGGCGCGACATCCCCCTTTCCCGCGAAACATTGGTATAATCAACAAGCAGAATGGCGTTTTTCTTTACCAGCCCCATCAAAAGGATCAAACCGATCAGGCTGTATATATTAATTGTTTTACCGGTAATGAAAAGAGCCCCAAAAGCACCGATAAAGGAAAGCGGCATGGAAAGCAGAACCGTTATGGGATGGATAAAACTTTCAAACTGGGAAGCAAGAATCATATACGCCATAATAATTCCCAAAACCAGTGCGAAAAGCAGATAACCGAAAGACTCCTTCATTGTATCGGCCATACCCTGATACTTCGGCAGATAATCCGGCGGAAGAATGCGCCCGGCAATCGCGTTCAACTCTTCAATGGCATCGCCCAACGGTTTGCCTTCAAGGCTTGCAAATACCGTTATCGCCCTCTGGCGGTCAACACGGTTGATTACACTCGGCCCGCTGCCTTCCTGTATTTTCACTACATTGGAAAGTTCAATCAGTCTTCCGTCCCGGGAACGGACATAGATGCGTTCCAGATCGCCGCTTGTTCGCCGATCCTCAGGATTTAGCCTTACCCGCACATCATAACGTTTACCCCGCAGCTCATCCTTGTAACGGGTAATGTCCAGTTCTCCGCTGACAAGCAGATTAATCGCTTCGGCGACGGTCGCCACATCCACACCCAGATCCGCTGCACGATCCCTGTCTATATAAACTTTATACTCCGGTTTTCCCGGTTCCATGGATGTATCAACATCGACAATACCCGGTGATTTCGCCAACTCCGCACTTATTTTGCGTGTATAATCCGTGAGCGCCGTCATATCCTGGCCACGGATACTGTACTGAATAGGCACCTGCCTCTGCCCGCCGCCGATCACGGAAAGGTCTTCCGCCGACACTTTGAGCCCGGGAATCCGCCGCAACTTGATACGCACTTCCTTTTTCAGGTCTTCCTGGCTTTTTTTACGGTCCGCCTTTGGCGCCAATCCGACAATCATGAGACCACGGTTGGAATAACCACCGTACCCCTGATTATAATAAACAGTTTTAATCTCTGGTATACTTTTTACGTATTCCTCCGCTTTACGGAAATATCCTTCCACCTGATCTACGGAATAATCATAGGGTGCCTCCATCCGGATCATAAAGTTACCCTGGTCTTCCGGCGGCACAAATTCCTGTTTCAGGCCATAAACAACGAGCAGAACACTTAAAACAAAAACAATCAAGGCTCCGGCCAGCATTGACTTTCTGTAATTGAGCGAAAATTCGAGTACACGGCTATAGACGCTTTCCAGCCGACGATATTGTTTTTCCAGATAATCACCCATTTTTTGCATAAAATTACGCCTGACGGAAAGATTGCCGCCTCTTCCGGATTGATTCGGGACTAAAGGATTCGGCAGGGAACTTTTATGAGACTTTAGGAAAATCGAGGCCATCATCGGCGTTAAGGTTAAAGATACAAGCAGAGACACAAGAACGGCAAAAACGACGGTTAGGGCAAATTGAAGAAAAAACCGCCCGATAATCCCCTTCATAAAGGCAACAGGCAGGAATATGCCGACAATCGCAAATGTTGTCGCCATAACGGCAAGACCTATTTCCGACGTGGCAAAAGTAGCCGCCTCCCGCGGCGCCATACCATTCTCCACATGCCGGTAAATATTTTCAATGACAATTATCGCGTCATCGATCAGCAGTCCCACGGAAAGCGACAGCGCCAGCATCGTCATATTGTTGAAAGTAAAACCGAAGGCGCTGATGAGTGCAAAAGTAGATATTATGGAAACAGGCAAGGCAACAGCACTGATCAATGTTGTCCGCACATTTTTGAGGAAAATAAATATCGCCAGTATTGCAAAGATACTGCCGATAATCAGATGGAACTGCACCTCATGAATGGAACGGAGAATGAACAAAGACTGGTCCATGGCAATATTGACTCTCATTCCCGGCGGCAGAGTCTTGTTGATGCGTTCCACTTCTTTTTTTACCCGGTCCGCCACCATAACCGTATTTGTCCCCGATTGTTTTTGAATACCAAAACCGACGGCGGGAATACCATTGAAACGTACAACCGATCTTTTTTCTTCCATACCGTCTTCAGCGCGGCCGATATCACGGATACGAACCGGCGCACCTTTGTAGTAACTGATGATTAAGTCATTAAAATCGGGAATACGCGTAAATTCACCCTTGATCCGGACGGTGTATTCCTTTGTTTTGGTTTCGATACGCCCTCCGGGCAACTCGATGTTTTCCCGGGAAAGAGCACGGATAATATCATTTGCAGCCACCTGATAAGCCTGCATCTTTTCTTTGTCGAGCCAGATACGAACCTGTCTCAGGCGCAAACCCCACAAAATCACATCCCCAACTCCGTTGATGCGCTGCAGTTGTTCTTTCAGCACTTCGTCGGCATAAGTGGAAAGATCACGCACCGATTTGTCGCCGGAAAGGTTCATCCATAAAATCGGTGTAGCGTCCGGATCTACCTTCACGATTCTGGGTTCATCAATATCATCCGGTAATTTCGACCGGATCAGTGATACTTTTTCCCGGACATCCTGAACGGCAAGATCAATGTTTCGCTCCAGAACAAATTCGATGGTAATGCGGGATACACCTTCCGTGCTGCTCGAAGTTATGCTCTTCACACCGTTGATCGTGTTGACTGCGCCTTCAATCATGTCGGTTACATCCACATCCATGACTTCGGGACTGGCGCCCTTCAGAGTAGTGGAAATAGTCACAATCGGAAAATCAATCTTGGGAAAAAGATCAACTCCAATGCTGGGGTAACTGACAATACCCAGAACAACCAAAGCCAGAATAACCATGGTAGCGAAAACCGGCCGTTTTACCGATGTATCAGCGAGCCACATTTACTTTAACTCCTTCCGACAAATTGTTCTGGCCTACCACCACAATTGTTTCCGCCTCTGCAATACCTTCCGTAATTTCGACGTATTCGCCGTATTTACCGCCGATTTTTACAATTTTCTCCCGGGCCTTATTACCGGCATCAACTGCAAAAACACGGACTGTGGAATTATCGTAAAGCAAAGCAATGGACGGAATAAGAACGACTTCCCGGGGCGCGGTTGTATAAACGATAGTTTTTGCAAAAAAGCCCGGTTTCAATGCACCATTGCTGTTGGATACGACGGCTTCCGCCTGCAGAGACCGCGTTTTTTCTTCTATGTTGGGATAAAGAAGGCTTACTTTACCCCGGAATTCTTTGCCGGCATAGGAATCAACATAAAAAACAACCTCCTGCCCGATTTTTACCGCCGCCGCATCTTTCTCGCTTATCGTGAAATTGAGCTTTAACAAATCGACTTTAATCAGCTGAAAAAGCGGCGTGCCGTTGCGCACGTAGTCACCTGAAGAAATTCTTTTTTCTTTTACCGCACCCTTAAGAGGTGAATATATTTTTGTCCGTAAAAGTTTTTGCCGGGAAGTTTCCAGCGTAGCCTTTGCCCTCGCCAGATCGGCTTCCGCCAGAGCAAGTTTTGTGGAAATATCGTCGAATTGCTGTTTAGTGATCAATTCCTCATCGTAGAGAGTTTTTTTCCTCTGAAATTCCGCCCGGGCATTAGACAGATTGGCCCCGGCCTGTTTCAGAGCAGCTTCGGATCTTTGCCACTCAAGATTATAATCAATATCGTTAATATACGCCAGCAATGACCCTTTCTGCACCAGCGATCCTTCTTCCACCACTATATTTTTAACTATTCCATCCACTTCCGAACTTACGGTAACTTCTTCATATGCTTTTAAAGTACCTGTCGTTGCCAGATAAGGCTGAACCTGCTTTTTTTCCGCCGGTGCTACCCGGACATTGACCGATTTCTCCCGCTCAACTTTTGTCTCCTTACCGCAGGCAACTAATGTCATTCCCGCCGTAAGCAGAAGAAGAGTTAAAAAAAGCATCCGGCTGATGTGTGATCCCGATGTGTTTTTTTTCCTTTTCCCAACCGATTTCGTCTTCCTCATGAAAATGTCCTCCCCCGGAATTTATGACCGGCAATTCAGGCCATCACCGGCCGGCTTTGACAAATTGCAGCAGCATACCACTGGTTCTCTTCAGATTCAGATCGGCGAGCTGATAATTATAATGCGCTTCGTTCACATTTTTTTCCGCAGAAAGAAGCAGTGAATTGGCATCCATCACGTCGAGGCTGGTTGCCAACCCGTTATTAAACAAACGGATTACGGAATTATAATTATCTTCAGCAAAAATACGCTGATCTTCCAGAAAGACTAGAGTGCCCTGCTGCGTCTGCAAATCAAGATAGGCGCTTTGTAGTTCCATATCCACATTTTTTTTAAAATCAGCGTAAGCCAAGCGGGCCTGTCTTTCTTTGGCCTTTGCCTCCCTCAGTTCCGCCATTCTGAGCCCTCCTTCAAAGAAGGGGAAATTCACCGAAACTCCGGCCAGAATACTTTCTCTGTTCAGCGTCGACGTTGGGGGGTTTTGATCCGCACCATTATAGATGGCGAATAAACCGATGGTGGGCCAGAAAGCACCACGGGCATATTTAACCTGCTCTTCAGCTATTTTAATCTGAATGTCAAAGCTTTTCAGATCGGCCCGCGACTTTGCGGCAACGTCCTTGAGTTCGTTGAAAGCAATACTTTTTTCGGCAATAAGCGGCGTTTCCTTAAGCCGGAAATCATCTTCAATACCCGCAACGCGGACCAGTAATGCCCGGGAAAGTTGGTAAGCATTGGTGGACTTGAGAAAATCGGAGCGCGCACCGGAGAGTTCGCCATCGGCCCGGAGCAGTGCAGTTCTTGTCAACTCGCCGACTTTGACTCGTTTTTCCACGGAACTCCGGTACTGGGTCAGGCGTTCCATATTGGCTGCGGCGACTTCCAGTGATTTTTTTGCTTTCAGCGTGTCATAGTACGCGGCGGCAACGGCCAGCGCAAAATCGGCTTCCGTTGCGGCGAGATCATACTCGCTTTTGGTGATCGACTGCCCGGCAATATTGAGCGCATTGAGTTCACGAACGCTCATCGAAAAAGCTTCATCCATACGGACACCCCAGTTGCCGGATTCATTGGGCTGGATCAATGCTCCCGCAACACTGGTTTTTTGCTCACTAAAACGATTGTACGTACCAAATGCGGTTACTTTGGGAATTAAAAGGGACCAGGCCTTGTCTTTACCGGTTTTTGCAATATAGAGGTTTTCCCTGGCGAATTTAATTTTTTCCGAATTCTTCAGGGCATGCTGATATAAATCGCTCAACGCATACTCGGCGGCATCTGTTGCGGCAACAAAGATCGTCATCGCCGCAAAAAGAATGATTGCGCCAAACAATACCTTTCTCATCGGAACATCCTTTCACCTTCGCTATCCGTGTATCGAAGAAAGATTTAAATTATTATCCTCTCAGTTATTCAGCGGGATCTTATTACTTTCGCCCTTTGTAACTTTGCACGGCTGATATCGGAATCTCCCCGAGCGTTGGCATATTCAGCTTTGGCTCTGATTAAAAGCGTTTGATCATCCAGTACTTCCGTTAATGCGGCCAAGTTTTCCTTGAACCGCTCCCCGGCAATTTTCGAATGACCAGTTGTAGTTGTCCTTAGTCCCGGCGGTTATTTCAGGAGGAAACAGCGAGGACAGCATTTGGAGTTTTACGAATAAATTTGAGCATCCGGCCGCAATGCCTTTATCACTCCAGTAGGGCATCTTTGAGCTTTTGCGCCATATTTTTATCTTGAAAAATCTTTTCGATGGCATCACTCATAGCAACATTGATCTGCTCTTCCAATCGCTCTTCAGAAAAAGTAACATGTTCCAGTGAAGAATTGCTTTCCACCGAACCACGATAAATTATTTTTCTTTTCGCACCATCGGCAAGCACAAGAGTCAATTTTATTAACGCTTGATAAGAATCCGTAGGGAATCCTTTGCGGCAGATCAACTCCAGCTCATTTATGTTCCCGCCGATAATAAGCTTGCCGTCGCTTTGGGGAATCGTTTCTTCTTTTAAATCCCACTTATGGGAATTTACGGATATCGTATAACCGGCCTTGGCCAGATATCTCCTGACACCGGAAGCAACAGCCTGGGTCGGCTTGGTGTATTTGGGCAGAATGGAAGTTTTCGTACCGTCTTTATCCACAACACGCCCGATAATCACCGTATCATCGACATTGCGTACATCAATAAATTCGGTAATATCAATTATGGCATTACGTTCTTTCTCACCTGCTTTCAAATAAGCAGGCACAACCGCTTTTTCCGCATTATAATTCATATTAACGCTGTAGAGCCTCGGGGAACAACCGGTTATCCAAAGACAAACAATCAGCAATCCCGGCACAATAAGGGGTAATAAATTATTTCTGAAGATCGACCATCCCATCTTATTCATGCTATCATCTCCTTTATTGGAAAACGTTTTTTGAACACAACATATTCATCTCCATCCACGGCATAAACCTCTCGCCCTTGCCAACAATATTACAATTGCCGATTCCGGCTTACCGGCAATGCTTAAATTGCTTTTTCTCCCGTATCCTCCATTATGGCCGTAAGCATTGGTATAACAAAAGCCATCGCTTTTTGTCCTTCGTCAATAGCTTCGTCCGCCTGATTGAATTCCAAAAGACCTATCGAAGAAAGCCGCGGTGAAATCAACAAATCCGGCGGATCCCCGGCCAACCGCTGCTTGGTCATGCGATCCTGCATGATATTGACGGATGCAGCGATAACATCAAATATGGAATATCCATCGCCGAATATTTTTTGTTGCGCCCATTTTCCCGTGGGCAGAAAGTTCTTAGAAAGAAAATTTGTAAATTTCCCCGTTTCATTTTTACCGGTATTGTCGCTTTTATTTTTTCGCTTTCCGCGGTTGATATAACGAGGCAAACCGACAAGGTCGGAATTAAGATTTACGGCAACGACAACATCGGCACCCATTGCACGGCAGAGCGATACCGGCACGGGATTAACCAGCCCGCCGTCCACAAGCCAATGGTCTTTGTATTTACAGGGAGTAAATACACCCGGCATGGAAATGCTGGCGCGAACAGCATCCATCAAAGAACCTTCCTGCAGCCATATTTCTCTTCCGGTCATAATATCCGTAGTTACCGCTCCAAAAGGAATTGCCAATTCCTCGATAGCGGCATCAGAAAAGTTCTTCCGGAAATGATTGATAATTTTATCTCCTTCGATAAAACCGGAACGGGGAAAAAGCAGATCGATAAACCCGATAATATCCGTCCAGGTAAGGGAGCGGACCATTTTTTCCAGTCCAGACATAAAATTTCCGGCCAGGGCGGCTCCAACCAGCGCCCCGATGGATGTTCCGCAAACAATATCAATATGAATTCCCGCCTCCTGCAGGCATTTAATAACGCCGATGTGCGCCCATCCCCTGGCCGAACCGCTGCCAAGAGCCAAACCAAGTTTTTTCAATCTTTATGCCTCCTGCTTTCTTCTAATATTATAACTCAATAAATCCTTTTTAAGCAATCCTTTATATAAAAGATCAAATGTTGTCATTGAAAATTCAAAAAGCTAATGATAGAAAATAAGCATTATACAAGTTTCCGGGATAGGAAAGGAGAATACAAAAATGCCTGATGCCGAAGGAATAAAAGAAGCCAAAATGTTTTATACCGGGAGTCCGCAAAAAACCGAGGGGTTTTTCCTCAAAGGCTCCAATTCACTCGATTGGGGAATGAAAAACAGGTTAGCCCGGATATTTAATCCGGCATCCGGCCGGACAGTCATGCTGGCCATCGACCACGGTTATTTTCAGGGACCAACCACCGGGCTGGAACGGGTTGATATCAATATTCTTCCTCTGGCACCTTATGCCGATACGCTTATGCTGACCCGCGGCATTCTCCGCAGCATAGTGCCGCCTTCCACTTCGCAATCCATAGTGCTCAGGGTTTCCGGAGGCACCAGCATCCTCAAAGAATTGTCCAATGAAAGCATCGCGGTTGATATTGAAGAATCCATCCGCTTGAATGTCTGTGCCATGGCCGTCCAGGTCTTTATCGGCGGCGAGTACGAAAGAGAATCGATCATCAATATGACCCGCATGGTCGATATCGGTACCCGCTACGGCATTCCGACACTTGCCGTAACCGCCGTCGGCAAGGACATGGCCCGTGATGCGCAATATTTCCGGCTGGCTTGCAGAATATGCGCGGAGCTCGGCGCCCACTACATTAAGACTTATTATGTCGAAAAAGATTTTGAGACAGTCACCGCCTCATGTCCGGTGCCAATCGTCATGGCCGGCGGCAAGAAGATACCCGAACTCGCCGCCCTGACCATGGCTTATAACGCCGTTCAACAAGGCGCCGCCGGTGTCGATATGGGGCGCAATATTTTTCAGTCGGAGGCGCCGATTGCCATGATCAAAGCGGTGCGGGCCGTAGTCCATGATAATGAAAAACCCAAAAAGGCTTTTGATCTTTATAAGACATTGAAGGCGGAGAGACCGAGATGCTGAAGACTGTCCGGAATAAATCATATACCGGCAGATATTATTCAGTTTCCGTCTTAATCTCCTGCAGTGAGAAAAAATGAAAGTCGCCTACTGGTACAACAATCAGGACATCAGGATCGAAGAAATACCGACACCGGTGCCCGGACCGAAGGAAATGCTGGTTCGTGTCATATCCTGCGGCATTTGCGGCAGTGATGTCGTTGAATGGTACCGGTTGCCCAGAGCACCTCTTGTCCAGGGTCATGAAATCGGTGCGGAGGTTGCGATAGTCGGTAACTTAGTAAAAAAATATAAGCCGGGCGACCGGGTATTTATCGCCCCTAAAGTACCCTGTGGAAAATGTTTTTACTGCAGAAACGGACATTACCCCCAATGCACGGAGGTTGGCAAACGTCTTCCCGGCGGCTTTGCCGAATACATTCTGGTCCCCGAAGTCCTGGTGGAAACAGGCACCTGCCTGCTGCCTCATAATATCACCTGCGATCAAAGCACCTTCATTGAGCCCCTTGCCTGCGTTGTCCGCGCGCAAAGGCTCGCCAACATCGGGAAAGGCACATCAGTACTGATCATGGGATGCGGCATGTCCGGTCTGCTGCATGTAAAACTTGCCCAAACCAAAGGCTGCAAAGTAATCGCCGCCGATGTAAACAAAACAAAGCTGGACTTTGCCGCGCAAATGGGCGCCGATATCATAATTGACGCGGCGAATTCAGTGGCACAGAAATTGATTGCGGAAAACGGCAAAAAAGCCGATGCTGTGTTATTATGTACGGCAGCCGTTCCGGCAATTGATCAAGTCTGGGATTGCGTGGATAAAGGCGGCACCATCGTTCTTTTCACGGTTCCCGGACCGGATAAAAAAGTGGTCGTTCCGGTCAATGATTTCTGGATGAAGGAAATTACTATTCTCACCTCTTATTACTGCGGCCCCCCCGACATTGCCGAGGCTCTGAAACTAATGGAATCCGGCAGCATCAAAGTGGATGATCTGATCACACACCGGCTTCCGCTTGCCGGTATTGCCCGCGGTTTTCAACTGGTGTCGGACGGCCGGAAATCGATCAAGGTAATCATCAAACCGAATGAAAATACGCCTTGATTTGGAAGAGTTACTTTCCACCGTCCGCTCCAACCGGTTGATCCCTGACTATCGGCTATTTAGAAACTGCCGGGAAATTACTTCATCCGTACCTCGGAAAGATGCAGATGGTCAGTTTCAATTTCCACCAGTGCTTTAAATATCTGTTTTAGTCTTTCATGGTCGGATTCTTCGGCGGCTTGTTTATAAAAATCAATTGCTCTGGTTTCCCGTTCATGCGACTCGTTGAGATTTTTTACATTCTCTATGTAACACATCTCTTTTCCTTCAGGCGTTTTGGGAAGACGCAATATTTTTCTCCATATGGCGGCGTGTTCGGCCTCGATTTTCCCCAAAGCTTTGAACAACAGACTGCTTTCGGCATTATCCGTCTTTCCCGCTGCACAGAAATAAAACGTCGAATTACTTACCTCAACCTGAATGGCATGCTCTGCATTGGCCCTGTCTTTTTCCGTAAGAGAAATATCAAAAGTTACGACCGCTTCTTTTGCCTCTTGGATAAATTCCTGATGAGCACCGCAAAACGGACAGTTTGTCGGGGGATTTGTGCCGACATAACAATCTCCGCAAATAACACATCTCCACAATTTCACCATAATTCCCCTCCAATACAATTTATTTCCTTGTGTTTAAAAAAGTTATCAATCAACTTTTTTAAAAACTTTTCCTTTGGCACCGCATACCGGACAATTCTCCGGTGCTTCCTTCTCGGCCGTATAGCCGCATACCGGACATACATAATAGCTGTAAGATTCTTTTGCATCTTCCAGATTATCGAGAACTTGCTGATAGAGCCGGGCATGAATTTTCTCCACTTCATTGGCAAAATTAAAAGATCGCTCCGCCTCCTTATTTCCGTCAGCCTTAGCCGCTTCAATCATACCCGGATACATGTTTTTAAATTCATGAGTCTCTCCGGCTACCGCCTCTTGTAAGTTTTCTCTGGTGGATCGGATTCCTTTTAATGCCCGTAAATGGGCGTTGGCATGAATTGTTTCCGCTTCCGCAGCCGCCCGAAATAACTTTGCTGCCTGTAAAAATCCTTCCTGCTCGGCCTTAACTGCAAAAGCAAGATATTTTCTGTTTGCCTGTGATTCTCCGGCAAAAGCCTCTTTCAATGCATCTTCTGATTTAGACATGATTTTCTCCTTCAATTATTTTTTATCGTCTCTGATTCGTTCAGTCTTACTTTTACTACATATTCAGTTAGAGTTCAAATAGGCTTTCAAAAGCTGAGTTTATTGTACTCCTCAAATACTTTATTGTATTTTTCATGAATCATTTTGCGGTCAAATTCCCAGAATTCCTCAAGCATCCTGGTCTGTTCTTCTTTGGTGAAATATTCCTGACAGGGATAAAAGAAATGCTTGTCTTCTTTTTCAATATGCTGCGGGTAGAAATCACAAAGCTCCCGGGCGAGAAAAACTATTTCGGCTAATTTACTTTCATCTCCCTGTAAATATTTGTCTTTGGCCGTAACCATTGCTGCCGTCGTCTTTCTGCCCCAGACATGCTCAGCAAGCAATTCCTGCATGATTTTTTTCAGCTCCGGTATAAGCTCTTTTTTCGCCAGATCCCGAAAGAGGATTTCCTCTTCCTTGCCATGATGCGTGCGATCGGCATAAGTTTTGATAAAATCTACTGCCGTATCGATTACTAAAGGATTAACTTTTTTGCTTTTTTCAATTTTGTCCACATGCTTCCTTAAAGATGCCAGCATCTTTTCAATCAATCTGTGCTCCCACATTAAAGGTCCAATCGGCTTCATCAATTCTCCTCCTTTACTTAGGTGCTTCTCCTAAAGCTTTTCAACCATATCAATAATCATATCGGGTCGTTTAAAAACCGCCTTACCCTAACTCTTTCCTTAAGGATTTACGGTCTGAATTATTTTAACATTAACCGTAGAAATATCAAAAATTATTATTTTCCAAAAACAGGCCTTCCGACAGTTAATAATTCTCCGGACGGGAGGACAGAACCATAACTATCATGGTGATCCGGTAATTAATTATTGCAACATAGTTGCATTTTTGATAAATGGGACAACATGCGCGCAGATACAAAAGCTAAAGATGTTCTTCCCATATTGCAAAATGCCGGACTTTCTAAAACACCGCAGCGGATTGCCGTTTTAAATATATTGGCGAAGGCCGACGAACCGATTAATATAGCCGCAATGAAACAGGCGCTGAAATCAAAAATCGGCATTGACCGGGTAACACTTTACCGAACCTTGTCATTGTTCAAAAAACATGCGATTATTAGGGAAATATCTTCCGTAAACGGCACCAATTATTTTGAACTGGCAACATTGGAACATCCGGTGCATCCGCATTTCATATGCCGGAATTGCGCCAAGCTGTCCTGTCTGGAACCGCTCACTTTTTCGCAGGCCAGTCCGCTTCTGACAACGGATAAAGATTACAGTGTCGAACATATCGAAATCAATATTTCCGGACTTTGCGCCGGTTGCCGAAATGCAACCAAGTTGCAAAAAAGGTCAAAAAACAATGCAAACAAGTAAAGTGCCCCTTAAATATTTTATTTTTCTTCTGATCTTGCTGTCTTTTATTTTCTCCTGCCGGGATTCCCGGGAAGCAAATCCGGAGGACAAAAAGTTACAGGTAATTGCCACTATTTTCCCTCTTTATGATCTCGCCCGCCAAATCGGCGGAGACAAAGTAAAGGTGAGCATGCTGTTGCCGCCGGCGACCGACGCCCACAATTATGAATTAAAACCGGATGACATTATTCGCATCAGCAAAGCCGATCTGTTTCTTTATATAAATATGGAAATGGAACACTGGGCATACAAAATTATCCAAACAACATCATCTAATCCCCGTCTGCTTCCGGTGGAAACGGGCAACGGTATCACCATGCTGACGGTCAGTGAAAACGATGAGGACGAAGATCATCATGATCATCACTCTGCATCCAGATTCGATCCGCATATCTGGCTTGATTTCACAAATACACAAAAAATGGCTGATACCATCACCGCCGCCATGATAAAAGTCGATTCACGCCATAGCGATTATTATTTAAAAAACGCCGCCGAATACAAAAACAAACTGGCCGATCTGGACAATAAATATCGGATGGAATTGACCGGTTGTAAAAGTCGGACGATATTGCATGCCGGGCACTGGGCATTCGCTTATCTGGCCAACAGATATGGCTTAAAATATTACTCCGTTTATAATGTCTCTGCCGATTCCGAACCGGAACCGCAAAAAATCGTTGCACTGATTTCACAAATCAGAAAAACAAAAGCAGCCAATATTTATTATGAAGATTTGATCAACCCGCGGCTTGCGGAAACTATCGCCAAAGAAACGGGGGCCGGCCTCCTGAAACTTAACAACGGCCATGCGATCAGCAAGGAAGAAATGTCCCGCAGTGTTTCTTTCCTGTCTCTGATGGAAGAAAACCTGGTCAGTTTAAAAAAGGGCCTGCAATGCCGGTAAATATAATTCGCACTGAAAATTTAACGTTCTGCTATAACGGAATAGAAGTTCTGCAGGATATTTCCTTTAACGTAAGGCAAGGGGATTACCTTGGTGTGGCGGGACCAAATGGTTCCGGTAAAAGTACTCTTATAAAAAATATCCTGGGTATCCTCGAACCCCGGCAGGGCAACATTTATCTTTTCGGTCAGCCGCTTTCGGCTTTTCGTCAGTGGAGCAAAATCGGTTATCTGCCTCAGCGCCTGGCCTCGCTGCATTCTCATTTCCCCGGCACAGTCCGGGAAATTGTTCAACTGGGAGTTGACCGGAAAGGAGATTCCCGGGAGATAAAACGAATGCTCCAGCTTATGGACATTGAACATCTTTCTTCCCGTCTGATCGGTGAACTCTCCTACGGTGAGCAGCAAAGAGCAATGCTTGCCAGAGCACTCGCTAGCAAGCCGGAATTACTTATTTTTGATGAACCGACAACTGCTCTCGATCCGCAGACAAGAGAAAATTTTTACTCGATCGCCCAGGAATTGAATCGGCAGCAGGGAACAACCGTTATTCTCATCACCCATGACACCGGAGTTATTGGTAATTATGCCCGGTATCTGCTTTACCTGGACAAGAAGATTGTTTTTTCCGGAACATTTGAGAATTTCTGTTCTTCACCGGAGATGGCCGGCTTTTTCGGTCCGGTAAGCCAGCACATCATTTGTCACCAGCACGACAGGAGAAATATCTAAAATGAGCCTTATCGAGGTTTTAAGCTTTACCTTCGTTCAGCGTGCTCTTCTGGCCGGAATTCTCATTGCGGCAATCGCCGCCATCCTGGGAATTTTTCTTGTTTTGCGCCGCCTGTCCTTAATCGGCGACGGCCTCGCCCATATAACCTTCGGCAGTGTAGCGGTAGTGCTGCTCGCCGGAATCAGCCCTTTTTATGTAACCATTTCGGCTTTACCGCTCGTCATGCTTGCATCGCTGGCCATTTTCAAACTCACCAGCTCTAAAAAAATTCACGGAGATGCGGCAATCGGCATTCTTTCCTCGGCGGGAATTGCCGCAGGAATTGTTCTGGCGAGCCTGTCCGGAGGATATAACGTGGATTTATTCAGCTATCTTTTCGGCAATATCCTGACGGTAAATCAAACCGAGATTATGCTGTCTCTGATAATTTTTGCCGCTGTTCTTTGTTATGTACTTTTTTTCTATCATGATCTTTTTGCCGTTACGTTTGATGAAGAACTTGCCCGGAGCATGGGTATCAAAACAAAAAAGTTGAATATTCTTCTTTTTCTTTTAACGGCGATCGCCGCCGTTTTAACCATGAAGATAGCGGGAATAATGATGGTTTCCGCCATGTTGATATTGCCTCCCCTTACCGCCCTTCAACTCTCCATCAGTTTTCGAAAAACTATTATTGCTTCCGTAATTTTTTCCACCCTGTCCGTAATTTTCGGAATTATCGCTTCTTTTTTATTGAACTTACCGGCAGGAGGAACTATAGTAATCCTCAATATTCTGTTTCTTCTGATCATTTTCGGAGTAAAAAAAATCTTGCCTGCACTGAGGTAAACTATAGTGGGTTTAATCAAATACTATTTCAACCGGCCGGTCATTCTTTTTCTCCTGGCAGTGCTGACCGGTATAATCCTGCCACAGGGAGCACAAATCGGCTCACTGCTTATCCTACCCGCGCTGACCGTTGTTCTGACAATTACCTTGTTGCGCATGCCGCGAGGTTTTTTTCGTCATCCCGGCACACTTGTTTTCCCGGCAATCCTGGGTAATATTATGAATTACCTCATTTTAGGAAACTTTATCATCTGGTCTAGTATCTTTCTGATTAGAGATGAAAATTTATGGATCGGCATGGTTTTAATCGCAGCAGTGCCTCCAGCCGTCTCCGTAATGCCCCTTACCAAATTATTTCAGGCGGAACCAAAAACCGCTTTTGCCGGACTCGCCGGCGCCTATGTAGGGGCAATTTTAATAGCACCCTTGATAGGCATAGGATTTCTCAAATATATTCCTTTAAACTATTCCGGCATCCTTCTTCTGGTATCGGAATTAATCATACTGCCTCTCGCCCTGTCCAGAATCGCCGTGGATAAAGACTGGGATAAAATTATCGCTCCTTACCGAGAGATGATCAGTGACTGGTGTTTTTTTATTGTCTTCTATGCACTTGCGGCCAGCTGCCGCTATCTTATTTTCCGCCGTCCCCTCGATCTGCTCTTCATATCTCTCATTGCGGCCGTCAGCACTTTTTTTCTTGGCTGCATCATTGAAAAAATATGTTCTTTTTATCAGATCCCCAAAGAAAAAATCACTGCCTTGCTCCTTTTGGGCACCCTGAAAAACTATGGATTGGCCGGTGGAATAGCTCTGGCTGTGTTTAACAGGCAAGCCGCTCTTCCGGCAATAGTGTTTCTCTTTTTTATGTACGCCTACGAAATTTGGCTGAAATACAAGATGAAGGACATAAGCATTATTACTTCCGTTCGCGAAAAAAATAACTGATTGACAAAATGAAAGGGCTGCCTATTTTAAAGAAATGGAACAAAATAAAATAAAAAGGAGATTGGATTAATATGGCTATCAGTTTACCTGCATTACCATACGAGAAAGACGCTCTGTCACCTTTTATCAGCGCCAATACACTGGAGTTTCATTACGGCAAGCATCACAAAACCTATGTTGACAATTTAAACAAGCTAATTGAAGGAACAGACCTTGCTCTACTGTCTCTGGAAGAAATCATCAAAACTTCCGCTAAAGATGCCGCTAAAACAGGCATATTCAACAATGCCGCACAGGTCTGGAACCATTCTTTCTACTGGCAATGCCTGAAAAAAGGAGGGGGCACTCCCTTGGGCGCCATTGCTGCCAAGATAAATGCGACATGGGGCAGCCATGATAAATTCGCTGAAGAATTGAAAAATGCCGGTATCGGACAATTTGGCAGCGGCTGGGTCTGGCTTATCCAGGATGGAAAAGATTTGAAAATAATAAAAACAGCCAATGCCGACACACCGATAGCGCACAGTCAAAAGCCGCTTCTGACCATAGATGTGTGGGAACATGCCTACTATCTCGATTATCAAAACCGCCGGCCGGATTATCTCACCGCCGTAATAAAAAATTTGATTAATTGGGATTTTGTCAATGCAAATCTGAATTAAACGAAATCAATTAAGGCGAATGAGCTGGGAAGGCGACAAAGGCAGTCTAAATTATAAAGGGAAGAAAATTGGAAAGGGGGCTTGTTATACAAGCCCCCTTTTTCTATAAAAAACAAATCCGTTAAATACTGTTATTTTACTTTATCTACTCTGTCTTTTAATTCTTTTCCTACTTTAAAGAACGGCAATTTTTTGGGTTCTACTTTAATTTTATCACCTGTTTTGGGATTTCTACCGGTGTAGGCGCCATAGTCCTTTACCACAAAGCTGCCGAATCCTCTTATTTCAATACGGCCACCTTTTTTTAATTCATCAGTAAAACCTTTAAAAACAAGATTAACTACATCAATGGCCTTTTTTTCCGTTAAATTCAGCTTTTGGCTCAAAGCCTCAATAAGACCTGATTTATTCATAGAACCTCCTTAAGACTAATTACAACCTTTCAATCGCCAGACGATAAGACAGGTTTATTTTCGTATGGTGCCGACTATTATTTATTTTCGGTCGAATGTCAAGAAAATTTTACCTGTGCTCAATTACAACGCTTTTCAGCAGCTGACCGACTTCTCTACCCGTCAGATAACGCCAGGAACCTTCTTTTAGCCTGCCTAACTCAATAGTTCCTATCGCCTCGCGTACCAGGCGCGCAACACGATGACCTATTGCCTCAAATCCCCTGCGGACTATTCTGTTTTTACCTTCTCTGATAGTAAGCTGCAACCAGCAGCTTTTATCGTTCACCTTTTCTATTTGCACCTTTTCCGGCCGAAACATTCCATCCGGAAGCTTAATCCCTTTACCCAACTGCTTTATTTCATCTTTACTCAATGAACCTTGAATCTTAACACGGTAAACTTTAGGTAACTGGAAACGCGGATGCTGCATTTTCAGGGCAAAATCTCCATCATTGGTCAAAAGCAACAGTCCTTCGGAATCATAATCAAGCCTGCCCACGGGATAGACCCTTTCCGGCACATCACCCACCAAATCAACAACCGTAGGGCGCCCTTCCGGATCAGATAAAGTAGTGACATATCCGGCAGGCTTGTGCAAGGCAATATAAACTGTTGTTTTTTCAAGCGAAATAACTTTACCATCGACCCGGATAATATCTTTTGCCGGATCAGCCTTAGACCCCAGTTCTTTTAAAACCACATCATTGACGCTTACACGACCGGCAGTAATTAATTTTTCCGCATGGCGCCTCGAATCAATACCTGCGGCTGCGATTATCTTCTGTAAACGTTCTTTCATGAATTAGAGAAATCCTGGATGTCTTCCGTCTGTTCGTTTAATTCCTTAAATTCTCTCAAGGTCGGTAATTCGGAGAGATTCTTCAGGTTAAATACTTCCAGAAACTTTTTGGTTGTTCCATAAATAATCGGCTTACCGGGTACATCTTTACGCCCGACAATACGAATGAGATTTTTATCTAAAAGACCTTTCAGCGGCGCGCTGACATCCACCCCGCGAATGCTTTCCACTTCCGACTTAACAATAGGCTGTCGATAGGCAACAATCGCCAGTGTTTCCAAAGCGGCGGGCGATAAAGATGCCTGTTTCGTTCCCTTTAATTTCTTTACCCACAAACTCAGTTCCGGCCGGGTGCGGAACTGAAAACCACCGGCAATTTCCGCAAGATAAATACCGCTCTGACGTTCGTTATACTCGGCAATTAACTGTTCGACGGATTTTTTAACTTCCGTTTTTTCAACCTCTTCCAGAATTGCACAAATTTTCTCCAAAGCCAGCGGTGCCTCAGAGGCCAGAATCAGCGCTTCGATAACCGCTTTGCAATTTTCCATTTATGACTCCACAGCCGGAAATATCCGGATTACGCCAAAAGCCGCCGTTTGATAAGCCTTGATCATCCTCATTTTGATCAATTCCAGTATGGCCAGGAAAGTATAAACAATGCGCCGGCGATCTCTCTTCTCTCCCAGCAACTCTTCAAAGGTAATGTTTTTATCGCGGCTTAACCTTTCCATGATGTCGTTTATTATATCAGTTATCGACAGTTTTTCCAGATCAATTTCCATAAGCTCTTTTTTATCAATGCGGGAAACGAGACGATGAAAAGCTTCGATAAGCTCGAAAATATTAACTTCGATAAGGTCATCATCATTGTCTGATAAGTTTTCCGCTTTATCGCTTATTTGTGCGGCACGGGTAAACACATCCCGCTCCAAAAGCGGCCGCATCTCTAAAGCAGTCGCCGCCTCTTTAAAAGCCTGATGTTCTAAAAGCTGACGAACCAGTTCGGCGCGCGGATCTTCTTCGGTCTCTTCATCGGACGGTTCATCAGGTACCGGCAAAAGCATTCTTGATTTAATATGAATAAGAGTGGAAGCCATGACCAGGTATTCCCCGGCCAGATCCAGATTAAGTGATTTAATTATTTTCAGATATTGAAGATATTGTTCGGTAACAAGCGCTATGGGAATATTATAAATATCAATTTCATTTTTTTTAATCAGGTACAAAAGCAGGTCCAGCGGTCCCTCAAAGATGTCTAACTTGATAGCATAATCTGTAGTTTCGTCGGCCAAGGGAATAATTTCCTGTCTGCTTTTTAGATTTTAACGGCTGCACGGACTTCGCCCATTGTCTGCCGCGCAATTTTCGTCGCTTTCTTATTGCCTTCGGCAATGATCTCCCGAATTTCATCCGGGTTTTTCAGATAATAATCCATGCGTTCATGAACCGGCTTTAATACTTCAGCTATACGCCGGGCAAGTATTTTTTTACAGTCCGTACATCCTATCGCCGCACAACGGCAATTGGCGTCTATTTCTTTTACCGTTTCCGGCTCGGAATACAAATTCTGAAAAGTAAACACATTGCATATTTCCGGATTGCCCGGGTCACTTTTTTTCACCCGCTGCGGATCGGTAAACATGGAAGAAATTTTTTGGAGCAATACACTGCCGCGGTCACTGATATAAATCGAATTATCATAAGATTTGCTCATCTTCCTGCCGTCGGTGCCCAAAAGTTTCGGCACGCCTGTTAAAAGCGGCTCCGGAATAGGAAATATTTCCGCATAGAGGAAGTTAAAACGGCGCGCTATTTCTCTCGTCAGTTCTACATGGGGCAACTGATCAACCCCTACCGGGACACCATAAGCCTTGTACATAATAATATCGGCGGCCTGCAGAACGGGATAACCAAGAAAACCAAAAGTGGATAAATCTTTGCTCACCAGTTCCGCTTTCATTTCCTTATAAGTGGGATTGCGCTCCAGCCAGGCCAGAGGAGTGATCATCGACAGTAAAAGAAAAAGTTCCGCATGCTCTTTAATGGCGGACTGCACAAAGAGAGTGCATTTTTGCGGATCAAGACCTACGCTCAGCCAGTCAATCACCATAGAACTTATGTTATCACTGATCTCTTTTGTGCTGGAGTATTCACTCGTCAGGGCATGCCAGTCGGCAACAAAATAAAAACAATCATATTTGCCGCTGTTTTGAAGATCCACCCAGTTTCCTAATGCCCCGTGTAAATTACCCAAATGCAACTTTCCGGTCGGACGCATTCCACTGAGAATTCTTTTAGGTGCCAAAATTCAAAACTCCTTAATGCACTAAGGCCTCCGAATTGTCTTTATAAATAATGCGGAGGCCTTAGTTTGCTAATAGCTTATTAATTTATTACTTTACTTTGTCGGCCAGAGCCTTACCAGCCTTGAATTTCACGACTTTCTTTGCGGGAATCTTGATTGTTTTACCGGTTTGAGGATTCCTGCCTTCTCTTGCCTTCCTCTTTACCACTGAGAACGTACCAAATCCGACGAGACCAAGTTTTCCACTCTTCTTGAGCTCTTTTGTCACTGCTGCAACGTATGCATCCAATGCCAATGCACCTGCTGCCTTGGTAATACCCGCTTCATTCGCCATAAATCCGATCAATTCTGCTTTCGTCATTCTCTAAAAACCCCCTTTCATAAAATTAAACGTTTAATTTTATATTCACCGCTATCTGCGGCTACTTCTCCAATCAGTTTTAAAATCTCCACATTTTTTCTTCCCTGAAAACAGTACCCGTCAGGATTCGTTTCCCCGACCTTCGCGCAACCCCGCTTGGTTTCTGGTTCGGAAAGAAACATTTTGTTTCAAACTCGCGCTACGCCTAACACAAAAAAAAACAACAATCAAGAAAAAAGTTATTTTTGTAAAAACAATTTTAGCACTGCACGCTTTTCTCCGGCGGTACCTCTTCTTCGGTTATTTAACTTTTTTTATTTGGCACCCGTCATTTCATAAAACCACAAAAAATCTTCCTGATACTTCTTTGACACATAATTTTCTTTATGTTAGTACCTTTCCGCGGTGCAATACAGGTATTTTTATGCAACATTCCCTGAAAGAAATATTATTGAGGTGGTTTGTCCTTTCCCGACCGCCTTTTCATACGGTGGGGGTTCTGCCCTTTATCCTGGGAACAGTTCTGGCCTATAAATTTAATTCAGCAATCAGCATAACTGTTTTTTCACTGGGCGTTCTGGCCGTAATTTTGATCATGCTTTCCACTTATCACGCGGGAGAATATTTTGATTACCGGGAAGACGAACTTTCTCAGCGTTACTATAAAAGCAATTTTGCCGGTGGTTCCGGCGTAATTCCCAAAGGACAACTGCCCCGGTCAGTGCCTCTGTGGACAAGTATTATATCGTTTTTTCTGGCCGCTGCCATCGGATTAATCCTGCAATTCTATTTGCAGACCGGTTCTTATACATTGCTTCTTGGTTGTCTGGGGGCTTTCCCTGGTTTTTTTTACTCAACAAAACCAGTACGTCTGGTGGAACGCGGATTCGGCGAACTGTTTATAGGATTCTGTTACGGCTGGTTGACTGTCGCCTCGGCCTATTATATCCAAACCGCCAACATAATCCCCGTCATTCACTGGCTGGGGATACCGATCGGACTTACCATTTTCAATGTCATTTTATTGAATGAATTTCCCGACTACGAAGCGGACAAAGCAACCGGTAAAAGAAATTTGCTCAATCGCGCCGGTAAAAAAAACGGCATGCTCATATATGTTTTTTTATCCATCCTCGCCTCTTTGGCCATGATGGTGTCACCGCTTATGGGCATTCCTTCCCAAGTCATTTACTTTTATCTGCCTTTTTTAATTATTTCTTTATTTATTATATTTATGATGCTCGCCGGTAAATATGAAAACCGTAAAAAGCTGGAAATCTTATGCGGCCTGAATATCGCCGTCAATCTGGGAACATCTCTCTCTTTTATCCTGGTATACATCTGATGACTAAAGTCAAAGCATTTTATAACCCTCTTTCTCTTTTGGCAAAACAACTGGGCAGCGCTCTTTTCATGGGCTATCTTAACCGGTGGAGCCGTTTTCCGGGGTGGTTGCTCCGTCATAGCTTCCAATCAATACCGGTTTCGAACGGCGCCTGGGGCATGGGTTGCATCGGCTATCCCGGACACCCGGCATGGGAAGTAACCGGCGCCTGCAATTTACGCTGCATTCACTGTCATGCCACAAGCGGCAAGCCCTCCCCGGACGAGCTCACGACCGATGAAGGTAAAAAGCTCATTGACATGCTGGCGGCAGAAAGCGACTTCCGGACGTTAATTTACACCGGCGGAGAACCGCTGGTCCGGCCGGATATTTTCAGCCTGCTGCGGCATTCCCAAAAAGCCGGTCTGGCCAATATTATCGCCACCAACGGCACTCTGATTGACGAAGAAACGGCTTTTAAACTGAAAGACCACGGAGTAGTCTGCAATGCCATAAGTATTGATGCCGCCGATCCGCAAACTCATGATTTCGTAAGAAACAGATCCGGCGCTTTTGATCTGGCGCTCCGGGCTATTGAAGCAACAAAAAAAGCGGGGATTCTGCTGCAAATTAATACAACGGCAATGGAATATAACATGCCCCATCTGCCGGATCTCATCGATTTTGCCGATGACTGCGGTGCCGGAATCATGCTGATGTATCAGCTCGTCGCCGTCGGTCGCGGAGAGAAGATTGAAAAAGCCACTTTAAAGAAAAGTGCCAATAAATATTTAAGCGAACTTATCGCCGATAAGCAAAAAAACGCAAAAACCATTATTGAGCCGGTCGCCGGCCCCCAGTACTGGCCTTATCTTCTGGAAAAAAACGGCATCCGCGGGGAAAAATTGCTGAAGCTGGCCGGCAATTTATTCCATGGCTGCGCGGCCGGAAGGGGTTTTGTTTACATTAAAGCCAATGGCGATGTCTGGCCCTGTCCTTTTGTGGAAATCAATGCCGGGAACATTAGAAATGCCGGTTTCGGCAAAATCTACCGTGAGGCACCGGTATTTCAGCATCTGCGAAAGCGGGAAGATCTTTTAAAAGGTGCTTGCCAAACTTGTAAGTATAAAACGATTTGCGGCGGCTGCCGCGGGCGGGCACTGGCCTACAGCGGTGACTATCTGGCGGAAGATCCCCGCTGCTTTATTCAGGAAAAATTAAAACCGGACGGAATAAAATTTATTTCTTGACCAGGAAATAAAGTTCACCCCTTTCCTTGAGCGTTCCGGCGACAGACTCCGCTGTTTCTCCAAACCCGCAGAAAAGGTCAACCCGGCCCGGACCCTTGATTGCCGATCCCTTATCCTGATTGAGAACAAAACGGGAAAAATATATGCGTTGATTGGTAAGCTTTCCTTGCCCATCAAGAACAGGTCGACGCAAACGTATAAAAGATAAAGCCCCCGGGGGAAATATATCAGGATCAGTAGCAATCGTTCTGCCCGTGGTGACCGGTTCACCCAACGAACCGGTAGGATCGGCTACAAAATGAAAGAAAATATATCTTTCATTATAGCCCAGGATTTCATAAAGGTCCTCGTCTTTCTTTTCTTTCAGCAGTTTTTTGATATTACGATTGGATGATTCCCGGATGCCGATGATACCCTTTTCCAACATGTACGAGGCAATACTTCGGTACTGCCTGCCGTTTGTGCCGGCGGCACTCACCGTTAAAACAGTTCCGTTTTCCAGTTTTATTTCTCCGGAACCCTGAATATGCAAAAAAAACAATTCCACGGGATCGTCAACCCAGATCATCTCCAGATTCTTATCCCGCAAAATCCCCCCGGCATCAATTTCTTTACGGCTGTAATAGGTGCCGCTTTTCCGGGCAACAAGCTCCGGAGGCGTTTTATAAATAGGATATTTATATTTTTCCGTCCGTGTCAGTGATCCGTTAAGCAGGGGAACATAATAGCCGGTAAATAACACTCCTCCATTACCGTCCTGCCCTGCCGCCCGGTAAACATCAAAATTTCGCCTGATCTCGCTTTTTTTATCAGCAATACTGCCGCCGCTTTTAATAATTTGACGAAACGTGAGCAGAGATTCTTTCATCTGTCCTGCACTCACCAGCCTATCGGCCAGGCGATAAAAACGGTTATTACCGGAGACTTCATAATAGTGAAGACTCCGTTCAATAGCTAAATTGAGGGAATCAATATCGAGATCATCGACAAAATCAATATCGACGGAATCAACGAGAGTCAGCGATTCTGCGGGCGGCTGCCAAACTAAGGGAGGTTTCGTAGCACATCCGGCCAAAATTCCGATTATTAATATTAAGATAAAAAAACGGTACCGGAAGTTCATAATTCCACAATCATTGCCACTTCATCACAATAATCGGGATATTTGGAACACCGGAAACAATCCGACCAGATTTTTTCCGGCAAGGTTGTACGGTCTACTTCTTTAAATCCAACCCTGGAAAAAAAATCCTTCTTGTAGGTTAGTGTAAAAATTTTGAAAAGCTCCAGAGTAATCGCCTCGGAAATACAGGCTTCGACAAGTTGTCTGCCGATACCTCTTTTCCGGTAATTTTCGTCAACATAAAGCGACCGGACTTCCGCAAGATTTTCCCAGATGATATTCATTGCACAGATGCCGATTATTGATGTGTCATCGGTATCGTAATAGACGAAGAAATCCCGCAGGGAATTATATATATCCATCAAGGAACGCGACAACATTTCACCTTTACCGGCCGATAAATTTATCAGACGATGAATGGTCTTTACGTCACCGATGCGCGCTTTTCTCAGCATTTCTCTTGTCCTCCCCATTATCTGAAACGGATATTTTGGCGCCTGAAAGCATTTCCCGGGCATGATCCCTTGTTGTTTCGGTTAAATCCACGCCACCCAGCATACGGCTGATTTCCTCCACCTTTTGTTCGTCATCGAGTCTAAAAACGGTGGTGGTGGTGCGGCCACCGGCAATTTTTTTAGCCACGTGTAAATGATTATCTGCATAACAGGCAATCTGCGGCAGATGGGTAATGCAAATAACCTGATGGCTGCCAGAAACATCTTTCAGCTTACGGCCGACGATCTCCGCCGTAGCTCCGCCAATACCGCTGTCCACCTCATCAAAAACAATCGTATCTACGGAACCGGTATGCGCCAGCACATTCTTCAAGGCCAGGACGATTCTGGAAAGCTCGCCGCCCGATGCAATCTTATGCAGGGGTTTTGTCTCCTCACCGACATTGGCCGTAAGATAAAATTCCAGTTCATCGCCGCCGCGGGCACCAAAAGAACATGCCTTCCCTCCGGCGGCGCAGACAGCAAAATTAATTTCAAAAGATGCATGCGGCATATTTAAAGCATGAATTTCCCTGTTTACGGCTTTCTGCAATTTTTCCGCCGACCGCTTGCGCAGTTGCGAAAGATTTTGTGCATTTTCGTACAGTCTTGCTTTAATTTTTATCTCTTCCTGCACCAGTTTATTTAACTCTTCTTCAACAGAAGAGACTTCCGCAAGCTCTTTTTCCATCGCCTGCTGCCTCATCAATACGGTCGAAAGTGATCCCCCGTGTTTGCGCTTCAACCGGTTTATCATTTCCAGGCGCTCATCAATTCCGGCAAGTCTTTCCGGATCAAAGAAAAGTTTTTTACCGTAATCGCGCAACAGCAATGCCGTTTCCTGCAAAGTAAAAAAACAGCTTTCAATATCTGCTTCCGATAATTGCAGATTCGCATCAATTTTCTTTATCTCTTTTACCCGGGATTGCGCCTCTTTTATCCTTTCCACTGCCGAACCGGCTTCTCCGTAAAGCAAATCATAAGCTTCTCCGGCATACTCATTGAGTTTCCGGGCATTGGCAAGAACTTTTTTTTCTTCGCTTAAAATTCTGTCTTCATCAGGCTGCGGATCAATATCGGCGATTTCCTTTAACTGAAATTTAATTAAATCAATTTTTTCTTCCTTGCTTCGCCGCAGGCTTTCCAATTTTTCCTTTTGCAATTTTATCTGCTGAAACCGATTATATGTTTCTGCATAAACCGCCCGCAACGGCAGGCAACCGCCAAACTCATCCAATATGTCGATGTGGTTTTCCGCATCGAGAATAACCTGATGCTCATGCTGTCCGCAGATATTAATCAGTGACTCGCTGATTGCTGCCAGATTGGCCAATGTCGCCATTTGAGAGTTGATAAGCACTTTGTTTTTACCGGTACGGGAAATAATCCTCCGGATAACAAGCTCATCCCCTCCTTCCAATCCCATTTCCTGAATTTTTTTCTTCAAGACTTTATTGGAAGCAATATCAAAGAGCGCCTCCACCATTGCCTCATCCGCCTGTGTCCTGATCATTTCGGCGGAAGCCCTGTCGCCCAAAAGCAGACTTACGGCACCGATAAGAATTGATTTACCGGCGCCTGTTTCCCCGGAAATAACGGTGAGACCGCCATTGAATGAAACATGAAGTTCATCGATAATGGCGAAATTTTTAATGCTCAAGTCATTAAGCATTTTTTCGTCTTTTAGCTCCTGAGGGTAGACCGCCCCAGCCCAACTTGGAACGCAGAATTTCCCAGTAGCTCCGGTGCGGCGAAAGAACAAGCTTGGTTATGTGCTTCGACTTTTTTATGGCAATACCATCGCCTGATCTGACCTGATATGATTCCTGCCCGTCCAGCGTTACAGTAGCACCCTTTCCCTTGGACCAGACCCGTACATGCAAATCTGAATCTTCCGGAAAAATTATCGGACGGTTGGTCAAGGTATGCGGACAAATTGGATTAATAATAATTAAATCCTTTTCTGGATAGACGATAGGACCACCGGCGGAGAGCGAATAAGCGGTTGAGCCGGTAGGCGTGGAAATAATGAGCCCGTCCGCCTTATATGTGGTCAGATATTTATTATTAATAGTTGTTTCCATCTCCACTATCCGGGAAAGATTGCCCCGGTTGATCACAATATCGTTTAAAACTGTACCGGTAGCGGTAATCTCCTTGCCGCGGGTAATTGATACATCGAGCATCATCCTCTTTTCAGTGAGGAAATTACCTTTCAAAATCAATTCCAGCGCCGAATGCATTTCGTTGAGATTGACTTCGGTCAGATATCCGAAGCTGCCCATATTAATGCCGACGATGGAAACATTATATTTAGCCACATTGCGCGCCGTCCGGAGCATTGTCCCATCACCACCCAGCACGGCAACAAGCTGTACCTCCCGGGCAAGCCCGTTCCAGGCGAGTCCTCCTCGGATACCTATTTTAGCGGCAATCTCCGCTTCGACAAATACCTCGATACCCCTTTCCTCCAGCCACTCTTTTAATGACTTGGCGTACTCGGCAATTTTTTCTTTTTCTGCGTTGGCGACAATGCCGACTTTACGAATTTTCATCTTTTTTCACCCAAAAATATGAAGCTCACTAACATAAAAAAAAGCCGCTGTCTATGGATAAATATTTCGCTTGTTCATTCGTAAACCGTTTGATTTTGCAAGATAATTTCGAATCATAAATTCTTGACAGACACATGCTTTATAATATACATGTAGCCTCATGTGAGGTGCTTACTATGGGTTTACTTAAAGGCAATTTTTCTTTTGCACGATTTCATGTAACAGGTCCATTGCCAAAAGCGTTTTTAAATTTTGTTGAAAGCCGGATTAAAGCCAATTCTTTCCGGGAAACACTAAAATCTGCTGAAGAAAAACGATCGGGCTGGGTCTCCGTAATGGATATTTTGGATGCTGATTTTGATAAAGCCAGTTATGCACTGGGGAACTATCTCATCTTTTCCCTGCGCATCGATCGTAAAATAATTCCACCTAAACTGCTGAAGATCAAAATTTTGGAGGAAGAGCGGCAATTTCTCGCCCAAACCGGTAAAACCCGTATTCACAAGCAGATGGCCGACGGCATTAAAGACAAAGTAAAGCTGGAACTTCTTTCCCGGCTTGACCCGGTGCCGTCCTTTTATGATGTCTGCTGGGCATTGGGGAAAAATACAGTTTATTTTTCTTCACTTTCCGACAAAATAACGGATGACTTTATTGATTTATTTAAAAAAACTTTTTCTCTGGGACTTACCCGCAAATTGCCTCAGGATCATGAGCTCGTTGCAAAAAATGTTGCCGCAGGATCTGCAAAGCAGGCAGAGGAGGCTCTTGTCGGCCGCGAGTTTATGACCTGGCTCTGGTTTAAATCGGAAGAACGCAACGGCAGAATAAGCCTGCCTCGCGGCAATGAAGTCGAGCTCAATTTTGCAAGGAGAATTGCCCTTGCGGCCGGTGAAGGCGAATATTCGCAGGGTGTCGCCTGCCATGGAATTCATTCCGAGCTCACCGAAGGCAAGGAAGCCATACGGCAGGGTAAAAAAGTCACCGAAGCGGGAATTCGCCTCATTGCCGATCAAAACGAATGGGAATTCACGCTGAAAGCGGACAATTTCCATTTCCAGTCTTTAAAACTTCCTCCGGCGGAATGGCAGGAGACGTCAGAAGATCAATCCGGAAAACTGCTGGAGAGGATTTACCTTATCGAAAATGCCGCCGGAATAATTGACGAACTTTATAATGAATTTCTCTCCATTCGCTATTCACCCCGCTGGGACGAAAATGAAATGAAGCTCGTCACCAAATGGCTGCACCAATAGGGTCTGTTGTATTAATTACCGGAATGACTGTGTTTTCGGGGTTGATGTTTTTTTGTATTTATTATATCATATACTTAATTTCACATGCTGATTCATAAAAATCATGAAAATTCAGCAACAGCCAACGCTGTTGATAAATGTATCATTAAACAAGCCAACACAGCGAAAAAAAACCGGAAACCGAAAGCAAATGCTCGAAAGGAGGTTACACCATGGATCAAAAACAAATTGCCAAACAAATGATGGATTTTAACAAGGCGGCATTTGACAACACTTTCAACGCCATGACAATCCTGCAGGATCAAACGGAAAAACTTGTCTTTCGCTTTTTAGATAAAGCCCCCTGGTTTCCGGAAGACGGAAAGAAGGCCATCAATGACTGGGTACGCGCCTATAAAAAAGGCCGTGAAGACTTCAAATCCGCAGCCGATGAAAGCTACAAAAAAGTAAACGATTATTTCGCCAAAGCGGAAAAGGAAGAAACACCAAAATCCGGGAAAAAATAATAATCCGGAAAATGTATTCTGGAGGATGCAATGGATACAAAACAAATCGCCAAACAAATGATCGCCTTCAATAAGACTGCTTTTGATAATAATTTTAATGCAATGAAGACATTGCATGACCAGATGGAACGGGTGATCAATAAATTTTGGGAAAAAACACCTATGTTCCCCGAAGAAGGCAAAAAGGCTGTCGCCGAATGGATGAAGTCATACAAAAAAGGCTGTGAAGATTATAAAAAGATAGTGGATGAAAATTTCAAAAAAGTGGAAGATTTTTTCAACGAGCACAGCTAACAGCTTTTTCCCCGCAATTCCCGGTGGAATAGTCTCTGCGCCAAACTAAACTTCTGGGGCATATTTCTTTCCGGTGCCTTAATTTCAGAATACTGAAATTAACCGTGTATAAGGAAGATAAAGCTTCCTTATGCAGAAATTGTTTTAAAGTTCCGGATGATTTTTTTTCAGGGCTCGAGATACGGCTGCATGATTGTCTGCAGCATCAGTCTCTGATCTTCGAAATCAGATGCTGATTGCAGCGGCGGCAGGTGAATTCTTTCTCCGAAATTAATGATCACTCGAGAAAACGGTTTAGGGAGCATAAACTTATCCCAGCTGTGAAAATACCACGCCTTTTCCGCCTTTACAAAAATGGGCACAATAACCGCCCCTGTTGCCTGAGCCATACTGATTATACCGGATTTGACCACACCGGCAGGACCACGGGGCCCATCCAGAATATGACCAGCCAGACCATGACCGGGCTTGGTTAACCTCGCCACCATTTCCTTAAGGGCGACTCCGCCGTCGCGGGAAGAAGAACCACGAACAGTGTGCCAGCCGGTCTGTTCGGCAATATTGGCGATGATTTCGCCGTCGCGGCTCTGAGAGATCATGAGACTTGGAAAATACTTTTTATACCTTTTAAAGTGACGAATAACGGAAAAGAATTGTTGATGCCAGGCACAAAGTATAACACGCCTTCCTTGCTCCAGATCATTTAGCCATTCATTTTCATTCACGACCGTCAGGCGAAAAGTTGCACAATAGAAATGCACTATCCGGCATAAAATTTTGCCGGCCAGTTTTGTTGTCGCCAAATTGCGCAGTTTTTTAAACATTTATTCATCCCGGAATTGATATTGATTAAGCAAAGCATGAATAGCCGGGAAGCACAAGGATAAATATATTTTTATCTTGATTATCTATTTATGTTTGTTTAGATTTACACATATCTATCGGCATATTGCCCTACTGGAGAAATTTTATGACTCATCCCGAACTACTTACTTTTATGAACAACCCAGACTCCTACCCGCATAAACCCGCTTCCGTCGAACTCGTACAAACTCATATTTCTTATGTGTTTATTGCCGGGGATGTCGTCTATAAAATAAAAAAACCGGTTAATTTCGGTTTTCTTGATTTCACCGACCTGGCAAAAAGGAAGTTTTACTGCGGCGAAGAACTGCGCTTAAATAAACGCCTTGCCCCCGGCATCTATCTTGACGTTGTCCCTCTGGCACAGAATCCGGAAGGAAACATCATTTTCAGCTCTGAAGGGAAAGTTATTGATTATGCCGTCCGGATGAAAAAATTGCCGCTCGACAATATGTTGAAAACATTGCTCTCCCGCGGCCTGGCCAATGAAAAAATAATAGCTGACGTAGCCCGCAAAATCGCCGCCTTTCACCAAGTTGCGGAAACGGGGGGACGCATCAACGAAATGGGCAGCCTTGCCACTATCCGCCATAATTCTGAAGAAAACTTCACCCAGACTGAAAAATATATAAATACAACCATTCCCGCTTATCAGTATGTTTTTATCAAAGATTACGTGAGTAAATTTCTCACGGAGAAAAAAACATTACTGGAAAGAAGAGTGACCGATTCAAAAATCCGCGATTGCCATGGCGATTTGCATCTGGAACACATCTGTGTGGACAATGATGAAATAATTATTTTTGACTGTATTGAATTTAATGAACGTTTCCGTTTCGCTGATGTTGCCGCCGAAGTTGCTTTTTTAACCATGGATCTTGATTTCAACGGCTACCCCAAGCAGGCCGAATTTTTTGTAAAATCTTATCTTCAATATGCAAAAGACACCGACCTGCCGCACTTGCTCAATTTCTACCGCTGTTATTATGCCTATGTCCGGGGCAAGGTAATAAGTTTCCGGCTTGATCAAAAAGATATTCCGGCGGATGAACGGGCTGAAATCACTAAAACCGCCGGCCGTTACTTTGATCTGGCTTATCAATACGCCGTTTGTCTGGAGAATCCGGCCCTGATTTTAACCGCCGGACTCATGGGATCGGGAAAAAGTTACCAGGCGCGTCACTTAGCCGCAAGCCTCCGGGCCGAGATAATCCGTACCGACGTTCTGCGCAAAGAACTCTTGAATATCAACCCCACGGACCGGCATCATGTAGGATTTGGTGAGGAGATTTACTCCGCTGATGTTTCCCGCCGTACTTACGGCAAAGCTTACGAACTGGCCGCAGCAATGATTAAGGCGGGCAAACCGGTCATTATTGATGCTTCATTTAAAAGCCGCACCGAACGTCAGGAGGCTGTGGAGCTTTCCCGTAATCTTGGTGTCCCTTTTTACATGATCGAATGCATCTGCCGCGATGAAATCATCAAAATGCGGCTGGATAAGAGAGCACGGGAAAAAGACAACGCCTCGGACGGCCGCTGGGAAATATATGCGGCACAAAAAAAAGATTTTGATGAAATCAATGAAATACCGGCGGACCGGCATTTTAAAATCGATACTGCAGAAAATGCTGAAAACAGAAGACAGGAAATTATTCGCCGGATCAAACTGGGGAAACAATCATCCGGCTGACGGTAATACGTTTTGCGGAATTTACGGGATTGACGTTATTCGGCTTTAGAGGGGCAATTTTTTAAGGTTTTTTCTTCTGCTTTTCCCCGGCATCCTTTTTTACTTTTTCTTCTTCAGCAAGCTTTCTTTTAGTTTCATTGATATAGTATTCTATTTTATAATCAAGGCCGATGTTGGCATAATTCCGTGCAATATTTTCAAACCGGCCCAGCGCGGCCTGATATTTTTTCTGTTTGAAATAGAACCGGCCGACATAAAACTCCTGTTCGGCAATTTCCTGCTTGCATTCGCGCAACAATTTTCCGGCCGCCACGGAAAACTTGCTGTCCGGAAAACGGGTTATCAGCCGTTCAAATTCTATTCTGGCTTTTATGGTTTCCGTTTGATCGCGGTCAATTGTCCCTTTAAGGTTATAATGACACATCCCCAGCTGATAAAGGACATAGGGGATATTCTCATTATTCGGATGCATGTTGAGGAATTCATTATAAGCATTTTCCGCTTCCATATACTGTTTATCGGTAAAAAATGAGTCGGCAATACCCAGTTCGGCCAGTATAGCCAGAGAATGCAGGGGATGTTCATCTTTCAATCTTGTAAAATATTCCCGGGCCTTTTTGTAATAACCATCCTGAAATTCAGAGGCGCCACGGGCATAAAGAGCCTCCGGCACATTTTTGACCATGGGATCCCTGCGAAACAGGGAACAAGCGCTGATGCAGCACAGGAGAAGCAATACAAGAAAAATTACCCCGGATTTTATTCTCTTTCCCGCCATCACTGCCTACAGAGCCTTCCTGACCAGGTTTTCCAGTTTTTCTTTGGGAACAAGGCCGACTATTGTATCTACAGCTTGCCCGTCCTTAAAAAGAATAAGAGTGGGAATGCTGCGCACATTAAAGTTAATTGCCGTTTTCTGACTGTCATCAACATTCAGCTTCATGACTTTCACGCCGTCCTTAAACTGTTCCGCCAACTCTTCCACAATCGGGCCGATAGCTTTGCAGGGACCGCACCAGGGTGCCCAGAAATCAACCAGCACCGGTTTAGTGCTTTTTAATACCTCGGCGGCAAAGTTATCGTCGGTAGCTGCGGTTATATACTGATTACTCATTTCCTGTACCTCCTTCTCTTCGGGTAGGGTAATTTTATGTCATATCAGCGAGAAAAAAGTCAACCGCTATTTGACGGAACTTTTTGATTGCCAAACAAGCATTTGTTTTATATTACTTATCCGTCTTTAACCGGCAGCAGATACTTAAGATTTATACGGTAATAACAAACTGGGACATATCTCTTAAAAAAACAAGGAGGAATTATGGCTCTTCTGGGAGTAATTTCCGGCACGATAATAGTGGAAAAAAGTAATTTGCTGAAAAACTGCCGGAATGTTGCAATAGAAAACGAGTTTGGGAAATCATTTGCCTTCGTAAACGATAAAATAGCCCTGATTCCCCGGCACGGCAATGATCCCGCAAATCATATTCTGCCGCATTCGATCAATTCCCGCGCCAATTTAAAGGCACTTTTGGATCTGGGTGCAGCGGAAGTAGTGGGAATCAACTCCACCGGCTCATTAAAAAGTAATTTGCATCCCGGAATGATTGTAATTCCGGATGATTTTATTCTGCTTGCGGCCGCTCCCGCCGTTCATCAAAACAAAGCCGTTCATATTACCCCGTCACTTAATGACAAAGTACGGCGGAAGCTGATTACCGCGGCCGGTAACCGTGGAGTTCCGGTAATACAGCAGGGAACTTACTGGCAGACGATCGGACCGCGCCTGGAAACAAAAGCGGAAATCCGTATGATGGCGAATTATGCGGATCTGGTGGGCATGACGATGGCCTCGGAGGCGGTAATTGCACAGGAGCTCGATCTGCCTTATGCTTCGGCCTGTTCTATTGATAATTACGGCAACGGGCTTACGGAAAAACCTCTGAGTTTGGAGGCAATTCTCGCCGGAGCGCGGAAAAATGCGGATTTAATGATACAGTTGATCCAGGGCTATCTGGAATTGGGCTCTTAAGAAAAAACACGCCACCCTCAGGCGATATCAACTCCAAAGGCCTTTCGGGCAACAGGCCGTTTGGAAATTCAAGATGAGTTTATTTTCTTTACCGGTTATTTTGCGCCGAGTGACGGTTCCATCGCCGAAAGCGCTTTTGTGTCCAGCGTCTGGAACCCGTGCTTTTCCAGGAGTTTCTCCGTTTTTTCCATCTGATCCACATCCACGACAAACACCGCTTTTTTAGAACTCTCCAGAACAAAGCCGTAGGCATTGTTGATATTGACGGACTCGCGGTAAAGCAACTGAGTAAGGCTGTCGAGTCCGCCCGGTTTGTCGGGAATAAGGACGGCCAGAACTCCCCGCAGATGCACGGTCATTCCCGCTTTGGAAAGCGCAGCCTCCGCCCGCTTAGGGTCATCAACAATCAGATTAACAACACCGAAAGTATCCGAGGTCGATATCGTCGTCGCCCGGATGCTGATATTTTCCCTGGCCAGCACAGAGGTGACGGAAGCCAGCTTCCCCGGTTTATTCTCTGCAAAAATGGACAGTTGATAAGCAACCATAGTCTTCTCCTGGATTGAGCATCATTAATTATGTGATTTTAAAATCCCTGCAACTAATTTTTGATGATGACTAAAATGCCTCAGAGGCAAGGCGCGCAAGTTTCGCGGAGTGAGGCGTACTTTTGCGTACGCCGCAGCGACACGAAACGAAGCGCATCCGGCATTCGCCGGATTTACTTCGCATATGAGCATTTTAGCGCATCATCACCTCAATCTTTGCGGTTATCGATAACCCGTACCGCCTTCCCTTCTCCCTTGGGAATGCTGTCGGGTTCAACCAGATCAATTTGGGGCGTAATCAGGATTTCGCTTTTCAATTCTTCCACTATCTTCCTGCGCAGCGCTTCCAATTGCTTCAATTCACCGGAAAACAACTCCCTGTTTACTTCCACTTTCACCATCATGGAATCGTTAAATTCTTTCCGCTCCAGAATAATCAGGAAGTTAGTACCCACACCGGGAATTTCCATGAGTTTCTTTTCGATCTGCATGGGGAATATATTAACCCCTTTGAGAATCAGCATATCATCGGTCCGGCCTTTGATCCGTTCAATCCGGCGGTGTGTACGGCCGCAGCTGCATGGTTCGGGAATTATCCGGGTTAAATCCTTTGTCCGGTAGCGCAGAAGAGGCATGCCCTCCCGCTTCAGAGTCGTCAGCACAAGTTCGCCTTCTTCTCCGTCGGCAACCGGTGCGAGTGTCCGGGGATTAATTATTTCCACAAGAAAATTGTCTTCCCAGATATGCATGCCGTCCTGGCAGGGACACTCAAAAGCCACTCCCGGACCGTTCATTTCCGACAAGCCGTAAGAATTAAAAGCTTTATAGCCGTAAATTTCTTCGATTTTCCTGCGCATTTTTTCCGTATGCGGTTCCGCTCCGACAAAAGCAATCCGAACTTTGGTATCTTTGCGCGGATCAAGATGAAGATCGGAAAACACCGTGGAAAGATGCAGGGCGTAGCTGGGAATCACATGGACTGCGGTTGTGGCAAAATCCATCATCAGCTGAATCTGGCGTTTCGAGTTGCCTGCTCCCGCCGGAATAACCAGCGCACCGATTTTTTCCACGGCATAATGAAAACCCAAGCCTCCGGTAAAAAGACCGTAAGTCATCATATTCTGAAAAACGTCGCTTTTCCTAAGACCGGCCATGTAAACACTGCGCGCCAGAAGATCAGTCCAGGCGGCAATATCGGCAGCGGTATGAAATACTACGGTAGCTCTGCCGGTAGTGCCGGAAGACGAATGCATCCGGACAAGCTCGTCCTTAGATACGGCGATAAAGCCATAGGGCCAATTTTCACGTAAATCATCTTTTGTCGTAAAGGGGATTTTCTGAATGTCATGCAGAGATTTAACCGAATCCGCATTAATTTTTTTTTCTTTAAATATTTTATCGTAATAATAAGATTTTCCGGCTTTGACCAGGGTATCTTTCAATCCGACGAGTTGAAATTCTTCCAGTTTTTTCCGGTCAATTGTTTCCACATCTTTTTCCCAGTACACTTCAGGCCTCCCATTTTTTAATTGCGGAATTTTTACAACTCTGAAGACATTTTATCAAGTCAATTCTGTTCCCGTTATTCAGGCAGTAAAATAACGAGTAATCACCGGGTCTTCGTACACCCGGGCATAAGACGAATATACGGCACCGATTGCCGGAAAATAAATCAGCAAACCAAATGACAACGCAACCTAATCTCCCGTAAAAAATTTCTTAATATTGCGCCCGAAATCACGAAACCAATCTCCAATACCCCGACCTGCCTTTTTTGCATCCCGAGCAGCTTCTTTGGCATCCTGTCTCATCTTCTCGCCGGCCTCTTGAGAATCTTTTTTAACAGCGTCACCAGTTTCCTTTCCGAACTTCTTTATATCCCTGCCGGCTTCCTGGACGCCTTCTTTGACATCGCGCTGGATTTTTTTGGCCGTATCTTTAAATGAATTATCGGACAGAGCCGGACTTGTTAATAAAAAAACAGCCGTGATAATCATCATTATTACTCTCATTTCCGCCTCCTTATTAACTTATAAATTCAAGACAAATTATCCTACAGATGCATTACTGCATTCTAAAGATCCTTATTCTGACGCAACTCGCCATCCAGAACTTCCCGAATCGCCTGAGCCATTTCCTTTTTAAGAAAAGGTTTCATAATAAAGCGGCGAATACCCAGTTCCCGCGCTTTTTCTTCCGAAATCATATCACTGAAACCACTGCAGAGGATAATGGGAATATCCGGACGTATTTTGAGAATTTCCCGGGCCAGTTCATCGCCCCTCATGTCCGGCATGGTCATATCCGTGATCACCAGATTAAAATCGCGCGCACCGGCACGAAATATCTTAAGTGCTTCACTGCTATTTGTGCCGGATGTAACACGATAGCCCAGAGAAGAAAGCATAATACCCCCCAGTTCAACAAGCGCAGGCTCATCATCAACAAAGAGAATTCTTTCATTCCCTCCCAAAGCCGTTTCCGTAAATTGTTCCAAAAGCGGTTCTCCCGTATCCTTGAACGGGAAATAGACACTGACTGTCGTTCCTCGGCCGGGTTCACTTTCTACATCAATGGCACCGCCGTGATCCCGCACAATTCCGTATACAACGGATAGTCCCAGACCCGTGCCTTCCCCCGGACCTTTAGTGGTAAAAAAGGGATCGAATATTCTTTCCATAATAGCCGGATCAATTCCGCGTCCCGTATCACTGACCGTCAATCTCACATATTCTCCCGCCTTGAGATCAAAAGGATGAAGCGCTCTGGCCGCAACAACCTTTTCTTTTTTCAGTTGAATATCCAGGATCCCGCCTTTTTCCCGCATCGCATGGGCGGCATTGGTACACAGATTCATCAGAACCTGATGAATCTGTGTAGGATCGGCGAGAATCAGTGTCGGCGTTGTTGTAATACTGCGGACAATTTGAATGGTGGAAGGAAGCGATGATCTAAGCAGCTTTATCCCTTCCTTGATAATAGGTGCAATCATCACCGGTTCACGCTCCTGCTCGTGCCTGCGGCTGAAGGCAAGAATCTGTCTTACCAGATCCCGGGCCCGTTCGCCGGCTTTATGAATCTGTTCGAGATAATGCCGGAGATGTTCGCCTGCATCCGCTTCTCCCTGCGCCATTTCCGTGTAGCCAATGACGGCGCTCAGAATATTATTGAAATCGTGCGCAATCCCTCCGGCCAGTGTGCCGATGGCCTCCATTTTCTGGTTCTGGCGAAGCTGGTTTTCCAGCTTCCGCTGATCGGTAATGTCGTAAAATATGGAAAGGACATATTTTTCATTATTCAGTTTTATGATTTCAGCGGACAAAAGAACGTAGCGTATATCTCCGGACTTGTTGCGTAAATGAAGCAATTCTCCCCGCAGGAAGCCCTGTGCGGACAACTTTTGACCGGCTTTTTGACGATCATCGTAATTTGCCCAGACATTGAGCTCGGCAGCCGTGTGTCCGATCATTTCTTCCCGTAAATAACCCAGCATGCGCAGGAAACTTTCATTCACATCAATATAACGGCCGTCATCGAGAGTGCTGATAATCGTAGGTGAAGGACTGATATGAAAGGCTTTGGAAAAACGTTCTTCCGAATGCCGCAACGCTTCTTCCGCGCGTTTGTGTTCGCTGATATCTCTCGTGATCCCCGTAATTCCTACGGGCTCCCCGTCTTTATTGCGCAAAAATCCGGCGATCACTTCCACCCAGACGGTTGACCCGTCTTTACGGTACTCCTCAATCTCCAGCCGGCGGGTTCTTTTCGGATCGGCGCCTGCTTCTTTCTCCAGCAACCTTTCTTCCTCAATAACTTTTACAACCGTCGCCAGCGAATTAGGCGGCATAATTTCCTGCAGGCGAAACGATTTAAATTCTTCCGCCGTCCATCCCTGTACTTTCTCAATGGACGGACTGACAAAAACAAAGTTTAAATTCAAATCCGTCGACCAGATGACATCGGAAGCATTTTCCGCAAGCAGCCGGTATTTTTCTTCGCTTTCGCGTAACGCATCTTCCGTCCTTTGCCTTCGCCTGATTTCATCGGTCAGCATTCCGGTTTTAAATAATATATAAAACAAAAATCCCGTTCCGATTGCAAAAATAACGGCAAGCAACAATAACCGGTTACGGAAGCCCTGCAATGCTCCCACTGCTTCCTCTTCCGGAGAAGCAACAACGATAGACCAGAAATTATTTCCGAGGCGGATGGGCAGAAAAACGGCCTGTTTGGTCATTTTTTCCATGACGTTTCCCCGGACCATATTGAACTGATAAGTCGCAACACCCTCCTCGCCCTTCACCATTCTTTCCGCCATAGATAAAATATCGGGGAAATCCCGGCAATTGTCGAAAACGGAATTTCCGACATGCCCGGGTACAGGGCAGGACAGTTCAACGCCTTTCTTACTGATAACCCAGGCATAACCATCCTGTCCGATCCGTATATCTTCGACGTAACGTCTGGCGATAAAATCAAAAGGAAAAGATAATGCCAGCGTTCCGTTGAAAACATTGCCCTGAAAAACCGGAACATGAACAATAATGGTCTTGAAACCACGCCGGTTGATGAAAACATCGCTGACCGCAACCTGACCTGTACGCTCGACTTCCCGAAAGACTTCCAGTTCCGTTACCGGCTGACTGATAGCTCCTTTATCATACGGTTCCGGGTGAAGGATATTTCCCTTTTTATCAATCCGGGCAATAATACTTAATTCTCCGGCATGGGAGGCGTAAAAATCATGCAGAATTATTTTTCCGGTTTCATCAAAATCCACAATATGCCTGTTTTTAGCCATGTGCCGGAGCATGGCAATGTGATCATTGACAAAAGATTCAATGCCCCGGGCGGCCTGCCGGGCGAGAATCATCTGCTTGGCATTGAGGTTTTCAATCATGGCCTCCCGGACATTATTATAGGTCAAATAAAATATAAAGGAGCCGACGCCGAGAAAAAGAACGAAAATAAAAATGTACTTTCCATAGCGCTTTAAAAATTTGTCTTTTTCCGTTTTTCCCCGGTCACCAATCATTTTTCCAAACCCGCTTCCAATTGCCAACGATTTACACAGCACAGCACTATTGGCTTATGAAACATTTTTTTCTCATATCCAAATAAACAGACAGGGAAATCTTATTGCCCGGGCTGAGTTTCCGCCGTCTCTTTCCGCTCCTCCGGTTTCCGGTTTTCCGTTTCACCCTCTGAAGGCGGCGGGCTTTCCTGTCCCAGTTCCGGTTGATCGGCGGATACCGGGTCCGGCCCGCAGGCTATGGCTGACTGCCCGGTAACTGTTTCGCCTGCAGCGTGATTCTGTTCAATTTCGTCAAGCCACAGACTATGGCGGTGCCGGGCATAATCGAGACGCACGGATCCGGTGAAAATACCGCGTACCATCGGCCAGTTGGGTCTCAAGACAATCGCCGCCATATGCGCCCCAAAAGCCAGAAAAAAAAGGATAAAAAATATATTGTGAATCCAGGTGGCGAAGAGGAGAACCGTGTGAGACATATCCGGCGCATAGATGTTTTTATATGTTTTCAACAACCCGGAAAGTATCAGCATAAGCATGATAAAGGCCATGCCGACATAGGCCAGCCGCTGTTCCGGCAGATATTTGTGCATCGGTGGCTCTTCCCCCCAGCCGAAAAGACTTTTGATAACGGCAAGAGACTGCGCAAAATCACCCTTCCGGGGAAGCAAACCCTTTTCCCCCCGCCAACCATGATAAAACAGATGGAATATTCCCGCCGCCGTGAAAACAATTGCCGCTGAATAGTGCAGATACAGAGACGTAATGAAATCGGCCGACCATTCCAGGCCGGGGATAGTGATGATATAATAGCGTTTGCCGACAGGCAGTTCAAAAATACCGGTAAGGAGCAGCACAAGACCGGAAACGGCGATTGCCCAGTGTTCGATCAATTCCAGCTTGCTGTGACGGACAACAAGGTTTTTTTCGGTAATAATTTTCTCAGTCATTTCCTTCCTCCTTCTTTACCTGTTCCCTGCGCCGGAAAAACCGGTTGCAGGCATAGGCAAAACCGGCTGCAGCGAGCCCCAGAAGAGGGGCAGCCAGAACTGCTTTGCCCAGAGGATCCGTGCCGGCCATCCGGCGAACGACATCCGGCTGCATAGCCGGTTGCCCCGGTTTTTTCTCCATCGTTTTATTGAGAAGTTCGAAAGGCACCGGTGAAATGTAAAGAGTGGAAGTTCCGCCGTTTTCTTTTTTCCCATAGATATAACCGTTTTGCGCACGGGCGCGTTCCCCGGCGATTTTTTCCATATCACTGCGCCGTCCGATCAGCAGCGCCTCGCGGGGGCAGGCTTCCACGCATCCCGGCAAATTTCCTTCTTTCAGCCGCTCGTTGCAAAGATCGCATTTATACATAACGCCGTTACCCATAAAACCGGGCAGCACCTTAAGGTAGATACCCACACCGGATTGACGCTGGGGGATTTCCCAGGGGCAGACATCTTTGCATTTCGCTCCGCCGAAGCAGAGATTCTGATCGATTACGACGGCACCGTTTTTCTTTTTGGAATTTGCGGAAAAAGGACAAATCGTTGCACAGGCGGGATTATCACAATGCATACAGCGGCGCGGCACAAAGATAGTTTTCGGCCCGCCTGCCATATCTATTTCGGCCTTATGCACATAGATAAAGTTATACGGCGTCAGACGATCCGTAACATCTTTCTTTTTCGACCAATCCTCAATGGTTTTGCGCGGCCATGGTTCGGGAATGTTGGCAACGACCGGAGGAATTCTATTTTTGTTGATGGTTCGACAGGCGTCCACACAGGCGGGAATTTTTCTTCCGGTACAGCCATCGCACAAGTTAAGGTCGATAATAGTTGACAGTTGTGTTTCCGTCCCGGTTGCCGCCTCAGCAGGCAAAGACAGGCAATTTAGAGCAGCAGCTCCGGCACTGATTTTTAAAAAAGACCGTCGGCTTAAATCCGTGGATTTTTTCTCCTGCATAATACTTCCCCCTCCCGGCCTGACATGCTTCCGTTGCGGACATTTAGCATTTTTTCTGCCCTCTTAATGCGACCGATGAATCTTACCTTCGATTATTATAGATTATACCTACCCGATTGACAACGTCAATTTTGTAAGATATTGTTTTCTCCATATTAATTACTGAGGGACTTTTTTTCTGGAAAAATATTCACTGCTGCAAAATATTCTCCTGGGACTAACGCTGGCGGCTCCAATCGGACCGGTCAACCTGGAGATAATCAAACGCGGTTTGAACTCGGGATTCCGCAATGCTTTCCTCACCGGGTCCGGGGCAATGTCGGCCGATGCAACTTATCTGATTTTAATATTTTTTGGTCTGACTGCGTTTTTAAATAATCCGCTTATGAAAATTGTTTTGGGTTTTGCCGGCAGTGTTATCCTGATATATCTCGGCATTGTCAGTGGAAAAGTTTTTTTTCGTCCGCCTGACAATACCGTTTCGGCTCCACCGCGGCTCTTTAAAAGCTCTTTTGCGACGGGTTATGTCCTGGCTATTGCAAGTCCCCTGACCATTGTCTGGTGGACCGGTGTTTTCGGAGCATTACTGGCCTCGCAGCCGGCAGCAACAACTTTGTCCGCCCTTTTTTCCTGCTTTTCAATTTTGCTGGGATGCTTTGCCTGGGTACTAGACCTGGCCATTGCGTTGCATTTCGGCAGGCAATTCATCAATCAAAAAATTACTGGACTTATTTCCTTAATTGCCGGAATATTTCTTATCGGCTTCGGTCTGTATTTTATGTACCGGACAACAACTCTGCTGATCCATTAACAACTTTCTAACGAACGGTCACTGCAATTATTGATGAGAACGAACATCATGCAAAAAAAAATATTGAAAATATTAGCGGTGGAAATTTTTATAGGAATGCTGATTGTCTTTACGGCTAATTTCGGTTTCGCCCAAAAAACAGCACCTGCCGGCACTCCGCCGGCACCGGAGATATTTGTCCAACTGGGACATTCCAGCACCATAAAATCTGTTTTGTTTACTTCCGACAATAAATATCTTGTTTCCGGCGGAGAAGACAAAACCATTAAAATATGGGAAGCGGCTACCGGCAGGGAAATAAGGACGCTGCGTCAGAGCGATAAAATGACTGCTTTTGCCGTTTCTCCGGATAATCAAAAAATCCTTGCCGGCGATGAAAAAGGCAATCTTAACCTCTGGGACATGATTACGGGAAAAGCATTGGGAAAATTCACCGGCAAAGCACCGGGAGCCGTGGCCACAATAGCCATTTCTCCTGACGGCCGCCATGCCGTCTCCACCCATTACCGGGATCTCGTCTATTGGGACATGGCCAAGAAGAAGCAGATATTTGTTCTGGACAGAAATGAGCAAATAATTGCCAAAGGTTATGCTCCCGAGGCCAAGGCGGCCGCTTTCTTCCCGGACGGCAATAAAATCGCCATAGGCGTGGAAATTGTGGACAGAAACTACAAAACCCGGGCCTTTAATATTGAAATTTATGACGTCCGCAAAAGAAAAACGGTAAAAAATTATGAAATTATCAAAGGTCAGGTGAGCATCACTTCTTTTGCCTTCTCACCGGATGAAAAGTATTTTTTTGCGGCACTCGCTGCTGTCAAGCCCGGCAGCACCATAGACAGCACGGGGAAATTATTGGTTGTTGATTCCGGTAACGGAAAGATTGTTCAGGAAGTTTCTTTTCCGGAACCTTTTTATAACGTCGCTTTTTCGCCGCGCGGTGATTACGCGGCAGCGGCCAATTACGGAGAAGTTATCGTTTATGAGACGGGAAACTGGAACGAAGTGAAGAAAATCGGCGGGGCGCGCCTGCCGGTTTCCTTTGCACCCGACGGACAGTCTCTTCTTCACGGCAACAATTCGGAAAGGGCTTACTACGGGGAGAGTGTTTACAAAGAGGGCCTCGATTTAGTTGATTTGAAAAGCTGGCAGAGAGTTCAACGTTATTCCGGCAATGTCGATTTTGTAACGTCCGGCAGATTTCTTCCTCAGGAAAATGAAATTATCTCTCCGCACCAGCTGATGCTTTACTGGGATAAAAAAAGAGGGATGCTGAACAAAGCCGTTACTTTGCAAGATGCCGCCAATAGGAAAGTCACCGCGGTATGGGGCAATGCATTCAGTCCAGACGGAAATCATGCTCTCGTGCGCAATGATTTCGGAAGTTACCTCTATGATTTAAAAAACGGTCAACTGCGAAAAATTATGGATAAAGGCATGGCACTTGCAGATTTTGCACCGGACAGCAAAACATTTCTTTTTGCCACGCATGACCGGAAAATAATTTTGTGGGATGCGGAAAACAACAGAAGTCTGCGTCAGCTAGCCGACTGGACATCGCAAGAGAAACTCTTCATTCATTTTGTTAAATTGTCCGGCGACGGTAAATATGCCATAGCTGCCTTCGAAGATTATGATCTGCAGGAAGAAAAAAAAGGAATTATCTTCTGGGATGTACAAACTGGCCGGGAGGCAGGAAAAAGTAATTTGAAAAGTTCTATTTTTTCTCTTGTCCCGTCTCCGGACGGTAAATATCTTTTCTCGGGTGAATATAGCGGCAAGGACGAAAACCACGAAATCGTAAAGAGAGAAATAAAGGGAGGCAAAGTCGTCGGGAGATTTCAAGGTCACAAAGACATAATCAGCGCCCTTACCTTTTCCCGGGACGGGAAACTTATCCTTTCCGGAAGCTATGATCAGAATATCATTCTCTGGGAAACCGGGAGCGGTAAAAAGATAAAAACGTTTGCCGGCCATTCCGGATTAATTCAGTCCCTGGATTTTTCATTAAACTCGGGAAGTTTTATTTCAACAAGCATGGACGGCACCTTGCGCCTCTGGGATATAAACGCAGGCCGGGAAATCGCGCAATTCATAACTTTTGTTGATGGTGAATGGATTGTCATTACGCCGGAAGGCTATTTCAACGCCTCACCAAATGGTGCGAAGCATCTCAATGTCCGCCTCGGCAACAGGGTTTTTTCCATTGACAGTCTGTACGAAAAATTCTTCAATCCGATATATGTCGCCTCCGTCCTGCAAGGTAAAAAAGCGGAAGGATTGGCCGATGTCCGTAAAGGAATCCAATCACCGCCCGATATACACATTGTTTCTCCTCAGCCGGATACTTCATTCAACACCGACACCATTACCATCAAAGTTGCAGCAAAAGACACCGGAGGAGGTCTTGACGAAATAAGGCTTTATCACAATGGTAAGGCGCTGGGCGATGACCGGCGGGGGGTAAAGATTGTCGAAACCGGAGCAAAGACGGAGAAAGACTATACGGTCACACTGGTGGACGGGCTCAATACATTCCGGGCGGTTGGGTTCAGCAGAGATAGAACTGAATCCAATCCCTCCGAAATCTCAATCCGGCTTTCGGCACCTTCCAAGGATGTTTCGCTTTATATCTTTGCCGCAGGGATCAATAAATACAAAAATCCCGCGCTGAACCTGAACTATGCCGTGCCTGATGCCAAAGGAATTGCCGGTTTTTTCCGGCAGGAAAGCCGGCTTTTCAAGAAGGTGAAAATCAGCGAAATTTACGATGAAGAGGCGACTAAAGAAGGCATTCTGGAAAAACTTAAAGAGATGGAAGAAACCAATCCACAGGATGCCGTGCTAATATATCTTGCCGGTCACGGCGAGAATGTCAAAGACGTATGGTATTTCCTTCCCCACGAACTTACTTATCCCGAACGCGAAGAGCATGTGCAGACAAAAGGGATTTCTTCTATGGAAATTGCCGCATCGATGAAAAACATCAGGGCGCAGAAAATCCTCATGCTGGTTGATGCCTGCAAGTCCGGTGCCGTCCTTGTTGCCTTCCGTGGATTCGAGGATAGAAAAGCTCTCTCTCAGCTCTCCCGTTCCACAGGGACACATGTTGTCGCCGCATCGACCAAAGACCAGTTTGCCGCTGAAGTGAAAGACCTGGGACATGGTGTTTTTACCTATACCTTGCTGGAAGGATTAAAAGGAAAAGCCGCCGGTGGAAGCGACACCGTAACTGTGCGCAAGCTCATGGGGTATATAGAGGAACAGCTGCCGGAAATTACAAAGAAATATAAACAGGAGGCACAGTTTCCGGTAGTGAATTCACGGGGCATGGATTTCCCGCTGGTGATTGTGAGGTAATTATTCTATTTTTAATTTTTTTTATTCGGGACAGGAAAATTAAAAGGAAAATCCGCAAATGGCAAGTAGGAATAACTTAAAGAAACTGCTGTTGACGATTCTGGCGTGCGCTGTGATTCCTTTTTCCGCTTACGCCGCCGATAAGCCCCTCTGGGTAACAGCTACCGGTGAGGCCTATCAGGGAGAGGCGGAAACACCGAAAGAAGTAATGGAAAGAGCAAAACGCGACGCTCAGGCGAAAGCCATCGAACAGGCTACAGGCATATTTTTGAAATCGCACACCGTAGTGCACAACAGCCAGGTTGCCGACGATCTGATTTATGCCGCCGTCCGGGGTAAAATAAAAGAAACGGCTGTTTTAAATACGGGCTGGGACAAAGAGGATCGGAACTTATACCGGATCACGATAAAAGCCCTGGTGGAACCGGTTTATCCGGAAGCAGGAAAAGGCCTTTCCGCAAAGATTAATCTTTCCAGAATAAAACTTCACGAGGGGGAAGAAGTAAAAATTTATTACGAAACAAGCAGCGATTGCCACATTTATCTTTTTTCCGTTGCCGCCGACGGCTCCGTAACTCTTCTCTTCCCCAACTCCCGCGAGCAGGAAAACAAAGTCAGCGGAGGCAAAGCTTATGAGTTTCCGGCGGCGGGAAGTACCGTCCGCTTAAAAGCTATGTTTCTGCCGGATTTTCAGGACAAGTCCGCCCGTGAAAAGATCAAACTGATTGCCACAAAAAAAAAGGAAAATCTTCTGCCGCTGGGGTTCCAGGAAGGAATGTTTCAGGCCTATGACGCCAAATCCACCGGGCTTGTGAGCGATCTTATTAAAAAGCTCAATCAGATTGAGCCTACCGAATGGACGGAAGCAACGGTCGAATACGTAATTGAGCGATAGAACAGATCCCTTTTTCAACAACCTGCCCATCGACCCGGCAGATATCTTGCCGGCAAAGTCTCTGCAGCTTATTTGCCGCGGAAAACAGGATCTTTTTTTTCGTAAAATGCCCGAATACCTTCTTTATTATCATCAGACGAAAGGCATATCGCCTGTCCCATCCCCTCATATTGCAGCATATCCCGTAAATTGCTCGTCAAACTCCTGGCTAAAAGTGTTTTGGCAAGACCAATGGCAAAGGGAGGACCGGCGGCAAGTTTATCAGCTAAAGACATGGCCTCGTCCTCAAGCTTTTCCGGAGAAACCAATTTATTAATGATTCCCATCTGCAAAGCTTCTTCGGCCCGGACAGGTCTTGCCGTCCAGATAAGTTCCTTGGCTTTGTGCATCCCCACCACGCGCGGCAGGAAATAAAACGAACCAAGATCGGGAATAAGCCCCACTTTGGCAAAGGCCTGCATAAACAGAGCATTAGTCGAAGCGACAATCAGATCGCAGGCCAGGGCGATGCTGAACCCGGCACCGGCCGCCGCCCCATTCACTGCGGCAATTACGGGCTTGGGCGTATCCGTAATCAGTTCAATGATTTCTTCGCTCGCTTTCATTATCTGATAAAATTCAACAGCAGATAAGGCACTGCCCAGTTCCTCCAGATCGCCGCCGGCGCAGAAGGCCCTGCCGCTGCCGGTTAAAATCGCCACCCGGCTCTCCGCGTTGCCTTTAAATTGCCGCAGGGCATCCTTGAGGTCATTTTGCAGATCTTTTTGCAGGCAGTTCATTCTTTCGGGAAGATTCATCCGGATAACCGTGACAAATCCTTTTTGTTCCGTCAATATTTTGGTCATTTTAAATTACCTCTTTTTTATGCTTATACCAAGTCGCATTCAAACGCTAATTTTGTTGGCAACGAAGCCCCGGCGCATGCCGGGTCCTCAACGTATTAGTAATACGCCTGCGGAGCCTTCTCCTTGCCGCCTCGTTATCCTTTGAATGCGACTTAGTATTATTTATCAACAGAGAGTATCCCGGCTTCCAGAAAAGCCTTAATTTCATCCTTGGTAAAACCGTAATCGGTAAGAACGTCATCCGTATCCTGTCCCGGAGAATGCATTCCGTGGCTGATTACGGCCTCAGTGCGGCTGTACCGCGGTGCCGGCGCGGCCTGAATAATTCCATCCAGTTTAATGTAAGTACTGCGCTCCCGATTCTGCGGATGCTCATAAGCCTCCGGAATCGAAAGAACGGGTGTAAAACAGGCATCTGCATCTCCCATTAGATTACACCATTCATCCCGTGTTTTCAACTTAAACAGGCTCGCGAATTTTTCCTTACATTCCGGCCAGGCGTTCCTGTCCATATAGTTTCCGAATTCGACGGGATCAAGACCGAGTTTATCAATCAGCGCCTTGTAAAATTGCGGTTCAATGGCTCCCACCGATATGTACTTACCGTCTTTCGTTTCGTAAACATTATAAAAATGTGCTCCGGTATCAAATATGTTGGTCCCGCGTTCTCCTGAAAAACGGGGATCGGAATATCGGCTCAAAAACATGGCCATCAAAAGCGCCGATCCGTCAATCATGGCGGCATCCACTACCTGCCCCTTGCCTGATTTTTGCACCTCCAGCAGGGCACAAGCTATTCCGAAAGCCAGCAGCATTCCGCCGCCTCCGAAATCAGCTATCAGGTTAAGCGGAGGCATAGGGGGTTGTGCTTTCCTGCCGATTGCCTGCAAAACTCCGGCTACCGATATATAGTTGATGTCATGTCCGGCTTTCTGATTGAGAGGCCCTCCCTGCCCCCAACCGGTTATCCGGCCGTAAACAAGTTTAGGATTTACGGCAAGACATACCTCCGGTCCCAGCCCCAATCGTTCCATTACGCCGGGACGAAATCCTTCGATCAGAGCGTCGGCTTTTTTACAGAATTTAAGAACTAATTGCACTCCTTCCGGCCGCTTTAAATTCACGACCAGACTTTTTTTCCCCCGTTCGAACATAATCTGTTCGTCCGGTCTTCCGGATCGGGCGCGGTTAATGCAAATAACTTCCGCCCCCATATCGGCAAGCATCATCCCGCAAAAAGGAGCAGGCCCCATCCCGGCCAGTTCAATAACTCGAATTCCCGACAACGGTCCCATACGATTTCTCTCCGCAAAGTTATTCTCTATGCTTAATATTAATCCGGAATTGTAAATAAAATACGATTAATTAATAGCACATCCGGGGGAAAAATCCAGATTTACCGGTAAAAGCAGCTCTCTTACATCAGCGGGCATCTTAATCCGTTTTCTTCTCCCACCGTTTCCATACATTTATTACAGGAAAGACAGGATGCTTTCTTCGTATAACCGGCAAGCCACAGGTTGGGCAGATCGAATTCCCGGATGAAAGGACGGCTGAGCGACACCAGATCAGCATCTTTCCCGGAGATAATTTCTTCCATCAGGGAGGGAGTTTTCAATCCGCCGATCAAAATTATCTTCGTTTTCTTGAGCTTCTTTTTGAAAATTTTCGTAAATTCCCGATGGTAAGCTTCGTCTTTAACCGTCCGGATACCTTTGCGCGCTTCGGGAATCAACTCGGCTTTCCAGCCGATAATCTTCGGATCACGGGTGCAGGTTTCCCACATACCGCTGCTTATTTCTAAACCGGCATATCCCGCATCTTCCAATATTTTTCCCAGAGTAAGAGCTTCCGGCAGTTCAACTCCTCCATCCACAAAATCACAGGCGTTCATCTTGGCAAAAACCGGAAAGGCTTCCCCGGCTAAACTCCTGGCGCGCCTGATAATCTCCGTCATAATTCGGGCCCGGTTTATTATATTACCGCCGTACATATCCTTTCTCTGATTGGTGTGCGGCGACAGGAAAGAGCTCAAAAGCCAGCCGTGGGCTGCATGTAGTTGTACGGCGTCAAAACCGGATTTTTGCGCACGACCAATGGCGGCGGCGGTTTTGTCGATAAAAGTTTCGATCTCTTTAATCGTCAACTCCCGCGGTATCCTGCCTGTGTAAGGTTCAAGAATCGGAGACGGGGCTACCGGTTCTTGCGGAAGTTCATGCGGCAACTGGCGGCCGGTATGACCGATCTGCAAGGCAATCTTGCAGCCGCAATTAAGCTCGTGGACTGCCGCTGTCACTTCCGGCAGGTATTTCAGACATTTATCATCTTCAACACTGATTCCCCGCGGCAGTTTGCCGTCTTTATCCGGATAAGCAAGACCGGTAATAATAAGTCCGACTCCTCCTTGAGCCAGCCGGCGGTAAAAATCGATATAGTTCTTAGTCGGACGGCCCTTTTCATCCGCTTTGGCATCATACGTTGCCGACCGCACCAGACGGTTTTTCAAAGGCAAGCTACCTAATTTCGTGGGGGAAAAGAGATGAGGAAATAGGATAGCCATAGAGATTCTCCTTTTTAAGAAATTGCTTATCCTGATCTTGTGCCACTTTCTATACGGAAAAATCCGGATGAGAATGAATTCCCGTTTTCCATCCGAATTTTTCTGAAGAGAACTTTTGTTATGTTATCTTAAAGGAACTATTCGTCCCCGTGGCACCGGGACAAGCAGATTTTTTTCAGCCGAGAGCTCCTTTTGCTTTCAGGTCGGCGATTTTTTTATCATCATAGCCCATTTTAGTTTTCAATATCTCCAGACTATGCTGCCCCAGTGCCGGTGTTGCTTTGATTTTCCCCGGCGTTTTGGAGAATTTTATGCCGACACCCCGGGATTTGATCCTGCCCGCGGAAATAGCCGGCACCTCCAGATCAACAACCATTCCCCGGGCAATCAAATGCCCGTCTTTCATCAAATCAACCGGTTCATTTACCTTACAACAGGGAATGCCGTTTCCATCCAGCAGCGCAACCACTTCATCCACGCTTTCATACTCTTTCAACCATGATTCGATAATGGGAATTAATTTTTCCTGATTCTTTACCCTGTTTCCATTGGTGGCATAATCAGGATCGGTAACAAACTCCTCCTTTTTCAAAAGAACACAGACCTTTTGCCATAATTTGTCGTTGGCCGTCGCGATTACGATATCGCCGTCTTTACCCTGGAAAATTCCGTAGGGACAGAGGTAGGCCTGGTGATTACCGAGCCTTTTGGGAACGGGAAACCCGTTAAACGCAGGCTCACAATATTCATTTGCACTGTAGAGACAATCCACCAAGGCAATGTCGATGTATTGTCCTTCACCGGTTTTAGCGCGATGATAAAGAGCAGCCGAAATGGCACCGAAAGCGTTATAGCTGCCCGTCCAGTCGCCTATTGCGGTTGCCGATTTGATCGGGGGACCGCCCTTTAATCCGTTTACGGAAGCGAACCCGCTTAAAGCTTGGGCAATCAGATCGTAACCGGGTTTCTGACTTTTAGGTCCAGTTTGTCCGAATCCGGATACTGAGCACATGATGATATCCGGTTTTATTTTGATAATATCTTCGTATCCTATACCCAGTCTTTTCATAACTCCCGGACGAAAGCTTTCCACTACAACATCGGCTTTTGCAATCAAACCTTTTAAAACTTCCATTCCCTCCGGTTTTGTTATATCCAGTACAATAGATTTTTTCCCTCTATTGAGCCACACGGAAGTAACACTGGTACCTTCGATAAAAGGCGGCCATTTACGACTGTCGTCGCCGCCGGGCTTTTCCACCTTTATTACTTCCGCACCGAAATCAGCCAGCAGCGATGCCGTATTGGGTCCGGCCAGATTGTTCGTCAAATCAACAACCACTATTCCGTCAAAAATATTTGCCATATTATCGCCTCCTTACAATTAAATAAAACCGCAAAGTCTATAAATGTTTTATTCTTTAAATCTTTTTTTTCGGCTGGCTAATCTGCATTCACTGTTTTTTTAACTCTATTTTTTAATTAAACACAGAGAAATCTCAGGCACATACGTAATCAGCAGCAAACAAACCAATGCCCCGATCCAGAACGGCACCAGTGCCCTGCCTATAGTCTGCAGAGGTATTTTAGTAAAACTTGATGTCACGAAAATAGAAGAACCAACGGGAGGAGTTGTCAGCCCCAGAAGAAGGTTGAAACACATTATCAGTCCGAAATGGATCGGATGAAGGCCGTAATTTTCCACCGCGATGGGCACGAATATCGGGGCCAATACGATGCAGGCCGCCGTAGTATCCATAATGGCACCGAGAATCAGAAGAAATATATTGATGATCAAAAGAAATAATATTTTATCATCGGTTATCGAAATAAGGAAGCCGGAAATCGCCTGGGGAACACTTTCCACGGCCATAAAACGGGCAAAACCGCAGGCAAAGGCAATAACAACCATCATGACGATAGTGAGCTTTGCCGATACGGCAGTCAGCCTGTAGACATCTTTTAAATTGAGCGTCCTGTAAATAAAAAGAGCGACAATAACGGCATACAGACAGGCCACCGTTCCCGCTTCCGTCGGTGTAAATATTCCGGAATAAATTCCGCCCATGATAATCACCGGCACCAGGAGAGCCAGAGATGATCTTTTCAGTGTCAGCCATACATTTTCAAAACTGCGGTTGGCGGGCAATCCCTGATACCCATACTTTCTGGAAATAAAATAAGATGTAACCGATAAGGACACTGCAAGCATCAATCCGGGAATGATTCCCGCGATGAACAAATCACTGATCGATGTGCCGGTCACCGCACCGAAGATAACAAAAGTCAGACTGGGAGGAATGAGCGCCCCGATAATCCCGGATATACAGAGCACTGCGGCGGAAAAAGGCCGGGGGTAATTGGCCTTATCCATTCCCGGCAGCATTATACCGCCGATAGCTACCGTTGTTGCCACAGCCGAACCGGAAATGGCACCGAAGATCGTACAACTCAAGGTGGCAATCACAGCCAGGCCTCCGGCAATTTTCCCCACTATCAGGTTAGCCAGAGCTACCAGCCGCTCCGATATTCCACCTTCTTCCATCAGCTTACCGGCCAGCACAAAGAAGGGAATAGCCATCAGCGGAAAAGAATCCATACCGGTAAGGGCACTCGTTGCAAACAGAGAGATATCTATACTCGAAAAGAAAAACATCGATGCTACCGCCGCTATTCCGATAGCATAAGCGATGGGCATACCGACAGCAAACAGCGCAAACATAATTATAAGCATATATACTACGACCATTTTTTATACCCCCTGCCTGGACAATTTAAATATTCTCTGAACGGAACGGATAACAACCAATAAAGCCGACACCGGAAAGGATAAATAGACGATCCACATGGGCAGGCCGGAAGCAGCAAGAGTTTGTCCCATTGTTACCTGCTTCATGAATATTTTATAGCCGTAACCGACCATTACTATGGAAAACAACACAATGATGATGCTGATTATTATTTCCAGAATCCTGAGTGTGGCTGGCGAGATCACCATTTTGATCATGTCCACTTTCAGGTGAGAGTCGTCCTTAATGCACCAGGAAATGCCGATATACATACACCACACAAAGAGGTATCTGGCTATTTCTTCCGTCCAAACAAGGGAATACTCCGCCGGCAATACATACCTGGTTATTACCTGCAGGTTCGATAATATGACAAACAAGAGAAATGTCGTAGCACACACAGTTTCTTCGGCATATTTATTTAAAAAACTAAAAATTTTCAAAATGGACACTCCTTTCATCCCGCCTGAAATTATACTTAGACTGTTCGGGACGGCCGGCCCGTTTTTTTGATCAGGCCGGTCATCCCTTCTTCCTGAGATGAAAATTTACTTCTTCGCTTTTTTCGCTTTTTCTACAAATGCCTTGGTGTCATCAAAAATTTCGGCACCGATTTTATCACGCCAGGATTTATAAATGGGTTCCAGTATCTTCTGGAACGGTTCCATTTCTTTGGCATTGAGGGAATAGAACTTCAAGCCTGTCTTTTCCATCGCCTGAACTACTCTTCTATCCTGCTCTTCCGTTGCTTTTCTCAGTGATGCGGTATAGGCGGCTCCGGCTTTCTCGAGAGCAGCCTGTTCTTCCTTGGAAAGCGAATTGAATTTTTTCAGATTCATTACCAGATAAGCCATACAATAAACATTATTAAGCTGAGTAAGTTCTTTGGCGACTTCGTATGTTTTGGTCATATGAACCAGAGGAGTTGTCGTATAAAGACCATCCATGACACCCTGCTGGAAAGCGGTAAAAAGTTCGCCGAAGTTTACCACGACGGGTTTAACGTTCATAGCTTTGAACACATCGACAATCAGAGGATTTTCACCGGTTCTAATTTTCATTCCCACAACATCCGCCGGAGTCCGGATGGGTTTCTTGGCCAGAATGGCAAAAGATCCGATGTCTCCCGCACCCATAAATTTAATACCTTTGGCTTCCAGTTTTTCCTTAATTGTTTTGAAACTTTTTGATTCGGCAAAAGCGCGGTAGTAGATATCTCTGTCGCCGATCAGCCAAGGCATTTCGTAAACCAGCAGTTCCTTCATTCCGGTAAGATTGCTGAGCGTAAAACCGGTGGTGATGCCCAAATCAACATTGCCCATCATCAAAGCTTCAATGAATTCACGTTCCGGTCCTAAAGCGGCATTGGGGAAAATAGTTACTTCCAGAGAGCCTTTGGAATCCTGTTCGGCAACTTTTTTAAATTCCAGGCTGGCCGGATGCATACTGAAATCCGTGCGCGCCCCATGGGCATATTTAAGTGTAGTTTTCGCCTGGGCCGACGTTACACTCAGTCCCCAACCGGTTACGATAAAGGCCGCAACCAACAACAATGTTCCGACAATTTTCATCTTTTTCATTTAACTCTTCCTCCTGTTTAAAAATAAATTATTTCCTGCTCTTACAAAGGGACTATTGACATCCGTCCCTCTCCTCAGTTTTCCTCTTCTTCTGGAGATACAACAAAATCCATTTACTTTACCCTTATGACAAACGTTTTTTATTTAAAGACTCTATCGCCCGATCCGCCTCGTTGATGATTCTCTCTACGACCTCGCCCACCGCCGGAATATCCTGAATACCGCCGATGTTTTGTCCGGCAAAAACGAAGCCTTTCTCCATATCGCCTTCGTAGATGGCTTTCATATGGCGCACCGCACCGACAGCCTGGCTCGCCTGCGACCAAAGCGAAAGACCGTCATCACCGGCCATTGCCGTCTTAAGTCCCATAGCCAGGAAATCCCCGTAAGACAGATTCAGGACTTTCCGGATTTTCAAACCAGCCCGGAGGCGTTCCAGAAAACCGAAGCGTATTTTTTGCATCTCCAGCGCTCCCTTGCTTTTCAAGGCGCGCCCCCACATTCCGTCAAATTTCGTATCGTATATTGTATCCTGTTCCGATGCCGCCAGACACAGATTTTTAAAATTATCATGCAGAACGCATTCCTTAGTCAGCATAAACCGGGTTCCCATGGAAACTCCCTCGGCCCCCAGAGCAAGCGCCGCCGCCAAACCCCGGCCGTCATAAATACCGCCCGCGGCGATGACCGGCACCTTGACCCGGCTTGCCGCAACGGGAATGAGCACCATGGATGTAGCCTTGTCACCATGCGCCGCCGCCTCGTGTCCCGTTACTACAACGGCATCGCAACCCAGTTGAGCGGCTTTGGCGGCATGCTTGGCCACAGCCGTTGTTCCCAGAACCTTTCCTCCGTAGGCATGAACCTGCTCGACAAACCAGGGCTTTCCCAAAGTATAGTTAAGAACCGGAACTTTTTCTTCAATAGCAACTTTAATTTTGTCGGCCGAATCGTAACGCAGGACTACATTGACACCAAAAGGATTATTTGTCCTTTTTCTGATTTCCCTGATGCTTTCCCGCATTTCCTCCGGTGTGCAGCGGGCGGTGGCGAAGATTCCCAATCCGCCGGCGTTACTTACGGCCGTCACCAGGTTAATATCCGTAATCCAGTTCATGCCCGCGAGCATCAAAGGATGTTTAATGCCGAATAGTTCAGTCATTCTTGTTTTAAACACTGTATACTCCCTCCTTTATTTACCTTTAAACACCGGTTTGCGTTTTTCCGTAAACGCCCGGATTCCCTCCTGCAGATCTTCCGTCATGAAGCAGCAAATTGATTGCGCCTGCTCAAACAGCAGGCCGGATGTTACTGAGCTTTCCGCAGCAAGATTAATTCCCTTTTTCGCCCAGCGCATACCCATCGGCGGCATTTCCGACATTTTTTTGGCGAGATTCATAGCCCGCTCTTCCAGCATCGCGACGGGTACAACGATTTCCACAAGACCGATTCTCAGAGCCTCTTCCGCCTTAATTTCCTCGTTGCCCATAATGATGCGTTTGGCCTGTCCCGGTCCCACAAGCTTCGTCAATCTCGTTGTTCCGCCCATATCCGGAGATATGCCCAGACCGACTTCCGGCAACCGGAAAAAAGAATTGTCGGCGGCAATGCGGATATCGAGTGCCAGTACCAATTCCATAGCTCCACCAATGCAGGCGCCGTGAATGGCAGCGATTACCGGAACGGGCAATTCCTGCCAGCGGGTCCAAACGCGCTGAATCCAATCCAACTTCCTAAGCATATACTGCGTATCCGTCGCTTTCAGCGTTTCCAGATTGACCCCGGTGGAAAAATGTTTTCCTTCTCCCTTGATGACAACAGCTTTTATCGTAACATCATTTTCTATTGCCGCCTGAATTTTTTCCATATCTTCCAGCAATTCCCAATTAAGGGTATTCATCTTTTGCGGGTTATTCAGTGTTATCAGGGCAACGGCATCAATTTTTTGAAACAGAATCCAATTCTTGCTGATGTTCATTTTTTCGTCTCCAGTTTATTTTCAGCCTGTACATTTCTTTGAAAACCGAAAGATATGACGTTTTCGGGCAGGACTTCCTTTACTCCCCTGCCTTTGACGATTTGCATAAACTGCTCGGCGGTATCTTCATAGGGAATACCGGGTTTGCCTTCCTTCGGCGTGAGGGCACGTGCCTTGACCGGGCAGGTGGTCACACATAACCCGCAACCGATACAGCGGCGGAGATTGAGATCGGCCTTCCCGTCCGCGGCGTTCATCGCAACGGCTCCCATACCGCAACGTTTTTCGCATGTACCGCAGCCGGTACATTTGTCCCGGTCGACCGTAATCCGGTAGTTCGAAAATACCAGCTCCGCCGGATTTTCCGTTTTGCTCACGGCACGAAGGAATCCGCAGCAATCAACACAGCAGTTACACAAATCAAAAGGTTTCTTTGATGTCGCGGCCTGGGTAATAAGACCGGCCTTATTGGCCATTTCCAGAATCTTTAAGGCCTCATCCAGTTCCACTTTGCGCCCCCAGCCGTTATCGATATAATACTGTCCCATCGGACCAAACATAAAACATACTTCCTGCGGCTGCCCGCAGTCCATTCCGAAGAGGGACAAGCCTTGACGGCAGGCGCACTTGGTAACGACAATCAAATCAGCATCCTTGAGTATTTTCTTCGCGTCTTCGTAAGGCGTAACGTAATTTTCGCTTGCTATCGAATCATCTATCGGTATTGTGCGGATAAACGGCCGCATACCCTGTGCCATGTTGTGTTTGTATACTTCATTGATGTATTGACCGGTCAATTTGACGAGCTTCTTCCCGAGACGTGTAATCTGAAACTCATAGAGTCCGTGAAGAAAAGGATTTGTGCAGTATTCGACAATATCCTCCGTACGTCTGCGGAAAAGAAGACCCTTGCCGGCCATATCCTCAAGCCTTGCCGCAATTTCGCAAACCGGTTGATTAATTCTTTGGGCTATCGCTTCCGGCGTTTCCAGTTCGGCCGTCATTTGGGTAAACATGACGGCCTCCTCTTCCGTAAACATGAGTTTCAAGATTTCCATCTCCACGCCGGACTTTGTCTCCGGATAACCAAAAGCATAATTGTCCAATTGCTTACGCAACTTTCGGAAAACATCTGTTGCCATCTTTTCTTCTTTCCTTTTAAGATTTACCTGCCTTTAAATACCGCTTTTCTCTTCTCCCTAAACGCTTTCATGCCCTCCTGCTGGTCATAAGTCGAAAAGAGAATTTCAAAGCAACGGGCCTCATAGGCAATGGCGGACTTGATATCCAGATTAATGCCGCCGTCAACAGCCAACTTTATCATCTTCACTGCCGCTGCCGGGCGGGCGGCAATCTTTTTTGCCAAAGCATATGTTTCTTCCAGCAGTTTTTCGACCGGAACAACTTTATTGACCAATCCGATCCGGAGGGCTTCCTGCGCATCAATATTATCGCCGGTATATAAAAGTTCCTTGGCCTTTGTTGTTCCCACAAGCCTCGGCAAGCGCTGCGTGCCGCCGCCGCCCGGCAGAACTCCTATTTTAATCTCCGGCAGACCGAAAACGGCTGATTCCGAAACTATGCGCAAATCGCAAACGAGAGTCAGCTCACAACCTCCGCCCAGCGCAAAGCCGCTCACGGCGGCAATAAGCGGTTTCTCGGCAGCTTCTATCTGCCGGAAGACCTCACGGCTCAGCCTTGCATAACGCTGTACATCAAGAGGTGTTGCGATATTCGCCAGCTCCATAATATCGGCACCGGCGGCAAAAAATTTCTCACTGCCGGTAATAACAACCACCTTGACATCATCGTCAGTCTCGGTGCGGCTGAAGATATGCTGCAACTCCCCGAATACCTGGGTATTGAGTGCATTCATGCTGGCCGGACGGTTCAGCGTCACGGTGGCGATGCCATCCTTTTTTGTATAATTAATGGTCTTGTATTCCATTTGTTTTCTCCTTTAACTTCAATATCGACAAATCATACTTTGATCAGTATGGCTTCGCCCTGGGCAAGACCGCCGCAGATTGCGGCAATACCGTATCCGCCGCCGCGTCTCGCCAGCTCACGCGCCAAAGTCATGGTTATTCTGTTGGCGCTCGCGCCTACGGGATGACCAATGGCTACTGCTCCGCCGTTGACATTGGTCTTCTCCTGAAGCTCTTTCCACTTCTTCTCATCATTTTTCGCCAGAATCTTCGTGGAAACAAGCGGCATGGCGGCAAATGCTTCATTGATTTCGATCAGTTTTATATCGTCGAGGGTCATATCGTTGCGCTCGAGAATCTTCGCTATGCTCTGACCGGGAACAACGGCAATCTCTCGGGCTGCTCGCGCCTGGGCAATAACATCGATAATCTGGGCGAGCGGCTTTAAGTTACGTTTTTCCGCCTCGGAACGCGTCATGAACAGTATCGCGGAAGCACCGGCGGAAAGCGGCGGTGCATTGCCGGCCGTAATGGTCGGACTGCCGTATACGGTCCCCAACTTGGAAAGTGCCTCTATACTGGTTTTGCGGGGTGACTCATCTTTCTCAATGACCAGCGGATTGCCCTTCTTCTGCGGAATGACGAGCGGGGTGATTTCTTCGGAAAACTTGCCGGCGGCATCAGCTGCAAAGTAGCGTTCCTGGCTTTTGACCGCCCATTCATCCTGCATTTGTCTGGTTACGCCATATTCCAGAGCTACTTCTCCCGCATCGACGGTAACGGGTGAGAACCCTTTATTCTTGTATCCCGCCTCAAAAAGGGGATCTTCCAGCACAAGATTGCCTATTTTATTGGGCGCCCAGCGGAATAACGGAGCCAGATGCGGAGCGCGCGGCATATTGTCCGATCCTACAGCCATGGCAACCTTGACTTCGCCGGTTCGGATCGCCCGCAGACCCATGCGCAATGCCGTCAGCGACGAGCAGCAGGCCCGATCCATTGTCACCGAAATGCTCTCGGGCGGAAAACCGGCAATAAGCGATGCCTGCCGGGCCGGAATGTTTTGATAAAGGGCCGTCTCCGAAATAATGCAGGAACCGTAGTTGATTTCTTCGACTTCTTCGGGTTTTACGCCGACTCTTTTGATGACTTCTTTCATGACGACTACGGCAAGTTCAATGCTGTCGACAAATTTCATAGCTGTGTCGAATTTGCTGAAGGGCGTTCGCACGGCGCTTACTATTACTACATCTTCATCGTTAAAAATATTTTTTCTCATTATATATAATCTCCTGTTTTTTCCGTACCTGTTATTTTGCCGCCATCCGGATGGCGCCGTCGAGGCGTATTACTTCACCGTTGAGATATTGATTTTCCACGATCTCTCTGACCATGGAGGCAAATTCGGCCGGTCTTCCCATACGCTGAGGGAAAGGTACCATCTTGTTCAATGCCGCCCGCACTTCCGCCGTTATATTGCTGCCCAGAAGCGGCGTATCAAAAATGCCCGGAGCAATAGTTACGACCCGGATACCGTAATCTGCGCACTCCCTGGCGATAGGCAGAGTCATGCCGACAATCGCCGCCTTGGACGCACTGTAGGCCGCCTGTCCGATCTGGCCGTCGAAAGCGGCGGCGGAAGAAGTGTTCACGATAACTCCTTTTTCTCCGCTTTCACCGGGGGCATTCTTGGCCATTTGTTCTACGGCCAGACGAATGACGTTAAAAGTACCCACAAGGTTGATGGTTATAATGCGGGTAAATACTTCCAGGGGATGAACACCTTTCTTCGAAAGAACTTTGGTCGGAGCGCCGGTGCCCGCACAATTAACGGTAATGTCTATTTTACCGTATTTCTCCATGGCCTTACTGATACCTTGCGCCACACTTTCCGTGCTGGTTACGTCCACCTGAGCAAATAAAACGTTATCTCCGAGTTCCCGAACCAGTTTGCCGCCCAGATCAGCCTGCAGATCAAATATAACCGCTTTGCCGCCGCGGGCTATAAGAGTTCGGACGCACGCTTCTCCCAATCCGGAAGCACCTCCGGTAATAATTGCCACACTGTCTTGCACATTCATGACTTTTCTCCTTTTAAATCCTTACATAATTATTTTAAGGACGAACAATGATCGTCTTTAGAGCCCCATCATTTTCCCGACAATAGATTTCATAACTTCCGTCGCTCCGGCAAATATAGTGATGACCCTTACATCACGGTAATACCGGCAGATGGGATATTCTTCCATGTATCCATAGCCGCCGTAAAGCTGGAGGCAGTTGTAAGCGACACGGTTTACCATCTCTCCAAACCAGGCCTTACCCATGGAAACCCTTTTGGCAATGTCGATTTTTTGCACATAATCGGCAATCATGGCATCTACATAGGTACGCCCCAACTCAATTTCCGTTGCCATATCGACTATTTTAAAAGTATTGTGCTGAAATGATGATACCGGTTTGCCGAAAATCATTCTTTCCTTGCAGTACTTAATGGTCATCTCGAGCATAGCTTCCGCCGCCGCCTGAGCAATAATGCAGGCACAGAGTCTTTCCGGTTCCAGCTTTTTCATGAGGTAATAGAAACCTTTTCCTTCCTCACCCAGAATATTGGTAACGGGAACACGGCAATCTTCAAAAATGAGCTCCGCCGTATCCTGTCCGCGGAACCCCATTTTTTCCAGTTTTCTGCCCCGCGAAAAACCGGGTGCGTCTTTTTCTACAAGGATGAGACTTATTCCTTTATAGGGGGGATTGGCTTTGGTATCTGTTTTGGCGGCAACAATAATTATATCGGAATGCAGTCCGTTGGAGATAAAAGTCTTCTGACCGTTAATGATATAATCGTCTCCCTTTCTTACCGCCGTCGTACGGAGAGCGGAAAGATCGGAGCCGGCCCCCGGTTCCGTCATCGCCACAGCGGCAATGACGTCTCCCGTAACGCAACCGGGAAGCCATTTTTCCTTAAGTGCTTCACTACCGAAAGAGGCAAGATAAGGAACAACAACATCACTGTGTAAATGAGTCCAGAAGCTGTTGGCACCCGCATAAAACAATTCTTCCGTAATAATCACCGAATATTCATATCCGACACCAGAGCCGCCGTATTTTTCATCCACCCAGGGACAAAGATAACCGTATTCTCCCATCTTCTTCCAGGCTTCACGGGGAATTATTCCCGCCTCTTCCCACTCTTCAATGTGCGGCACCACTTCGTTGGCTAAATACTTTTTGAAAGCCTGCCGGAAGATTTCGTGTTCTTCCGTAAAGATCTTTCTGCCCATTTATAATTCTTCCTCCCCTTAACTTTGTTACGCCGTATTCAGCGATTAACTTATGCGCATGGATAATTCGTGTATAAGCAACAGGCGTGCCGTAAAGATTTGATGGGACAAAAATGAAACAGGATCTGCCAACGGAGATTCATCCTATTCCTTTGTAATTGTGGAATTTATCGACCGCTTAAACTATTTGTGTAGAAATTCTGAATATCCGGCGGAGGAAATTGCCGGAAAGGAAATAAATGGAAAATGTGAACTCTTGCGTATTATTATGATACACTTGAATGTTTTAAGATGATACACAGCAAAACAAGTACCGTACGGACTATTGATAAGGAATACCGTAAGTTTTCAGCTTTCGATAAAGAGTGCAGCGAGTTATATTCAATTTTTTGGCTACATCCGTCTTAGACAGGTCGGATTGCATCAGCTCCAGAAGCAGCTGTCGTTCCATGGATTTCAAAGACACATCCCTGTCCATTGCCACCGGCTTTTTCCTGATTTCAGGCGGAAGCTCATCCACTGTAATGACATTGGTCAGAGAGACACTGATCGCCCGCTCGATGACATTCTGCAATTCCCGCACATTTCCCGGCCAGGCATAACCCGTCAGGATGTCAACAACATCATTGTCGATGCGGATTCGCTCGTTGCCGAACCGGGCACTCATTTTATCGGCAAAATATCCGGCCAGAAGAGCGATATCGCTTTTCATTTCTCTAAGCGGTACCATTTCAATGGTAAACACATTGAGCCGGTAATAAAGATCTTCCCGAAAATTGCCTTTTTTGACTTCTTCCTTCAGATTTCTGTTGGTGGTGGCGATAATGCGGACATCGACCGGCACCACTTCCCGACCGCCGATACGGATGATTGATTTATCTTCAATCACACTGAGCAGCGTTGCCTGAAGATCAAGAGGCATTTCACCGATCTCGTCGAGACAAAGCGTCCCGCCGTCGGAAAGCTCGAATTTCCCCTGGTTTCCGCCGCGCTTTGATCCGGTAAAGGCTCCTTCGGAATAGCCGAAAAGTTCGCTCGCAATCAACTCCCGGGGAATGGCGGCGCAGTTTATGGATACAAAAGGCCCCTTGGCGCGATTACTTTCGTTGTGAATAGCCTGAGCGAAAATATTTTTTCCGGTTCCGCTCTCACCCAGCAGCAAGACATTGGACATGGTTTTCGCCGCTCTCTTGGCGAGCGTAATCGTCTCCAGCGCCCGGGAATGTTTCCCCGCTATATCCTTAAACGAAAACTTCGCCCGCGCCCCGATCATTCTGTTTACGAGTGTCCGGGCCCGGACTATTTCGGTGAGAATAACTATTTTACCGGTGGGCCTGTCCTCCGCATCCAGAATGGTGTTACAAGTAAGGAGATATTGTTTTGGTTTTCTGTCCTGAATAATCTGCACTTCCATATCCATGACATTGCTTTTACTGTTGATAATGTTCATGAAATTATCATTACCGGATTCGATGACATCCCGAATTTGCATTCCGGTAATGTTCTCCGGCAAAGACAATCTCTGCCTCGCGTTTTCATTGGCCATCGCTATATAGCCTTCGTTGCTTACGGCAATCAACGCTTCCGGAATGGATTCGATGATTGTTTTTTGAAAGTTGTTGGAGATCTGGGATTCGATCAACATCCTGCGGACATGAAAGTAATTATTGATGGCATGCGCCGCCGCGACAACCATACCCAGCGTATGCGGATTGGCTTTTTCATACGGCCCGAAAATAACCAGGATACCCCGCATGTCTCCTTCCGGATCCTTTATCGGTGCCCCGGAACCGGTCATGGTATGAAACCAGCGGCTGTAATGTTCGGTAGACCGGATTTGTAAAGGTTTTTTCTCCTTCACGACAATGGATATCATGTTCGTGCTGGCAATTTCTTCATTCCAAAGGGCGCCCACAACAAAGTTTGTTTTACGGCAGACCTCCATTACATCCTTATCACCCATGACGTCGATAATATAGCCTTCGGCATCGGCAAGCGCCGCAATAAAACCGGACCCTTTGAAGAAAGAATACAAATTTTCGATAAACGGCCTGCTGATATCTATTACTTCTTTGTTTCTCTTCAGTAATTCTTTCAGCTTACGACCTTCCAGAAACACGGAAGACTTTTTCAGATAGGGATCAATTCCGTATTCCCGGCATCGCCCCCAGGAATCCGCTATTGCTTTCGGCAAAATGTTTTCCTCACTTATAATGCCTGTGGCAATATATTGCCGCCAGATTTCTAAAACCTTGTCGTGATGTTCCATAACGGTAATTATATCCTTATCTGCAGCTACGAATCACAATCTAAATCAATTTTTGCTTCATACCTGTATAATTTTGATACGTCAAGTTGTTTTGGCATGATACACATTAACTGATTATCCGTACACCGTTTTATAACACTAAACTCTTTCCGGCTATTTTTTGCTTTTTTTCAAGATGACTTATCACTTCATTATAATTGATGTTTTAGCTAATTTTATTTCATTGGAACAAACAAAACCGTCTTTCCCGCGGAAACTGTAAAAACAACAGATTGTTTTTTGGTTCAATCCTTGCTTAGCATCAGAGTATACTGGAGCAAGACATAAATAAAAAATCTAATCCTATAAATATTAACGGAGGTATGGCATGAAAGGAGTTTTTATAGTCAGTGCGGCGAGAACGCCGATCGGAAAACAAAAAGGATATTTACGGAACTGGAATGCTCCGGAACTTTTAGCCGTATCATTAAACGAAGTTGTCCACAGGATTGATCTCGACCCTGCTTTGATTGAGGATGTGATCGGCGGCACTGTTTATCAAATCGGCGAACAGGGATTTACTCTGGCCCGGATGGGAATTCTTGCTTCCCGGTATCCCATTTCCGTCCCCGGTGTTTCCGTCAACCGCCAGTGCGGCAGCAGTCTTACGGCTATTCAGCTGGCTTACGGAATGATTGCTTCCGGAACAATGGATATTGTAGCGGCCTGCGGTTGCGAATTCATGACTAAATATACCATGATGTCTGATCTGAACGGCACTATCTGGAACGGTCTGCCTATGGGCAATCCGTTTGCCAAATTCTATACGGAAAAATTTGACGGGCCTGGAGATCAGATTCGCGGAGCCCAGCTCATCGCCGATCAATGGGGGATAACTTCAGAAGAATGCCAGGATTTTGCCATCGCGAGCCACACGAAGGCTCATCAGGCTACAGTCAAAGGTTATTTTAAAAACGAAATTTTCCCCGTAAAAGGTGTGGACAAGGAGGGCAACGAAATCATTCGCAGTACGGATGAAACCATCCGGCCGGAAACAAGCAGAGCGACACTTTCCACACTAAAGGTCCTGCCGAATACGAAGTTCATTACTGCGGGAATATCGAGTACCATCACCGACGGCTCTTCCGCCGTGATTCTGATGAGTGAAAAAAGAATGAAAAAGCTCAATCTGGAACCGCTTGCCCGGATCGTGGCCAACGCAGTCGTCGGTTCCGATCCCAAGCTTATGCTGACCGGTCCCATTTATGCAACACCCAAAGTCCTGAAAAAAGCCCGATTGAAGATGGATGACATGGATCTTTATGAAATCAATGAGGCCTTCGCGCCCATCCCTCTGGCCTGGGCGAAGGAATTGCGCGCTGATATGAGTAAACTGAACGTTAACGGCGGTGCCCTTGCCCTTGGTCATCCGGTCGGCAATTCCGGCTGCCGTCTCGTCGTAACGGCAGTGAACGAACTGCGCCGGAGAAACGGCCGTTATGCTCTCGTTTCACTTTGTACCGGCGGCGGCATGGCTCCGGCAACCATCTTTGAAAGAGCATAGTACGGGGAAAGGGGCACCTGTTTTTAAACTGACGGACTAGCAACAGACTATCCGGGAAATGGTGCGGAACTTTTTGCGAGAAGTAATCACGGCAAGGGCTGAGGAACGGGACAAGACAAAAGAGTTTCCAGCCGGAAACTTCCGAAAGATGGGAGAGCTCGGCCTGAAGGAGATGTTATCATTTACCGATTTTTCACATCTAAAGGGTTTAAATAACCAATCCAGCACATTATTATCTCAGGTCTGTTGAGGCGGGTATACATTTTCCACGGGCGTTGATTGATAGTTTTGGACCAGGATCAAAGCGGCATGACGGGCAGCCTCAATATAGTCCAAATTATCATGAATCAGGGCAAGGGTCTGACAACCTTCGATTAACAACATGACTTCTCGCACCAACTGTTCGGCATCATCCAGATCCTGTGCGCCAAACTTTTCCACCAAATACATTTCGACCTCCTCCTTTTGCCGGCGTGCCGCTTTTCTGGCCGGATGTCCTGGCAGATCGACAAATTCAACAGCTGCCCGGGTAAAGCCTGATCCCTGCCAATCAGTTCTGTCGGCCCACTGGGCAAGTTTTTCAAAAAGCTTCATAACCATCTGATCCGGCTTTCCAGTGATGCAATCGGCCCATCGCCGGATACGTTCGAGAGCCATATAATGCTGATGTTCCAGCACCGCTTCGATCAATTCATCCTTACAGCCAAAGTACTGATATAGTGTTCGTTTGGTAATACCCGCCGCATTAGCGATAGCATCAACGCCGGTACGCATAAAGCCACTCTGATAAAAGAGGTTATAGGCAACATCAATGATTTGCTGCCGGGTTTCTGCAGATTTTCTGCGCATACTATTCCTCCTATATAAGTATACTGACAAGTGAGTGTACTTTATTTTTATTCTAGTTTAACTTGAAGTCAATATCCATCTATTTTTTCGAAAGCCTATCGCTGAAGCACGATGGGTAAGGATTTCGCCTTTACAGCGTCTTAGCTTCGCGTTATGGATAAAGGAGAAATAGAGAATTAAACCATAGGGGGATGCGGTATGAAAAAAGAAGAACGGGATGAAGAGCTTGAGAAACGGATGCATATGTTTGACGGATGGGTAAAGGAGGGGAAGATTCCGTACTCATCGAAGGTTATTCCAGTGCAGCAGTCTCTGGAGCTTTTGCAATGGGTATTGCCGACGCAGCAGATGCTTGAGATTCTGCGGAATTCGCGATCGTTCGCGCTGGCAAACTGCTTGTGCAGGACAAAGCACAAGCGGTGCGACAATCCGCTGGAGGTTTGTTTGTATACCAACGATGTGGCAGATAAAATGGTTGAGCAGGGTGCGGCCCGCCGTGTCAGTCTGCAGGAGGCGGCAGAGGTACTGAAGCTGGCGAATGAGCATAGGCTGGTCCACCTGACCATCTATAACCCTGAGCAGCATGTGTATGCGCTCTGCAGCTGCTGCGAGTGCTGTTGTCATGATATTGGATTCATGAAGAAGCTCGGGCGGCCCGATCTGGTGGCTCATGCTGATTATGTCGCTGTGGTGGACACGGAAGCATGCGTGCAGTGCGGTGCGTGTACGGAACGGTGTGTTTTTGGTGCTCGGAGCAGGGAATTGGGAATGGTGGTGTTTCATCAGGATAAATGCTATGGATGCGGATTATGTGCCACGACTTGTGCATCAAATGCCAGCCGGATGGTGCTCAGGACAGGCCGGTAAGAAAATTTCTAGAAGAATGGCCGGATGGCACATAGAGTATTTGGTATTTCATTATTTGTAGTTTGGCTTTGCGCTTGTTTTTTTGTTTTTTATGGTTTAGCTACATTTTCTAGATGTAATTTGATGAAATGATATATAATTCAGGACAAGCAGTGAGGAACTTGTTGAAAAAGCAAGGGGAAATATCATGCATGAATTGTCCGTTACGGAAGCCATTTTAAAGACCGTTCTGAAACATGCGGCGGTCAACAGTGTGCATAAAATATTATCCATCAGCTTGCAGATAAGCAAATTGAGCGATCTTGAAGACAACTGGATTCAGCGTTATTTTGATTATTTGAGCAAAGATACTGTCGCCGCAGGAGCCCTTCTGAAAATTGAACGCCTGCCCCTTTTGGTAAGATGCGAAGGCTGCGCCAAATCATTTGAGACGGAACCGGCAGATATCGGAAATATGGTTTGCCCGTCCTGCGGAGAAAAAAAAGTTGCACTGGTGCCAGGAAAGCAATATATCATCAAGAATATGGAGGCTGTGTAATGGATCCAATTAGACTGATCGAAATCAAAGAAGAGATTCTTTCCGACAACAACCAGCTGGCAGAAGAACTACGGGAAAAGCTCCGGAAATCCGGAACATTGCTTTTGAATCTCATGTCGTCTCCGGGTTCAGGGAAAACCAGCCTGATTCTCCGCACAGCCGAGGGCTTAAAAAATTATTTGCATTTGGGTGTCATCGAAGCAGACATTGATTCCACGGTTGACGCTGAAAAGGTCGCCGCACAGGGAGTGCCGGCCGTGCAACTGCGTACGGGAGGATTTTGTCATCTGGATTCTTCCATGGTCGCCAAAGGACTTACTGCTCTGAATACGGACAAGCTGGACGTGATCATCGTCGAAAACGTGGGAAATCTGGTTTGTCCGGCCGAATTCGACACAGGCGCCCACAAAAATATAATGATTCTGAGCGTCCCGGAAGGCGACGACAAACCCCTCAAATACCCGCTTATGTTTTCCGTCTGTGACGTTTTGCTGGTAAATAAAACCGACTATTTATCCATGAGTGATTTCAACCGGGAAGATCTCCGCAGACGAGTCCTGGCGCTCAATCCGCAAATCAAAATAATCGAAATATCCTGCAAAACAGGCGAAGGAATTACCGAATGGCTGGACTGGCTGAAAAACGCTTTGGCCGATTTTAAAGCAAAAAGGTGATATGCAATCTTGGGTATCTTAACATTAGCCGGCATATCGCCTCCCGTTCTTCATTGACATAAAGACTCATTTTTTATAAACTTCCTTCCGACATTACAAAACGTTAATATACGGGGTATGGTTTTGAACATGGCTAAGAATAATTCCTCTTCCCTTCGTATAAGCAGAAGAAATTTTCTCCGGATTTCCGCCTTTGCCGCAGCAGGAACTATCGCCGGATTTCCACCTATTTATGCCTCAACGCCCGATGCCGACCTCGTTTTGATAAACGGTAAAATTCTCACCGTGGATGCCCGAAACTCGGTCTGCGAAGGGATCGCGGTCAAAGGCGGTAAAATTCTCGATACTGGTGCAGCGGAAAAAATCGCGAAATATATCGGAAGCGGAACAAAAGTTATCGATCTCCAGGGGAAAGCGGTCACACCGGGATTGATAGATTCTCATGCCCATCTGCCGCCTTTCGGCTTAAGAGAATCCCGCTGGGTAAAGCTACAGGGTTTGGAAACAAAAGATGAAATACTGGAGGCTTTGGCCAAGCGGGCGCAAGTTACACCTCCGGGTAAATTCATCAATGCCTGGGGAGTGGAAAGCATGTCTTTTTCCTTCCTGAACAAACGGGATTTGGATAAGGTTACCTCTGATCATCCTCTTTTGGTGATACATACAACCGGCCAATGGGGATTTGCCAACAGCCTTGCACTTAAAATTTCCGGAATTGATAAAAATACCGTAAACCCACCTGGAAGCCGCGTGCAGAAATGGCCCAATCAGGAACCGACAGGGCTACTCGTCCATTACCCGGCCCTCTACCTCGTAAGACAACACATGCCGCCCGTCAGTGCAGAAGACGCCATAAACTGTATTACCTATGCAGCACAACTTTATGCACAGGAAGGAGTTACCACAATCCATGACAACTTTTTTATGATTGCGGAAATCGGTTCAAACAATTTCCTCAACGCTTACATAAGTTTGGTAAAAGAAAAGAAACTTGCCACAAGAGTCAAAATATGGCCATATCTTCCGAATCTCCAGGAAGCCGCGACAGTCATGGAAGACCTTTTTTCCGGAAAAGACCCGTCTTTGCAATCCAATGTCCTTGCCCTTTCTCTTCTGCGCAAACATTCACCGGAAATATTTTCTGAAATATGGGGAGGATTAAAGATTGCCGTAGACGGTTCCGGCAGAACCAGTCTCTGGTACAACGGTGGAATGCTGCCACTCCATTCCAGAGAAGACCTCCATGCCATGGTAAAGCTTTTTCATCGTGCAGACCAGCAAATCAGCGTCCATGCCGTCGGTGACTACGCAGTGGATATGATTCTCAATTCCATTGAAACGGCGCAAAAAGATCACTTACGAGATAATGCCCGTCATCGCATTGAACACGCCATCCTTCCGCAAGCAGGTTCTCTGGAAAAAATCAAACGGCTGGGCGTTGTCATCTCCACACATCCTCAATTTATTTATTTCTGGGGTGATAAATGGCAGATGAAAGACACGGTAAAAGCAATACCGCTGAAAAGCTATCTGGAAACGGATATACCCGTGGCGCTGGGAGCAGACCCTCCGGCCTTTCCCATCTATCAGCCGCAGTATGCTCTCTGGCAGGCGGTAAAAAGGACAACCAAGGCGGGAGTCCGGCTGGATTCCGCAGAAAGCATCTCTATCCATGATGCTTTAAAGATGCAAACCATGGGCAGCGCCTACGCTGCGTTCCAGGAAAAAGAAATAGGCTCTCTCGAAAAAGGCAAATTCGCCGATATGGTTATCTGGGACAAAAACTATTACAGCATCCCCGCGGATAAAATAAAGGACGTTAAGGCGCTTACGACATTTGTTGGCGGAAAAGTTGTGTATGAGAAAGCGTGATGAAATGCATTGTTCATAGTTGAGGCGGTGTAATTAAGAGTAAGACAGGTAGCAGTAAGGCAATAATCCACAAGGTCTGACAAAGATATTTTTCGAAACTTCCCGGAATTTATTTTTCATCTCTGATCTTTTTTTTGCACCCTGTTTGTGCTATAAAGAACAAGCTAATATTAAGGTTTGAGTCCATCGGGTAGAAGTGTTGGAACATCCTGGTACTTACAGGAAACCAGACCGATGACAGAAAAAACTGCTGAATCCGTTTGCATCAGGAAAAGCCCCTTTCCCACCAGGCTCAAATCATGAAGGGGGTACTTTTCCAATGTCAAATTCTGTTAATCTTATTAAAGAACTGCTCTCCTCGGCCGGAATCACCATAAACGGCGGCAATCCCTGGGATATCCGCATAAACGACGACCGGCTGTTTACCCGAGTTTTGAGCAGCAAAAATCTTGGTCTCGGTGAAGCCTACATGGAAGGCTGGTGGGATTGCAGGCAACTCGATGAATTTTTTTACCGTATTTTGAAAGCCCGGCTCGATGGGAAAATAAGGGCGGGATATAAGATCATTCTCGGTTCGCTTTCCGCCATTCTCTTCAATATGCAATCCAAAAAACGCTCGGGCATTGTGGCCGAACAGCATTACAATCTCGGCAATGATCTGTTTCTTTCTTTCCTGGATCCTCACAACCAGTACAGCTGCGCCTACTTCGACGGCACGGAAGATTTAAACGAAGCCCAGATTAAAAAAATGGAGCTCATCTGTAAGAAGCTTGCGCTTCAGCCCGGTGATCAGGTACTCGATATCGGATGCGGCTGGGGAGGCCTCGCGGGATATATGGCCCAAAAATACGGCTGCTCGGTTACTGCCGTAAATATTGCCGAAGAGCAGATCCGCCATGCCAAGGATTTGTGTAAAAATCTACCGGTAAATATTGTCTCCTGTGATTACCGCGATCTTACGGGAACATTCGACAAAATCGTCTCTGTAGGCATGTTTGAACACGTGGGACAGAAAAATTATAAAACCTTTATGCAGGTAGCGCAGCGCTGCCTGAAAGAAGACGGGGTATTTCTCTTGCATACGATCGGCGGCAACGACTCAGAGATCAAATGCGATCCGTGGATCAATAAATATATTTTCCCCAACGGGATGCTGCCGAGCATATCCCAGATCAGCCGCGCGATCGAAGGACTTTTCGTCATGGAGGATTTGCACAACATGGGACCCCATTACGAAAAGACACTGCTGGCCTGGCATAAGAATTTTCAAAACGCGTGGGAAAAATTAAAAAGCAAATACAGCGAAGAGTTCAAAAGGATGTGGGAATATTATCTGCTTTCCTGCGCCGGATCATTCCGTGCCCGGCACATTCAGCTCTGGCAGATTGTTCTCACCCGCTACGGTGCTCATCAGCCGCAATGCCGGTAATACTTACGGACAGCCAAAAAGAAGCAGACTTTTCAAAAAGTAAAGATCATCAGCGGAGAAACTGGCGTTGTTTTGGTATTTTTCGGATTGATGCCGTCTTTTACATCATTCCATTCTTTTTGAGTGATATAAGTGTCACCGTCTTTATCGAGATACTTGAATCTTTTCTCTGCGGCTTTTGTGAATTCCTCCCGGGAGATTTTGCCGTCTTTGTTGGAATCTTCTTCTTGAATAAACTTTGCGGCATCCAGCTTATTACTTTTTTTCAGTTCATTTCCGCTTAAGACTCCATCCTTATTTTTATCAAGCTTATCAAAAGCTTTTGCCCCCGCATCGAGGTATTCCTTTTTACTGATTCTGCCGTCATTGTCGGCATCAACCTTATTAAAATCAGCGTCGGAAGCAAAAACTGATGCGGCACTGAATAATATTAAAAAAACAACTGTTGATAGTCTTTTCATATAACCTCTTTCCGAGACTTTTAATCATGAATTGCTCTTTATCTATCACAGATGAAAAATAAATTCGAATGGAAACCGCCATAAAAAAAGGGAGCCTGGGGACTCCCTTTTCAGAATTTTTTATTTTAATAAACTTTTAATATTCTTTGGTCAGTTTATCCAGCTCCGCGAGCGAAAAGACCGGTCCGTCCTTGCAGACATACTTGCTGCCGACATTGCAGCGGCCGCATTTTCCGATACCGCATTTCATGCGCATTTCGAGTGAGGTAATGATGTTTTCCTTGGAAAATCCCAGATCAAAGAAAACGGGCAGCGTGAAGCGGATCATGATCGGAGGACCGCAGATTACGGTTACGGCGTTTTCGGAACTCGGCGCCACTTCCTTGCAGACGGTGGGAACAAAACCCTCTCTGCCCTTCCAGGTCGCATCACCTTTATCTACCGTAATATTAACGTTTAAGTCATCCCTTTTCTGCCAGGCGGCAAGCTCGTCTTTGTAAATCAAAAGGCCGGGATTGCGAGAGCCGTAGATAATCGTTATTTTACCAAAACGTTTGCGGTTTTCTTCAAAAATCATGTAATTGATCAAAGACCGCAGCGTTGTAAAAGCAAAACCGCCGCCGACAATGACAATATTTTTCCCTTCTAGATAGGAAATAGGCCAGGAGTTACCCAGTGGTCCGCGAATGCCCATTACCGCCCCTTCTTCCATCTCATGGAGCGCCGAGGTGACCACACCGGCTTTCTGTACGGTAAATTCGACATAACCCTTTTGCGTCGGAGAGGAGGCGATACCGATCGGCGATTCACCCTTTCCGTAAATGGAAAGCTCACCGAACTGGCCGGGGGTATACTTGTACTTCTCTTCATCTGCGGGGTTTACAAACTTAAAACGAAAAGTCTTGATGTCTTTGGTATCGACTTCAGTAATAATTTTATCCACTACAACGGGATAAGGAATATACGGGTTTTGCATTACTAACTCCCTAATTATAATTTTGAAATATCTTCCACAACTTTTCGGATATCAATATTTACCGGACAATTAATAACACACCGGCCACAACCGACACAGGCAATGGAATTGAAATTATCCACGTAGTACTTGAATTTGTGCATGGTGCGCTGCCGCCATCTTTCTTTCTGAGAAGGCCGCGGATTGTGTCCCGACGTTTCTTTCGTAAAGAGCGGGAACATGCAGGAATCCCACGAACGGATACGCACGCCGTCGGCGCCTTTGACTTCATCACTGATGTCGAAACAGTGACAGGTGGGACACAGATAAGTGCAGGTACCGCAGGCCAGACATCGGGCATGAATCGTATTCCAGAAAGGATGCTCGAAATTATTATCCAGAATAGGTTTCACTTCATGAGCGGGTATTTTGGATTTAATCGCCGCTTTGGCTTTGGACGCAACTTCATTTTTTTTGGCATCGGCCGCCGCATCAGCTTTGTTTTCGCCGAAATATTTGATGAGCTTTTCCCCCTTGGGAGTAACAAATTCAACAAGGCAATCACCACCGATAGCGGTGATCAGGATATCGGCTCCTTCAGAGGAGACCGGTTCACCGTCGACCGAGGTACAAAAACAAGTTGCATAAGGAGGCTCACAACAGGCCAGAGTTATAACCGTCGTTTTCTGCCGTTTGTCAACGTAGTAACCATCTTTATATTTTTCCTGATCGAAAAGTTTATCGAGCAGGACAAAGCTGTGAGCATCACAGGGGCGTACGCCAAAAAGGACCGCTTCACCGGTTTTGTTCTCGCCGGCGGCAAAAACAAAACCTTTTTCCGTCCGGGTATATTTCAGCAGCATTTCCGTATGCGGGAAAAATACATTCTTCGGTGCATTTTTGGAATTCAAGTATGCAAAGAAAGGTTCAACATCCTTTTGCAATGGTTTAAAAAACACATTGTCTTCTTCTTTTACCGGAGCCCAAACCGGGATGTCCCCTGCCATCTTTTTGGCAATACCCGCCAGTTCGTCTTTCTTGATTAAACGTTTTTCCATAATTTTCCCTAATTAAGAATTTTCTATAATATACGAATCCTAAAAAACAATAGCATCCTGCAAGTTATTAAATCAGTTTCAATTCGCGCAAAAGCGGTTGCGGATCAAATATGTGTGATTTGAATGTCTCGGACGCCCCTGGAAGACCCATAGCGAGCGACAAAAGTTCGGTAAAATAGAAAATCGGCAGTTTTAATCCGCTGCTCGGCCGCATATCCAGGTTCGCCATGCAAAGCGGACAGGCCGTTACAACACAGTTGGCTCCGGCTTCGCGCGCGGCTGTCATCAGTTTGTCGCACATTTCCACAACAATGGCCGTCTTGCTGATCGCGAGAGACCCGCCGCAGCAATCGGTCTTGTAAGACCAGTTCTTCACATCAGCGCCCAACGCCTTCATCATTTTGTCCAGCATGAAAGGGTTTTCATAATTTTCAAATTCGCAAACTTCGGGCGGTCTAAGCAGCAGACAGCCGTAATAGGAAACGGGTTTCAATCCGGCAAGCGTTTTGACCGTCCTGGCGGAAAGCGCATCAATACCGATTTCTTTATAGATGATGTCAATGGGGTTGCGAATGGCGATGCCGCCCTGGTATTTGGATCCGACTACGCCTTCAATTTTTGCTTTCAGGTTTTTGTCGTTTTTTAAATGATGTTCGGCTGTTTTGAAGCGATTGAAACAGGCTGCGCAGGGCACCATGACATCGAGAGCGTCTTTTTCCGCAGCAATAAGGTTGCGCGCCGAAAGCGCAATAGACAGATCAAAATTGGTGCTGTGCGCGGATGATGCACCACAGCAGGACCAATCGTCAACTTCTTTGAGCTCAATGCCCAAGGCGCGGCTTACGGCCTTCATGGACTGATCATATTCTTTTCCCGTCGCATGCAGCGAGCAGCCTGGATAATATGAAACTTTCAACTCGATCCTCCTTAGCCTTCGTTACGAATGCTTTGTTTTCTCAAAAATATCTTTTATCGATTGCATATCTTTCGTCCGCGGAGACAAAAGCGCCAGCTTGCCTTTGGCAAACATATCGATGCCCAGCAGGGCGTCGGAGAAAAAATCTCCGGACTTGAGTTTGTACTGCACCATCATCATCGGTTCGTTAATACGGCCGCCCCGCTTGATTCCGGCAAGGAATGCTTCATGGAATTTCAGTATATTCTTCTCGCGGGCACCGATACCGGATTCTATCGCCATCTGCCTTAAAACATCCATCATCCGGGCAATATCCACCTTGTTGGGACATCTCGTAATACAGGTTTCACAAGACAGGCAAACCCAGATGGTCGAACTATTAAGCACGCGGTCGCGCTGGCCGTTCTGAATCATCTTGATAACCTTATTGGGATTGAATTCCATATAGGACGCGGCAGGACAGCCGGCCGTGCACTTCCGGCAGTGATAACAGTTCTGCAGCGGCACACCGTTTATCTTTCTGTTTACTTCTTCTAAAAAAGTTTCCATTTAAACTCCATCATCTCCAGCTAATTATGGGTTATAGATAAAATCTTGTTTATCATGATGCTCGTCGAATCTGCCGAGAGGCGGCATATCCTCCATGGAAGAGCCGGCACGGTTACCGAAAAATTCCCAGGCGTCCTTATCCAGTTTTTTGAGAAACTTGCGCAGATCGACGCCCATTGGACAAACGGAGACGCAGGAACCGCAATCCACACAGCGCCCGACCATATGGTAGAGCCGCATCATCTGGAAAACCTGAGTGTCGCTTTTGTCTTCACCGATGCCCACCCACTGCGGCTGGCTTTGTTCGGCAAAGCAGGTTGGACAATAGCAGGAAGGACAAGCCTGGCGGCAGGCATAGCAGCGGATACATTTACCCATTTCTTTTACAAAGTACGCCCAGCGTTCTTCATTCGGCTTATTTTCAAATTCCTTGATTTCTTCATATTCAGCATCCGGATTCATCGCCGGGGCGGGGCTTCCGACCATAACATCGGAAATAATAGGATTATTGAAACGGCAGGTACGGCAGCTCGCGGCCAAAACATCCTTTAAAGCCACTTTCTTATTCCCGGCACCGGTTTTTATATTTATTTCGCCGCCCTCAACTGATCCTTCCTGAATATCGGCGCCGTGAACGGCAGCCTTCAGACCTTTGCCGTCAATGTATCCTTCACAGGGAACTCCGATTATGTAGACTTCATCCCGTCCGTACTGCCTCTCCTGCAGTTGAATGATAATCGACCGGGTCGTGCAGCCGCGGGCAATCACACCGACGATTTTTTTCTTCCGGTCTTCCGGCTTTACTCTTTTTTGTGAATTCTTATGCTGGGTAATCAAATCATGCACATATTTGGCCAGATTTTGCGTGCACAGATGATTCCATACAAGCTTGTCCGCTTCTTCCGGTTTCGTAATGAAACAAGGTGTCGCCGTTAACGGAAGCGTGCCCTTTTCATAACCGATGATCACTTCGGCCTTCTTTTCCAAAAGCACCCTTTTTGCTTCTTCCCGCAATTTTGTTTCAATATTTTCCACTTTTTTAGTTTCCCCGTTTAATTTAATAACCTTGTACTGATTCGAATCAGCCGATTTTCTTTATCAACTTTTTTGCCGGCCCCAGCGCCTTTACTTTGGCCGTAACACCTTTGACGACTTTTGCAAATCTTTCGCCTTCGGAGGCGGAAACCCAGGTAAATATGGTTCTGTCACCTTCAACACCGATGTAATTCAGGAAACTTTTTATCGTCGCAAACTTGCGGCGCGCCACCAAATTTCCCGATATATAGTGGCATTCACCGGGGTGTCAACCGGACACCAGAACGCCGTCTGCTCCCGTATGCAGGGCTTTGACTATATAGAAAGGATTTATTCTTCCTGTACAGGGGACACGGATAATACGCACATTCGGCGGATACTGAATTCTGCTGATACCGGCAAGATCCGCACCGGCGTAAGTGCACCAGTTACAGACCATGGCAACGATCTTCGGTTCCCATTCTTTATTTGCCAAACTTTCCGTCATATATTCTCCTTCTCGCGGCATTGCGGCTTAATCAGCCGTTAACCTTAATTTAAATTATATATCTGCGCTAACACTTCTTCATTGTTAAAACCGTTTAAATCAACGGCATTCATGCGGCATGACGCCGTACATACTCCACAGCCTTTGCAGAGAACCGCATTGACTTCGGCGCATCCCTCGGCAACATTCACCTGGATTGCGCTGTAGGGGCAATTGATTTCACAAAGACCGCAGGCGGAACATCTTTCTTTATTCACGAAAGCGGTTTTTCCTTCAGCCTCGATGAAATCAAGGCAAAGAACCATGCAGGCGCGCGAAACTGCGGCGTTGGCCTGAGTGATGGACTCGTCGCTGAATTTGGGTGAATGGGCCATACCGCACATGAACACACCATCGGTCGCAAAATCAACCGGGCGCAGTTTTACGTGCGCTTCAAGGAAGAAACCGTCCTGATTCGTGGGTACTTTCAGCATATTACCGATGGCTGCGTTTTCCGGGTTAGGTACAACACCGACGCTCAGAACAACGGCATCGGCTGGCAGGATTACCGATTCATTGAGAATCGGATCAAATACCTTGACTTCCACTTTGTCCCCGGATGCAACAACTTCCGGTTTTCTATTTTCTTCATACGATATAAATTTAACATTGGCTTCCCGTGCTTTCCTGTAATAATCCTCTTTGAAAGCAAAGGTGCGAATATCGCGGTAAATGATGGTAATGTCGCGGGAAGGATCGGCGGCTTTGAGCTCGAGAGCGTTTTTGATCGCTTCTGAACAACAGTAACGGCTGCAATAAGGTCTTTCCTTGTCGCGACTGCCTACGCATTGAATCATGACAACGTTTTTCACAGGGGTCAACCGGGGGTCTTTTCCGTAAATCAGGGTTTCCAGTTCTCTCTGGGTTTTGATTTTGGAGTTTTGGCCGTAGAGATATTCTTGGGGCTTGTTTTCGTAAGCGCCTATGGCCACCAGTACTACGCCGTGCTCGAAAACCTTTTCACCGTCTTTAGTCTGCACAGTGGTTTTATAATTGCCGATGAAACCGTCAATCTTTTTGATCTGGGCGGAAGTAACGACCGTAATCAAAGGATTTTTATAAATTTTTTCCAGCAGTGTTTTCAAATGAACCTGTGCATCGAGACCCTCGAGTGTCTTATACAGATGATTGTAGTTACCACCCAGACGATCTTCCTTCTCAATAACAAAGGAGGCAAATCCCTGATCGGCAAGTGAAAGCGCCGCAGTCATACCTGCAAGTCCTCCGCCGATAACAAGAGCCTGATGATTGACGGACAACTGTCCCGGTTTCAATGGTTTCAGATACTGTGCTTTGGCCACCGCCATCCGTATCAGATCTTTGGCCTTATCGGTGGCTTTCTCCGGTTCATGCATATGCACCCAGGAATCCTGATCGCGGATGTTGGCCATCTCGAACAAATACCTGTTCAATCCCGCTTTCTCGCAGTTTTCCTGGAAGAGTCCTTCATGAGTACGGGGCGAACAGGAGGCAACAACAACGCGGGTCAGATTCTGTTCTTTGATGACTTCCGCCATTTTAACAGCCGTGTCCTGCGAGCAGGTAAACAGATTGTCGGCGGAATAAACTACCGTGGGCAGTGTTTTGGCGTATTCCCGGACAGCCGGAACATCGACTACACCGCCGATATTGATACCGCAATGGCAGACAAAGACACCGGTGCGCGGGCCGGTGCCGCGCAGATCCTTTTCCGCCGGATTTTCAACGGGTGTGATCATTGTGCCGCGTTTGGCCGCGAGCAGTCCTTCTGCACAGGCCGCAGCAGCTGAGGCCTCCATAACGGTTTCCGGAATGTCTTTAGGTCCGCCGAAAGCTCCGCAGACAAAAATGCCGGGGCGCGAGGTCTGAACGGGATTTTCGAGCTTCGTCCTGCAGAATCCATGTTCTTCCAGTTCAATACCAAGACTGGCGGAAAGTTTCTTTGCTTCTTTCGGCGGCATGAGACCGACGGAGAGGACCACCATATCAAATTCTTCTTCGGTGAAACTGCCATCCTGATTTACATATTTGATAAGCAGATTATTGGTCTGCTGCATTTCCTTGATAACCGACGGCATCGAACGGATGTAGCGAATGCCGTATTCTTCTTTGGCGCGATTGACAAAGCGGTCGAAATCTTTGCCGTGGGCACGGATGTCCATGTAGAAAATTGTCGGCTCCAGACCTTTGGCGTGCTCCTTGCCGATTATCGCCTCTTTGGTTGCATACATACAGCACACCGACGAGCACCAGCTGTTGTCACAGGAAACGTCGCGGGAACCGACACACTGAATGAAGGCTATTTTTTTCGGTTCCTTGCCGTCGGAAATTCTCTGGACATGGCCGAAGAACGGACCGGACGCGGACAGAATCCTTTCAAACTGAATGGCCGACACCACATTTTTATAAATGCCGTAGCCGTATTCCCCGCGCAGCCGCGCATCGAATATTTCAAAGCCGGCCGAAGCAATCACGGCACCCACTTCAATCGTTTCTTCTTCGACTTTCATCTCATGGTCGATGGCTTTGGCTATACATGCATCGACACACTGATAGCATTCGGAACATATTCCGCAGGCCAGACACCGGCTCGCTTCCGCGATGGCTTGCGCCTCCGAAAATCCGATGCCCACTTCCTGGAAATTGGTCCGGCGGTCGGCCGGTTTCATGTGGGGATACTTTTCCCGGGCGACTTTGGCAAATTGAGAGACATCGGCCTTATCCGCAAGGTCTTTGGTCCAGTCCTTTTCGCGGCCGGTCTTAATATCTTCACCCAGAAGGTAGCGGTTGATGGATTTGGCCGCTTCCTTGCCGGAATAGACGGCCTTGACCACGGTCTGCGGTCCGGTAACGACGTCACCGCCGGAGAAAACTCCGGCAATGTTCGTGGCAAATGTAATTTTATCATAGTCGATGTTGTTCCATTTATTGACGGAAACACCGCTTTCTTTGGTAATAAACGACAAATCAGCTTCCTGGCCGATGGCGGGAACGACGGAGTCACATTCAACAATAAATTCCGATCCCTTGATCTCCACGGGACGGCGGCGGCCGCTCGCATCCGGTTCACCCAGTTCCATGCGCGTACACTCAATACCGGTCACTTTTCCATCTTTACCCACTACGCGTTTGGGGGCAACGAGAAACTTCATTTCGACGCCTTCTTCAATGGCTTCTTCAATTTCATCAGCCGCAGCAGGCATTTCCGCACGGGTCCGGCGATAAAGGATGAAAACTTCCTTGGAACCGGTGCGTACCGCCGTCCGAACGGCATCCATGGCCACGTTGCCGCCGCCGATGACGGCGACTTTATCTCCGAGAGAAACTTTCTTGCCCAGATTGATCTGCATCAGGTAATCCACGCCGTGGATCACACCCTGCATATCTTCACCGGGAATGTTGAGCTTGCTGCTCTTCATGGTACCGCAGCCGATAAATATCGCGTTAAAATCCTTCTTCAATTTATCGAAGGAAATATCTTTGCCGATTCGAGTGTTCAGGTGAATTTTCACACCCAGGTCTTCGATGACTTTTATTTCCGCATTCAAAACGTTTTTGGGAAGGCGGTATTCGGGAATACCCACGGCCATCCAGCCGCCAGCCACAGGCAGAGCCTCAAAAACTTCCACATCGTAACCTTCGATGGCGAGATAATAGGCACAGGTAAGGCCCGCTGGTCCGGCGCCGACGACGGCAACTTTTTTACCCTTGCTTTCTTTCTTTTCAGGCAGGTAGCGCGTATCGGAGTTGAGGTCCAGATCGGCGACAAATCGTTTCAGATGCATGATGTCGATCGGCTCATCGACTTTACCTCGCATGCAGGCCGTTTCACAGGGATGGTTACAGACACGGCCGCAAACGATGGGAAACGGGTTATCCTGTTTTATTAATTTCAGAGCTTCCTTGAATTTGCCCTTACCGATCAGCGCCACATAACCTTGCACACTGATATGAGTCGGGCAACTGGCTTTACAGGGCGATGTTCCCAGTTTATCGATGGCAAATCCGCTGGGAATAGCCTGGGGAAAATGGCGGTAAATTGCTTTTCTTTCGCTCAGATTACCATTGAATCCGGCTGGAACGGAAATCGGACAAACATTGGCACAGTCGCCGCAGCCTGTACATTTGTCCAAATTAACATACCGCGGGGCGGAAGTAAGCTTTACCTTGAATTTGCCCGGTTCACCTTCAACCGATTCCACAGTCCGGCGTGTTTTTATTTCCACATTGGGATGACGGCCGACTTCAACCAGTTTCGGCGATAAAATACAGGCGGAACAGTCATTTGTCGGGAAAGTCTTATCAAGCTGCGCCATAACGCCGCCGATACTGATCCCGTTTTCCACCAGATAAACTTTCATTCCTGAATTGGCCAAATCCAGGGATGCCTGAATACCGGCGATTCCCGAGCCAACAACCATTACCGCGCCAACTTTTTCGTTATCTTTCAGCACCTGATTACACCTCTATATTTCTATATAAGACCTCTGTAAAGAACCAGTTAAAACAACAGTCAATTAAGCGTTCGTGCGCTACCATAATTTAATTATCCTGTCAAGGATAGAAGACATTTTTGTCTCTTGATTATTGATAACTCGCGAATAAATCAGGTGAAATATTTCAACCTTCCTGAATAATGGGGCGGAAACAAATCAGAAGTGGAATATCCTCTAGAAAAACAAATCATTCGATATTACAGCCTCGACAAATGCTCTTCCAGTACCCGCCAGATATCATTTTGGCCTTGCTTGGTTTTGGCTGAGAAAAGTATGGTTTTTTCTTTGGGCGGCAATTGCAGCATCTCTTCGATTTTTCGCCGGCGAAAAATTGTCTGGTTGTTGGAGAGCTTGTCGGCCTTGGTAAGTACGAAAAAGTACGGCAGACGGTAATGATCAAGCCACTCCATGAGTGATAAATCGTCGTCACTGGGATCGCGGCGAATATCCAGAATAAAAACAACCATCACCAGGTTTTGCCGCACGCTGAGATATGCTTCGATCATTGCCCCCCAATCTTTCTTTACTGACCGGGGAACTTTGGCAAAACCATAGCCTGGCAAATCGACAAAGGAGATGGTTTCATTCACGACAAAGAAATTAATGAGCTGGGTACGCCCGGGAGTATTGCTGGTCTTGGCCAGATTTCTGCGCTCCACAAGTGTATTAATCAAGGACGATTTGCCTACGTTGGACCGCCCCGCAAAGGCAACCTCCGGCATAGAGGCCGGCGGATAATGAGCAGGCAAAACCGCACTTTTCACAAATTCTGCACTAGTAATTTTCATTATTAATAATTATCCTGATTTCATTGTGTTCCAGCGAGGGCTTCTCACTCAACTGTCTGTCATTGTCCAACTTGATTGAGCAATAACAGAAATCACTTTTGAGACTGTTCAAAAGCTTGTCCCGTACCCGATACGGGATGTCCAGCCGCCCGCCGCCGCGAAGAATTATCTTTAATAAGCATCTTTTCTTTTTACTATATCCATAATGAAAATTAATATCTGTTTTTCATCCACCTGATAAAATAAACGATAATCTCCGATCCGATACCGGTAAACATCTTTAAATTCACCTTTGAGTTTTTTGATATTTCTGCCAAAGAAAGGATTAATTCTTAGTAGAGGATAAACGTATGTTTTGATTTTACTATAAATTTTGACGAATTCTTTTTTAGAAATGGAACGCTGAAAGGTTTCGGTCTCCGCAATTTCAAATCTATTTGACAATTCGATGTTTCCCTTTCTTAATATCTTCCTTTGCTTTCCTTAATGATGAAACCAGTTCTTTGTTCTTTAATATCTCAGCCATTTCATTATCATCAACAAAAGATTCTTCTGTTACATGGGAAAGGGTGGCATATTCAATAAAGTTTGATATTGTCCGCCGCTGTGCCTGAGCCGCCGTCCTGAAAATATCATAGGTATCGTCATCTATTCTCAATGTTATTGTTTTACCCATAAATTAAACCTCTTCATTTTTATTCAATTATAAACTATTTGCCGCACCCGATCAAGCTTATTTACTTTTTGCTGGTTCCATCTTGCAGATTGAACAGGAACGTTTCGGAATGTTTCATTTTCTGGATTCCCCCCGTATCAAGTACGGGGCATGCTTACAATCTCGCCCCTGCTCGCAAGGGAATGACACCATATTTACGATACCTATTTCACTATTAATACCATTTCGATCTCACAGGATAACGCGGCGGCAAGGTTCTATGTTTTCAACGCCACCACATTCTCACTCTAAGACAAAAATACACTTTTTTATGGGCTGTTCAAAAATGTCCAGAAGCCAGGCGCGCGAGAACATAAATGAGGCGCATCCGGTATGCACCGGATTCACTCTGCAGATGGGCGTTTTGTAAAGCCTTCGGCTTTTTCCGGCAAGGAAATTGTACATTATATAATTGCGCCTCCCTACGGAAATGCGCTCCCGGTCAACAGCCCTTATTCTCTTTCAAAGGTGATCCCATACTTTTCCAACTTTCGTTCCAACGTCGGCCGCGACACCCCCAGGATCTCGCAAATCTCCCCTTTATTCTTATCTGTTTCGTGGATGACTTTGCGGATATAGCGCTCTTCCACCTGATCCAGAGTTAGAAGCTTACCGGGTTCGGGGGATTTAAAAATATCGGATTCCCGTACCTTTCCTTCGAGCACAGCATCGTCTTTCCCCAGTTCCGGAAAATCTCCGACACCCAGCACCTGGCCTTTAGCCACCACACAGGCGCGCACCAGCAGATTTTCCAGTTCCCGGATATTGCCGGGCCAGGGATATTTCATGAATATGTCCATGACTTCACCGGAAACACCGATGACTTTCTTGTGCAGATCAAGATTGATTTTGGCAAGCAAATAGTCAATGAGCGGCTGTATATCCTGACGGCGTGACCTGAGCGGCGGTATGGTAATGGATACAATATTGAGCCTATAGAACAGATCATCGCGAAACTTCCCTTCCTTCACCATTGCCTTCAAATCTTTATTCGTGGCCGCCATGATCCGGGCGCCAACCTTGACCTTATCCTTGCCGCCGACTCTTTCGAATTCCATTTCCTGCAAAACACGTAAAAGTTTTGCCTGCAGATTAATCGACATTTCGCTTATTTCATCCAGGAACACTGTACCGAAACGGGCCAGTTCAAATTTGCCGAGCTTGCGGGCAATCGCGCCGGTAAACGATCCTTTTTCATGTCCGAATAATTCCGACTCCAGAAGCGTCTCGACGATCGCCGAACAATTAACGGCAATAAACGGTTCATCAGGTGACGTGTTGTTATGAATGACCTTGGCGATCAATTCTTTCCCCGTACCGCTCTCTCCCTGGATCAGCACGGTTGTGCGGCTCTTGGAAACAATACCGATGGTTTTGAATATTTCCCGCATTTCGTTGCCGGTGCCGATTATGTCGCCGACCCGGAAATTGCGCGACGGTTCCATCAAAAGGCCGTCGATCTTCTTTTCCATCTCCAGAGATTTCAATGCCTTTTTGATGGCAATATCCAGTTCATCGACATTGATCGGTTTATGAATATAATCAAAGGCACCGCCCTTCATGGCGTTAATTGTTGTCTCCATGTCATGAAAAGCAGTAATCATGATGACTTTCACGTTCTCGTTTTCTTCTTTGAGATCCTCAAGAACGGAAAATCCGTCCACATCCGGCAGCCTTATATCCAGAATTACGACATCGGAAGGATCCTCCACATATTTATTCAGACCCTCCGTGCCGGTCAGAGCCGTTTTGACCGTGTATCCTTCTTCCGTCAGATACAAATCCAGGCTTTCCACAATTGACGCATCATCATCAATAACAAGAATATTCGGCATGGTAAATTACCTTGGCAATATTGCACAAACCGTTTAGTTATAACGTCATTAACTACATATCCTGAACCAGGCGCGGACTTTTTCGTCTATCCGCGCACGGCAAAATCACCTTGACTGTTGTCCCCCGGCCTTTTTCACTTTCAATATCAATTGTTCCCTGATGAATTTCAATAATCTTCTTCACTTGGGAAAGTCCCAAACCCGTACCATATTTTTTCCGTGTAAAGAAAGGATTAAATAAATGAGGCATATCAGCTGCGTCGATGCCATTACCGTTATCTTTAATCCGGACGACAACATGATTACCGCCTCCTTCGGGAAGATCAAGAAAAATATCGATGGTGCCGTTTTCTTCCACCGCCTCAACCGCATTACGAATTATATTAACAAAAGCATCAACCATCATCGCCGCATCTGCAAGAACCGGCGGCACTTTTTCATATTTTGTCCGCACTTTGACGTGCTTATCGGCAATGCCCTTTTCCGTCATGGCCAGCGCCTGCTCCAGTATCTTGACTAAGTCAGTCGATGTTTTTTTCGGTTCTACCGGTTTGGCGAAGATGAGGACATTATTGACCAGTTCTTCCAGATGTTCAACTTCCTTTTCAGCAATTTTAAACCTTTTCAGATCATTGCCGGCCGGACTCATCCGTTTTTCCAGAATTTGCAGACTCATCTTGATGGAGGAGAGCGGATTGCGCACTTCATGCGCAATACCGGCCGAAAGCTGGCCTAAAGCAGCCATTTTTCGGCTTTCAAAGAGTTTTTTCTCCATGTCCTTGAATTCCGTTATGTCCCTTTGAACAACGACATAACGACTGGTGCCGACAACCGGAGAAGTGGTAACTAAAAGATTCAGTTTTCTGCCGTCTTTCGCCACGGCTTCTATTTCATAAGGTTTATAAATGCCGTTTTTTGCTTCTTCCCAGCGGGCTAAAATAAAGTCTCTGTCGGCCGGAGCAACGAAATCCAGAAAATATCTGCCGGATGATTCGGATGGATACAGGCTTATTTCATCCTCCAGTCCTCTGCTGATGTAATGGACAAAACCGTTTTCATCCAGGACAAATATCTTGTCCGGCAGGCTTCTAACGATTGATTGGAGATAACTGTTGAGTTTCTGAATTTCACGTTGCAGATCGATATTCTGAAAAAGTTCGTTTTGCAGACTTTCCGCATTTTCCCGCAGGCTTCGAGTTAATTCTTTTTCGCGGGAAATATCCTGCAATGTTTCAATGGCCGCAATGATTTCCCCTTTTTCATCGTAAATAGGCGCCGCTAAAAAATACAAATACCGGCTGTGGCCTCCGAGGTTTTCGAAGTAATCAGTTGCCTCGTAAGCATCAAGGATTTTATCCGATTTTTTTACCTTTTTGGCTCCATAGTATTTATCCAATCCTTCAAAATCACGGTCAACAATCAGATCGGCAATGAGCGGCCTTTTGCTTGAATAAAAAGGTTTATAAGATTTGTCCGTTCCAATCATTTCGTCGGCGGAACAGCCGGTCAATTCTTCACAGGCGCTGTTCCATAAAATTACCTTATGTCCCTTATCGATAACGAATTTGGGAATAGGCGACCCTTCAATAATTCCTTCTATCGTCTTTTTTTCCCGCAGCAGCTTTTCCTGCCAGGCCTCCCGCTCGGCCAGTCTTTTGCGCTCTTCTTTAATGCGCAGCCTTTTACCTTCCCGATAGGCAAAAGATATGCTGGCAATTACGACGACGATAATAAGCAATAACGCCGTAAAAAGTGTGTAAATGAAAGTTGTGCGCACAGGTGAAATAACCTGATCATATGGAGCCGCAATAAAAACAATCCATGTTTTGTCCCCGGTTTGCAGAGGGGAATAAGCAACAATACTGCGCTCGCCGTGTCCGGTATTGTACTGTACCGCTGTTTCCAGATAATTCCCGCGGCCCGCTGCAAAATTTAGAGGAATGTCTTTACCGCCCGGTAATAAATCTCTTATATTTTTTCCGATCAGATTGGCCGCGGGATGAACGATGATTTTTCCCTGAGCATCCGCAAGCCAGAGATATCCCAAATTGCTTTCTCGAGTCTGCTTTTCATAAGTCCCGATTATTGCCCCCAGGGAAAAAGACGCCAACCAGGCACCGGCAAAATCATTACCCTGATACCGGATGGGATTTCCAATGATCAGGTACCAATCCCTGCTTTGACCGAAACCGGTTGCCACTTCCTTTTCCGCTAATGACAGTTCCAGATGCTGTTTCCGGTTTTTCTTCAGCACATCGAAATGACCGGATAAATCAACAGCGGGGGTTGCTCCTCCGGGAAAAACCCGTTTTACTTTTCCTTCGGCATCAAACAGGACAACTGCATTAACCGAATTTTCCCATCCGGAAAAAATAATCTTAAAATCACGATCAATTTCTTTCTCTGAGGTCTTCCCCGGAGAATCAAAACGGGAAAACACAGCTATGTTTTTTTCAGCCTGCGAAAAGACATCGGCGATTCGACCGGCGGTATTACGGGCGTGTACCAACTGCCGCCGGCCGAAGATTTCCACCATATCTTTTTCGCGGGCATGATTAACAGTCAGAGCAAGCAGTAAAATCAGGATTATTACAATTGCACTGGCCAGCCAGATGCGTACCCTCATGTTGGATATAGCGCTAATTTATTTCTCCTTTAAGCATTTCATTTTTTTTCTTTATCCGTTTTTTCATCCGTTGAAGAACGTTTTATCCCGATCAAAACATAGACCAAAATGGATGCCGTAAGGGCTATGAGCAGCTTAGCCAGACCACTTTCAATTTTTAATACATAAGAACAAATAAGCCATACAATCGGATATGTAACAGCTGTCAGTAATTCCTGCATAGCAATCCTCACAATAAAAATTTAGTGGACTGCAATGGATACTATCGGCCTTAGGATAAAATTTCAATAAAAAACATAATAAAATACGGTTTATGATAATTAATTAATCTGTGAACGCATCGCTTCCGAAGGGCACCGGTTTTTTTTCATCGCCTTTGAATGTTTCATTTCATACCGTTTAACAAAACTTTCAACTGCCCTGCAGATATCTGATTGTTTAACCTGCGCCCGCAAACAATTAATGAATATTTTCCCCCGGCATCGTTTTGGTTCTTCAACACAAATGAATTGAAACAATCTCAATAAATTAGCCGCGACTACAGACGCATATCCGCAACAAGCAATCCGGTACTGCGGAAAATTTATTTTACTTATTGTGGTAATGGCATGCATCGTGCAAAAGCTAAAGCCGTTTTGAACGAAGAAATTATTTCCTCTTTGATATGAATTAACCTTTATGTTATGTTAAACGAGGAAGTAATCAATACAAATAATCATCAGGAAAGGAAACAAATAATGGCACACAAATTTGGTAAGGTAGTTTTAACCGCGTTTGCAGCAGTGATCACGTTACTTGTATCGAATTCACTGGTTTTTGCCGCAGAATCAATCCCTGCCGGCGAATCTTACATTAAAGTTATATTCGCTTTCGGGGCCATGCTGGGAGCAGGTCTGGCCATAGGTCTCGGCGCAATCGGCGCCGGCGCAGGTATCGGCAACGCAGCAAACGGCGCCTGTCAGGCAGTTGGAAGAAATCCCGGAGTTCAAGGAAAGATCATGACCGTCATGCTTGTCGGTATGGCCATGGCTGAGTCCGTAGCCATTTATGCGCTGGTCGTTGCTCTGGTCCTGCTTTATGCTAACCCCTACATGCGTTTCTTTTTGGGTTAACACGATTAGTTAAGTTAACTACAAAATTAACCTAGGTCAGGGGGAAAATAGTAATGGCAGACACTAACAGAAAAAAACAGTTTTCTACTGTAGGAGGCGTATTCTTCCTGCTCATCGTAATCCCCTTATCATTAATGGCGTTTCTGATTGCCAACGGCATGTTTAAGTTGGGGTATTCGGTAAAAGAAAGAGCAGTTAATGTCCTCGATCAAAAATCACAAGAAGAAATCAAGATACGTGCCATTAACACAGCCGAAGAAGTTGCTAATTTTCTGAACGAAAGAAAAAAGGATGTTCTCACGGCAACTATTCTTCCTGCTAATGACGTAACTTATAAACAATTCCTTAAGGAAAATAACAAAAACATCTGGATAAAGGAAGACGGCAAACTAAAACAGATTTCCGCACCTCTTTATACCGAGATGACCTTTATCGATAAAAAAGGCAAGGAAATAATTAAAATTGCGGGTGGACAGACCATACCTGCCGACAAACTGGCCAACGTCGGCAAACCTTCCGGCACTAATTATGCGGCGGAGGAATATTTTACCAAAGCCAAAGATTTGAACAAAGGTGAAGTTTATGTTTCTCCGGTCACTGGCTGGTATGTAAGTAAACCGGAATATGCAAAAGGAAAAGCTTTTTCCGGTGTAATACGTTTTGCCACACCGGTCTTCGGTAAAGAAGGCTTATCCGGAATTATTGTCCTGAGCCTGGATTATCGCCATCTGGCCAGATTCACCAATCAAGTTATTCCGACGGAAGTGAACCACGTTCTCAAAGCCGACGCTTCGACGGGTAATTACGCCTATATGGTTGACAATCGAGGCTTCATGATTGTTCATCCCAATGATTACCACATTGCCGGACTCAATCCCGACGGAACGGCTGTTCCCGCACTGGCTGCCGACAATGCGGCGGATTTGACCAAAAAGGGAATAGAGGTATTAAATCTCAACCAGCTTAATTTCATGGATCCCAACTTGCCCAAGATTGCCAAAGAAGCGGCGGACGGCAAATCAGGAATCGTAAATTATAAATTTGGGGCGCATACGAAATTCGTAGCTTATGCTCCGATCAAGTTCAATGCGGCAAACCTTCCCGCACCTGCCGGATTCGGCTGGGTGGGAATGGGTATTGATGTGGAAAAATATAATGAGGCGGCTATTCAAGCCTCGCAAAACATTGACAAGGAGGCAAAAGCCTGGACGGCAACAATTATCTTTATTGTCATTGCTTCCATGATTATCCTTTTCCTTATTATGTGGCTGCTTGTTCGCGGCATTAACCGGTCTTTGCAGGCCGAAATACCGGAAGACGCCAATCAACCGCCAACCTTTGACGACGATGAAGAGGATGACAAATAACGAAAAAAGGCCGAATTTAATTCGGCCTTTTTTTTGCTTCAAAATTTACAAAATTATGCTTTTTTCAGGGCTTGCCTTTAAGTACTTATCTGTTTGTAATTATTGATAATACTGATTGGATATTTTCATTTGACAGGGTCCGGCAAAACTGGTAGATACGCGCAAACTCTTAAGAAGGCTCAAATTTTGCAATCATTCCCTGAGGAGGATTTAATGAAAGACAACAAGTTAATATTATGGTTTGATTCCATCCAGCTTAGCGACCTTGCCCAGGTTGGCGGCAAGAACGCATCGCTCGGTGAAATGAGAAAGGAACTTATTTCCAAGGGAGTCAACATTCCGGATGGCTTTGCCATCACGGCATACGCTTATAGGCATTTGTTATCACAGTCCGGCATTACCGACGAAATCACAAAACTTCTTTCCGATTTGAATACTCATGACATGAAAAATTTGTCCGAAAGAGGCAAAAAAATCCGTGCCATTATTTACAATGCCCAGCTTCCCGACGATTTACGCAAAGAAATCATCAAGGCTTATAAAAAGCTCTGTGACGAATATGGTCCGAATACCGATGTCGCCGTTCGCAGTTCGGCTACGGCGGAAGATCTTCCCAATGCCAGTTTTGCAGGGCAGCAGGAAACGTTCCTGAATATCCGCGGCGAAGACACCTTAATTGACGCCTGTAAAAAATGCTTCGCTTCTCTGTTTACCGACCGTGCCATGTCTTACCGGGTGGATAAAGGATTCGATCATATGTCCGTTGCTCTTTCCATCGGTGTACAAAAAATGGTGCGTTCCGATCTGGCCTCCTCCGGTGTTATTTTCTCCATCGATACCGAAACCGGCTTTAAAGACGCCGTTTTAATCACCGGGGCTTACGGTCTGGGAGAAACCGTTGTCCAGGGAACAGTTAATCCGGATGAATTTTATGTGTTCAAACCCACCATCAAGGCAGGTTACCGTCCGATCATTCAGAAAAAACTGGGCACCAAGGAAATAAAAATGATTTACGCTTCCGAAACCCAAAGCGAATCAACGGTACTGAACCCTACACCTCTGGAAGATCGTAATCGTTTTTGTATCAACGATGATGAAATACTACGGCTCGCCAAATGGACAATGATTATTGAGGAGCATTACTCGCAAAAGGCCGGCTACTTCAAACCCATGGACATTGAATGGGGCAAAGACGGAAAAACCGGAGAGCTTTTTATCCTGCAGGCCCGGCCGGAAACGGTACAATCACAGAAAGACGCGAATGTTCTCGAAAACTATATCATGCTGGAAACAAAAGAACCCATCCTTACCGGCACAAGCGTCGGAGCCAAAATAGGCGCCGGTCCCGTTCATGTGATAGAAACAGTCAATGAAATTAAAAGATTCCGTAAAGGTGAAGTACTGGTTTCCGACATGACCGATCCGGATTGGGAACCGATTATGAAAATTGCCTCGGCTATCGTCACCAACAAGGGCGGCCGTACCTGCCATGCCGCTATTGTCAGCCGTGAACTTGGAGTTCCCTGTATCGTCGGAACAGGAAACGGCACTCAAGTATTGCGCGATATACCGGAAGTAACCGTATCCTGCGCGGAAGGTGAAGCCGGTAAAGTCTACAAGGGCATTCTGAAATATGATATTCACCGCGTTGACGTCCAGGAAATGGAACGGCCGAAAACAAAAATAATGATGAATGTCGGCGATCCGGATAATGCCTTCAAACTGGCACCGATCCCCAATGACGGCGTCGGCCTGGCCCGGCTGGAATTCATCATTACTCATTTCATCACCGTCCATCCGATGGCGTTGATTCATTTCGACCAGGTAACCGATGAAAAGGTCCGTAAAGACATCGAAAAGCTGACCCAGGGTTATGCCAATAAAGGTGATTTTTTCGTCGACAAACTGGCCCAGGGAGTAGCAAAAATCGCGGCGGCATTTTATCCCAATGATGTCATCGTCCGCATGAGCGATTTCAAGAGTAATGAATACAAAAATCTACTGGGTGGTCCTTTCTTTGAAGAAGAAGAGGAAAACCCGATGATTGGTTTCCGCGGAGCTTCCCGTTATTACGACGTACGTTACCGTGAAGCTTTTGCTCTGGAATGCCGGGCCATGTTGAAAGTACGTAACGAAATGGGGCTTACCAATGTAAAGCTTATGATTCCTTTCTGCCGAACGGTAAACGAAGGGAAAAATGTTGTGAAGCTGATGGCCGATCAGGGACTTATTCAGGGGAAAAACGATCTCGAACTTTACATGATGGTGGAGATTCCCAGCAATGTCATCCTGATCAAGGAATTCGGTAAAATATTTGACGGATTTTCCATCGGCTCCAACGATCTGACTCAGCTTACCCTGGGGCTCGACAGAGATTCCGCTTTGATTTCGCATATATTTGATGAAAGAAATCCGGCGGTCACCGAACTGATCCGAACGGCAATTCTCGAAGCAAACAAGATGGGCAAAAAGATAGGTATTTGCGGCCAGGCCCCGAGTGATCACCCGGAATTTGCCCGATTCCTTGTCGAGTGCGGCATAAGCAGCATCTCCCTCAATTCGGATACCGTAATTAAGACAACCATGGATATTTTGAAAACGGAAAAAAATCTGGGTATCCCCAAATAGCAACCAATATTTTTTATTTCACAAAAAACCCCCTGACGGAAATACATCAGGGGGTTTTTATTTGCATCTAAGGCAGGAGAGAGGATCATAAGCCGGGTTCTGTCCCGCGTCCCGGTTACCCGGGGCGTGGTGATGATCATTCATCTGGGACGTAAGTTGCCTTGCGCCTCTAGCGACTCTACCCGAGAACATCAGGCGGGCAGCCCTTAAACGTTCTCCTATTTGGTCTTGCTCCGGATGGGGTTTACCCTGCCTTTTCCGTCACCGGAAAAGCGGTGAGCTCTTACCTCGCCTTTTCACCCTTACCTCGAGGCTTAAAGCCCCGGGCGGTATATTTTCTGTGGCACTTTCCCTGAAGTTGCCTCCGGTCGCCGTTAGCGACCATCCTGCCCTGTGGAGCCCGGACTTTCCTCCGGCGGATAAATTCCGCCGGCGATCATCTGACCCTCTCCAGCCTTGTTCCACTTCTCGATCAAAGCACTGTTTGTTGAGATTACACTCAATTGATTTTTCTTGCAAGTTATGTTCGGTATTGGGAAAAGATTGTTGAAAAAAATCTGGATCGGGAAATGTACATTCTTAATGAACGTCCCAGCCGCAAGTAGCGGATTATCATAACGTGCAGTCCTTCTCCGATCGCAGCAAGCTCATGGGAATATGACCCCGGGATCCTGAATAGCTTCGCCCAAACTCGCTCGCCCTGCATCCGCCGGGTTTTACTTTCGGGATCAATTCCACTTCCGCTTCAAACTTCATTGCACTCGTTTTCAGCGAGTGTCATTGATTTATGAGTATCTATCGCCAGATTAGCCAATTTGTCTGCATGAGCGTTATGACAACGGAAAACATGCTTAACCTGAATAAATTCAAAAGAAGACAGCAGGCTCCGGACCTCCTGCATCAAGAGCTTTAAATTTTCGTTTTTGACACGATAGGAACCGTTTATTTGCTTCGCCAGAAGTTCCGAATCCATGTAAACATCAATTTTTTTACATCCGTGAGCAAGAGCCCCTTTCAGACCCAGGATCAGTGCTTTGTATTCAGCGATATTGTTGGTGCAAACCCCAAGGTATTCTTTACCCTCCCAGATCACGTTTCCTTCGGCATCAGTAATGACTGCGCCAGCACCTCCGGCGCCGGGATTACCGCGGCAGGCGCCATCGCTGTAAAGCCGGTAGTTTTGTTTTTCCATAAATTTAAACAGGCTTTTCCATATCCCGGAAATACATGATCCGGTGGCAATTGGGACAGGAAATAAGTTCCGACGATTTCTGCAATTCATTATAAAGCTGCGGCGGAATATTCATATGGCAACCATTACAAACCGCTTTCCAGACTGATATAACACCGACGCCGTTGCTTTTTTTCCTTACTTTTTCGTATCTCGCCAGAAGATCCGCAGGAATCTTATTGCCTAAGCCATTGCGTTTCTGCTCCCAGATTACGAAATCGGAATCCACGGAATTCAGATCAGCTTCGATTGCCTTTTTTTCTTCCTCGTATTTCTTTTTATGTTCCTCCAGAATCACCTGATCTTTTTTCACCAGGGCTGATAACTTTTCCAATTCATCCAATAGCGAAATTATTTCCGTTTCCACTTCGCTGCGAGTTGTTTCAGCAGCTTCATTTTCCTTAAGCATGGCCTGGTATTCTTTGTTGTTCTTTACTTCCAGGAGCCTCTCTTTGGTTTTGACCATACCTTCATTTATTTTTTTAATCTTGTTTTCAGCTTCGGTATGCCTTGCCTTAAGCTCATCATATTTTCTTTTGTTCTGTCCCGTTTCTTCCTGAAAAACACGATACATTTCATCAAGCTTTTCTATTTGCTCCGGCAGTTTTCTTTTCCGGTCGGCAATTTTCATCAGTTGAGAATCGCATTCCTGCAGTTCTATCAACAACAACAGTTTCTCTTTCAATAATTTTCTCCTTCTTTTTTAGGATAAAAAAAATGCACCTTTTATGGGTGCATTTTTATACAGATCGGTTCCGTGTCGTGGTATCCATGCAGTGGATAGACGATATATGCCGTCTACTCACTGCAGTTCTGACAATCGCTGCCGGACATTCACTTCCCCGAAAAACGTATTTCATTCTTTTCATCACTACTTTTATATTTAGTCTGGTGGGCCCACCTGGGATCGAACCAGGGACCTACCGGTTATGAGCCGGTGGCTCTACCAATTGAGCTATGGGCCCCGCCATTTCCTTCGTCAACAAGCAACAGGGCTAGTTTTGATATACCCAAAGCTCCTGTTTGTCAACACTATTTTGTCGACCGCTTCTTCGCTGATTTCTTTGTTTTCTTTACTTCCGGCTCTTCGCTAATTTCCGGCTCCTGCAATAATGTCTCCATCAATTCAATGGATACTTTTTCCTCTTCTTCACCCGGACTATTCAACCTATCACTGATGCCGAAACGCATGCGCAAAACTTTTTCTTCCCGCGGAGTGAGCGTGGTCAATATTTTACGTGTCTGATCGGCCAGATCCATGTTTATGGTGGCTTCCGACGGAGACATGATTTTTTTATCTTCGATAAAATCGCCCAAGTGACTGTCTTCCTCTTCACCAATCGGTGTTTCGAGAGATATCGGTTCCTTGGCTATCTTCAAGACTTTACGGACTTTTTCGAGCGGATATTCCATTTTATTGGCAATTTCTTCCGGAGTCGGTTCGCGCCCAAGCTCCTGCACCAGATAGCGTGATGTCCGGATTAGTTTATTGATTGTTTCAATCATATGGACGGGAATCCGGATGGTCCTCGCCTGATCGGCTATGGCCCTGGTTATGGCCTGACGAATCCACCAAGTCGCATAAGTAGAAAACTTGTAACCGCGCTGATACTCAAATTTATCTACAGCCTTCATGAGTCCGATGTTGCCTTCCTGAATCAGATCCAGAAACTGTAAACCCCGGTTGGTATATTTCTTCGCAATACTGACCACCAGGCGTAAATTCGCTTCAACCAGTTTTCTTTTGGCTATCTCCGCTTTATTTTCACCATCTTCAATGGAATCCACTATCGTTTTAATCGTCCCGGTGGGAATTCCCACTTCCCGGGTAATATGCTTTATTTTCTTTTGCGCTTCGGTAATGGCTGTTTGACTCTTTTTCAGCAGTTCAATTGAAATACGAGCTTCTTTAGCGGCGCGTTTTTCATCCTGTTTTGATTTTTTCATCTTTACCCATGCTTTTTCCAGCTGGGATAAAGTCAAACCGGTTTCTTTTTTATATTGAGCAATAACTTTTTCGGATCTTTCAATTTCGTCGGCATAAAAACGCAGCCGGGCAATAAAACGGTGAATCTGCTTTTTACTGAAGCGAATTTTCCGGGAAAGAGTAATGATGTTCTTTGTATTTTTTTCCAGTTCCGCCGTAAGTAATTCGCGCTGTTTGGGACGCATCGTCTTTGATTTCAGCTTCTCACGCAGCACCTCATTTCTGTCATTGAAAAGCCTGATCCGGGCAATCAGTTTTAAAACCCTTTCTTTGTGCTCATCTTCTTCCACAAAACCTTCTTCATCCTCAATATTATCAACCACATTTTTAACTCTAATTTCACCTGTTACCAGTTTGTCGCCGATATTGAGGACTTCACTTATGGAAACCGAAAGCCGGAAGATCGCCGACATTGTCTCACGGGCGCCTTCTTCTATTTTTTTAGCAATCTCCACTTCACCTTCCCGGCTCAAAAGCGAAACCATACCCATCTCGCGCAAATACATCTTTACCGGATCGCCGGTTTTACCGGCTCCGGAAACCAAGGCTAAAGTATCAGGAAATTTTGTCGCCGGTATATCTTCCGGTGGTTTCTTCATAACCAGTTTTTCGCCCTGCTCGGTATCAATTATATCAATATTTTTTTCTCCAAAAAGCATGATGATATCATCTATCTGGTCGGAAGAAGTTACATCAGGCGGCAACATATCGTTGACATCGTCATAGGTCAGAAAACCTTTTTCTTCTCCCAAGGAAATTAACTTTTTAAATTCGTCCGATTGCATCTCTTTAGCCATTTGGTATCTCCCCAAACAATTTATTGAAATAAACTTGCCTAATGTAATTCCTTTTCCTGAATAAGCAACTTTTCTTTTTCCTTCAGCAATTCTTTTAAAATATCCTGATGCCCTTTTTCCTGTGCCTGGGCCAGCTTGAATTTAATCAGGCGATGCTGATCTTTATACCACTTTTTCTTTATCTGTCGTATATTATCGGTAAAAATCCTCTCCAACATTATATCATCTAAAGGTTGCGCTTCCATCATCAGACGGAATATTCTCTCACGCAAGGAAGCATCTTCATCTGCTGCAAGAATCACACTCAAATCAACAAAACCCAGTAGTTTATATGTTTCAATTATTTTTTCCCCTAAAGCTTTCAGACGGGGCTGCAAAAAATAATTTAAAATTTTTACTTTCTCAACCTCTATGGTTCGTTGCGGATACTCCAGCATAAGTTGAATTAAATGGAGTTCCATCAGATCATTATGAACCGCCAATATTTCCTTTGCCGGTTTTGCCGGAAATTCATTCTTATATACCTCTTTTATAAGCAATCCCTGATCAAGGCCGGTTTTCTCCGCAATGCGCTTAACAAAAATGTCCTTTTCTTTTTTATCGCCGATTTTACTTATAAATTCCATAGCGGTTTTAATCATTTCCCGCTTGTCTTCGAATGATTTGCCGTCACCCAGAACATTTTCAATATAATAATCACTGAGCGGCTGGGCTTCGGCGATTAATTCTTCCAGCCGGGCTCTGCCGAATTTTTTTACGTAGTCGTCGGGATCAAGTCCTTCCGGTAAAACAAGCGCCCGCGCCCTCATATTCATGGACAGAAAAAGCTCCAGACTGCGATTCAACGCTTTCCGTCCTGCTTCATCCGGATCAAAAAGCGCCACAACTTCCACCGTGTAACGGCGCAACAACTCCAGCTGTTCTCTCGTCAGCGCCGTCCCCAGGGAGGCTACAACATTACCGATACCGGCGTTCCACAGTGAAATTAAATCGAAATACCCTTCAACAATGAGCGCGAAGCCTTTTTTGCGGATTTCTTCTTTCGTCCTCGCCAACCCATATAAATTTTTACCTTTGATGTAAACCGGAGACTCCGGAGAATTCAGATATTTCGGCTCACCCTTGTCCAGAATTCTTCCGCCGAAAGCGATAATCTCACCGGATACACTTTCAATCGGGAAAATCAGCCGGGCGCGAAAACGATCGTAAAAACCGCCCTCTTTACCGGTTATGATCAGCCCTGCCTGCTCGGCAATTTTCAAAGACAGATCGCTTTTCTCAATGTGGTCGGTCAAATAGCGCCAGGCATCGGGCGCAAAGCCGAGCCGGAATTGTTTTACCGTTTCCGGGCGGATACCCCGCGCATTCAAATAATCCTGCGCTCCCCTGCCGGAAGAAGAATGTAAATTACGTTCATAGAACTGAGCCGCCCGCAAATTCAAATCAACAACTTTTTCCCGTAAAGAATCCCCGGCCCGGCCTTCTTTCCCGGTAAATTTCGGCGGCAATACGACTCCGGCTTTTTCCGCTAATTCCTTTATAGCTTCGGGAAACGTTTTATTGGTGATTTTCATCAGGAAGGTGATGACATTCCCGCCTGCACCGCAACCGAAGCAATAGAAAATCTGTTTATCCCGGTTAACCGTAAAAGAAGGTGTCTTTTCCGAGTGAAAAGGACACAATCCCAGATAATTCCTGCCGGCTTTTTTCAAAGTCAGGTATTCGGCAGCAAGTTCAACAATATCTATCCTGCTTTTGATTTCTTCAATCTTACCGTCATCAAAATGCACTTAAGTATTTTTACCTGCTCTCTATTTCATCGCGCCTGATTTGGAATTACCGGGACAACAGCGCTTTAACCTTTTCGCCTACCGCCTTGCCATCGGCTTTGCCTGTTAATTGCGGCATCAATACTTTCATTACCTTGCCCATATCCTTGACGGACACAGCCTGAACGCCGGCAATCGCTTTTTGAATTACGTTTTCCACTTCCTCATCCGACATTTGCGCCGGCATGAATTCCTGTATCACCTTCAGTTCGGCGGTTTCCTTTTCCACAAGATCCGTTCTGTTGCCTTTGCCAAATTGTTCGATGGAATCTTTCCTCTGTTTGACCAGTGCGGAAAGTACCTGCAGAACTTCAGCCTCAGTTAACGGCCGTATCAATTCAATTTCCTTGTTGTGCAGTGCCGACTTTAACATCCGGATCGCCGAAAGCCGGATTTTGTCCTTGGCTTTGGCGGCAGCCACCATCTCCGTATTTATTTTTGCATTAATTTCCATATTCTTCACCTTTTTAAAAAAGTACTAACCTAATTCATCCTGTAGTTTCCTGCCGCCGAGAACGTGCATATGCAAATGAAACACCACCTGTCCGCCTTCAGCATTACAGTTGATCACAGTACGAAAGCCTTTCTCCGCAATTCCTTTGATTTTAGCAATTTTCCGGGCAGCGGATACAAGATCGACGATCACCTCATTATCCGCATCGCTTACGTCCAAAAGAGTTGATATATGTTTTTTAGGAATTATAATGACATGTACCGGCGCCATCGGATGAATATCATCAAAAGCCAGAACTTGATCATTCTCGTAAATTTTCGCACAGGGAATCTCACCCTGAACGATTTTACAAAATATGCAATCGGACATAATTCCACCTCCTGATAATAAAATTATGAGATATTCTTACTTTTTTTAATCGCCTCGGGAAGAGAAACCGCTCCGGTATAGAGAGCCCGGCCGATAATAACACCGTAGATCGGACAATCTTTTATCGCCAGAAGTTTTTCTACATCGGCAATTGTTGCTACACCACCGGAGGCAATCACAGGAATGCTCACTTTCTTCGCCAATGCTCTTGTCGCTTCAATATTTACGCCGGTCTCCATACCGTCGCGCTTGATATCGGTGTAAACAATTGCTTTTGGTAAACAGTCTTCATACCGTCCGGCCAGATCAGCGGCAGTTGTTTCCGTCGTTTGCGTCCAGCCGCGAACAGCAACAAATCCATCCAGAGCGTCGATACCTAAAATTACTTTTCCTGCATAATACCGGCATGCTGCACGGACAAATTTTTCATCTTGAAGGGCGGCCGTACCCAGGATGACGCCGGAGACACCGGCACTTAAATAATGATCAATTGTTGCCCGATTGCGAATACCACCGCCGACCTGGATCGGGACATTCACTTTTTTGCATATTTCCAGAATTTTCTCCGCATTACGGGGCAATCCGGCAACGGAACCATCGAGATCAACTATATGAATCAACTCGGCACCTTCCTGTTCCCAGGCAAGCGCCATATCCACCGGATTTTCCGCATATACGGTGACACGGCCAAAATCACCCTGAGCAAGCCTTACACATTTACCGCCTTTGATATCAATAGCCGGAATAATAATCAAAACAACCCTCCGGAAATGAGCCCGGGATACGGAGCTTCAAACAATTCCTGAAATATATATACATTCAAGTGTAGTGTTACTAACGCGCAAGCCCGGGGAAATTATCAAAAACCTGATCCATACCCTGTTTTGTCAATTGACGCACAGTCAACCATTTACCGCCGCCTTTATAAAAAGAGGCTATTTGCAGGACATCTTCCATCAATGATTTCTGGGTTTTATCAAAAACACCCCGCCATACTTTGTTGCCATTCCGGGAATTGATAAAATAAATTGCAAAAGCCACCGACGCCGGTTTTTCCACTGAATAATCATAACCGATTCTTTCCGCATAACGGAAGACGTAACCCGCAACAATCACATCGGCATCCAATTCCACGCCGGTTTTTTTTAAAGTTTCCAGAAGCGGCATTTTCCATGATTCCGTTTGAACACGTTTATAAACCGCCTCCACTCTATCCTGCGGTATTATTTCCACTTCCTTAAAATCTTTCATTTTTTCGATAAACAGTTCTTCGGCAACCTTTTGACCGTCTGCGGCAATTTTTCCCCCGAAGTAAACCGCGCCGGTAAGCGGGCAAATAACACTATTGCCGGTTTCCGCTTTTGCTAAAATTGCCTGAAACGGGATTACAGCCATACGAACCTGCTGCCCTGTTTTATCGGATTCTTTTTCCGCCCCGGAAGAAGCCCCCGCCGAAAACAGAAGAATTATCAATATTAGAGCTGAGACATAACCGTTTTTTATCCGGAAAAAACTATTCAAGATTTTAACCTTATTTTTCAGATTTGACCTTTCGTCGAAAGAACTCCTTCGATTTTTTTATTCACCGTTACGGCTTCCTTAAAAGCACGGGCAAACGCCTTGAACACCACTTCAATAATATGGTGACTGTTATTTCCGTACAGCAGATTAATGTGCAGAGTTATTTTGCTGTGATCGGTAAAGGCTTTAAAAAATTCTTTAACCAGTGCCGGATCAAACCCGCCGATTTTCCGGCGTTCAAATCTGACTTTGTAAATCAAATACGGCCGGCCCGAAATATCCATATCCACTCGGCAGAGGGACTCATCCATCGGCAGTGAAGCAGTGCCATAACGATTAATGCCGGTTTTTTCGCCCAGAGCCTGATTTACGGCCATACCCAGACAAATGCCCAGATCTTCCACCAGATGATGATCGTCAATTTGCGTATCACCCTTGCTTTTGACAACAAGTTTTAAAAATCCGTGGCGGGCAAAAAGCTCCAGCATATGATCCAAAAATGGAATGGATGTGTCAATTTTACTGGCTGCAGTACTGTCCAGATCAATTTCCAGATGGATGTCGGTTTCCGTTGTTTTACGAACAATCTTTGCTTTTCTGGCCATAGTTTGACTACCTTGATTAAATGACTTTGTTCAAAGGATATTCGATTATGCCTTCCGCACCTGCTTCTAAAAGCACCGGAATCAAATCCCGGACAATCCCCGCGTCGGCAACCGTCTCTACGGCAAACCATTCGTCCGAAAATAGATTGGATACAGTCGGAGCTTTAAGTGATGGAAGCAGTAACATTACCCTTCCCAAATTTTCTTTGGAAACATTCATTTTCAGACCGACTTTGCCCATCGCCATCAATGAACCCATCAGCAATGTTCGTATTTGTTCGATTTTTTTACGCTTCCAGGGATCGTTCCAGGCGGCACGGTTGGCAATCAACTGTGTATTTGTTTTCATGAGTTCATGAATGATCCGCAATTTATTCGCCCGGATTGTGGAACCTGTTTCCGTAACTTCCACAACAGCATCAACAAGTCCTTCCACTACTTTGGCTTCCGTCGCCCCCCAGGAAAATTCAATATGAACGTTAATTTTTCTGTCGGCAAAATATTTTTTTGTAAAATTAACCAATTCGGTTGATATTTTTTTACCTTCCATATCTTCAATGGACCGGTAAGGTGAATCTTCCCGAACAACCAGCACCCAGCGCGCCTGCCGTGCCGACACCTTGGAATAAATCAGATCCTGCACAACAACAACATCCGAGGAATTTTCCAAAATCCAGTCGATCCCGGTCAGACCCATATCGAGATTACCGTCTTCAATGTAACGTGAAATTTCCTGCGCCCGGACTAGCTTACATGATATTTCCGGATCATCTATGTCGGGGAAATAGCTGCGGCTGTCATAAGAAATACGCCAGCCTGCTCTTTTAAACAAATCTACCGTGTTGTTTTCCAGACTTCCTTTGGGAATACCAATTTTCAAAATATTCATTTATACACTTCCTCGGGATCGAAAATCTTTTCCCCTACAACAATCCAATCTCCGTCTTTAATTTTGCGGTAAAAGCATGACCTATAACCGGTGTGACAAGCGGCATCCCCCAGTTGTTTTACCATCAACAACACTGTATCATCATCGCAATCGATAAAAATATCTTTTACCAGCTGGACATGACCGGAGGTTTCTCCTTTTAACCAAAGGGACTTGCGTGAGCGGCTCCAGTAGGTTGCCTTGCCTGTTGCGAGCGTTTTCTCCCACGCCGCTTCATTTATGTAGGCCATCATAAGAACTTCTTTAGTTTCAGCATCTTGAACAATAACAGGAACAAGCCCGTCACCTTTGGCAAAATTCGGTTTGATCATTTCTATCTCCATATATATAAAAAATAATGTTTAAATGATGACCCCTTTTAAATCAAGTAATATTTTTGGGAAGAATATCCGGATAAGTTTATATTTTCCGGCTTGCCTGGAGCCCTCCTTTCATGATAGAAAAAGATATAATATCATTTCAATTTTCACTAAATACAGGGGGTTTATTATGTCTTTGCTGATCGGTGGGATTATCGGCGCGGTACTGGGTCTTGTCAGCCTTATTTTCTGGTGGTCTGATTTTATGACGATCATCCGCGGCGCATTTCCAATTTGTCTGCTTTTAGGCGGCGCTCTGGCCATTTACGTGGGAGTTGATGAACTACAGGATAAAATTCGCGAGGAAAGACAGCGGCATAATGAAAATCTGGAAAAAGCCAAGGAAGAAATCGAACTGGCAAAAGCTGAAGCCGAACGGTACAAAGAAGAGCTGAAAAAGCTCAAAGACACAAAACAATGAATGATTTCATCGTGCCGTCGCTATACATTTCCGCCAATAAACCTATAACAATCACATAGTAACATTAATAAGTTTCTTAACGACGGCTTGCGGGTTATTTTATTTTCCGGATATCCGCTTCTTTGCCGATAACAACAAGAACTTCTCCGTCTTTAATCACAAAATCGGCTTGCGGCACCATTTGAACATTATCGGAAATAACATCCCTTACGGCAATTACTTCAATATGGAACCGGGCGCGTAGCCCCAATTCCCGAATCGTCTTCCCCAGAAAACTGCCCGGCGGCGCTATTTCGGATATTATATAATCACCGGAGAGCGGGATATAATCCATCATATTCGGAGAAACAATACTTTTGGCTATTTTACGCGCCATGTCCATTTCCGGAATAATAACATCAGTTGCTCCGATCTTTTCCAAGATTAATTTATGCTCCTCATCGGGCACTTTAACAATGATACTTTTGACTTTCAACTGCCGTAAATGCAAAGTAATCAGCGTGCTGGCCGCCAGATCTTCGCCAAAGGAAATGATGGCTATGTCGTCTTCCTGGATACCCAATTCTTCCATCATCTCCTTATCGGTGCCGTCAGCAAGAACAGCCTTAGTGGAATAATCCCGAATTTTCTGAATCGCCTCCTTGTTTTTATCTATCGCCACAACTTCAAAACCGCTTTCAAACAAGTCGCGAGCAATGTTGTGACCGAAAATTCCCAATCCGATTACTATTGCTCTTTTCATTTTCCCCTCCCTGAATTTCCGTGCCTTTATTTCAGACGTCTTTTAAATTTGAATTATTCGAAAACTTCTAACCCACCATTACTGATTCTTCAGCATAGGTTAATCCTTTTCTTCTTGATGAGTACCAGGCAAATGCCAGTGTAAGCGGACCGACCCGGCCGACAAACATCATAAATATTACAGCATACTTTTGAATATCGTTGAGGCTGGAGGTAATTCCCATGGATAAACCCACCGTTCCGAAAGCAGAAATTGTTTCGAATAAATATTCAACAAATTTGTGGCGGCCGGGAAAAGAGGATGCATCCGTGTTGCTGAAAAGCAAAAGAACGGAAGTCACCAGGCAAATAAAAAAAGCTGCCGCAAAAATAATGGAATATGTTCGATCCATTATTTCTTTGGGTATAGTGCGATAAGAAATATTGACATTTTCATTACCACGAATGCGGTTTATAATCAGCAGAAACAGCAAAGCAAAGCTTGTTGTTTTTACTCCGCCGCCCGCCGAACCCGGCGATGCCCCGATAAACATCAATATCATAATTATCAGAATTGCCGAGTTGGTTAAAGCACCGGTATCCACCGTATTGAATCCGGCGGTGCGCGCGGTTACCGACTGGAAAAAAGAAGTCAGAACAGTTGTCCGGATTGTCGCTCCCTTCAGCAGATTATTCATCTCCATAAAATAGAAACATACGGCGCCAATGACAATCAGAGAGGCTGTAGTTATCAGAACAATTTTTGTGTGAATGGAAAGCTTATTTTTTTTGTCGCGCAATCTGGCGATGACCTCATGCTGTACTATAAAACCGATACCACCCATGACAATAAGCACCATGACGGCAATATTGACGACGACATTGCTTTGATAAGACATCAAGCTGTCCGGGAAAAGAGAAAAACCGGCATTATTAAAAGCCGAAACGGCGTGAAAAATTGCGTGATAAAAAGCCCTACCCACAGGGAAATCCTGAATAAAACATAAAAACAGGACGGCAGTGCCGACAGCTTCAACAACAAAGGCATAGCGAATAATTTTTTTCAGAATTATATAAAAATCATGTCTGGGTGTATGCAGAAACGTCGACTGAGCGATTTCACGGCCTTTGAAGGAAATACCACGGCCCATCAGAACAAACAAGATAATGGAAAAAGTAATAATTCCTAAGCCGCCGACCTGAAAAAGAACCATTATGATCAGTTGTCCGGCCAAAGATAATTCTTTCCCCACATCGATAGTGGTTAAGCCGGTGACACAAACGGCGGATGTAGCGGTAAAAAGCGCATCAACAAAACTTAAATTCTTTTGTGCGGCCGAAAGAGGGAACCACAGGAACAATGCTCCCAGCAAAATAAACGCGGCAAAACTGCAGACAAAAATTCTGGCTGGAGTAAAATGAAGAGAGAAATAATTTTTTATAGACGAACAAACATTTTTCATAACACAGCTGGCATTACGAAGCTCAGCCGGAGCTTTCTTTCCTGCGGTTGACGAGCATTTTCCAGATGATTAACACCGCCCCGACACTGATTGCGGAATCAGCCACATTAAAGGCGGGCCAGTGCCAGGTGCCGATATAAACATCGATAAAATCAACCACGGCGCCAAACCGTATCCGGTCGATGAGATTTCCCACCGCACCGGCAAAAATCAAAGTAAGAGAGATGACGATCATACTGCTGCCGGTTTTATATTTAATCAGGTAATAGATAATTAGCGCAATGGCGATCAGCGTAATTCCGATGAAGAAAATATAACGAAATGCAGCCGACGCTCCGGCCATAAAACCAAAAGCTGCACCGGGATTAATCACATAGACAAGATTTAAAATACCGCTGATCACTTCGTATGATTCATAAAGAGAAAATCTTGAAGATACGGCGGCTTTGGTCATCTGATCAAATGCGATAATGACGGCTGCGCCAAGAACAAACAAGATAATATTTCTCTTCACAAGAGCTCCCTTTTATAATTTACACCAGTTCTCAATCAATCGCGGCACATTATATAGATACATCGTCAAAGCCGCCTTGGCCTGCGCCGGGGCGGACATTGCCCATAAATGTAAAGCCGGGATTAAGAAATGACATTACAAATTAGCCAGACAACGGTCACATACGGCCGGGTGTTCTTTATCCGAACCAACTGATTCCGAATAAATCCAGCAGCGTTCACATTTTACACCACGTGCTTTTTCCACTCCGACCGCCAGTCCTTTTATTTCCTCACTTAGATAGGGTTTATCGATTGCTTTTTCGTCCACCAATTGCACTTGGGAAACGATGAGTAATGCCCGCAAATCTTCCAGATGATTTTCCATAAAGGCACGCAGTTTTTCCGGCAGCGCGAGGCTGACACGGGCATCAAGAGAATGACCGATTACTTTTTCTTTTCTGGCCTGTTCGATCGCCCGGGCAATTTCCGCTTTGGCATCGATCATGGTCTTCCAGCGCTCACCAAGTTCGGCGTTTATGTACTGATTATTCAACTCGGGAAACTGCGTCATATGGACACTTGCCTCTTTCCCTTTCCAGCCGGGCATTGCCGCCCAGACTTCTTCGGCCGTAAAAGTAAGGATGGGAGCCAGAAGCTGCGTCATCGATTTTAATATAATGAACATGGCCGTTTGTCCCGAACGGCGCGCCAGCGAGCCGGCCTTATTCGTATAAAGCCTGTCTTTTAAAACATCGAGATACATCGCGCTCAAATCCACCGTACAATAGTTGTAAAGGGTGTAAAATACCACATGAAACTGATATTTTTCATAAGCTTCAACAACACGTTTGATTACTTCCTGCAGGCGGTGCAGTGCCCATTTATCCATGTCCGTCATCTGCACATATTCGACGAAACCGGCATTAATGTCGAAATCATAGAGATTGCCGAGGATAAAACGGCTGGTATTGCGAATGCGGCGGTAAGCCTCCACCAGACGCTTCAAGATTTCATCGGAGATTCGAACATCGTCGGTATAATCCTCCGCTGCAACCCACAGGCGCAGAATTTCCGCTCCATATTTTTCAATGACTTCCTCGGCCTCAATTGTATTGCCCACGGATTTGGACATTTTCTTTCCTTCTCCGTCCACGACAAAGCCATGCGTCAGTACGCTTAAGTAAGGCGCCCGGCCGCGGGTGCCCACGGATTCGAGAAGCGAAGAATGGAACCAGCCGCGGTGCTGATCGGATCCCTCGAGATACATATCGCACGGGGACGAGAGCTCTTTGCGTTTTTCCAGAACAGCCGCGTGGCTTACTCCGGAATCAAACCAGACGTCAAGAATATTAACTTCTTTCGTAAATTCGGAACTTTTGCAGTGCGGGCAGAGTGTTCCCGGTGGCATCAAATCTTTGGCTTCTTTTTCAAACCAGATATCGGCGCCGTTTTTTTCCACCAGTGCTACCAGATGATCGAGAATTTCCTTTGTCAACACTTCCTTTTTACACTTGGCACAATAGAAAACGGTAATGGGAACACCCCATAATCTCTGGCGCGAGATACACCAGTCCGGACGGTTTTCCACCATACCGTAAATACGGTCATGTCCCCAGGAGGGAATCCATTGAACTTCATCAATGGCGGTAAGCGCTTTCTTGCGCAGATCATTCTTTTCCATGGAGATGAACCACTGTTCCGTCGAGCGGAAAATGATCGGCTTTTTACAGCGCCAGCAATGAGGATAGGAATGCTGAATAGGCACATTTCCAAGAAGAGCGCCGAATTCTTCGAGTTTTTTGATCACCGGATCATTGGCATCAAAGACAAACTGCCCGGCAAAAAACTTAACATCTTCGGTAAATTTTCCGGCGTCATCAACCGGCGCATAATTATCGAGACCGTATTCGAGACCGATTTCATAGTCTTCCTGACCGTGACCCGGTGCAATATGAACGCAGCCGGTACCGGCCTCCAGTGTAACAAAAGGAGCCAAAATAATCACGCTTTCCCTATCCACCAAAGGATGACGGCATTTCTGTCCCTCCAGCACCGCTCCTTTAAATTCATCCAGTATTTCATATTTCTTATCGCGCCAGCCGAAGGCATCAAGGCAGTAATCGAGCATTTCCTTGGCGACGATTAAAACTTCATTGTCGATTTTTACGGCGGCATAGATAAAATCATCTTTCAAGGCAATGGCCAGGTTCGCCGGGATTGTCCAGGGAGTTGTAGTCCAGATGACGATCCCGACCTTCTGGCCGGCCAGTTTCGGCAGAACTTTAGCAATATCGGAAATGAAGGAAAACTTTACATAAATGGAAGGAGTGCTGTGATCGGCGTACTCCACTTCCGCTTCCGCGAGCGCCGTTTTACAGGTAGCGCACCAGTAAACAGGTTTTTTACCTTTATAAACACTGCCGTTTAAATAAAGTTTGCCGAATTCCGCAATTGTTGTTGCTTCATAAGGATAGGCCATGGTCAGATAAGGATCCGCCCACTCACCGAAAACACCAAGCCTTTTAAACTGATCACGCTGGATGCCGACATATTTTTCGGCGTACACCCGGCAGACCCGGCGTTTATCGGCCTGCGACATTTTGCCTTTTTTATCTCCCAGTTCCTTATCGACCTGATGCTCAATGGGCAAACCGTGGCAATCCCAGCCCGGAACATAAACACCATCAAAACCGTTCATATTTTTGGCTTTAATTATCAGATCTTTAAGTATTTTGTTGAGTGCCGTACCCAGATGGATATTGCCGTTCGCATACGGAGGGCCGTCATGCAGGATGAATGGTTTTTTACCTTTGGCCACCTCTCTTATTTTATAGTAAATTTCCATTTCTTCCCATTTTTTGAGCATTTCCGGCTCGCGAACCGCCAGATTGGCTTTCATCGGGAAATCAGTTTGGGGAAGATTCAAACTCTTTTTGTAATCCATTTTTTTATTGCTCCTATATTTAAGTTGTCGGAATATTGTAATTTTATTCGTTGCAGTGCCCTATCATATAACGCACGGACTTTCAAGCATAACCATATACAAGGTAACTTCAAGAATCCGCTTGATAAATTTAAGTTCTGTGTTATCAAAAATAAATCAAAGTAAAAACCGCACATCTTCTTCATAACAGGATAAGACAATGAAACAAAAACATTGTGATAGTATTACAACAGATTACGAAAGAATATTTCATCCAGAAAAGATCGCCATTATCGGAGTATCGGCGGAAGAAGGCAATACCGGGTTCGGCCGCGGCATTTTCGATGCGATAAAAACGATCGGATTTGCCGGAGAAATATTTCTCGTTAATCCCAAAGGCGGTAAAATCGGCGATTATGTTATCCATAAACAGGTCGGGAACATTCCGGAAAAATTAGATTTCGCTATAATTGCCGTCGCGGCAAGATTGGTGCCGGAAGTTCTGGAGGCCTGCCTGGAAAAAGGAGCAGCCGGCGCAGAGATCATATCATCCGGTTTCAGTGAACTGGGAACGACAGAAGGTAAAGACCTGGAAAAGAAAATTCAAGAAATAGCCGCCCGGGGTATCAGGGTTATCGGCCCCAATTGCTTCGGTATCTATTGCCCGAAAAGCGGGCTCACTCTGCTGCCCGGACCGGATCTTTCCCGCCAGAGCGGTCCCGTGGCATTTCTGTCGCAAAGCGGCGGCATGTCCATCGATTTTGCCCACACCGGAAAATGGATGGGGATCAGATTCAGCAAGGTCATCAGTTTCGGCAACGGTGCCGACCTCCGCGAAACGGAACTACTGCATTATCTGGCCTCTGACCCGGAAACCCGCGTTATTGCCATGTATATAGAAGGCATCAAGAACGGCGATGCTTTTTTCCGGGCAATTAAAGAAGCAGCCCGAATAAAGCCCGTCGTCATTTATAAAGGCGGTCTTTCTCTTGCCGGTCAAAGGGCGGTTGTAAGCCATACCGCATCCCTGGGCGGCAGCCGCACCATCTGGCAGTCGATTTTAAACCAGGTCAACGCCTGTCAGGTTCAGGATATGACGGAAATGGCCCAATCCTGCCTGGCCTTTTCCCTGCTTCCGGCAAAAGAGTTCAGAAAAATATCCGTTATCGGCGGAGGGGGAGCCCTCGGTGTAACAGCCTGCGATACCGCAGAAAATTTCGGTATCGAAATACCACCGCTTTCGGCCGCCCTGCAGGCAAAAATAGAAGCTTTTCTGCCGCAGCCGGGATCAAGCGCTAAAAATCCTATCGACGTAGCCAACCCCTACGTCCGGCCCAGGGCGCTGCAAGAGGTTCTTCGTCTGGCGGCGCAAGATGAACAAATTGAACTGCAAATAATTATCCCCCTCCTTTATCATTACAAACCGCTGGCGGAGGCCAGAGGCAAATCCGTAGCGGAAATCACTCCCTATAAGGAACTTGCTTTTGCTATTCACGATATAGTCAAAGAAACCGGGAAACCCGTAATCGCCGTCATGCCCAATCCCAAAAAGGGAGCAGATGATCTGGATATTCTGGAAATGCTCGCACTGGCCAGAAAAGAATTTCTCGAGCGGGGAATTCCTGTTTTTGATGAGATTTCTGATGCCGTCCGGGCGCTGGGAAATGTCAACACCTACTATAGGAAGGAGGGCTTCGGGAAATGAATAAAAAAGAGGCAATCCTGGTAATCAATAATGTATTATCCGAAGGACGTAATGCTCTTTCCGAATATGAATCCAAACAGCTGCTCGCCGCTTACGGTATTCCCGTAACCCGGGAAATTCTTGTGGAAAAAAGAAGTGAACTACTGAAAGCAATCCGGGAAATCGGCTTCCCGCTGGTTTTGAAGGGATGTTCCGCCGCGATAGCCCATAAAACGGAAAAAGGTCTGATCCGCATTGATCTTCGCAATAAGAAAGAAGTCCTGCAGGCATTTGATGAAATTCAGGCAGGTATGAATGATGATCGCGGTGCCGTTTTAGTCCAGGAAATGATCAAAGGGCAAAGGGAGCTTGTCCTCGGTATGACGAGAGACGACCAATTCGGCCCTTGCATCATGTTCGGCCTGGGCGGTATCTTTACGGAGATCCTGCACGATGTTTCTTTCCGCCGGGCGCCGCTCACAAAAAACGACGCTTATTCCCTGATGCAGGAAATCAGGGGCCATAAAATTATTTCGGCTGTGCGTGGAATGGAAGCAGCGGATAAAGAAACTCTGGCGGACATGCTGATTGCGCTTGGTCTCATCGGAACGGAGATCGGAGAGATCAGGGAAATTGATCTTAATCCCGTCATCATCTCCCGGGGAAAACCAATTGTGGTCGATGCCCTCATCATTCTGAAATAATAATCGCAGCTGAACCAAATATCTGTTCGCTAACCGGCAGGAAGAAATTTAATCAAATGAAGTTTCTCTGCTGCTCGCCTATGAGAACGGAAATTAAAAATTCCATTGAATCCTTTAAACGATGTTTAACATTTCTTTCAATAAAACATCCGCAATCAGGTAATTATGAAATAACAGCAGGCATGGTTGAAATTAAATAATTATTTTATTTCCAATACATATAAACATTTTCTGTTTACCGGTCATTTCTGGCACACTTATTTCATAACTTAATAGAAAAAGTAACAACAAGTTATGTGCTAAGGAGAATCGGATTTATGCAAAAGACAATTCAAACATTATTTCTGGTGGCTTTCGTAATTTTTACAACGGCGTCTTTCAGTTTTGCCGAAGCAAGCGCTGCCGGCAGCGGTTCATTCCCCTTTTTTCATCTGGGATGTCTGATTGTCGGTGGCTTGATCATCGTTTCTCTGAAGCAGAAATATGCCAAGTTATACTTAAGCGAAGCAATCGGATCTTTCGCCCTTTATACACTGCTCATTGCCCTCTTCACGGCACCAGTAGTAGACGCCCTGAAAAATCTGGTTAATTGATCATTTAAAAAACCCATCCTTTTATTTCAGGATGGGTTTTAAAATTTTCCTGAATAAAAAAGCCTCCGTTGAGTTGCCACGGAGGCTTTTCTTCTATTTGTATATCCTGATTTTCATCAAGCTTCCGCCGCCAGTTTTTTCGCGGCGTCTTTTATGACATCCAAAACGGAAGCATCTTCAATTGTCGACGGTACAACGTATTGCTGCTGATTGACTATTTTACGCATCGTGCTGCGCAGGGTTTTGCCGGAACGGGTCTTGGGCAGAGCCTTGACGATAGCACACTGCTTGAAACAGGCAACGGCACCGATATCATTGCGTACCATCTGCACCAATTCCTTCACAATTTCATCGGGATTGCGGTTAACACCGGCTTTCAGTACCGCAAAGCCCACCGGCACTTCACCTTTCAGTTTCTCGTTCATGCCGAAAACGGCACATTCGGCAATATCCTTATGTTTGGCAATAATTTCTTCCATCGCTCCCGTGGAAAGACGATGACCGGCAACATTGATGACATCGTCAATCCTTCCCATAATGAAAAGATAACCGTCCTGATCAAAGAAACCGCCGTCACCGGTCACATAATAACCGGGAATTTCGGTCACATATTCCAGATACCGTTTGTCATCCTTCCACAATGTGGGCAGACATCCGGGCGGAAGCGGCAGCTTTATGGAAACGGCACCCTCCTGACCGTTGGGAATTTTTTTACCGTTATTATCAAGAATTTCCACATTATATCCGGGAACCGCTTTGGTCGGCGAACCTGCTTTGATGGGAAAAGGTTCTATTCCCATGCAATTGGCGGCAATGGGCCAGCCGGTTTCCGTCTGCCACCAGTGATCAACTACCGGTATTTTCAGCATACCGCTCGCCCAGTGATATGTATCGGGATCAAGTCTCTCCCCGGCCAGAAATAAATACTTCAGCGTTTTAATATCGTATTTTTTCAGATAGTCGGCGTTGGGATCTTCTTTTTTGATGGCGCGGAATGCCGTTGGAGCCGTAAATAAAACGGATACGCCATGCTGCGCTATGACCCTCCAGAATGCACCCGGATCGGGAGTACCGATCGGTTTTCCCTCATAAACAATTGTGGTACAGCCATAAAGCAGAGGTGCATATATAATGTAGGAATGCCCCACAACCCAGCCGACATCGGATGCCGCCCAGAAAACCTCGCCGGGTTTTACATCATAAATATATTTCATCGACCACTTGAGAGCAACTGCATAACCGCCGTTGTCACGCATGACGCCTTTGGGCTTGCCGGTTGTACCGGATGTATAAAGAATATAAAGAGGATCGGTTGCCTTTACCGTCACACAATCCGCCTTTTTTGCAGTTTTCATTACCTCATCCCAGTTATAATCGCGGCCGGCAATCAAATCAGCCGCAAGTTGGGAACGTTGATAAATAACGGTTTTTTGCGGCTTATGTTCAGCCAGCTTGATCGCTTCATCCAAAAGCGGCTTGTAAGGAATAACTTTCTTCCCTTCGATGCCGCAGGAAGCGGAAATAATGACGTCGGGTTGGGCATCATTGATGCGAATGGCCAATTCATTAGGTGCAAATCCGCCGAACACAACGGAGTGCACAGCGCCCAGGCGGGCACAGGCCAAAACAGCCGTCAGAGCCTGCGGAATCATGGGCATGTAAATGATAACCGTATCGCCTTTTTTCACTCCCATATCTTTCAGGACACCGGCAAAACGGGCCACCTGATCAAGCAACTCATTGTAAGTAATTTTGAGAACCGTATTGGTCATCGGACTGTCGTAAATAATCGCCGCCTGATTGCCGCGGCCGTTTTCGACATGATAATCAAGAGCATTGTAACAGGTATTAAGCTCACCGCCGACAAACCAGCCGTAAAAAGGCTTTCTACTGTCGTCGAGAACCTTGTCCCACTTCTTCACCCATTGAATTTCTTCCGCCGCCTTGCCCCAGAAAGCAGCGGGATCCGTTATGGATTCATTATAAATATCCGCATACTTCAAACTACCTGCCATAAATTCCCTCCTTTAATAAAAAAATAATAATATAACCAGTCCTGCATGGACTGCTTCCAACAACTATTTGTCGAGAACCACTTTAAATTTGTACTTATTCTCCACAAAATAAGTCCAGACTATTTCCACGGGACACTGTTTACCGTCATAAACGGAAGTTTTAACGGTAAGCACGGGATCGAGAGGAGCAATACTCAGATGAGATGAAATCAACTTATCGGCCCGGTTAATTTCCACCTCATGTTCGATAATACCCAGTTCCAGACCAATGACGTTCTCGAGTATTTCCAGCATCATCATCTGCCGTAAATGCTTCTTTAATATTTTTTCACCGAATATTTTGGGCATATAATTAATTGTAAAACTGAGCGGTTCATTGCCCAGATACCGCAGACGGGTGAATTTATAAACTTCCGCTCCCTTATCCAGCCCCAGAAACTGAGACACGGCAGCGGAAGCTTTTACGAGTTCTTTCCCGGCGGATTTGACCGTTGTCTTTTCACTGATCCGGAATATCTGCCTGTTAATACCGGACTGCTTTTCTTTGCGGATGCCCCGGGAGATGTCCGTCCAGAAATTACCCTTGCCCTGCTTCTTTATTATCATTCCCTGTTTCGACAGATGATCCAGTGCGTGACGTACGGTAGCACGACTGACACCGAAAACATTACTCAATTTTTCTTCGGGCGGCAGTCTTTCACCTACCGGCGTTTCACTGCTTTTAAGCATATTGATAAGATAATCCGCAATCTGATAATGCAGCGGCATCTGTTTATTTTTCAGAACTACTCTTTCCATTTTCGAAACGGCGGCTCCTTGCTGCCAAGTTATTTAGTTGTATGCACCATTATACAAGTTAAATTTTTTGTCAATGATTATGTGGAAAAAAATATTCCGGAGGCGGAATTTCGATATGTTTATTTTTTTAAATCGGCAACAAGTTTCGTGAGCTGTAAGGACAATTTCTGCGCCAGCTTCTGCAAGAGCGCCGTGTCCATGTCCGGCCTGTAACGATCAGGAATCGCGTCACCGTTATTCCAGCTGCCGGCAATTTCATCACCTATCCGAAAGGGTATAAGGGCCAGCGATTTGACAAAATATTTATGGGCGGGAGGGAATAGTTTATAATATGGATGTAATTCCCTGTTGACTAAAACCGGCTGCACTCCGGCGGGAATAAGGCGTTCGAATAATCCCCGGGAAATGACATTGAGTTTATTTTTCAACAGGTCGGAAGATTTTGCAGCCTCAATAATAGGTGCGGTATCAGCATTCTCAATCAGCGTAAGCCAGACAAAAGGTACGGCGAATTCCTTCTCAATTCCGGCAATGAGCGTTTCGAAAAGCCCGGTCATGCTTTTTGCCTGGGAAAGTTGCAGCTCAATTTTACTTAATTTTACCGATATTTCCAGATTGATGCGCCTTATTTCATCCGTTTTATCCATAAATTAATGATCTCCAAATTCGGCATAAACCAGTACATGATCCGACGGCTTTTCCGTAAACCTTGTCGGCAGATCAATATTGCAGGCCCGTGAGATACCGGCCAAAGATTGCGTAGCAAGAATATGGTCGACCCGCCATCCTAAATTTCTTCCGGCCGCATCCCGCACCCGGTAATCAAAAAAAGAGTACTGACCGGCTTCGGCAGGATGATGCCTGCGGAACACATCAATAAATCCCCAGGATTTAATATTGCCAAAAGCACTCCAAACTTCCGGATTAAAGCAGACATGACCCAGAATTCTTTTGGGATCATGCACATCGATTGCTTCCGGCGCCACATTTAAATCACCGCACCAGACAATCCGGTTTTGCGGTTGAAAATGTTTTTGCAGATATTTTTTCAATCTCCTAAACCATGCCAGTTTATATGCATACTGCGGGCTGTCTTTAGACTGCCCCTGCGGCACATAGGTGTTAATAACGGCAAGGCCGTCGTAAGTTGCTGCGATTATGCGATCGGCATCGTTCGTTTCATCATCCAGGCCGAAAATAACTTTTTGCGGTTTCTGCTTCGACACTATGGCTACACCGGCATGTTGTTTATAGCCTTTTAAAATAACGTGATAGCCTAAACCGGCAAATTCGGCTGCCGGAAACTTATCGTCGGCAACTTTCGTTTCCTGCAGGCATAAATAATCAGGCCTGTTTTTTTGCAGCCAGGGCAAAACAATATGCAACCGGGAACGAATGGAATTTACATTATAAGTTGCAATCTTCACATTCTTCGCCTTTCTTCAAAAATTACCGGTTTAATACCATGAGCAACGTTCCTACTCAAGATTTTTTGCTCCGTTTTATAAAATGGTGTATAAATGAAAAATGGAAAAAGCGGATATCACCATAATCGGCGCCGGAGTAATCGGACTGGCTATTGCAGCGGAAATTGCCGAACCCGGTTTAAATATTTTCATCCTGGAAAAAAATCCTACCCACGGCAGCGCTACCAGTTCCCGCAACAGCGAAGTAATTCACAGCGGCATGTATTATCCGGCAGGATCGCTCAAAGCATCCCTTTGTGTTGCCGGAAGAACCATGCTTTACGAAATTGCCGCCCATAACAATATACCGCATAAAAAAATCGGCAAATTAGTCGTGGCGACAAAACCGGACGAAACCGAAGAAATTGAACGTCTCCATGCAAATGCCCGGAAAAACGATGTCCGCTCCGTCGCAATCATCAGTACCCGGAAAATCGCTCAAATGGAACCGCATATTACTGCCTGTGCCGCCCTGCACTCTCCGGAAACCGGCGTTATCAGCGCCCATGCTCTGATGAATTATTTTCTGCTGCAGGCGAAGAGCAAAAAAGCCCAGTTCGTTTATAATACAAAGGTCGTGCGGATCGAGAAAGAAACCGGCGGCTACAGGGTTTTTACCGAAAATTCAAAAAATGAGGCTTTTGAATTTTCCTCCGCAGTTGTAATCAATGCGGCGGGCCTTGAATCCGACACCATTGCCAATATGGCCGGCGGCGATTATCAACTGCATTACTGCAAGGGTGATTATTGCAGCATCTCCGGTATAAAGCAGGGAACCGTGCAGAGATTAATTTACCCGGTTCCGGTTAAAAACCACGTGGGGCTTGGCGTGCACCTGACAATTGATCTTGCCGGCCGTTTGAAACTGGGACCGGATACCGCTTATATTTCCCGCGGAGAAAACTACGCTGTCGCGCCGGAAAAAGTTCATCTCTTCTATCAAAGCGCCAGAAAATTTCTGCCTTTTTTAAAAGAAGAAAACGTGAACCCGGATATGTCCGGCATCCGTCCTAAATTGCAGGGTCCCGCCGACAGCTTCCGTGATTTTATCATTCAGGAAGATCGGCCGGGATTCATCAATCTGGTAGGCATTGAATCGCCCGGGCTTACTTCTTCACCCGCCGTTGCCCGGTATGTAAAGAAAATGTTGACTTAGGAAAAAACACCGGAAGGATCTCTCCAAAGCATTATGCAAAGCTGAACAAACAGAGGAGGAAAATTATGGCAGCAAAAAAAGTTCTCAATATCGGCACGAAAGTCCGCAATTTCAGTCTAAAGGATCAGAATCAAGAGGTTTTTCAGCTCACCTCCGTCAAGGGTAAAAAAATCCTCTTGTCTTTCCATCCGCTGGCCTGGACACCGGTCTGCGCAAAACAGATGCAGTCTCTGGAAAAAAATTATAAAGTCTTCCAAAAGCTCCGCACCATTGCCGTGGGCATCAGTGTAGACAGTGTCCCCAGCAAAAGCGCCTGGGCTAAGTCTCTTAAGATTTCCCAAACCAGCCTGCTTGCGGATTTCTGGCCGCACGGCGGCGTTGCCAAATCTCTGGGGATACTCAGAGAGGAAGGCTTTTCGGAACGGGCAAATATAATTATCGATGAAAACGGACGTATCTCTTTTGCAAAAATATACCCCATTGGTCAGCTACCGGACATTGCAGAGATAATCGGGAAGCTGAAAGTGCTATAGATGATATACGATGCGACAAAAAAGAAGGGAATGTGTTATGCAGACAAACGGTTTGGATATCATTATTACCGGTGGAACACTTCTCACCATGTCGGGGAAAATGGAGATTCTCGAAAATCCCGTTGTCGGCATTAAAAACGGAGTCATTGTCAGCATCGAAACAACCGCCGGTCATTGCAATAACTCCGGTACTGCAAAAGAAATCATTGATGCTTCCGGCTGTATTATCATGCCGGGGCTAGTCAACACCCACACACACCTGCCCATGGTCTGCTTCCGCGGCATGGCGGATGACCTGCCTCTATCGGATTGGCTCAACCATCATATTTTCCCGGCGGAAGCACGCTTTGCCGGTAAAAAGATGGTCTACGCAGGCGCACTGCTTGCGATGGCGGAAATGATTCTTTCGGGAACAACTACATTTTGCGACGGTTATTTTTTTGAAGGTAAAGTCGGCGAGGCGGCACTGCAGACGGGCATGCGCGCAGTTATCGCCCAGGGCTTTCTCGATTTTCCCACACCGGATAATCCTGATCCGTTGAAAAAAATGACAACTGCCGGACGATTTCATGCCGATTGGAAAGATGTTTCACCACTCATAACTCCGGCGTTTTTTTGTCATGCGCCTTATACCTGTTCTCCGGAAACTCTCACAATCATCAAAGAAGCCTCCCGGAATGCCGGCCTTCTCTTCTTCATACACCTCCTGGAGAACAAAGACGAAGGAGAAACGATACGGCATAAATACGGCAAAAAGCCGGTGCAGCTCTTACAGAGCTTAGGTATTCTGGACAAACAGACAATCGCCGTTCACTGTAACTGGGTGGACAATGAAGACATGGCTGTTTTCGCCGACAGCGGTGTCAAAGTTTCGCACAATCCGGAAAGCAGTATGAAGCTTGCGGCCGGTGTCGCCCCCATACCCGCAATGCTGAAAAGAGGCATTGCGGTAGGACTGGGAACAGACGGCGCTGCAAGTAACAATGATCTCGATATGTTCCGGGAAATGGATACGGCCGCAAAAATTCATAAGGTCGTCACGTTGGATCCTACGGTTATGAGTGCGGAAACCGTCCTGAAAATGGCGACTATCGGCGGCGCCGGCGTGCTGGGGCTTGCCGACCAGATCGGATCAATCGAAGTAGGGAAAGAGGCCGACATCATTATAATGGATATGAGCAGTCCTCACCTCACCCCGCTTTACAATTGTTATTCCCATCTCGTCTATGCCGCCAGCGGCACTGATGTTAAAACCAGCATTATCGGAGGAAAGATAATCATGAAAAACAGACAATTGCTTACTCTTGATGTGGATAGCGCCATGGAAAATGTCCGTAAAATTGCCGCCGATATTATGCTGAGCTAAACAAATGAAATTCTATCCCCGTTTTCCCGCCGATTACGAATTTTTATCCGGAAAAGTACTGGAGGAAGCACTCCATAAAGTACCGGCTTATCGGAGCTGGCGGGGATTTGACGCCGGTCCAACCGCTTCCATAAATAACCGCTTTTCCGTTTTACCCGCAATTTCCAAAAGTGATTTACGAAGACAGACCTGGCGCAGCTTCGTGCCTTCCGGCATGAATATTGAAAAAGCCATCCGGAACGGCATCATCGAGATTGTCAGCACCAGCGGAACCACTCAGGAACAAGTTACAAACATCTGGTATCAGCCCTGGTGGAACGCCTCCGAAGCCGAATCATGGCATTACAATATGCATACAAAGGCGCTGCCCCTGGGAAATCATCGGGAAGCAATACTCACAAGCCCATTAAATACCGGCATTCTATCGGAAAACGGCCTGTTAACCATGAAAGAGCGAACGCAGGGCCGCTTCTTGTATCTCAATGAAATGGCAAACCCGGCTTTGTGGAATGATAATATAATTGAGAGAATTCTTCGGGACTTGGCTATTTTCCAGCCGGTTGTTCTGGAAGCCAACCCTTCCTATCTGGCCAAAGTCTCACTTTATGCCGCAAGGCATGATCTTCCCGTCTTCCAGCCCGGAGTAATTATCCTTACTTATGAAAACCCGGGCATGCTGGCGAGAAGGAATATCAAACGGGCATTTTCCGCCCCGCTTGTCAGCTCTTACGGTTCGACCGAAGCCGGCTATGTCCTGATGGAGTGCGAAAAGGGGAAAATGCATCAGGTTTCTTCCTCCTGCCGGATCGATCTGGAATATCTGCGCCCTGAATACGGACAACCAAATACAGGCCGGATGCTTTTGACAACGTTTGGCAATCCCTGGCGGTCTTTAATTAGATTTGATGCCGGCGACCTGGTGGAAGTCGAAGAAAATGCCACCTGTACCTGCGGCCGCAACGACGGTTATATTATCCGCAATTATGCGGGACGCACGGTCGATCTTACTTACACCACCAATGGACATCCCATAACCACCGCCGCAATAGAAGCGGCCATCGCCGGAATGGAATCAATAACGGACTATCAGATTACCCAGCAGTCCGGATGCTATAACGTCGGTATCGTCCTTGATGACGGTATTACCGCATCACCCGCCCTGCAGGATGAAATCACCGGAAGATTGCAGATGATTTACGGCAATAAAGCTGTGACTAAAGTTCATTTTCCCGATCGGATCGAGGCGGAAGCATCCGGTAAATACCGCCGGACTCGATCGGATATTCTACTTAATAATGATAAACTTTTTCTTCAGGGAAATATCCAATGACAAAGTCAGCACCGATCCTCCTCATTGCCGGTGGACCGCAGGCGGAAAATAATGACATCATTCTGTCCGCAGCAATGAAACTAACCTCTGCACAACATCCTGTCATTGCCTACATCGGCACCGCCAGCAATGATGATAAACCTTTTTTCAATATGTTCAAGCAGCGGTTTATTGCCGCCGGTGCGGCTGATGTCACTTTGGTTCCTCTTGTCCGGCAATTTGACCGGCCCAGGGCAGAAGCCATTCTTAAGGCCGGCGACCTTATTTTTGTAAGCGGCGGTGAAGTGGCAAGGGGAATGGAGATTTTAAAAAAGCGGCAGCTGATACCATTTCTTACCGGATTGTATGGATCAGGAAAGCCATTTTTCGGAGTATCCGCCGGCAGCATTATGCTTTGCCGAAACTGGGTGCGCTGGCATGACCCGAATGATGACAATACCGCTGAACTTATGGAATGCCTTGGCTTCACACCGCTGCTTTGCGACGTCCATGCCGAAGAAGACAATTGGGAAGAGCTGAAAAAATTAATGAGCTTCTTCCCGAAAGGAACCAAAGGTTATGGCATTCCCGCAGGCGGAGCACTGCATGTCACGAAAAACGGAAAAATCACCGCTCTCGGCATCAAGCCCGTGCAGTTTGTCAAGAAGGGTAATAATGTGATTTTACACAAACCATGAAAACAGATTGATAACACATTGAAATTGCGGTATTAGATCACGATCTTACATTTTCGGAAATGAGACGAAGCAGAAATCTGCAAACACATAGTCGACTACTGTATAGTAGTGAAAACGAATCTGCTTTTCAGGCTGTTCAAAAAGGTTTAGATGCAAGGTGCGTGAGTATCGTGGAGTGAGGCTTACTTTTTCGCAGGTCGCAGCGACGCGAACGGAGCGCAACACAGCAGATGAGCCTTTTTCAACAGCCATACCAAAAGGTGATTATGGACGAGAAGATAAAAGAAGCTATAATCAAGAAGATGGAAAGCGAGCCTTTCCCCAAAAAATTCGGCATTAAATTAATTGACGTGCAGAAAGGCTACGCCAAAGTGGCAATGAACTTCACCGAAGATATGGGAAACATGTTCGGCATGGTCCATGGCGGAGCGTTGGTGGCATTAATTGACGAAGCATTTGAAATAGCTTCCAATTCACATGGTACGATAGCTGTTGCTCTGAATATGAATATCACCTATTTAGCCACTCCACCCAAAGGTTCCCGTCTCACTGCGGAGGCCAAAGAATTCAATAAAACGAAGAAAACCGCTGCCTATGACATTCGGGTGACCGACGGCCTGAATAACCTTATCGCAACATGTCAAGCTCTCGTTTACCGGATGGATAAACCGTTGCCTTTTCTCCATCTTTCACCTTGACAAATAATAGTTACTATGATTTACGCATTGCCCTATTACTTTTAGGGGTTTAACTTATGAAGAAGACTTTAACCAACAAAACAAATACAAAAAGAAAGAGAACCCACGGCTTCCTTGTCCGGATGTCTTCGAAAAACGGCCGACAGGTTTTGAGCCGTCGGCGAGCTAAAGGAAGAAAGCGTCTGGCAGTGTAAATTTCCGGCATTAATGCCTCAAGATGGTCATACAGTCGGTATGCATGAAAGAACAATCTTACCGAAAATTGGAAAGAGTTACAAAAAGAAGTAGATTTCGGACTATATACCAGCAGGGGGTGTGGAGTAGTTCAAGACATTTTACAACCGTAATATGCAGCAATACACAAGGGGTAAAGCGGCTGGGAATTACCGTAACCAAAAAAACAGGTAATGCCGTAAAAAGAAATCGCATCAAACGTCTGATCCGAGAATTTTTTCGCCTGAACAAGGCTTTATTTCCCGCCGGATACAATGATGTCGTCATCATGGCCAAGAAAACTGTGCCACCCCTTACTTATCAGGAAGCATGCAGGGAACTAGCTGAACTCCTCACGCGGAAAGTCAACAGATAATTTATGTTCAGAAAAATTTTGGTAAATTTTTTCATTTCCATAATCCGTTTATACCAAATCTGCGTGTCACCATTCTTTTTTGCTCCATGTTGCCGCTTTTATCCGTCATGCTCCGAATATGCCATCGGGGCTATTCGGCTGCACGGACCGGCAAAAGGAACCTTCCTGGGCATAAAAAGAATCCTGCGTTGCAATCCACTGCACCCCGGCGGTTACGATCCAGTCAAATAAGCCCCGTTAGAGTAACGGGCGGCGGCAATTTCAGCTGGCAATATTTAATCGCCATCTGTCTAACAGAACATTAACCCCCCAACAATAATTGGAAGTTTTCTCTAAACGGGGTGAAAAATTAATAGGGAGGTTTTCTATGGATAAAAGGACAATCCTGGCCATCGTCCTGTCAATCGTCGTGCTTTTAGGATATCAGATGTTTTTCGCCCAAAAGCCGCCGGCACCGCCGCAACAGGCGGCAGCGCCAACCGAACAAACTCAAAAAGCGGCCGAACCCGCAAAAGAAGCCGCAATCAAACAGACTCCGGCACAAAAAACGGTAACCACTAAAGAAGCTGCTGCTAAAACCGTGGCTGCCCCCAAAGACGTCACCGTGGAGACCGCGCTATATACTGCCGTTTTTTCCACCAAAGGCGGTGCGCTGAAATCATTCCAGATCAAGGGATACCAGCAAGAATGCACCGAATGTGCCGAAGATATTTATCCGAAGATTAAAAAGATGATTTTCGGAGGCAATGAACCACTCCCCTCCAAAAAAGCAGGTCTGGTGGAACTTGTTAATGTAAAGGACGGAATGCCTTATCCGCTGGCAATTACTTTTCCCGAATCCAGCATTGATATCGCACCGGATTCCGCGTATGAAACAAGCGCAACCAAGCTTGATTTGATGAACACCAAAGAAAAACAGCAGCTGGTTTTTTCTCAGAATTTCGATGACAAAATAAAAGTGGAAAAGATCTTCACTTTTAATGCTGAAACTTACACCATTAATCTGGATGTCAAAGTACATAACCTGACTGATACCACCGTAAATCAGATACCCAGATTAAGCTGGCAGCAGTATGCCGATCCTTCCTGGGAAGAAGACAGCTATGGTCACGACGGGCCGGTTGCTTCCATTGCCAAAAGTATTGAACGGCAAACCATCAAAGAACTGGACAAAGAAAAAATATTCGGTCCGAACGTACTGTGGGGCGGCTATGAGAGCAAATACTTCCTTGCCTCCTTTATTCCGGGAAATCCTTCTTTAACCAGCATAACCATGAACCGGAATGCCGGCAATATGGTTTCGGTCAGCATCAAGGGACAAAAAGAACTCATCCCCGGCGGCCAAAACGGCAGTTTCAGCTACACGCTCTATCTCGGCCCCAAACAATACGATCTGCTCAAAACACAAAATGTCGGGCTCGAAGATTCCATTGATTTCGGCAGCTGGCTCAAATGGTTGGCCATGCCGCTTCTGTTTGTCGTAAATTTTATTCATAATTATGTCGCCAACTACGGTATTGCCATTATCCTCCTGACCTTGCTGATTAAAATAATTTTCTGGCCGCTCGGTAATTTAAGCTACAGATCGATGAAATCCATGCAGGATCTTCAACCTAAAATCGTTGCATTGAAGGAAAAATATAAAGGCGATCAGGCTAAGCTCAACCAGGAAACAATGGCGCTTTACCGTACCCATAAAGTCAATCCCTTCAGCGGTTGTCTGCCTATGCTGATTCAGATTCCCATCTTTTTCGGCCTTTACAAGGCACTCCTTTATTCCATCGAACTGCGCCATTCGCCGTTTTTCTGGTGGATTCAGGATCTTTCCGCCAAGGATCCTTATTACATTACTCCGATAATCATGGGAGCTACGCAGTTCATTCAGCAAAAGATGACCCCGACAATGGGCGATCCGATGCAGGCAAAGATAATGCTGTTTATGCCTGTGATTTTCACTTTCTTTTTCCTGAACTTCCCCTCCGGACTGGTCATTTACTGGTTGTTCAACAACATTTTCAGTATCGGCCAGCAGTATTACATCAACAAAAAGTTATCACACTGATTAATGAGGTTTAAAAAATGAGCAGCAAGACATTGGAAATAGAGGGAAAAACAATTGATGCGGCAATCGAGACCGCATGCCGGGAATTTAATGTCCCGCGGGAAAAACTGAATATCGAAATAATTTCCGAAGGCAACGGCGGATTCTGGGGAGTGCTTTCCAAAAAAGCGAAAATCCGGGCATCGCTCCTTTCTTTGGATGTATCATTCGACCTGAACGTCAAGGAGAATGCTCCAGCTAAAACAGCGGCACACGTAATAACCAGTGCTAAAGATGCCCCCGTTTTGCCAACACGCGAAATAAAAGCAGCGGCGGCACCAGCAGCCGTGCCTGCGGTAACGGTACTTTCTGCCGATTCCTCGGCTCCTAAAGCAAAAGAACTCCTCGCCGGCATCTTGCAGAGGATGTCGTTCGAATGTCAGGTTGCCGTTCAGGAAACTCCGGAGAAAATAATTCTCAATATTGAAGGCGACGGCAGCGGCTTGCTTATCGGTAAGCGCGGACAAAACCTCGATGCAATTCAATATATTTTGAATAAAGCCATCAACAGATCCGATACCGACCGTAAAATGATCATGGTGGATTCGGAAGCTTACCGGAAAAGAAGAGAAGAGTCACTGATGGTTCTGGCTGAAAGAATAAGGGAAAAAGTAAAGAAAACTAAAAGGCCGGTATCGCTTTCCAACATGAATGCCCACGACCGGCGCATCATTCATCTGGCCCTGCAGGAAGACGAAACACTCACCACGAAAAGCCGGGGAGAAGGAGAATACCGCAAGATTGTTATTCTTCCGGCAAAAAGAGGTAATGCCGTTCATCATCATTCAAGAAGACAGACTCCCGGCGGACAGTCGACCGGATATAATAAAGACTGAAAACTGAGGGCTGAGGACTAAAGACTGAAGGCTGAGGGCCGGCAATAAATTGCAATCTGCCTCAGCCAGGGCTTTATTTTTATGGGCTTTTCGACAGTTTTCTCCTGTTTCAAGGAAGTGCCATACCGTGTATACCCATGACACCATAGCAGCAATCGCCACCCCTGCCGGCACAGGAGGCGTGGGCATAATCCGCGTCAGCGGCTCCACCGCCGAAAGTATCGCCCGCCGGATTTTCCGGCCAAGCAAAACAAGTTGTTCCTGGGAAAGCCACCATCTGTACCACGGCGACATCATCGCCGGCGACAGCCAAACCGCAATTGACGAAGTCCTGGTTGCACTGATGCGCGCACCGCATTCTTTCACAGGGGAAGATGTTCTGGAAATCAATTGTCACGGCAGCCCCGTAATCATGCAGGCCATCTTGTCCGAACTTATGCGACTGGGCTGCCGGCCGGCGAAACCGGGAGAATTTTCCCAGCGTGCTTTTCTCAACGGCCGCATCGATTTATCCCAGGCCGAAGCTCTGGCAACGCTCGTTGCCGCCCGTTCGGAAAAAAGCTCCGCCATCGTCCTCACCCAGTTAAAAGGGGCACTGGGCAAGGAGATTGAAAGTCTGCGGTTGCTGCTTATCGAAGCTATCGCTCTTACGGAGACGGAAATTGACTTTACGGAAGATGTATCTTCCGGGGAGGCTCCGGGAATCCTGCCGCAGCTCGACACTCTGGCCAAACGGCTGAAATTGCTTTTGGATTCCTACCGAAGAGCAAAAATCTATACGGAAGGGCTCAATGTAGTTATCACCGGCAAGCCCAACGTCGGTAAATCCAGCCTGCTCAATGCCCTTACGGGAAGAAAAAGAGCGATTGTTACCGATATTCCCGGCACAACCCGCGATCTGATCACCGATACAATCGATATAAACGGCATCCCCGTCAATATCACCGATACTGCCGGGCTAAGAAAACCTCTCGATATCATTGAAAAAGCAGGCATCGATCTCGCTTTAGAAAATCTGTCCCAGGCCGATTTTATAATAGTCCTTTTAGACGGCAGCAAGCCGCTTACGGAAGAAGATACAAAGATCATCGAGGGAATTCCCGCAAAAAACAATATTATCGCCATTAATAAAACCGACCTGCCTCCGGCCTGGGAACCGGATAGATCAAGTCCGCTGCCGCCCGACACCCGAACACTGAAAATATCTGCAAAATTCGGCAGCGGGATTAATGAATTAAAAAATATTCTTGCCGCCGATATTGCCTCTCCGGAAAAAGAAAACACCGGTACGGTTATGATAAACAATCTGCGTCACAAGAACGCCCTGGAACGAGCTCTCGATAATATCCGGAAAGCAAAAGAAAACCTGGTCTGCGGCACATCGCCGGAATTCACTGCTCTGGATCTGCGGGAAGCGCTCGACAATCTCGATGAAATCACCGGCCGGAAAATCACCGATGAAATTCTGGATAAGATTTTTTCCACCTTCTGTATCGGAAAGTAACCGGCATCACCGTTGAAATAGGCTTGAGAAACATCCCTTAAGCTTTTTGCGGAAATATAAACCTGGAGATCCCGGATAGCTTCGCCTCAACCGGCTCGCCCTGCATTCGCCTGGTTTTACTTACGGGATCAATTCTACTTACGCTTCAAACTTAACTACATTCGTTTTCAGCGAGTATCATTGAATTTGAATCTCTCAGCAATCTATGCTAGCATATTAAAAAATTCCGGCATTACTTAACCATTTTGATCAAACATATTGAGGTTGCGTTATGAAAAAAACCTGTTTTTTATTTTGCCTTGCCGTTTTATTTTGCCTGGGAACAAACGAGGCAGTCAGTGCGGAAAAATGTGTCAATGCCGAAGCGGATGCGGTAATAGTCAATAACGACGTACCGTCGGCCAAACTGGAGGCAATAGCCCGCGCCAAATGGTCGGCAATTGAACAGGTTGTCGGCACGGAAATCAAAGCACAGAGCCTGGTACAAAATTTCACCCTGGTGGAAGATGCAATAAAAACAAAGGCGGGCGGTGTCATCAAAAGTTTTAAAGTTCTTCAGGAGGAAAAACGAGATGACATCCTCAATGTCAGAATTAAAGCCTGCGTGGAGCCCGCAGGAGCCCGGGAAGCCGTTTCCCAGCTGGCCCTCAACAATTCCATAGCGCTCTTTATCCCGGCACGCCAGCCCGGAAAAAGCGGTGACGAATTTGAAGAAACCAATATTCTTTCGGAAACACTGATCGGTAAAATCACCGAGCAAAATTATACAGTCATAGATGTCGCTCCGACCGGCACGATTGAAGCCAAAGAAATAGAAAACGCGATGAAAAGCGGCAGTACTATGGCTGTCCGCAGCATGATGTACAAATTCCTTTCCAACATGATCATTATCGGCAAAGTCGATTACAATATTTCCACAAAAAAGGGCGAGGATATAGGCTATAAGATTGTCATGCCCTTCAATACTGTAACAGTACGGCTGACTTACCGGATTCTGGCCAAAAACAACAAAACAGGTAACATGGAAATATTATCCGCCGGCGCCGAACAGGCCAAGGGAATAGCCAACAGCGTGGAAGACGCGGCTGCCGCTGCAATGAAGGAACTTGCCGAAAATCTGGCGCCGACACTGCTTGACAAAATATCAACCTACATTAAAGGCAACACCAAGAAAATCACCGTTAAAGTCAACGGTGTGAATGACTTAAATACTGTTATTGAAGTTAAAGGGATGCTGCAAAATATTGTCTGGGTTTCCGCAGTGGAGGAAAAACAAATGGGTGATTTCGTTGTCAGCTATGCGGAAAATACCCTATATCTCGCCAACAGCATCAAGCAGAAGGGAAACTTCAAAATCGTAAATTTTTCACCCTATTCCCTTACTTTGGATTATTTCAAAGAAAGCATTTAAATCATCATAAGAAAATAAAAATATGGACTGAGGATTTTCTCTCCGTCTCCGCAGAAGCGGATAAAAAACACTGCTCTACCGGAAGGCTGTAAAATGATTACTCTCAAAAAAATTGCCCGCATTTCATCTTTCCTTTTCAGTGCTCTTCTTCTCACCTCTATCCTCCCCGGCTGCGCCACTAAAGTCAAAATAAACATGATCCAGCCGGCACAGTATCATGAAGCATCACTAACCAAAGCGGTAGCCGTACTGCCTTTTATAGGACCTGAAGGCAAAGAATTTGCAGCCGAGGTAGAAGGAGTAATCGCGGGTATCGGCATTGACGATAAACGTTATTTTACACTGGTGGACCGGACGGAACTCGATAAAACAATCTCGGAGATGAAACTTACGCAGAGCGGGCTCGTCGATCAGAAAACAGCGGCCAGGCTGGGCAAGCTTGTCGGGGCACAGGGTATTTATACGGGAGTTATTCAGCAGAACAGCTGTAAGGACAGTCCATATCAGGAAAAGCGCACCGTCTGCACTCAATATGAAACAAGACGCGACAAAGACGGCCTTACTTACCGCGGCCCCTGCACCCATTGGCGGCAGTATAATGTGGCCTGCACAAAAAGAATAGCGAGCTTCGCCGTATCGCCGAAGCTCGTGGAAGTGTCGACAGGTAAAATTCTCTATTCCCGTAATCTCTCCGCAACCGCGGAATCCGCAGGCTGCATTGATACAAAACCGGTGCAGAGCGAAAATGTACTGATCGAAAAAGCAAAAGAATCGGTAAAAAGAGACTTCCGCCGTGATATTGCCCCCTACTACGTAACGGTGGAAATAAAGCTCATGGATTCCGAAGACGGCATCGATTCTCCGGAGGCAAAAGATAAACTGAAAAACGGACTGGCCTATGCGGATAAAGGAAGGATGGACAATGCCTGCGAACTCTGGGGTGAGGCGCGCAACCGGGCCGGCAATTCCCCTGCCCTGCTTTATAACCTGGGAGTATGTGCCGAAAGCCGGGGAGACCTCGACGCCGCTCTTAATCTTTACAAGCAGACCGACAAAATTATGGGCAAGCCCGATGACGATATCAGTCTGGCTTTAAACCGCGTTGGGAATGCCATCAAAAACAAGGAAAAGATAAAAGAAGAGCTGAGCGGAAAATAGTTCCCATAAAAAAACCGTCGTCCCGCTTAAGTATTGCGTTTGCGCACTTCTTCGGCATGTCAACAATATTGATATTACTCCCTCGACACAACCCTTCCCGCGGCAGTAATCAAATAATGGCGGAACTCTAACTTGATATGTGGTAAAATTGCATCCGGATGATCACATCCAGTTTGCCGATAACCATGAGGAGGAATGTCCGATGAACCTTATTACCCTGGCTGATGAAAACCTGCAATTCTTCGGTGAGTATTCCTGTCTGATCTTTGAAGATTCAGTTTTCACCAACAGACAGATGCTTCATGCCGCCAATTCCCTCTCCTGCGGGCTTGCGGCCCACGGCATTACACCGGGGAATAAAGTGGTGGTTATGCTTCCCAACTGCCCGGAGGTTCTTGTCGGTTACCAGGGCATTCTCCGCAGCGGCGCCGTCATAGTACCCGTTATTCCCCTGCTCCCGGGAAAGGAATTAAACCATATTCTTCTTAACTGTGACGCTGCAGCAATAATTACCAATCGCGATATATTTATCAAAAATGAGGACATGCTAAAATCGATTGCAATCTTGCGGCACGTAATCATCGTTGATGGCGAGGCTCCGGCCGGAACAATCTCTTACCGGGACATGCTCGGTAATCATTCGGAAGAACCCGCCTGTCGCACAATTAAAGAAAATGATTTGGCGGTCATCCTTTATACGGCCGGAACCACTGCAACGCCCAAGGGTGTTATGCTGACGCATAATAATCTATATTCCAATGCCGTCAGTTCCGCTGCCTCGCATGGCACAAAATCCACGGACATAACCATTGTCGCTCTGCCCCTGTCACATTCTTTCGGTCTCACAACAATGAATAAGGCCTATAAATACGGCAATCTGCATATCCTCATGCGCAGATTTCAGGCTGAAGAAGCTTTCCGGTTAATTGAGAAATATAAAGTGACCGATTTTCCCGGTGTTCCCGCCATGTTTATGATGATGCTCAACAGCCCGGAGTCGGCCAAGTACGACTTGTCTTCATTAAAAAAATGTCTGAGTGCCGGAGCGCCTTTCCCGCTGGCCGGCATGACGGCGTTTCAGCAAAAATTTAACTGTCAGGTGTTTGAAGGTTACGGCCTTTCCGAAGCGTCACCGGCCGTCGCCACTAATTATCATGATCGCCCCGTAAAGCCTGGCTCCATAGGCCAGCCCATGCCCGGTGTACAAGTCAGAATCGTCGATGAGCAGATGAGGGATGTACCGGCGGGAGTTGCCGGTGAACTGCTGGTAAAAGGTCCTAATGTGTCAGCGGGTTATTACAAATTACCCGAAGAATCCGCAAATACTTTTGTCAACGGCTGGTTGCGTACCGGCGATATGGCTAAAATGGACGAAGATGGTTACCTTTATCTGGTAGAGAGGAAAAAAGACCTGATTATCCGTGGCGGTTTCAATATCTACCCCCGGTATATTGAAGAAGTCCTTTATAAACATCCGGCTATCCAGGATGCTGTGGCCATCGGTGTTCCCGACCCCGTAATGGGCGAGGAAGTTAAAGTATATATAACATTAAAAGAGGGGAAAGCGGCCACCGCGGAAGAAATTCTAAGCTACTGTCAGTACCAGCTGGCTAAAAACAAATTACCGAAATACATCGAATTTATAAAAGCAATCCCCAGAAATCCTATGGGCAAGATTTTGCGCAAAGAGCTGAGAAAGCTCAACTATGCCGAATAAAACAATTACCGGAAGGCCGAACTGCCGCGACTGATTATCGGCAATCAACCCCTGCACATCCGGCAACATCGGCACCATTTTTTTCATTTTATTCGATTGGCGCTGAAAAATGCCTCCCCGACTGCCCGGCTGACCAAAATACGGAGATGTTTCATCGGGTGTCTTTGCCTTTTTCGGCAAGTTCTTTCAGCAGGCCGCGGTTAATCAGCCTGATATTGGCACCTTCTTCTTTAATAAGCTTTTTGCTTTTCATGTTGCCCAATGCACGGGAAAGTGATTCCGGTCCGGTACCCAGAAGATTGGCCAGCTGTGCCTTGGAAATATTAAGTCTGATAAGGTCATTGTTACCCTGCTCCTGCGAAAGATAAAGCAGGTAGACGGCCAGGCGGCCGGGTATCTCTTTGAGCGATAGATTTTCCACCTGAAGAGTGAACTCCCGCAGTCGCATGGAAAGCAGTGCCAGAATATTCATCGTGAGAGCCGGCTTGTTTGTTATAAGCCGGATAAAACTATTCCGGTCGAAAAATAACAGGTGACTTTTGGAGATTGCCCGGGCATTGGCGGGAAATGATTTGCCGGAAAAGACGGGAACCGCGCCGATGGTCTCACCTTCTTGCACAATGTGGAGTATCTGCTCTTTCCCTTCGGGGGAGAGCTTGTAAACATTGACACTGCCCGCGATGACAAGATAAAAGCCTGCACCTTCGTCTCCGTCATAAAAGATGACATCGCCTTTGTTGTAATGTTTATCAACTGCAATCTTTGCGATTTCTGTGATATACTCTTCCGGCAATCCACCGAAAAGCTGGCTTTTTATCAGGATATCACGCGCTTTTTTCATTGTTTACGTCCCTTTGGTAAAAAATATATCTTTTTCTTAACATAAGTCAAGGATACGTGAATTTATTTCAACTATAGTGGCCAACAAAAAACAAGGAAACTTTTACAGGAGGTCTAATATGTTTTGCTTTCAGTGTCAGGAAACAGTAAAAAACGAAGGCTGCGGCATCAAGGGTGTCTGCGGCAAGAACGAAGAAACAGCCAATCTTCAGGACCTGCTGATTTATGTCCTGAAAGGTCTCGCCATTCATGCCGAAAAAGCCCGGCAGGCGGGAACATTGGATAACAAATATGGACGTTTTACCGCGGAAGCACTTTTTGCGACGATTACAAACGCAAATTTTGACAAGGACAGGATCATTGCTCTCATCCGTGAAGCGCTGAAACTGCGGGATGAACTAAAAAAACAATCCGCAGCGGATATTAAGGGCAATCTGCACGATTCCGCCTCGTGGTTCGCGGATGATGTTGCCGAATTCAATAAAAAGGCGGCCAGAGTCGGTATTCTTTCCACGGAAAATATGGATGTCCGATCGCTGCGGATGCTATTGATCTATGGAATTAAAGGAATTTCCGCCTATGCGGAGCACGCCGCCGTACTGGGTTTTGAGGATGATAAAATTTATAATTTCCTGATGGAAGCGCTCTCCTCCACAACTCGGGATTTGAATGTTGATGAAATGGTCGCGATGGTCATGCGTGCCGGGGAACACGCCGTTAAAACCATGGCTCTTCTGGACAAGGCAAACACTTCCACTTACGGAAATCCTGAAATATCCAGGGTAAATATCGGCGTCCGGAGCAATCCGGGTATTCTGATTTCCGGCCATGACCTCAAAGACATGGAAGAACTCCTGCAGCAGACGGATGGAACCGGTGTAGATGTGTACACGCATGGTGAGATGTTGCCGGCCAACTCGTATCCCGCATTCAAGAAATACTCTCACTTCGCAGGAAATTATGGAAGCTCCTGGTGGAAGCAGAATGAGGAATTCGAGTCTTTTAACGGCCCTATCCTGATGACGACCAACTGTATTATTCCGGTCAAGGATTCGTACCGGGACAAAATATTCACAACTGGCGTTGTCGGTTACCCCGGACTCAGACACATTCCACCAAGAAAAAAAGGCGGAGTAAAAGATTTTTCCGACATAATTGCGCTCGCGAAAAAATGCGCCCCGCCGAAGGAAATTGAAAAAGGCGAACTGGTAACAGGATTCGGCCATAACCAGGTCCTCGCTCTGGCCGACAAGGTTGTGGACGCGGTAAAATCAGGGGCCATCAAGCGCTTCATTGTCATGGCCGGATGTGACGGACGGCATAAAACACGCAGTTACTATACGGATGTCGCCCAGGCGCTTCCCCAGGATACGGTCATTCTGACAGCAGGTTGCGCCAAGTACCGCTACAACAAACTGGCTCTGGGCGACATTGGCGGCATTCCCAGAGTGCTGGACGCAGGGCAGTGCAATGATTGTTACTCGCTGGCGGTTATCGCGCTGAAGCTGAAAGAGGTTTTCGGGCTGAAAGATATCAATGAACTGCCGATTTCCTTTGATATAGCCTGGTATGAACAAAAGGCGGTGGCCGTACTTCTGGCACTGCTGTTTCTGGGAATAAAAGGAATCCGCCTCGGGCCGACACTGCCGGCATTTGTATCGCCGGGCATCCTCAATGTTCTTGTGAAGAATTTCAATATCAAACCTATCGTTGATGTGAAGACGGACGTTGAAGCAATGATTCAGGGACAATGATTTTCAAAAAAAGGTGATTTCATGAAAATATTACGAAAGATTATCGAAATTGATGAAGAGTTGTGTAATGGGTGTGGAAATTGTGTGACAGGTTGCGCCGAAGGCGCCCTGCAAATAGTCGACGGTAAGGCCAAGGTTGTTGCAGACACATTTTGCGACGGCCTTGGCGCCTGCATCGGAGAGTGCCCCACAGGGGCGCTTTGCATCGTCGAGCGCGAAGCAGCTCCTTTTGATGAAGAAGCAGTTAAAAAGCATCTGACGGAAAAAGAAAAGCCCACTCTGCCGTGCGGCTGTCCGTCAACACATATCCGGATTTTCGATAAACCCTCAGCCTGCGAGACAGCCAATAAGCCTGCGCATTTCGAGGCCGGCCGGGAAGAATCGTCTCTCACCCACTGGCCGATTCAGATAAAGCTTATACCGGCCGGTGCACCTTTCCTGAAAGACGCCGACCTGCTGGTTCTGGCGGACTGCACGGCTGTTGCCTTTCCCACCCTGCACCGTGACCTGCTCACGGGAAAGGTGGTGATGATGGGCTGTCCGAAATTTGATAACGTGCAGGAATATGCGGGCAAATTCGCCGACATCTGCAAAACCGCAGGGATCAAGAGTATAACCACGGTTGTTATGGAAGTGCCCTGCTGTTCGGGACTGCCCTTTATCGTCAAAAAGGGGATGGAAGAGGCAAACAAAAAAATCCCTCTGCATGAAATCGTACTGAGTATACGAGGAAAAATATTGAAGAACCAGTAGAGAATCATGCGGTAGGGCTAAAGCGGAAATCAGATATTTTTTCGAAGATAGGACATCAGCCGGGAATAGATGAAATCGATTCCTTCGGACTTTGGCAGTGTATCCCTGATTTTCCTTAAGTAATCGCGCTCATAAATCATCCGGAATGTCGGCCGATAATTGATGTCATAAATCCAGGCCAACTGGAGAAGTTTGAAATCATTCAATGACCTCAACTGCCGCACGCTGATCTTTTTGCCTTCATTAAGGCTTGTCATAATTTCTTCGGATACTTCCGGTATATCCGGCAAATCAAGCTCAACTGCGGCGCTTCTTTCTGAATTGCCGACGTAGTAGTAAGTCGAAACCAGGTTGAAAATGTCCAGTTTATCCGCATCGCGGAGCAATTTACTGAAATAAAGGCAGACAGTGCTTTCATCCTCAGGGATACTGAATCGGTTATGGTAGGAAACAGCTTTCATAATCAGTTCCCGGGTATCTTCATCCAGAGCCGTTAGTATTTTTTCCTGTTTAAGTACCTTGACACCCAGCTCTCCGTGATTTTCCGATTTCCTGTCCACGAATGTTTTATAGCGGGTGAATTGCTCAAAACGGCCTATATCATGAAACAGGGCCATAACCTCGGCAAGCATCAGGTCTCCGGAATTCATGTCCAGCATCCTGCCGATATTCATGATTTCCTTGCAGACCATTAAAGAGTGTTTTTCCTTCAGCACTATGGCTTTTCGAACCATTGGATCAGGGGAATAGAAGGATTGCACATACCGGGAAAACCACTGTTTCAGGTTAATTAAATCAAATTCCGTTATTTGATACCGTTGCATGATTGTTTCCTTTTTCGCACAAGCGAACTATCACAAGGCCAGAGGAAAAGCAAATATTGGAAAAAGGAATAATTGCCGAGATCTATCACCCTGAGACCGGTACCACCTGTTAAATTAAATGCCGGTTGCTTTTCATACTCAGGCAAGAGATACCATTTCCTGTTACAGCAATACCATGACATGCATTGAATAAATCAACAAAAAATTACGTCAACGGAAGACAACATAATAATGATTGACAATAAAAAATTTAAATGATTAAATTAGTAAAAGTTTAACTACTATAAAGACTTATGGATTCAGTTCCCAACCTTGATGGCACATTGAGGGACACAGGAATGGCAGAATCAAAAACACTTTTGTTATCCCCTTTTAAAAAACGGAAACAGCTATCACTCACACCAGCAGTCTCGATTTTTTCTTCTTCTCAACAACCGCAAAATAAACCGACACTTCTTCAACATCCTGACCGAAGGACATTCGTAGAACAGGCGAATCGTGGTGGTTGCCATGGAACCATCGATAATGCCGTCGATCAATAACCGGTATTATTGAAGCAACCGGAAAACATTTCTCTAAAAAATAACAGTATAATCATCAAGCACATCGTCTCATTACGGGCTATGTAAAAAATGTATCAGAAAGATAAAGGTATAACTATATGTTTGATAAGTCGGAAGAAGTTGCAGGTTTTATCAATAATTGCTGGCTGGCTATTATATCCGATACTCTTCTTAAAGAACGATCCGGTCTAAAATATATCAGCTATATGGATGATGACAATCCGTATTGGCATCTCTGGTTTAATGATTGTGCAGGCGTATATAAATGTGAACTTCTCGGAGCACAGGCAGTTGAAGGATACGACTGGCTCGCCGAGTTCACTGTAAAATATTATCCCAGAGATACCGAAATTGCCTATAAAGGTTTATCCATGCTGGAAAAAGTCTGCCGAAAAGGCAACATGTTCCATATCCATCCCCCCGATGGTGCTCAGGGCTGTCCATGTCATAACTTACCTGACGAACATGCACCAAAAAGATTTTCAGAATTTTCTCATGATACCGGCGCTCCTTCTTGTAAATTCAACAGCACAATTCCGGCGGATTTATTCTATGCCGGCAATATGTCTATGGCATTAAAAAAAGATGTGGGCGCATTAATTCGGATTAAGAGCCAAACAAGCTGGAGGGTAATCCTCACGGAGGATTATATAGTCCCCAGCGATAATGGCACGCCTTCAATAATAGTGAGAAAGGGAGAGGTTGATAGGAACTATCCGGGGTTTCTGATTACCAGTTTTCTTTATAAAAAATTTGTGCGCTGCTGGACGCTTGTTAATAAATACACCCTTCAGGATGAATACACCTGGAAAGGAGAAGGAATACTGTTTAAAAGCGATGGACAAAATCTTTGGCCGGAATTTTCGCCGGATATTCAGAAGATAATAACTCAAACAGCATTAAGATTCCAACCGGGAGACATGCTGCCGCGACTGGCAGATGAGGATATAGCGTGTATGGATTCATAAATCTTTTGGAAGGAGGAAAAAACAATGGAGGAGAAAGTAGTTCAGGAAAAATCTCGTTACGGTACTGGTGTGGTTGTTGGAATTGTAATCGGGATAGCACTGTTCCTGGTTACATACTGGCTTTTGCTTCTGGCACGATAGCCATAGCACACAAAGGAGGTTGAACAATGGAAGAAAAAAACGTTTCTCGGCGTTCGTTCGTAAAAGGAATGGCTCTCGGGACTGTTGTAGGATATTTTGCCAGTGCGGGTCTTTCCTCGACGGTGTTCAAAAAAGCACTTCTGCCCAAAGAAAAACTGGATCAGGTTGATATTGGTGAAATAAAAGGTCTGAGGATAAAGGTGGTCTCCGAGACAAGTTGGTACGACAACAATGTCTGGCTTAATGACGTCAAGAAGTCCGGCGGGCTGCTCGTCAACCAGTACGAAATCCCCTGGTCGGTAGAAGGCGTTAAGAGCGGCTATCAGGGGAGTAATCTTGGTGGATTCGCGACCTACATTGAAGCAACCCTTATGGACGGCAAGGTCTTAAAGATCCTCCTTGATACCGGTTGGAACCCAGCCTGGATGGAAAAACGATTCCGGGAAGAGGGGGTTGCGGAAAAACTCGCCAAGAAGGAGATCGATTTCATGGTCCAGACTCACGAGCATATCGACCATTTCTTCGGCATTGAGGCAACTACAAAATTCAACCCCGACATTCCGATTTATGTACCGAAAGGATTCTATCAGGAGGGATTCGATCTTCTCAAGGGCAAGTCTTTTCCCAAAGGCAACGTAAAAAACGCCTATCCTCACAAAGGCAAAGTAACTGTTCTCGATTCCAGCAAGGTCAACGTGCTTTATCCGGGAGTTGCCCTCATGACGTTCGATGTACCCATCATCCTCCGTGTTTTCGGGGAACAGTCCTTCGTATTCAATGTCAAAGATAAAGGCTTGGTGCTGGTAACCGGCTGCTGCCACCAGGGCGTGATCAGCTATATGGAGGCTGTAAGAAAGAAGATAAAGGGTGGAGAAAAGTTATACGCTGTTCAGGGCGGTCTCCACATCTCACCATTTGAGGACTGGGATCCGCAATATGACGACCTTATTATGGCGTTCAATAAATACGGTGTGCAAAAAATAGGTGCGAACCATTGTACCGGCTATATCACAGCGGAAAAAATGATTAAGGCCGGCCTGCCCATGGTGAAAGGCACTGCCCGTTATATGACAAAGAGAGATATTTACCTTGGGAACGGTGATGAACTATTAATTGCCTAACCTTATGAGGAGGTGATGAAGATGTCCGGACAAGCTTTGGATATTTTATGGTTAGAGGAACGTAAGAGAGTGAATTTGATAAAACAACCATGGAGAGGTATTATCAGTATTATCCTGGCCTTTGCTGTTTTTATGTGCTTATGGTGGATTTTTATGGATCCCCGCGGCTGGTTGCGCTGGTATACTCCCCAATATGGATATATGTATATACGCTGGCTGCTCATAGTGGCAATCTGGCAGGTTTATATTTTCAATTTCTGGCCGTTCAGACATGAATGGATGGAAGGAACTCACCCGGTCAAAAAGGGCATTATTTTAACCCTGATAAACTTTGTTATTACCGGACTTCTGATCTGGGTATTTTACTATTACATTTTCGGAAAGCTCGCCATTCCTTATTTCAGCTGGCCTGAGTTACATAAGGCGGGTCTTTCGGATTTCTTCTCCCGGGAATATTCGTCTCTCGCCATTCTGATGATGGCAGCCATTGCCTCCTGGCTGAGTCCCATCTGGCCGGCGGCATTCGAAAATTATCCCTGGCATAACATGAAACAACCAGCGAAGGGCATAACCGTATTCTGCGTCACCTTTTTGATCACAACCTATGTATATTTCGTCTGCATGCATCCCCATTACCGGGTACTTTTCTATCCCTGGCAGGAATTTACGGCTGCGTTCCCCTGGTGGTATGACTCATTTCGCACTCTCAGCGGTAATTTCAACGTGGGATGGATTATGTGTGGCACCGTCGCCGTGTGGTTGTCGGAAATGATTCTGGAGCGTTATCCTTTCCGTCTGATAAAAAGCCAGCCGTGGCGCGGTATCGGCGGATTTATTTTTATTTTAATCCTTGCTGCCATATTCTTCTTCCTTTTTGTATTTATGCAGGATGTGGTGTGGGGAGTGTCTGTTGAAGGCGCCAAAAGATTAATGGCACCAGACTGGCGATATCTTCATGCCGGTGAACTGGCAATACTCGTCCTTGGTGTTGCCATGATCCTCTATTTTTATTTTGATAACTGGCCACGCAAATTCAGTACGGAAGTAAATATACTAATACGTATTTTAATTACGATAGCCGGGGCTTTAATTTTTCACTGGGCCTACTACAAGGCCAGCCCTTTTTTACTGGGTACACAGTCTGGTTATTCACATCCCCAGCAGTTTCCTATGGCCCCGATTATTCTTTTTATCAATGTAATGCTCTATCATAACTGGTTTATGGACGGATGGCCGGGGAAAAGAATCAAGGCGGAAGGAAGGAAGGAAGTTTAACTTAATAATCCCCCTGATCCCGTTCCTTTACTGGATCAGGGGGACTTTATCAGAGGAAACCATGACCGATTTGATCAGCAGACGCGACCTGCTTTCAAAAAAAATACTTAAGATGATCTTTAGCCCGTTGCCACCGGAAAATTCATTATCGCCGGAAGCATACCGGAAAGAAAACATACTTAGCTATTTTCATTCACCCCTTTACAGTTACCCTCTCCTGCAGGAAATGCCTTTGGACATGTTGATTGCTGAAGCACAAGCACAAGGAATCCCTACCGAGCAACGCAGTAAAAACGAGATTGCACGAGACCTGTTTTTGAAGGATAAAATTACCTCCAACAGCACAAACGGCAATCTTTAGCTCTTAATGATATGCCCTAATCGCAAGGTGAACGAAACAAGCATTTCTTCCCGTAAGGAAGCCTTCAAAAGATCACCCTTGGAAAAAGAGGCGGAAAAACCATATTTCTACACCGCAAAAAGAAGTTTATGCCTATTAATCAAGCAAGACATTTCTAAATTGGCTGGACATATGGTCACGATTCTCTTGACATACAAGGCCGCGTTTCCTATACTTCCCCCACACAAAAATTCTTATCAGGAAATGGGATTGAAATATCATGAATAAATTTGAATCCGCGTCAATATGGCATAAAGAAACTGTTCTTGAAGAATTGAGCGCCCGGTTGACCAAAAGAGGCTTCAACCCCGTAATTTTAAATACTGCAGATACAATCAAAGATTTCATCAGCCAGACGATACCGGCAGATGCAACCGTTGGGCTGGGAGGATCCGTTACGCTGAGGGAACTGGAAATTGATGTTTTGCTTAAATCAAGGGGTAATATTGTATTCGATCACTGGGACAGCAGCAAAAGCCCTGAAGAAAACATTGCGACAAGAAGACGGCAGCTGACATCCGACTATTTTTTAACCAGTATTAACGCTGTCACTACAGACGGCGAACTTGTCAATATTGATGGAGCGGGCAACAGAGTGGCGTCGATGATTTTCGGACCAAAGCATGTCATTGCCATAGTAGGATACAACAAGATAGCAGGCAGCAGAGATGAAGCCATCCGGCGGGTAAAAAACGTCGCCTCCGCGAAAAACTGCAAGAGACTGGGCATGAATACCCCCTGCGCTAAAAAAGGGTTCTGCCTGGATTGCAAATACCCCGTTTCCGCCTGCCGGGTTACGACTATCATTGATTATAAACCGATGCTTACTGAATTTACAATAATATTGAGTGCGCTTGATCTCGGTTATTAATTTTCGGTTATAAACAGTATTGATAATGATCAACTTTTGGCACAAAAAACCGCTCCTCCATGAACTTTATCCTTACACTCATTTCCACTGACAATTTGCAGTTTACCGTTTCCATAAACCTATCGATTCGTAAAGGAAGATAACGTGAATAAAGAAAGAGTATGGACAAAAGATTTTATCATCGTGTCCATCGCTAATTTTGTAACATTTCTGGTTTTTTTATTATTATTGGTCATTATTGCTCCTTATGCCGTAGATAAATATAATGCTTCGACAAGCGTAGCCGGTCTGGTTGCGGGTATTTTTATTATCGGAGCTTTAATCGGGCGATTAGGTACCGGACGCATTATCGAAGATATAGGCAGCAGAAGAGTTTTAATTGCCGGCTCACTATTTTTTATTATCGCCACGGCATTATATTTTGCTGCAATCAATTTACCTCTGTTGATAATAATCAGGCTCTTGCACGGGATTGCTTTCGGAATAGTGAGCACGGCCTCGGGAACAATCGTCGTCCAGATTATTCCCGGAAGCAAACGCGGGGAAGGAATCGGTTATTTCAGTATGAGTGCCATGCTGACATTGGCCCTGGGTCCTTTTATCGGAATCTTTTTAATTCAGCATACAAATTTTACGACTATCTTCGTTTTCAATTTAGTACTGGCTGTTATCAGTTTTGCCATATCTTTTGCCGTTAATGAACCGGCATATAAATCGCCGGGAGCAGATCAGGCAAAAACCGCCAAAAGCTTTCCAATAGCAAATTATTTCGAATTGAAAGCGCTGCCGCTTTCTATCATTTCTTTAATCGTTTGTTTAAGTTATTCCGGCATCGTACCTTTCATCTCATTATATACCAAGCAACTTCAGTTGGAAGAAATTGCCAGCTTCTACTTTCTGGTATATGCGGTTACGGTCCTGGTATCGAGGCCTTTTTCCGGGCGGTTACTTGATGTCAAAGGTGAAAATTTTATAATGTATCCCTGCCTTCTCATTTTTGCCGCCGGCATGCTTTTATTCAGTCAAGCCTCCCTTGGAATTACTTTATTATCAGCCGCAATATTAATTGGTCTGGGTTTCGGGAATTTCCTGACCTGCGCTCAGGCGATTTCCATAAAAGTGGTTCCGCCTCATCGATTAGGATTAGCCACATCCACCTATTTTATTTTTACCGACTTGGGATTGGGCGCAGGGCCTTTTTTACTGGGTTTTCTGATTCCCTTCACGGGATACCGCGGCTTATACTTACTGATGGTTATCCTGATACTGGCGACTACTGTTCTCTACTACTTTTTACATGGCAGAAAAGCGGCAGCTAAATAGTATCGACGATGAAAGTCTCCTTGACACGTAAGAGTGCTTTTTCTATTCTGGCGGCATGTAAAAGCGAAATTTTTTTAAATGAACGTCCCCGCAGCAAGCTCATGGGAATATGACCCCGGGATCCCGAATAGCTTCGCCCAAACTCGCTCGCCCTGCATCCGCCGGGCTTTGCTTTCGGGATCAATTCCGCTTACGCTTCAAACTTCATTGCACTCGTTTTCAGCGAGTGTCATTGATTTAATTTTCTTAACGGAGATTTTTTATGAAGAAAAAAATCAATGTCAATGCCCTGTTTCTGGGTCCGAAATCGGAAAATTATACTTTTTTCAAAGAAATGCTGAATTTTCTGATGGATGATCACGCCGCCTGGCGGCAGGATTTTCACCCGGACGACGCACCGATCGTAACAGGAAAAGAACAGACTCAGCAGGATTTCCTCTCTACATTGCAAAAAACACGGGAAGCACTGATCGAGCTTGCGGGCAATCTCCAGATCAAATCAATGCCGTGGTTTTCTCCCCGCTACCAGGGCCATATGACTACCGATACGCTGATGGCCGCCAATCTCGGCTACATGCTGACCTTACTTTACAACCCCAACAATTGCGCCTATGAAGGTTCTCCGGCAACGACAGCGCTGGAAATCGAAGTTGGCCGCCAGCTCGCGAAGCTGATGGGTTACGATCCCCAAAAGGCCTGGGGACACATCACATCCGGTGGAACTGTGGCCAACTACGAGAGCCTGTGGTTAGCCCGTAACCTCAAATCCATTCCTTCCGCCCTGCGGGCTGTTATGCCGGGACTCGTGGCCGATCTCGATGAATGGCAACTTATGAATCTCCCGACCGGAAAAATACTCGATCTGGCCGAGCGGGCACAATGCGCGGGAATCTTCGATGAAATGCGCCGGCAGTCCGTGCGGGGCAAAGGAATGGCAAAGCAAAACCTGGGCAAGGTCCTCGTCCCCCAGTCCAAACACTATTCATGGACGAAGGCGGTGGATATTCTGGGCATCGGCCAGGAAAATCTGATTTTCGTGCCGGTCAAGGATAATTACCGGATGGATATCACCGCCCTCAAGCGGGAAATCGACCGGCTGGTGGAAACACGCACGCCTGTTCTCGCCGTCGTCGCCGTTGTCGGCACAACGGAAGAAGGAGCGGTGGATGAAATTCATGAGATCGTCCGGTTGCGCGACTGTTATGAAGTTCAGGGAGTTTCTTTCTACCTGCACATCGACGCCGCTTATGGCGGGTACGCGCGCGCTCTTTTCCTCGACGAAGACGACCGATTTCTCGACTACAACAAAGTAAGCCGGCAGCATGCCGGCCAGGGCATTCTCCACCATGACACGGATTGGCTCACCCCCGAAGTATATGAAGCCGTGAAGGCGATGCCGGAAGCCGATTCGATTACGGTCGATCCGCATAAACTTGGTTACATCCCATATGCCGCAGGAGCCATCGTCACCCGCGACCGGCGCATCATCGACATCATCTCCTATTTTGCCGCCTATGTGTTTGAAAAAACAGATGATAACCCGATGCTGCTCGGCAGTTACATCATGGAGGGATCAAAAGCCGGGGCGGCCGCGGCAGCGGTATGGATGGCGCACAAAGTCGTCCCACTCAATATAACCGGGTACGGCCGGATTATCGGTTACAGTATCGAAGGGGCCTACCGCTTTTACCGCTCGCTGATCGCCGCTCACCCGATCCGGGTTGGCGATAAGCAATTTGAAGTTCTTCCGCTGACGAGACCCGACATCAACATCGTCGATTATGCTTTTCATGAGCTTGGCAACGGCAGCCTCGATGATATGAATCGCCTGAATCAGTCCATTTATGAGCAATGTTCATACAAGTCCGGCCCCGTCTACGGCAGCGATTTCATTACGTCGAAGACGGCACTGACCAGGGAAGAATACGGAGCAACACCACAGTTGTTTGTAAAAAAGTTCGGCATTAAGGAGGGTGACTGGGAAAGATTGGGAAGCGTTTACGTGTTGCGCTCCTGCATTCTGACCCCGTATTTCACGAACAATACAACCTATGAGGAGTACTGGCAGAATTTCATCAAGGCGATGGAACGCGCAATCAGCCGCATCGGCACTTCCGCATAGGAGAAGCAAGAAAAATACGCCGGAAAGTGGAATATGCTTTATTCAGTGTTTTATCCGGTTTAAGAACAAACGGTTATTTTTCTTGCATTGCTTTCAATAAATTGTATGATTCGGGAAACATTAATTCCGGTGGAAATGGACTATTCCCGGGAAATAACCTTATTCGAAAACCATCGGCAGAGATAGATTTATTGCCTGATTCTATAGTGCAAAGGAGAAATATTATGAAAAAAATATGCGTCGTTTTAGGATTATTGCTGTTGTTGGCGATTGCGGGCACGGCAGACGCCCAGAGCAAAAAACCGAATGTCGGCCGTAGCGTGCATTCCCAGATGGATACCAACGGCGATAAAGTTGTTACTGTGACGGAGCACGCGGCATTTTGGCAGAAACGCTTCAAGGACATTGATATCGATAACGACGGCAAGCTTACCGCAGCCGAATTTCACGCGGCAACCAAAGAATTCTTCGGCAATATTGATGTGGATAAAAACGGCACGCTGGTGGCCAAGGAATATTTTGCCTTCTGGTGCGGGCCGCAAGCCAAATTTCCCGAAAAGATCAAAGTAGCACAAATTAAAAAATTGGATGCCGATCAGAACGATAAAATCAGCGCTAATGAGTGTGTTGCTTACTGGGCGGCAAACTTTTACAACATCGATCAGAATCACGACGGCATCATTACACTGGATGAATTTATAGCGGCAATGTCCAAGAGGTTCAAAGAAATCGATCACGACGGAGACGGGTTAGTATCCATTCAGGAACATGCTTTCTTCATGACAGGCAAGGCGGCGCCTGTAAAATAAACATGTAATTAGTTGATTATTGAGTTTATAGAATTACAACAATATGTTAGGAGAATGGGCATGGATAATAAGACCGTTTGGGAAACACTCGAAAACATCAAGGATTTACCGACCTTGCCCAGCGTCTATCTCAAAGTCAATAAACTGCTGCAGGACAATAAAGCATCGATTGAGAATGTGGCTCACATTATCGAAGTCGATCCGGCCATGTCGTCGCGCATTTTACATCTGGTCAATTCCGCATTTTACGGACTACGCGCCAAGAGCAACTCTATTGCCCATGCCGTTATGATTCTGGGATTCAACGCCGTAAAAAATGCCGTCGTCTCCGTTGCCGTACTTGACACACTCAGTTTCAAGGACAAATTTCAGAACTTTAACATTACCGAATTCTGGCGCCACTCCGTAAGCGTCGCCGTTTTGAGCAAGCAACTCGCGGAAAAAAGCCGTCTGGTTCCGCCGGATGACGCTTTTATGTCCGGCCTTCTGCACGATATCGGTAAAACCATCATGATCAAGTATTTCAAGGAAGATTTCAGCAAAGTCTGGCAAAGAATGCAGGAGACCAAATGCAGTTTTTCCGATGCCGAGGCTGATGTGGCCGCAATCGATCATGTCCAGATCGGGGCCTACCTGACTCGAAAATGGCAGCTTCCCGAACACATCATTCAGGCCGTTGCCGGCCATCATTATTACATTTCTTCATCCAAATCCACCGGACTGATCGAGTGCATCATGCTGGCCGATGCGCTTGCCAATTCCGGATACCAAATCGATCCGGATCTTTATGTCTTTGAAGATCATATAGAAAAAGTAATCCGACCGCTTATTACCAACACCGAAAGCTGGTTGCCGCAGGCCCGGACGGAAATTGAAACGGCTTATGAATTCTTTTTGGAAGGTAAATGATCAGTCCGGCCAAGGTTTTATTTTATCTCATCGAATTTATCAATTGTTACGCCTCTGTTTATTATTCCAATTTTCTCTTTTTTTATCTCCGGCGCACATTCTGTTTCGGTGAACTGGAAAATCTGCTCACGGCGGCCGCAGGCGGCTTTGTCTATATTATCGCCGCGTGGCAGGGCGGAAAATTGGCACAGCGCCATGGCTGCATTCCTCTGCTTTACGCAGGCACCCTCATCATAATTTTGTCTCTGGCCCTGGGCATGGCCTTTCCAAACCCTGCCGCACAGGTTCTGGTGTATTGCCTGTGGACATTGGGAGTTTGTTTTATCTGGCCGGCGCTCGAAGCGCTGGTAAGTGATGAGGCCGGAGTCGCGCTGCCGCAGATGGTCGGTATCTATAATGTCACCTGGGCCGGCGGCGCCGCGGTGGCCTACTTCACGGCCGGCATCCTGATTGAAAAATTGGGCATGGCGAGCTTATTCTGGCTGCCGCTTGGTCTTACCATTATCGAGCTTGCCCTGCTGCCCTGCGCCGCAAAATTGCAGAAAAAACAAAACGGCCGCAAACATCAGGCGGAACCACTGACACCGGCAGCCTGCCCTGCCGATACCAAACGGTTTTTGCGGATGGCCTGGATCGCGAATCCTTTTTCCTATGTGGCGATCAACACCGTTATCCCGCTCATCCCCTCCGTTGCGGCAAAACTTGATCTTTCCACCGGCATGGCGGGCATCGTCTGTTCGCTGTGGATGTTTGTAAGGCTGGCCGCCTTTGCAGCCTTCTGGCAATGGAAGGGCTGGCATTACCGCTTCCGGTGGCTCGCGGGTTCCTGTCTTTTGATGATTGTCTGCTTTTTCGGAATCCTCCTTACGCAATCGCTCGCATTGCTGTTGCTCGCGCAAGTTGGTTTCGGTCTTTCGATAGGGCTGATCTATTATTCATCCCTTTATTATTCCATGAACGTCACGGAAAACCAAGCATCAAACGCCGGCCTCCATGAGGCGATGATCGGGGCAGGCCTGTTTATCGGCCCGGCCTTCGGCGCCGCCACCATCTATTTCGTACCCGCCGCCATCGGCATCGGGGCCTGGTCCGTAGGAGGGCTCCTTTGTGTCGGATTTTCCGGTCTGCTTTTTGTGAGATATTACCGGGGAAAATAATAATACCAGGCGGCATTGTCATTGCAGGTTCGCGGCAGTGAACGTGGCAATCTAAATAAATCAATGACACTCGCTGAAAACGAGTGCAATGAAGTTTGAAGCGGAAGTGGAATTGATCCCGAAAGCGGAGCCCGGCGGATGCAGGGCGAGCGAGTTTGGGCGAAGCTATTCGGGATCTCGGGGTCATATTCCCACGAGCTTGCTGCGATCGGAGAATAACTGCTATGATACCCCGCTGCTTCAGCGGGGTCGTTCATTACACAAGAAGCGATCCGTTTGTTTCAACGATAACTGTTTATTTTCCCGGAAAATAATTTGACAGAACCGACAAATTGTGTTTTTAAGGCCAAACAGTATTCAAACAGGATAATTATGAACTTCCTCTCTATAAGCAGAAGAAACACGGGTAAGAAGCGGGGCATAAAGCGCATGGGGCTACCCATCGGTTTGAGGACGTGTATGCGTTAATGCCTGTAAAATATACCTTCCTTTAAAGCCATGGGTAAGCCCCATGGCTTTTTTGTTGTCCGAAATATTTCAAATTCCAATAAAATTTAACCATGTCACTAAAACAGAAAGGAAAACATATGCAGATACAATCCTGGGCCGGATGCCATATACCCATCATTACGCCCTTTAAAGACGACCTGTCGATCGACGAGGCAGGATTGCGCAAACTCGTTAATTATTACATTGAAGAAGTGGGGTGTGACGGTCTCGTTCCCTGCGGAACAACCGGCGAATCGCCCACTCTGGACAACCATGAACATACCCGGGTAATTGAAATTGTAGTTGATGAAACCAAAGGGCGCGTGCCGGTCATGGCGGGAACTGGCTCCAACAGCACGAAAGAAGCCATAGAAATGACAAAGCATGCCGAAGACCTTGGAGTCTCGGCAAGTTTACAGGTATGTCCCTATTACAACCGGCCCACACAAGACGGGCTCATGAAACATTTCGAAGAAATTGCAAAGTCCACAAAGCTGCCGCTTTTTATTTACAACATTCCGTCCCGAACGGCACGACTTATTGAAGCAAAAACAATGATTGCACTTTCCCAAATGGACAATATCATCGGAATGAAAGACGCCTGCGGTGATCTCGCGATCACAATGGAAATTATCCGGGCTACACGAGTAAGTCCAAAGAAATTCTATGTTCTTTGCGGAGAAGATGCGCTCACGTATCCGATGCTTGCTTTAGGCGGGGATGGAGGAATCCTGGCGGTGGCTCATGTCATCGGGAAAGAATATCGCGAAATGATCAATCTGCACCGTTCGGGAAAAGCAAGTGAGGCTCTGGAGATTCACTATAAAATGCTGCCCGTGGTAAAGGCATTATTTATTGAAACCAATCCGGTACCTGTCAAAGAAGCCTTGGCAATGATGGGGCTTCCATCCGGAAAACTCCGCTTGCCGCTTGTTCCGCTGCGCCCGGAGAATCGTGAAACCTTGCGCAATACCCTTACCCAGTTCGGATTTTTAAAGGGATAAATATAATACGCCGGGGCGGAGTGTTTCCGCCCTGGCTTTAGATACGCAACAACAATAACCGAGACCTTTGCATAATTTCCCTATTCGTCATTCCGGGCTGAGGCTCCGGCGAATGCCGGATGACCCGGAATCCAGGAAGTCCTTCATAATACTGGATGCCGGCTTCTGCCGGCATGACAAAATTGCTGGTTTTATGTGATTGTGCAAAACCCTCTAACCGGCAACTGCATGTTTTTCCTTGCATTCTTTTAAGAAGTAGTATTATTCGCGGAACTCAAGTTTCAGAAATTGAATCCGGCGTATGCCGGACGAAGTGAACTGAAACTTTTAAGTTGAATTATCCCCGAAGCATAGCGAATGGGGATCATGTCATATCTTAAACAAGTCTTATTCAATAATTATGAAATGTTAATAGGAAGCCAGAAACTGATATTTCAACGACCCCAATTATATTTTGTAAAAAAAGAAAATCATTAAACGTGTTCATAGTCATAAAAACAAAACCCACTGAAAAGCTGGTTCTTAATAATTCGCTCTCGATAATCAATTGTAATAATTAATTAGCTTTATTAGGATTGTTTTTTTCCTTATATTCTGAAGGATTGCTTATAAACTCAGTAATATTTCGAGAAATCAATGGGACATCCTGCATAAGTGCGTCTTCATTGCTATAATTACCAGTCGCAAGATTTGTTAATGTAGTTGTTTCTGTTATTCTTGCTTCAGCTTGAATTTCCCCTTTCTTAAATACTTTTACAAAAACAGTAGAAACAGAACGTCCCGCTCCGAATCCAACCCAAAACCTGGCTGCCGCACTTCCTCCATGAATTTCCTCAATATTTATCTCTATAGAAATATCTGAATTGTCGTTAATATAATTTAATTCTGGAGCTATTTTTAGAAGTGCCATTTTTACGTTACTTTCCAGTAATTGTGTATATCCAGAAAGAAAGTTTTTATTTAAATTCGGATCAATATTTGCTTTAGAATTATCAATCTTCAGTGAATAGCTTTTAGCTCCAAGCAACGAATAATTTTTACTAATTTCCATTTTTTGCGGTAAAGTTGCGGTACATCCCATTATAAGAATCACAGACAATAATATTAATATATTCTTTCTCATCTAATCCCCTCCATTCTAGTTATTTAAATTATTCATTTTAGGTTATGAAAATTACATTTAGTAACAATGATTTTCAAGAGATATTTGATGATATATCCTCGATAATTAGGATAATTAGGGACAGCGCCCTATTATTTTATTGATTTTCCGGATTGATTGATGCTATTAATAACACATGCCAAGAGTCGCTAGGATCACAGCAATTGGTTACCCCCATCATGTCACGCAACGTGGCAATTATCGCCAGCGTGTCTTTAAATCACAGAATGACTACAAACAATATTTGTCCTGGTTGAAAGAATATTCGGATAAGAATGCTCTGGATATCTGGGCTTATTGCCTCATGCCCAACCATGTGCATTTTATATGCGTGCCGCAAAACAGTGATTCTTTGGCCAGGACGTTCAATACCCTCCACATGCGATATGCTCAATATGTAAACAAAAAACAGGGAATGTGCGGACATTTGTGGCAATGTAGGTTTTATTCGTGCATTCTCGACGAGAAACACTTATTTGCCGCCGTCCGTTATGTTGAAAATAATCCTGTACGGGCAGGCCTTGTCCAAGAACCAGAAGAATATCCATGGTCAAGCGCTAAAGGCCATGTCACAAAGGGAGGCAATATCATCTTATGCAACGACTCCTATTTACACCATGACATCAAAGATTGGTTGTCATATTTGAAATCGGATACGGGCAACGAGGTTGTCGAAGGTATACGGGCAAAGACAAGGATTGGTCGACCATACGGTGAAGATGCTTTTACGGCCAGGATTGGCAAAAAACTCGGTATAGAATTAACTGCGCGGCGGCGAGGCAGGCCGAAGAAAGTCAAAACAGCAAAAAATAAATAGAAAATAAATAGGGCGCTGTCCCTAATTACTAATTAATTAAGTTATCCCTGATCAGGGAATAGGAGGTTCAATCATGCAGGATTATCAAAACATTCAGTTCAAACAACAAGGCAGTATCGCTGTAATTACATTAAATCGTCCTCATGCCGCAAACGGCATTGACATTGCTCTGGGCAAGGAGCTCATGTACGCGGCCATTGAATGCGATGAAAATCCGGCGATTCGGGCCGTGGTCATTACCGGCGCCGGGAAAATGTTCTGCGCGGGCGGCGATCTTTTGAGCTTCAAAGCGCTGGGTGATAAATTGCCGTCGGGGCTTAAGGAACTCACCGCTTATCTGCATTCCGCCATGTCGCGTTTTGCTCGGATGAACGCACCGCTCATCACTGCCGTCAATGGCGCGGCGGCCGGTGCCGGCATGAGCCTGGCCATTGCCGGTGATTATGTTATTGCCGGAGAGTCGGCCAAATTCACCATGGCCTATACCGCCGCAGGGCTGGTACCAGACGGATCGGCCACATTTTTTCTGCCCCGTCTGGTGGGATTGCGCCGGGCGCAGGAACTTATTTACACCAACCGCCGTCTGACTGCCCGGGAAGCGCTGGAGTGGCAGCTGGTAAACCGCGTCGTTCCCGATGCCGAAATGCTGCCCGAAGCATTAAAAGTGGCCGAACAACTGGCCTGCGGCCCGACCCGTGCCTTCGGCACAGTGAAAAAACTGCTGCTTGCAACTTACGACCAGAGTCTGGAAACGCAGATGGAAATGGAAGCGCGCGGCGTCAGCGCAATGAGCGGCACTCTGGACGGCCGGGAAGGCATAACTGCCTTTACCGGCAAAAGAAAACCGGTCTTTTCCGGCAAATAAAACCATACAATATTCACTAATTATAAAAGCCAAGAGAGGTTTGCATCCATTCTTCCATTGACAGAAGAGAGCTTATCCTATACACAGGCACCCACATAGTTACACCTGATCGATATCAATTGATTATCAATCCTAATAAATTCTAAGGAGATTATTGTGCCTTCAACTGGTGAAAACGTCGATTCCTATTGTTTGAAATGTAAACTGCTGCTTGCTCACGTTATCGTATCCATGATTGGTGAAACCATCAGCAAGGTAAAATGTAAGACCTGCGGAGCGGAACATAAATACCGTCCGGAAAAATCGGCGGCAAAAAAAACCGCTGTCCGCAAGCCTCTTACCGCTAAACAGTCAATGGCAAAAAGGGCTGCCGCCGCCAAAATTAATGATAATAACGCACCTATGCAGTGGGATCTCAAAAACCGCAATATGAGTGGCTCAACACCGGTCAAAGATTACTCGATTCACGACCGGTATCGTGTAAGCGATACAATCAACCATCCCGTCTTTGGTTTGGGTTTTGTTGAACGCATCGCCTCCGATAAAACCATGAACGTCTTATTCCGTGACTCTGTAAAATTAATGGCAATGAATATAACTTAACTTTTTCAAAGAATCAAACGGCAGACAGTTTTATTAAGTGTTGCGTAATTGTTCTTATAAGACATCCGGCAATTACACATATATTGCAGCGGCTGCTTATTTCTGATAGCCTTGGTCGAAATAAAAGAATTTATGCATCCTCCTGATAGATTGAACACGCAAAGAGCATTATCCATTTGCTTTTGGGTTGAAGATATGGGAAAAATGCGGCGGCAAATACAAACCCGAGTGGTTCCTTACCGCGCTCACAATCCGGTTAACTTCAGCGGATTGAGCAACGGTTAATCAGGATTAATTTTAATTTAATGGAGGTCGGATTATGCAGTTTTTAGTTATTGGCTACGATGGAAAGGATGATAAAGCAACGGAGCGGCGGATGTCTGTAAGAGAAGCCCATCTTGCCGGTATAGTGAAAATGAAAGATGAGGGGAAAGCCGTTTTCGGTGTTGCCATGTTGGATGAGCAGGAAAAGATGATCGGTTCGGTTATGGTAGTGGATTTCCCTTCCCGGAAGGAATTGGATGCCTGGCTTAAGGTCGAACCTTATGTCCGGGGAAATGTCTGGCAGAAAATCGATGTTTTCCCGGCACGGGTACCGCCTCTTTTCATGCCGTCTAAATAGCTCAAGATGGAATTAACTCATCAAAAATTTTATTCACTACATCCACATAACTATCCCGATGATGTGTTTTCCGTATTTTCTTGAGTATTTTTTTCCGGTTTTCCAAAAAGCTCCCCATGTAAGTCCAGATTTCCTTCATTTTATTGGTGATATGCGCGGGACCGGACAAAACTTTTAAATATTCCTCAAATAAATGATCGTGGAAAGTCCTCATGATCTTGATTTTTTCATGACAGGGCTTTTCCGTATTAAATTTAATTTTCTCCGCCAGGAACGGATCTCCGATGAGCCCCCGGCCGATCATCCACCTATCGACCGATCCGAAACGTTTGGCGAGCAGATCATATTTCTCAAAAGAATCGATGTCCCCGTTATAGACGATCCGGTGTTGCGACAGCGTCAGGCACTGCCCGAAAACATCGAGGTTAACCTCACCTTCATACATTTGCACACCGGTTCTCGGATGGATGATCAGTTCCGTAAGCGGAAACCGGTTGAAAATGGGAATGAGCTCCAGCACTTCGTCGGGACAGGTCAACCCCAGCCGGAGCTTGATCGATAATGCCGGTTTCAGCGCCGGCAGAGCTTTTTCCATAAATGCTTCGACCCTGGCCGGATAACAAAGCATGCCCGCCCCCCTGCCCTTCTTTCTGACCATGGGAAACGGACAGCCCAGGTTCCAGTTTACCGTGCCGCATCCGATATCGTATAGCATATTGGCGAGCACGGCAAAGTCATCCGGGCTGGAACTCAGTATCTGCGGGATTGTGGGAATACCCGTATTTCTACCAGGATAAAAGTCGCGCAGAAGGTTATTACCCGGTTTCATTCTCTTTGCTGAAGAGATGAAAGGCGCAATCGCCAGATCAACTCCCTTAAAATAGTGAGGAAACAGGTTGCGGTAAATTCTGTCGGTTATACCCTGAATAGGAGCGAGGTAGATCATATAAATTATCTCATAACAATGTGTATTCTTCGTCACCGGACGCACAAATTTTCCTTAATATTTTCTGATAACGGATAGTTTGTCAAGGCCGGTTTTAAACAGTACTTGCCTGATGCAAAGTTTTTTAGTAGAGAGAACTTGTTATCATTTATAACCGAAAAGGGGGAATAAAAATATGCTCTCCGAAAAAATACTGGAAAGATATGCCGATGTGCTCCTCTGGGCATTGGCGACCGCAAAGAAAACAGCTCTGAAGAAAAATGAAACCGTTCTCATCCAGTATGACCTGCCGGCACTCCCGCTTGCCGAAATCCTCTACGGGCGGCTTTTAGATATCGGCATTAATCCGGTGCAGCGCATGGTTTCCACCTGCGGCATGGAACTCTCTTTCTATCAGAAAGCAAATCCCAGCCAACTCACTTTCATCGCTCCCGGCGATAAGGAACTCTATAAAAATATTCACGGACGAATATTTCTGCATGCTCCGCAGTCGCTGACGCACCTGAAAAACATCGATCCGGCCAGAATCGGCAAATTTATGGTCGCCCGGAAACCGCTCAAGGATATTCTCGACAAGCGCGAAGAGCAGCGTCACTACAGCTGGACACTTTGCATTCTCCCGACCGATGAACTGGCCCACCAGGCAAAAATGTCGCTGAAACAGTATGCGGCGCAGGTCGTAAAAGGCTGCTACCTGGATAGGGACGATCCCGTTGCCGCATGGAAAACAATTCACAAAGAAGTCATGAACATTAAAAAGTGGCTCGGCTCGCTTTCCGTCCGGCATTACCATCTGGAATCAGCCAAAATGGATTTGCGGATTACACCGGGGGAAAAACGCAAATGGGCCGGCGTTTCCGGCCATAATGTACCCAGCTTTGAGGTCTTCGTCTCCCCCGACTGGCACGGTACGGAAGGGGTTTATTATGCCAATCAGCCCTCTTTCCGGAGCGGAAACTACGTTCAGGATGTTCGCATCACCTTTGCCAAAGGCAGGGCCGTTAAAATCGAAGCCGGTCAGGGCGCGGAGTTTGTCAAAAAGCAGCTCGCCATGGATAAAGGCGCTGCCCAGGTGGGAGAATTTTCGCTCACCGACAAGAGATTTTCCCGGATCGACCGTTTCATGGCGGAAACACTCTTTGATGAAAACTTCGGCGGCAAGGAAGGCAACTGTCATATCGCACTCGGTTCGTCTTACAGCGACACCTATGCGGGCAACCCGGCGCAATTGACTCCGGCCTTAAAAAATCAACTGGGCTTTAACGATTCCGCTCTGCACTGGGATCTGGTCAATACCGAACCCAAAACGGTGACGGCGCAGCTGACCAACGGCAAAAACGTTGTTGTCTACGACCGGGGAATTTTTAAAATCTGAAGAAAAAGCTGTAAATCGCAATGGCTTCCGACCAGGATTTTGTTGAATTTATCGCCGACCAGATGAGAGATGCCGGACGTATTTCCTACCGGAAAATGTTCGGTGAGTATGCCGTTTATTGCGACGGTAAAGTAGTCGCGCTTGTTTGCGACAATCAGCTTTTTATAAAACCGATGGAAAAAGGAAGATTCTTCATCGGCAATGTTTATGAAGCGCCTCCTTATCCCGGAGCCGGAATGTATTTTCTGATTGAAGATGCCTTCGAAGACCGCGAATGGATCAGCGGTTTAATCAGGATAACGGCTGATCAGCTTCCGCCGCCAAAACAAAAACAGCGAGTAAAGAAAAATCATCCAGCGCCGCATATTCTGAAATGACCGGACTTACCCCCGTATTTCGCTTGATTATTTTTCCTTTTCCGCTTCCCGTTCAAATGATCCGGGTTTACTTGCCGCAATTTTATCACTGCCGAAAGCACCTTTATAACAAGTCGCAAATATTTCGATGATTTTTTCATAAGGAACATCGGCAAAAGAACCATGATCAACAATATATTCCATGTGGCGGCGCCCCTCCATATCAAAAGGATGAAATACGGCATCGTTCCCACCGTCGAATTCGAGGGCCCTGACCTTAAACCGTTCACAAAGTAATTTATTAAACGTCGGTGTAACCTTAACCCAGCGGCCTTCCGGACAGAGATCATTATAGCCATGATAGTGGAAAATGTCCGTTTTCATAATCCTCTTTAAGCGCTCCGTTGTCAGATGATTGCGCACATCGGCAAAATGCAGGCGGGCGGGAATACCCTGAGCCCGGCAGGCGGCGGCAAGAACAATTGCCTTGGCAACACAAAAACCATATCCCTTGGAAAGGATTACGCTGGCCCTGAAGGCTTCCCGGGTCATTTCTATACGGTAGGGATCATAATAAATTCCGTCCCGGACAGCATAGTAAAGACGGACTGCTTTTTCGACCGGCGTACTTGCACCTTGAACGGCTTTTTCGGCAAATGCTCTGACGGCGGGTGATGTGCTGTCGATAAACTCGGTCGGCCTCAAATATTCTTCATTCATAAATCACCTTGTTTTTTTGTGCAGATTTGATCTCGCGGATCGAAAGCCTGTGGATTGTTATGATTTAGAATTTACAGCGTAATGGTATCGTTCATCATTTTTCCAGCCCTTCGATAAACGCCAGTACGTTTTTCCCTAAAACGCTGTGATTGTAACCGCCCTCGAGAATGCCGAAGCAGCCGCCTCGGTTGCGCAGCGCCGTTTCCCGTACAAGATTTCCCATAAATTTATAATCTTCCGTTTTCAGGAGGCCGCCCCAATCCTGTTCATGATTATCGAAACCGGCGGAGACGGCGATCATATCGGCATCGGTCCCGGTCAGATTATATTCCACACTTTTTAAATATTCATTACGGTTTGAGCCCGTGGGATTGAGGATTGTTACATATCCCCTGCCGCCCAGAATATTGACATTACCGTCGCCGTAGTGCAGATCAAAATCAAGAATGAAGGCCTTCCTGATTTTATCCGCGTCCTTCAGCTTTGCCAGTGCAATCGACATATTGTTGAAATAGCAAAAACCCCAGGCGCTGCCTGCCGAAGCGTGGTGCCCGGGCGGCCGGATGAGGGCAAAACATGGCTCCGTAAGACCGATCTCGGCGGCCATAATTGCGCCTCCGGCGGCGAGAGCCGCTATGTCATAAACGCCTTCACGCTCGACATCATTTATATGCTGAGCTGTGTGTATCCGGAGAATGTCTTCCCGGGAGGCGGGACGGGGCTCGACAAATTTTACCCGACCGCGCAGAGCGATTTCCACGGCTTCAATTCTTCCCGCTGCGGATGCCGGATCGGTCGAATAAACCTGCTTGTATTTTTCGGAATAAACGACTTTCATAAGGACCTCCCTGAATAAGGCTGACGGTCGATAGGCGGAAGACTGAAGGATAAAAGGAGTCAGCCAATAAAACCGATTTCCTTCAACGCTTTCAGAGTATTTTTTGCCACCGGTAATTCTTTTAACTCTTCCGGTGTTACAAAACGGGCTTCATCGGCATCATCGGCGCCTTTGGGCTCGCCCGACACATATTCTCCGGCAAAATCAACAATGACGAAATGAAACTTGATTTTCCCTTCCGCATCCCGTTCCATAAAATCAAAGACATAAATGCAGGCACCGACTTTTATGGTTATTCCCGTCTCTTCCAGAATCTCACGGGCGGCACATTCCTGCATCGTTTCTCCCAGTTCCAGTGTGCCCCCGGGAATCGCCCACAAGCCGCGGCTGGGCTCAGCACCACGTTTTACCAGCAACACACGGCCTTCATGAATTGTAATCGCCCCGATGCCGACGCGGGGTGCCAGGGGATAAAGGTTACCGGACTTCCGCTCCATTATTTTTTACCTCCTGCAATCAGGAAGGAAAACCTGCTTTCGATCCAGGGTTCGGATTCCCGATCGAATACCTTCTCCACAAATTTTACCCGCTTGTTTTTGGCAATCAGGAGCACTGCCGAAGAACGTGTCCCGTAGATGGAACTTTTGATAAATATTGATGATAGCAGCCGTTCCCAGTCAAGACCGATGCCGGTGGACGGAAGTTTATGGTCCGGCGCAACTTTCCTGTCGGCCAGTACCGTAAAAAGCGCTGTTTCCAGCAGATCGCCCTTTTCTTTCATTGCCGCCGCCAGAGCTTTTTTACCACGCACAACTTTCGGCCAGGGACTATCCAGGAACCGGTTGCTGAGACCATAAATTCCGGGCTCCAGCTTTTGCGTTTCTCCGCGGTTGGAATAAACAAAAAATTCCTCATTATCGCCGCAGAGCAAATTAAAACCATTATAGTCATGAGAACTGCCGGATATTTTATTCACGTAGGAGCGAGCGCTTTTTCGCCCGGAGAGAAAATTGCTCACGAGCCTGCCGCGCGAGGGCGCTCCTGTTTTGATGGCGGTGGGATCACGGTAATTGGTGATCGCGGCAAACTTGCCTTCCCGGGTAATCCCGAACCAGGTACCCCCTTCTTTCAAATCGCGGCCGCCCAGTATTTTCGGTTTATCTTCCCAGAACGCAGCAGGCGCCGAGGGACGATCATAAAACTCGTCGCGGTTGGCGGCCAAAATCAGACGGTACGACGGATGCATTTTATAGGCAAAAAGAATAAGGCACATGCGGATTTTTCTCTTCTCCTGCGGTAGGAATAAAATTATTTTACGGCTTAATTTCTTTTAATCTCTTCATTATTCCGGTCATCGCATGCCCGGCCGGAACACTCACCAGCACATCGGCAATTTCATCGAGTCCAGTCGGCCCCATGTTAACAATTACTATCCGGGCACCGGCACGTTTGGCATAAAGAGGCATATAAGCCGCCGGATAAACGACCAGGGAAGAACCAACGACAATTAAGAGATCGCATTCCTGTGCTGATTTTGTAGCTTTCATCAGTGTGTCCTGCGGCAGTGCTTCACCGAAGAAAATTACATCCGGTTTGAGAATGCCCCGGCATTTTTTACAGACCGGAGCAGAATCGTTCAAATTCGCTTCTCTGATCAGAGAAAGAGGATAACGGCTGCGGCAATTCAGGCAAATAATCATTTGCATGTTGCCGTGCAGCTCATAAACCAGCTCAGGATTATTGCCCGCCTTTTGATGCAGATTATCCACGTTTTGCGTTATAACTGAACTTAACTTACCGGTTTTTTCCAATTCGGCAATGGCATAATGAGCAGCATTGGGCGGAGCTTCGCCGATCAGGCCCCCTTCCCGGAAAATATGCCATAATTTTTTACGTGTTTCTTCGGAACCAAGGAATTTATCAATTGTAAAATCATCGGGATCATATTTTGACCACATTCCTCCCGGACCGCGAAAATCGGGAATACCGGATTCCGTGCTGACACCCGCTCCGGTAAAAACAACAATTTTTTTGGATTGAGCTATCATCTCCGCAACTCGATTAATCTTATCTTCCATTCTTTTATCCTTATCAAACAGGTATTTTTGTAAAATACACTATGCCGCTGAAAAATCAAAAGGAAAATACAATCCGGATTCAAGGAATGGGCTTACGGCGTCTATTTCATGTTTCGTCCGGATTTGCCAAGCATTATCAGCAGGACTGCGGCAGCAAGCAGGCAACCCACCAGAAATAACAGGCCGCCGTTAAAGGATCCCGTTGCGTCATGGATATAACCCATCGCATAAGGACCTACGAAACCGCCGAAATTACCAACGCTGTTGATCATGGCAATCGCTCCGGCCGCGGCGGTAGCGGTCAGAAAGGAATGAGGAATCGCCCAGAACGGCCCGAAGGAAGCGTAAATTCCCATAACCGATAACGTAAAAAAAACCATCGATACAAAAATGCTGATATGAGCAAAAAGCACACTGCACCCCAGACCCACTGCCCCCGTTATCATGCCGAATACCGTATGCCAGCGGCGTTCACCGGTACGATCCGAATTCCTTCCCACCAGAAACATCGCTATAAAAGCAAATATGTATGGTACGGCAACAAGAAAACCTACTTTTTGATTGCTGAACGCAGCAGACAGGGATTTGACTAAGATCGGCAGGAAAAGCCCAAGGCCGTAGAAGCCGCAAACCCAGAAAAAATAGACACCGGCAAGCTTTATCACATCGGCATCGGTAAAAGCCTGCCACAGAGTGTACTTTTTCTTTTCGACCTTTTTACCTGCCTCCAGAGCCAGCACATTGATGAGCCAGTTGCGTTCAGCATCCGTAAGCCATTTGGCATCGGAGGGATGATTCGTCAGATAAAAAGGTGTCATTATCCCCAGGATCACGGCGGGAATCGCCTCCAAAATAAAGAGCCATTTCCATCCGGCAATATTGAGCCAGTCAATTCCCAGGAGATATGTGGATACGGGAGCTCCCAAAACATTGCAAAGCGGCAGCGACATCATAAAAACGGCCACGGCCTTGGCCTGATCTTGGGCGCGGCACCAGGTTCCCAGATAGTAAATTATTCCCGGGAAAAAACTGGCCTCGGCGACACCTAAGAAAAAGCGCACCGCATAAAACTGGTGCGGCGTGGAAACAAAAGCAGCGAGACCGGCGATAATCCCCCAGGAGATCAGAATCCGGGCTATCCAGATTCGGGCGCCTACCCGGGCCATAATCAGATTGCCCGGAATTTCCATCACAAAATATCCGATGAAAAAGATGCCCGCACCAAAGCCATAGACGGCATTGCTGAATCCCAAATCTTTATTCATGGAAAGTGCGGCATAGCTGACATTCACGCGATCGAGAAATGCAATAATGTAAAGCAGGCATAAAAACGGCATCAGCCGCCAAAAAACTTTTTTAACCGTTCGTTCTTCCAAACTTGGTATTTCTGTCATTTCATTAATAACATTTCACCTGTTTTCCATGTCCGTCCAAGATACACTATGTTTATAAAAAACAACACCGCTGGACCTTCGACACTATCAGGCCGCATAAATAATAGAGCGCTTTTGTCCTTGTAGAGGAGTCAAACAACCAAAACTACAGAGCCGACTGTCTTGCCGGCCACAATGTCTTCATGGGCCTTGTCAGCTTGGCGAAGCGGATATTTGTGCTCGACGTGAATACGCAGATTCCCTTCCTTGATCATGCGGAACAATTCCGTGGCGCCACACCGGAAATCTGCCGGCTCCGCCGTGTAATGCGTTACAGTCGGCCGGGTAATGAAGAGAGAACCTTTGTTGCGCAGGGTCATCAACGAAACCTCGCCGGGATCGCCGGATGGCCAACCGTAGGAAACAATCAACCCGAACCTTCCGGCGCAATCGAGTGATTTACCGAATGTCGCAGCTCCAATACTCTCATAAACCACGGTAGCTCCTTTACCGTCTGAGACTTCCTTAACCTTTGCCGCGAAATCTTCTTCCGGTATCACGACGGGATAGTGGCAGCCATAGGTAAGCAATGTAGAAACTTTCGTCTTTTCGTGAACGGTGCCGACGACTTTTACCCCGAGGTGTGTAAGCCACTGGACGAGAATCAGGCCAACGCCTCCCGCCGCGGCATGAACCAATACCGTGTCGCCTTGCTTAAGATCCCTTAGCCGCGTGGCCAGGTACCATGCGGTCAAACCCCGGAAAAGCGCACCTGCGGCGATTACAGGGGAAAGGGATTGATCCGGAAGCTTAAAAACGCGATCTGCGGGAACATAACGTTGTTCGGCATAGCTGCCGCCTACGAAATACATATACGCAACCCGGTCTCCCTTGGAGAGATTCCGTACCTCTGTACCGAGGTCCTCAACAATTCCCACTCCGGCAAATCCGATCCCGGCAGGCAGAGCTGTCGGCAGCTGCCCGGAACGAATCATCGTGTCTATAAAGTCCACCCCGACTGCTTCGTTTCTGACGCGAACCTCGTTCGAAGCAGATTGACGAAATTCCTCCTGAGTCCATTCCAGAACTTCCGGAGCGCCCGTTTTATTCACTACATATTTCCCATACGTTTTGTTCATCTTGATCTCCTGACTCCTCTCTATATTGTTTATTTTAAAATAAAAAGAAGAATTTTGTCAAATCCTGAAAATATTAATGATCAGGATTTTGGTTATAAGGTTATCATGAAATGTGTAATCTGCAAACACGTTGAGACCGTTCCGGGAATAACAACAATTACATTGGAGCGTGGGGGATTTACATCCATTGTCAAAGATGTTCCGGCGCAGATTTGTCCAAACTGCGGTGAAGATTACGTTGATGAAAAAATCACGGCCGAATTGCTCAAAGCCGCAGAGCAGATGGTTAAATCAGGAACGTTGGTAGACATTCGTCAATACAAAGCTGCGTAAATAATAAGGCGTTGTCCCTATTTAACCCTATTTAATCAGTTGTCCCTATTTAATCAAAAGTCGGAAGAGAAATATTAGAAATAATGAGCAAACTGAAATCGAACTGGATAAACTATTTAAATAAAGACTAATTGGGAACGACAGCAGACAGTTTTGCTAAAAACATTTCAATTGCAAACATATTGCACGCAACGTCTCTACAAGAAATCTTCATCACTTCTGCGTTGGTACTGTTAATAAAACTGGATTACCGGATCAAGTCCGGTAATGACAATTATAAAAACTATTATCAGAAAAGTTTCCCCGCCTCCTTTATCATCACTTCTTTCATTCTTTTTCCATCGCCTGCTTTGAGAAGCGCGGATATCTCAGACAGTGATTTTTTATAGAGAGCGGATATTTCTCCGGCAGCAGGATTATGCATGATAATGTCGGCATAAAGTCCGGGCGTTTCCGTAAATATTTTTTTTATGATTTCGACTTTGGTTTTAAAAATCGGCGTGGAAAATTTTTTAATTTCGGCAAGCGGAATTCCCGTTGCCGCAAGTGTAAGTCCTAAGGAAATAGTATTGAGATGATTCAGTACCTGAACAATTGCCATCATTTTATCATGTTCGGCAGGCGTCTTCTCGGTCACAATGAGCCCTCCTTGCACCAGAAGTTTCTTCAGCCAGGAAAGCCATCTTTTATTCGCCCGGGCAGAACAAAGAATTACGTTTTGTCCCCGGACATTTTTCATAGACGGACCAAAAAGCGGATGGCAGCCGATAACATCCGCACGCGAAGAAGCCAGCATTAATTCCACCGGTTCTTTTTTGATTGAGGTCAAATCCATCAAAAGAGAATCTTTACCCATCAATGGACCAACCTGCTTTATCACCTCCGCCGTGGCGGCAATAGGCACGGCAACAACAACGACGTGGCATAACCCGGCCAGATCATCAATACCCAAGCGTGTTTTCCTGCCGCAGACATGGACTTTGTAATCGTCATTACGCAGCAGACGCGCAAACCAGCGCCCCATACCGTGGGTTCCGCCGATAATGCCGACAACCGTTTCTTTCATGATTTCGCCGCCCTTTGCCGGAGCCATTGATCCGCAAGCACCATGCTCACCATGGCTTCGCAGACCGGAATAATTCTGGGAAGCACACAGGCATCATGCCGGCCCGAAATTTTAATTTTTCTTAATTTTCCCTTCTCATCCACGGTTTGCTGCTCACAGGCAATGGACGGGACCGGTTTGCAATACACCCGCAGAATAATATCTTCCCCATTGGTAATACCGGCTAAAATGCCGCCCGCATGATTCGAAAGAAATCCATTCTTACCCATCTGATCATTAACCTGTGATCCCCGCATCCGGGCTACGGCAAAGCCGTCACCCACTTCCACCGCTTTTACAGAACCGATGCTCATGAGCGCGCCGGAAAGTGCTGCATCCATTTTATCAAATACCGGTTCTCCCAGCCCCGGAGGACATCCGTGCACAACAACTTCGACAATTCCCCCGAGGGAATCGCCCGCGGCACGCACTTCCGCCATCTTTTTTTCCATGGCGGCGGCAGCTTGAGTATCCGGACAAAAAAGATCACTGGCACGGACCAAACGGCATAGTTTTTTTACCTCCGGCATTTTCTTTAAATTTATTTCGATACCGCCGATTGCTCTGGTGTAGGCCAGCACTTCCATACCCGCTTTGCCGATCAGCTTTGCGGCAATGGCACCTGCGGCAACCCGGGCGGCAGTTTCCCGGCCCGATGATCGTCCACCTCCCCGCCAGTCACGGATGCCGTACTTTTCCCAATAGGTAAAATCACCATGACCGGGACGAAAAACATCTTTCACTTCATCATAGTCGGCGGAACGGATATTGGAATTGCGGATTAAAAGGGAAATGGGCATACCGGTTGTTTTTCCGGCAAAGACACCGGAGAGAATTTCCACTTTATCTCCCTCATCTCTTGTGGTCGAGGCCGCGCTTTTCCCCGGTCTTCTCCGATCAAGCGCCTGTTGAATATCGGCCCTGTCAATTTTAAGTCCGGCAGGACAGCCGTCAACTATCGCACCCAGCGCTTCACCGTGCGACTCCCCCCAGGTTGTTACACGAAATATACTGCCCGTCGTATTTCCCGCCATAATTTTTCCTTTTTAGATATGCTGCTTATCGTTACCGGCAGCTGTTTCAATGGTATTTTTCTCTCTTTTCCCAATATCCGGTAATCTCTTCCGCGATCTGAAGAGCACTTTTACCTGCGGTATCTATTGTAAAATCAGCGGCCTCTCTATAAAGGGGAAGCCTCCTTTGCAGTACTTCAGCTGTCTCCGCTTCAATATCGCCGCAGGTAAACTGCGGACGGGTGTTGCCACTTCGCGCATCATCTTTGAGCCGTTCAATAATATCATGAAGCGGCGCGTCAAGCCAGATGACTAT
>Ga0228535_1000220_pt1 | contig 187508 bp, 175 predicted proteins | sample SJ1metagenome_FD_168457 | JGI IMG/M metagenome (GOLD analysis project Ga0228535, IMG submission 168457) | Enriched culture of PCE-dechlorinating microbial communities from Ithaca, New York, USA - SJ1 | ecosystem: Engineered > Modeled > Simulated communities (microbial... > Unclassified... | reverse complement strand
AGTTTTAATAGATTGCTAATGCAGCCATATGCATTGGTTTAAGTAGTGTTGCAACTTTTACTCAAAAATTTTACGGGCATATTGGGTTTTCAAAGAACAGTGCTAATTATTTTCGTACTAACTTTCGGTACAGAGATTTCTTACAATAACCTATGGATATATTTTAAGTTCTCAGTGGTGCAGCCCAGGATGGTTAAACAAGCTTGGTATTCATTGCTGGCATACCTAGTATTGTGAGTACTGGCATATGCCTCAATAGGAAGGTAGTGCAATGATAAAGATTATTTGGGGAGTTTTACTAGTAATATTTATTGTTGGGATGTTTGCTATACCGTATCTAGTCAAGCTTGATGATAAGCAGACAAAGAAATTTAATTATGTATGGACAGTGACATTATGCCTAATAAACACTTACTTTTTAATTATTACTGACACCTAAGCTGTATCACGTACTTTATTAAAGTCTAACATGATATAAAAATAAGGACAGTTAGCAGGGGCAGATGGCTAAATGAGTCATTCTGCCCCCTTAATATCACTCATTATCAGATGGCAGGCTTTGGAATGACGCATAATATGGGCAATAGACTTTACTAAAAAATATCCCGGGGTATGTACCGGGGCTCATGTCGGGATGCATATTAATGATTTTTTATTCTGATCGGTAATTTTGAACATGGGCAGAGATGGTGGTCGTTTGGCGGGTGACATCTTACCGCCTCCCCCCGGGGCGGTAAGAAGCAACTGACCGAGAAGAACCTGTTTTAACTCCGGCAAGGTACCGGAATACTCAATCCTGCATATTCTCTATATGGGGAACAGGGGGCCGAAGACCTCCCGCCAGATCTGGCTGGCCCGGGGACTGCTGCCATCGTTTTCCAGCTGCAAAGCCTGTTTGGCTTTTTTGTAGGCCGTATAGGCATGGGCGCCAAAATCGTCTTCGCGGGTAAGCTTGCGGTTGCTGCCCTTGGCGTACCAAACCAGTTGTTCTTTTTTCAGGCCGGACATGTACTCCAGAAAGTCCAGGCACATGTACCCATAGTAGGCAAAGGACGTGGAATTGCCTTCCCAGTCATCCATGAAGTTCATGACCAGAGTGTCTATCAACATGCCGGGAATTTTGGCCTGGTAGGTCAAGCGCCAGGCCCGCATCATCTTGGCCAGGTGCTTTACCTTGCCCCCGTACTTATAGTTGTATTCATCAATGGCCTCAATCTCCCTCAGCGGGTTGAAGGTGGCCCAGCGCCACCCGTCATGGGATTCGGGATATAAAAAGGCCTTTTTATCAGTGGCAAATCCGGGTATGATTTCTATCGTAAGGCTGTCCACCGGCATCAGCAAACAGCCCTCGCTGTTAATATAGGCGCCCAGAGAAATGTGCTTGATGGACTCCCTCATCTCCAGCATGAGTGAAGCCTGTCCGTTGCCCGGATGGGATTGAAACCGTTTGTAAACCTGCCCGGGCAGCACGGCCAGGAGATTGATGTTGGTCAATCCCTTTATGGCCGTGTCCCTGCCATATGAGCCCAGGAGATGAATATTGCGGGTGTCGGAACGCATATGCCAGTATTGCTGGTTTATCGCCCTGGTAACTGCCTTGGTTCTTTCGGAAATAATCGCCTGATTGTCTATAGCCAGGTTGTTCAGAAAAACCCTGAACTTGTCCGCCATATTGTCAACCCTGTTAACGGCCATTACCAACTCTCCCTTCCCCGATCTGATGCAGGCCAGCCTGCTTGGACTTAATAAAGCCCGGATAGGAGGCTTTTTAACTTGCGCATGGCGTCTTTCATCTTGAATTTGCTTTCCAGGTGGTATTCCAGGTATCTTTCCAGGAACAATTCCAGCTGCTCCAGGGAATCTGGCGTAGCTTTAACCCGCGGCAAAGCCTGCAAAGGGCTGTTGAGCATCATACGCAATATGGCCATAGACTCTCCCGACATCTCAAACCCTGAACCGGCCTCTTTCCGGCAGTTCCTGCAAACAATCCCCCCGGCGGGCAGATCGAATACATTTACTAAACCGTCCTCTTTATGGCAGTGCACACACTGGTTCATCACCGGTTTATAGCCGGAATTGGTAAGGACACTGAGCTCCGCGTAGCGGATAAAAAGGGGATTATAGCCCATTTGCTCCAGGGCTTCCAGGACGTTTAATACATCCCGGTATAGATGAAGCATGGGAACCCGATCCACGAGCGCCTTGTCCAGCAGTTCTAAAAGATAGACGACCTGCAAGGTGCTGGTCAAGTCTTCCCTGATATTGCCGTAAAAGCTCAAGAGTCGGGTCTGGGTGATGAGGTCCAAGTCCCTTCCCCGGTTAAGGTACAGCTGGGAATGGCAGAAAGGCTGCAGGGAGGCCCGCATACTGCTGCGCGGCTTTTTAACCCCCCGGGCGATAGCGCGAAACTTGCCTTCTTTTTCGGAAAAGACCGTCATGAGCTTATCCGCATCCCGATAATCCTTGCTTTTTAGAACCACTGCCCTGGTACGGTAATGCACTGCGATATACCACCCCGGATTAAATTTTTTATTCTAACTCGGGCCTCAACGATATAATAAAGATGCTTTAGGATGAGCCTCCTGGTTTAAGGTTTCTAAAACAAGGTTGATACGGGCCGGTTCTATAGATTAAAATAACCTGTTTAAGACTCTCTCCGGCTCAGGTATTCCTTGACCAGGGCGCCCGCATGGCTGCTTCCTATCCGATCCGCTCCGGCAGCTATCAGGCTAAGAGCCCAGTCCAATTCCCGCACCCCGCCACTGGCTTTTATTTTCAGCCCGGGTCGGCGATACTGCTTGATCACCTCCAGGTCTTCCAGGATGGCCCCTCGAGCGGCCATCCCGGTGGAAGTTTTGATGTATTCCGCAGCGCTGTCGCTGACAATGGAGACCAGATTAACCAGTTCTTCCGGCTCAAGCAGGGCTGTTTCAACAATTACCTTGAGTTGGAATGAAAATTCCTGCTTCAACCCGGCCAGCTGCTCTATCTCTTCTTTAACCAGCGCATAATTGCCGTCCTTTAATGCGCCGATATTGATAACCATGTCCAGTTCCTGAGCACCCTGTTTTAAGGCCTGGCAGGCCTCATGCCGTTTGCCGGCGGCAGTTAAGGCGCCCAGCGGGAACCCTATCACCGTACACACTTTGACCCCGCTCCCTTTTAAGCAAGCGCCGGCCTGCGGTACGCGATAGGGATTAACGCAAACAGCCGCCATATGCAAAGTGGCGGCTTCTTCACACAATTTTCGGATGTCTTCGGCAGTCGCTTCTGCCTTCAAATTGGTGCTGTCCATATAGGAAACGAGCATAAGCGTCCTCCTGCCTAAAACTTAGGGCCTGTAGCCCAACTGTTTTAGATTGCCTTCATTATCCCGCCAGTTCTTTTTCACTTTTACCCATAGATCCAGGTATACCTGGGTGTCCAACATCTGTTCGATATCATGCCGGGACTGCTCCCCGATGCTTTTCAACATCTGCCCGCCCTTGCCGATTATTATGGCCTTTTGGGTTTCACGTTCCGTATATATGACGGCCCGCAGATAGACCTTTCCCGCCCTTTTGTGTTCAAAGGCCTCTACCTCTACCGCTATGGCGTGGGGGACTTCATCCCGGGTAAGAAACAGGGCCTTCTCCCTGATAAGCTCAGCGGCCAGGAAGGATACCGGCTGGTCGGTCAGGTCGTCTTCCGCATAATAGAGCGGGCCTTCCGGAAGTCCGGCAAAGGTCTTTTCCAGAAGCCGGTCAATATTGGTACCCTTGGCTGCAGAAATGGGGATCACTTCGGTAAATTTCATGATGCCGTGGAAATCCTGCATGGTTCCCATAATGCTTTCTTCGGCCACCAGGTCTATCTTGTTGAGCAGAAGATAAACCGGAACGGAGGCTTCTTTCAGAATGTTTATGATATAGCGCTCCCCCCCGCCCAGGGGACGGGTGACATCCACCATATAATAGACCAGGTCCACTTCGTTTATGGAACGGGCCGATACATTCACCATGTATTCGCCCAGAAGGTGCTTGGGCTTGTGCACCCCCGGGGTGTCGATAAAGATCACCTGGCCTTCGTCACAGGTGTATATTCCCTGAATCCGGTTCCTGGTGGTCTGAGGTTTATCGGAAACAATGGCAATTTTCGACCCCATTATATGGTTTATCAATGTGGATTTACCCACATTGGGCCTTCCCACTATACTTACAAATCCTGATTTCACTAAAATTTACCTCCTAGTGTTAAGAGAGAAAGCTTGGGGAAGCATCTCACTCAAGTTAAATACTTGATATTGCCCGGGGTCAGACCCGGTATATATTGTAAGCCCCGGAGCAAATTCGGCCAGCACCTGTAGGCACGCCCCACAAGGGTAGGTCGGCCCCTCTCCGCTGCCCGCTATGGCGATCTGGGAAAACTCTTTTTCCCCGCTGCTGACTGCCTTGAACACCGCGATCCGCTCGGCGCAAACCGTCAAGCCATAGGAGGCGTTTTCAACATTGGCCCCGGTATAGACCTGTCCACTCTTTCCTTCCAGAGCGGCTCCCACTAAAAAACCGGAATAAGGAGCATAAGCAAATTCACGGGCCTCCAGGGCCTTATTGATCAATTCCTGAGGTGTTTTCACGTTAATCCCCCGTCATCCATTTAATAAGATGAGGATAAAAGATGATAAATCCCATTATAACAGCGTTAAGAGCCGTCAGCAAGACCGCCCCGGCTGCCGTATTTTTGGCGGTTCGGGCCAGGGGATGGTATTCACTGGTAACCAGATCGACCGTTTTTTCAAGGGCCGTGTTGACCGTTTCGGCAGTTAGGACCAGGAAAATAGTTAGAGTTAACAGCCCCCATTCCCCACGGGTTATTTTGAAAAACACTCCTCCTGCCACTGCCAGGCCTGCCATTACCAGGTGAATCTTCATATTTCTCTGGGTTCGTAGCACATAGCCCAGCCCGTTTAGGGCCCAGGCAAAGCTCTGACGCAACCCGCCCATATAGATTCTACCTTTCCAATTTCACACTCTGCATTATTTTTTCTTCCAGCTGGCGCATGAGCTTTTTTTCTTCTTCGTTTTCGTGGTCATATCCCAGAAGGTGGAGCAGTCCATGGGCAATCAAGTAGCCCAGCTCTCTTTCCAGGCCATGTTCGTATTCTTCACCCTGAACCAGGGCCTTTTCCAGGGATACGACTATGTCGCCCAATATATTTACGTCCCCGGAAATATCAAGATCCGGTTCATCTTCGCCCAGTTCATTCATAGCGAAGGACAGGACGTCAGTGGGCTGGTTTTGGCCGCGGTATATCAAATTCAATTCCTGAATATAGCTGTTGTCAACTATCATAATACTTACTTCCGTATTCCTGGACAGTTTGCACAATTTAGCGGTGGCATTGGCGACCTTGACAATGATTTCCTGCAGCTTTTTATTGTATGGGACTTTGTTCTGCTGGTTTATAATCATGGTCTCCATGTTTCTCTCTCCTTTTTTCAAACTCTCGAACGATGGTTTCCGGGTACTCGATCCGCTTATGATAGATACCCTCCAGAATCTTGCAAAAAGAGTCTCTTATTATATCCAGATCCCTGAAGGTCAGGTCACAGGACTCTAGCTGCCCATCGTCAAATTTGTCTTTGATAAGCATACGCACCCTATTCCTGATTCGAGCCGGAGTAGGATCCTGCAGGGAACGCACACCGGATTCAACTATATCAGCCAGCATAACCAGGGCCACCTCTTTGCTCTGCGGCTTGGGCCCTTCGTAGCGAAAGCTCTCTTCACTGAGATTGCCCTCCCGATCTTCCTCCAGGGCCCGTGTATAAAAATACTTGGCCAGGCTCGTCCCGTGATGCTGTTCTATGAAATCTATTATAGCCTGGGGCAGGCGAGCTTCCCGGGCAATGTCAACTCCATCGCGCACGTGCGAGGTGATTATCAGGGCGCTCAAAGCCGGTGCTATCTTTTCATGAGGATTCTCAAAACTCCTCTGATTTTCCGAAAAATACTCCGGGCGTTTTACTTTGCCTATATCATGATAATACGCACCGACCCTAACCAGCAAGGGATTAGCTCCAATAGATTCGGCGGAAGCCTCGGCCAGGTTCCCCACCATCAAGCTGTGGTGGTAGGTTCCCGGAGCCTCAATGAGGAGTTTGCGCAGCAGTTCATGGTTAGGATTGGAGAGCTCCAGGAGACGAAGCATGCTGGTTATGGAAAAAGCACTCTCCAAAAGGGTGAGGGAACCGATCATCAAAACCGAGGAAAGCATGCCGTTTACAGCGCCAATTACGGCTCCGGTTATGGCGTAGTCAATAGTCAATTGGCCGTCGATCAGGGCCATATTAAATATGGCAAAAATATTGATAAGGGCAATATAGAGGCCTGATTTGGCCAGATCGGACATCTGGGTGAGGCGGTGAACCCGGAAAATACCGACAATACCGCCGGCAAAGGCCACCACCGTGTAGGCCAGATGATTGCCGTCGTTCAATAAACCGGTAAAAACCGCCATTAACATGGTAAAGAAGTAGGCCAGACGGTTATCCAGCAGAATGGCAACCAGCATGGAACCGGCCGCCACCGGAGCCAGGAAGCCCCGCAACACGTTGATATCCGGCTGGTCGCTGATCCGAATGATATTGCTAAGGCGTGCCAAGACCAGGATCAATATAAAAATAATTCCGATCATGATGAGCAGGCGATCATCGTTGTATATCTCTCGATTGTAGCGGCGCAGATACTCTATGAGCAGCCAGAAGGCCAAAATGGTAAAAACACCATACCCGGCCACCGTCAAAGGATAATTCTTATTCCTCTGCAGGCCCAGCTGTTCCAGAACTGATATCTGTTCCTGGGTGACCCGCTCCCCTTCGCGGACGATTACCTCTCCAACTTTAATGGTTTTTTGAACCGGCTGGACGGTATTCATGGCTTCCGTAACCGCTTTTTCAGTGGCTTCCCGGTCATATAAAAAAGTCGGTCGCAGGTTATTAATAACGGCAATCTTTATGATATCCCGGGCGGCCGGAGCGTAGGCATACTTTTCTATCTCCTGTTCGGCCTGGGTGTAAGCGCTGTCCATGGTGTCTTCTTTGATAGGGTTGGACATGATGGCTTCAGCCACATCCAGACTGGCTTTGCGAATTTGCTCAAAATCCCCCGCCGGGCGATCCAAAGCGTACTGAGCCAACTCCAGGAAGCTATACTGAAGCTTGACCTTTTCACTTTTATTGCTGGTTTCCAAAAGAGAAGCCAGTTTGGATTTGCGCTCACTGTCATCGGTGGCGGTTAATATGGTATTGATATTGGTGTAAAAGCTGTTGATGTCATTGCGGGTATTGGTCGGGGCATACTTGTTTTCCTGATATACCTTCTGAACCCGCTGGCCAGCCAGCCGTTTGGCTTCGTCAGTCTGTTTTTCGTCAATTACAACTGCCGTAACCGTAGATTGAATAGTACGGGTGGCTACTTCGTCAGCCCGCATATTCAGTTGGCTGGGGGTTGATTTACTGTAGAATACGAGAATGGCGAAGGTAAAGAAGATCAGTCCCCCAACCAGTCGCTTGGTGCTTGAACGTTGGAAATAAGAAGCGATTTTCCGCCATAGAAACCCTGCTATATTAGCCATAGGCAATCTTTTGCTCCTTAAAGAAAACGGGGATTAACCTAATCCCGGGTGCTCTGCCCCGCTTCAAAACTCTCATAAGCATCTATTATCTTCTGAACCAGCGGATGTCTGATAACGTCCTCCTTGGTTAAATACTCGAAAGATACACCCTTTACCGAGGACAGTATTTTTTGAATTTCAATGAGCCCCGAATATTCTTCGCGGGGCAGATCCACCTGAGTAATATCGCCGGTTATAACTGCCTTGGACCCAAAACCCAGCCGGGTTAAAAACATCTTCATCTGCTGGGGTGTCGTGTTCTGGGCCTCATCCAATATTATAAAAGCGTCGTTTAGGGTCCTGCCTCGCATATAGGCCAAGGGAGCTACTTCAATGACGTTTTTGTCAAGATAGCGCTGGGTTACATCCACGCCCAGTATGTCAAAAAGGCCGTCGTAAAGTGGCCGCAGATAAGGATTGACTTTTTCGATAAAATCGCCCGGTAGAAAACCCAGTTTTTCTCCCGCTTCAACCGCCGGGCGGACCAGGATAATACGCTCAACCTCCCGGCTTTTTAAAGCCCGTACCGCCATGACCACGGCCAGGTAAGTCTTACCCGTCCCGGCCGGTCCAATGCCAAATACCACATCATCCCGCAGTATGGCCTGGATATATCGCTTTTGCCCGAGGGTTTTGGCCTTGATAGGCTTTCCCCGGGCCGAGTTTAATATTACACTCCCGGTTATATCCTGGTGTTTGGCCTTGTGACCCTGCTGCACCAGTCCGGCCACGTAATTGATATCAGATAATTTGAGCTGTCCTTCACCTTCAACTATATCCAGAAGGGCATTGACGATATCCAATGCCCGGTTGACATCTTCTTCCCGGCCCTTTATAAAAACATCCCCGCCCCGGGCGTGCAGTTCGGCCTGGCACAGCTCTTTCAAATGCTTGAAATTTTCATCCCCCGAACCGAAAAATACGGCTGCTTGCAGGTTGTCCCCAATTGATACGACCGCTTCTTTTTCCGCCAATCATAAACCCCCTACACCGTCAGACATGTTCTTGACCTGGCAATGCTGTTTGCTCCATCGACAAAAACCATGCCTATATGCCACAACATTGCCTTAATTTAGACAACAACCAGGGTTAACCGAGTACTAGTACTCTGTCAACCCCAATTCTACATATTATCGTCGGGTAAATTTTCGCATGACTGCGTTGTCGTCAATCGCAATACGTCCAGTATTACTCATTCCTCCGCCTTGTCCTACAAAAATTTTCCTCGACGCGTAATACATAGAATTAGGGTTGACAGAGTACTAGGTTATTATATCACATGAAGCTATTTCTTTGCCATTTGCTGCGGAGCAAACGGCTGGGGTTGACCGATGTCTTCGATAATTTCGACCGCAACTTTTACCCTGAGGATTGGATCGCTGGGAGATGATAAAACTTCAACCCGGCAATCGTTGAAGGGTTGAGTGGTGTTCAAAAGTTCGGCCAGGTTCTTTAAGGCCCGCTCCCGGGCAATATTTACTGCCTCGTTTTCGGAATGCTCCTCTCTTTGCACTGACTGTTCCATGGCCGTAACCAGCACCAGTGAGCATTCTCCCCAGGGGGTGTTGAAGGTTTTTACCGCCGTGCTGTTTTGCGACATGGCAAATTCGGTTGCCTTTTTGATGACTAGCTTTCGCCAGGGGGTCTCTATATATGCCATGTGCGATTTTTCCCCGGTTAAAACCAATTTTTCCGACATCATGGCGCACTCTCCATAGCCTTCATACCATACCTGGGCCATCACTGAACCCCGGGCCCGGACCAGGCTGGCTTTTTTATTTATTTTTTCCTCTTCACTCTCGGGCACGTAGGGACTGCTGGGGGGATCCAGGAGGCCGGATATGAGTATATCCCCTTTTACCACTACATCCCCGGGTTTAACCGCTGCCTGGCCGTTTAATACCAGGATGTCGTCCACCACCCCGTCGCGCACGGCCACAATATGACAGGGGCCGGTGATTTCCTGGGTGGGCAGGACTTTTTCGACTATCTCAATCCGGGCTTTTACTCCCTTGATATTAATCCTGACATAAGAAATTTCACTTATATCCCTAAGCAGGGCGTCTTCCACCTCCCTGGCGCTAAAAGACCATTTGGTCACCCCTGAGTAAACCCCCAGGCGACGGGCATTGTCCAGAATCCGCTCTTCCCCTACCACCCGGTTTCCGCTCACTTCTATAAACCAGATAAAAGAAGATAGGAAGTAGAGGGCGGCCACGAAGAAGAGTGCTCCTGCTAAAAAGCCCATACGGCGTTTTAATACCTGCTTAAAAAAGGGCAGTCCCTGCCTTCTGGTAGCCTCCAGTTCAAAGCCGCCTTCGGCACTGATCGATTGCAGCGCGTTAAACCCGCTCTGGCGAACCCGGAAGCTTATTCCATCATCGTTCTTTTTTATGTTCCATAAAAAGATACCCCGGGCCATGGCCATATTTATTACCTTCTCCAGGTTCTTGCCCTTGAGTTTTACGGTAACCATTCCGCCCAGTTGCTCAAAGATCTTTTTGCTCATCGCCGCCTCCTATATCCCGCCGGGAGCTTTCGGCAGGTGCATAATAAGCTCAATGCAACGGGACTGCCCAACCCCGGTTGATTTAATCCAGGTATCGCAAAGAGCGGACCTCTCCCACTATCACCAGTTCATCAGGCATTAAAACGCTTATCTCCAAATCTCGCCCTTCAATTTCGATATAGCCCCGGTTGAGATTTATTCGCAAGCGCTCCGAACTGTATTCAATGATCCCCCGGTGGTTCTCAATATAAAGCTCCCCTTTGCCCACCAGCGTAACCCTGGGCAGATCAAGAGCCAGGTCTTTGGGTATCTCCAATAGGTCCGCCACCGCCCGGCTGATGGCCTCTCTGCGCTTGCTCATTATTTCCCCTCCCCAAACTAGCGTCACCTAAATATATGCCCGGACCATTCCTCGCATTCTTGACCAGCACTGTCAGGATCGGCGAGGCCATAAAAAAAGCGCCCTTTTAAAAAAGGCGCTTCAATGGCAATAAGAAATATTACCCGCGATACTATCACAGGTTTTTAACTAAAACACAGCATTCGATATTATAGAATCAATAGAATGCGAAAGACAATATGCTGACCATAAACGACAAGATCACAAACCCGACTATTATGTACGTGAGGGTCTGGCGTTTTTTCATCCCCCGGTTCATCCGGCCCAAGACATTCTCATCCTTTCTCGCTTGACCATTTAAGGCCCGGCAGGGCGCGCCTGCCGGGCCTTATTTAGCTTAACATTTCCTTGACCATTTGGCTGACCTTTTTGCTGTCAGCCCTACCCCTTATCCGGGGAAGCAGGGTTTTCATTACCCGGCCCATATCTTTTGCGCTGCCGGCACCAGTCTGGTTGATTGCTTCTTGTATTATGCTCTTCAGCGCATCCTCATCCATTTGTTCGGGAAGATAATTAGTGAGAACTGCTATTTCTTCTTCCAACTGCTTTATGGATTCAAGCCTGTTGGCCTTTTCGTATTCTGGAATGGCATCTCTTCGTTTTTTTATTTCGCGGACAATCAGCTCAAGAATTTCATCGTCATCGAGTTCCCGTTTCCTGGCTACCTCCGCTTCTTTCTGCGCCGCCCTGAGCAGCCTGATGGTTGAAAGACGTATTTTCCCGGCCTCTCTCTGTTTCATGGCCTCTTTCATATCAGTAATTAATCGCTCATTCAGGGACGACAAACGGCCTCCTCCTCCTTAGAACTTTTTCTTTTTACGGGCCGCTTCTGACTTCTTTTTTCTCTTCACACTCGGTTTTTCATAATGATCATGTTTTCTAATATCTTGCATAACTCCTGCACGCTGACAGGAGCGCTTAAACCGCTTGAGAGCGCTATCCAGGGATTCGTTTTTACCGACTCTGACTTCGCTCATTATATCCCTCCCCTCACCTACCAGCTGAATAAATGCCATACCATTGTACTATTTACTAGCTGCTGGAGTCAAGTTTAGCCTGGAGGCCATTGCATCTCCCGGCCGCCCAGCAGGTGGTAATGAAGATGGAATACGCTCTGACCTCCACCTTCACCACAGTTGTTAACCACCCGGTAGCCTGCTCCATCGATTTTCAGTTCTCTCGCCAGTTGTGCAGCTAGCAGCTGAATGTGTCCTAGCAGTTCGATATCCTTATCTAATGCCCGATCAAGGGAGTCAATATGTGCCTTGGGAATAATGAGTATATGTATCGGTGCCGCGGGGTTGATATCCTCCACAGCAACGACCTGGGCGTCTTCATACACAAGGCGGGCCGGAATCTCCTGCCCGGCTATTTTACAGAATATGCAATCCTGTGCGCTCACTAAGTCACCTCCTCACAAATGTGTGGGGAACATTATATATTAAGTCTTCAGTCCGAAGACTATTCTTATACATTTTAGCAGATTTCCGGCCGCCATAGAAACAAATTATTATGCTTATGCCTGCCCTTTTTTATGGCCTATTCTACCCCGGCCGCCAGCTTTAAACTCCACTCGCACCAATTCGCCCACTTCCGATCGGGAATCGGCAAATTCCACGTTGAGGTAGTTGTCTGTCAAACCCCAGTAATTACCATTGCTCAAGGCCCGTTCAACCAGTACTTCCGTCACCTGTCCCTCCTGGCTATTGATAAAAGCCCGCTCCTTTTCTTGAGCCAGCCGCAGCAAAAGGCCGCTGCGCTCCTGCTTGTCATGCTCAGGCACCTTTTCCGGCATATAAGCCGCCGGTGTTCCCGGACGGGGCGAGAATTTAAACACGTGCATATCCCTCAGGGGCAGGTCTTTAAGCAGGGCATAGGTTTCCTCAAAATCGCCCTGCGCTTCTCCCGGAAAGCCCACCATAACATCGGTGGTAATGGCTATTCCGGGAATTTCAGCCGCCAGTTCCTCCACCAGGTTCTTGAAATAATCCCGTCGATAATGGCGGTTCATATCCTGGAGGATGCGATCGCTGCCGCTTTGCAGCGGTATGTGCAGGTGGCGGCAAATCCGCCGGCTTCCTTTTAAGAGAGCTATAAACGGCCTGGATATTTCCAGTGGTTCCACCGAACCCAGGCGCAGCCGGTAATTATCCGGTGTTTCGTCAAGCAGGTAATTGAGGAGCCGGGTAAGGTCCAAGGGAGGGAGATCCCGCCCGTAAGCCCCTATGTGAATGCCGGTTAAAACGATCTCCCGGTATCCCAGATCGGTCAATTGGATAATTTCCCGTTTTACATCTTCAGCCTGTTTACTGCGCACCGGCCCGCGCGCCAGAGGCACTATGCAATAACTGCAGTGGGCCTCGCAGCCGTCTTCGATCTTCACAAAAGCCCGGGTGCGCTCATGCCTCCGGGTATAAAAGACCGGGCTCAGGCAGGCTTGCGGCTGGCCCGGGTCGAAGCGGGGCCAGGGCGCCTGGCCGTCGTCAGGCTGCAATACCCTCTCCACCCATTCGGCGACTTGCTCTTTATGGCCTAAAACCAGGTCCACATCATCCAGAGAGGCCAGCTTCTCTCCATCCACCTGCGCCAGACATCCCACGGCAATGACCCACGCCCGGGGATTGCGCCGCCGGGCCCGCCTGATCAGGGCCCGGGATTTCCGGTCGCTGACATGGGTTACAGTACAGGTATTGATGATATAAACCTCGGCCTCCTGGGAAAAATCAACCAGTTCGTATCCCTGGCGCAGTAAATCTTCCTTTATGGCTTCACTTTCTACCTGGTTTACTTTGCAGCCCAGGGTGGCCAGGGCTACTTTTATCATGCTATTCCTCCATCCGAAGGCCGGGTTAACTCCTGGTAAAACCGCTTTAATTGACGTCTATCCGAGTTCATTCCATTCATACAGTATGACGCTGGCCGTTACCAGGCCGGCGGTTTCAGCGCGAAGAATCCGCGGGCCCAGTCCGCCCACCAGGATTCCCCGGTTTTGAGCCGCCCTTACTTCCTCCGGTGTAAAGCCGCCTTCCGGCCCTATAATTATCCCCAGTTCATCTCCCCATGATAAGCCGGGGTCCCGCAAGATCTCTTTCAAGCCCCGGTTCTGGCTGGCCTCATCCAGCATTATATCCTGGGGCGGCTTGTGCTTACTCACATACTGTTTGAAGCTCTGAACTGGATAGACCGGCGGAATATAACTGCGTCCGCACTGCTTACAGGCTTCGCGGGCGATCGACTGCCAGCGCTCCACTTTTTTAGCTGCCCGTTCGGGACTGAGGGAAACTACGCTGCGCTCGCTGGCAACCGGATAGATGCCGGAAATTCCTATTTCCACTGCCTTTTGGACAATAAAGTCCATCTTGTCGCCTTTAACCAGGGATTGGACCAGGTATAAACGCAGGCGGGGCTCACTGTTTTGCTGTTCCTCCGACAAGAGACGGGCAGTATAGCAGGCTCCCTCCAGTTCTTCCAGCCTGGCCTTATATTCATTGCCCCGGCCGTCGAACAAACCTATGGTATCTCCGGGCGAGAGGCGCAAGACCACCTGTATGTGGCGGGTCTGGGCGGCGTCAAGCAGAGCCCGTTCGCCTTTTAGGTTTTCAGGTGCAACAAAAAAGCGGTGCACAGGCCACCACTCCTTCCAGCCCTGTTGCAGGTTCTGTTGTATATAACGAAATCAAGTCCCTATAACCCTGCGGGCGGCTACTCCTATCCAATCGACGTCAGTGAGCACCTGCTCAATGCGAAATCCGCATTTCTCCAATTGTTTCTGAACCCCGGGCCAGCGCCCTTCCACAATTCCGGAGCCCAAAAACCATCCCCCCTCCCGGAGGGCTGAGGCAGCCGCCGGAATGAGGTCTACAACAACTTCGGCGGTGATGTTGGCCAGGATGACGTCTGCGGCAAGGCTGGCCAACTCCTCTCCGATATCGCCGGACTGCACCTCAATAATATGATCAAAACCGTTTAAATGAACGTTCTCACGAGCGATCCCGGCTGCCAGATCGTCTATATCCATAGCCAAAACCCGGACCGCCCCGAGGTGGGCGGCGGCAATGGAGAGTATGCCCGACCCGCACCCGGCGTCAATAACCCGTTCCTGGCCTTTGATATATTGATCGATAAAACGCAGGCAGAACCTGGTTGAAGCATGAATGCCGGTGCCGAAAGCCATGCCGGGATCGATCTCAATGATCTTCTCGCCCTCGGCGGGCTGGTATTCCTCCCAGGAGGGCTTTATGACCAGCCGTTGGCCTACCTTAAAGGTATGGTAATACTTTTTCCAGGATTCTTCCCAGTCTTCATCCCGGACCTCGCTGATAAACATGCGGCACTGGACGCCGAAATTTTCCTCAACCCTCTGTAAAGAGGCCTCTAATTCAGAAATCGCCTCTTTTTCCTGGGGGAAATAGGCTTTAACCACGATAAATTCGTGCTCTAAAAAATCGGGAGATACGATGGTCGGATCCCAGCCGTTTTTATTTATGTAGGTGCGGGCCGCCTGAGGGTCTTCAATAACCACCCCGCCCGATCCCATGCGATGGAGTATGCCAGCCACGGCTTCCACGCATACTCCTTCCGTCAATACACTGATTTCTTTCCAATTCATTAACGTCAGCCTTTCTAGTATAACGTTCCTATATCGTGTATATAACTACCCCATAGCGTCCTTGAATTTGTCAAACAATCCCTTGCGGCCGCTTTTGTCCTCCTGGCGAAACTCATTTAAAAGTTCCTTCTGCCGTTTGCTGAGCCGGGTGGGGATCTTTATTTTGACCACAACCTTTAAATCACCCTGCCGGTTGCCATGAATATAGGGTACACCCTTTCCCTTTATGGTTATAATATCACCCGGTTGGGTTCCTTCCGGAATGTGCAGGGTGTGGTGCGCTCCTCCCAGCAGGTCCATTTCAATATCGGCCCCCAGAGCCGCCTGGACAAAATCTATTTCAATATTGCTTATCAAGGTGTAGCCATCCCGCTTGAATACCGGATGGGGCTTCACCGCCAGGGATATAAAAAGGTCCCCCGGAGGCCCGCCGTAGGAGCCGGCTTCTCCTTCACCCTGAATGCGCAGGTGAGAGCCGTGGTCCACCCCCGCTGGCACCCGTACTTCAATCTTGCGGGCCTTTTTCACCTTGCCGGTACCCCGGCAGTTGGTGCAGGGTTTCTCCACCACTTTCCCCTCACCCCGGCAGGTGGCGCAGGTGCGCACCGTTTCAAAACGGCCGAAGGGGGTGCTTTGCACCACCCGGCTCTGGCCGCTGCCGTTGCAGGCGGAGCAGGTGTTGACTTTTGAGCCGGGCTCCGCCCCGCTGCCCGAGCAGCGTTCACAATTCTCCACCCGGCTGATTTCGATTTCCTTTTCAACCCCAAAAACAGCATCCTCAAAGCTTATATCAAGGCGTACCTCCCGGTCCGCCCCCCGCTGGGGCCCGGTGCGGCGCCTGGTACTCCCGCCAAAACCGCCGCCGAAGAACAGATCGAATATGTCTCCAAACCCGCCTCCAAAATCGGCGCCGCCAAAACCGCCCGCGCCGCCCCGGGTAGGGTCAAAGGCGTCATGACCGAAGCGGTCGTACATCTGCCGCTTCTGGGCGTCGCTCAAAACTTCATAAGCATCCGATACTTCTTTAAACTTATCCGCAGCCTGAGGATCATCACGGTTGACGTCCGGATGCAGTTTCCTGGCTTTCTGCCGATAGGCTTTCTTGATCTCCTCCGGCGTCGCGTTTTTGGCAACCCCAAGGACCTCATAATAATCCCTTTTTGCGGACATAATTTCCCACCCTTCTGAAAACAGGGCAAACCCGCTTCTAATTTGGTCAAGCGGGTTTAGCCCAAGGCCCTGCGTTGTAATTACCTATAATTAACCCTTAAAATTATCAATTATCGCCCGGGATCCTGTCAACCACATTTGGCTCAATCGGCGACGTTGAAATCAGCGTCAATGGTGTCATCGGGTCCACGGCCGCCCTGCCCCCCCTGACCTTGCTCCCCCTGGCTGTTTTCATACATTTTGGAGCTCAGAGCGTAAACCGCTTCGGTCAAGGCCTGGGTTTTGTTCTTGATGTCTTCAATATCGCTGCCCTTCAGGGCCTCGCTTAAATCATTTTTGGCGTTTTCAATCTTCTGCTTGCTGTCCGCATCGGCCTTGTCGCCAAACTCCCGCAGGGTTTTATCAGCCTGGTAGATCATGCTGTCGGCGCTGTTCCGGGCCTCGATTTCCTGCAGTTTCTTTTCGTCCTCTTCGGCAAATCGTTCGGAGTCCTCCATCATCTTTTTGATCTCCGCATCGCTCAAGCCGGAAGAGGAGGTAATGGTTATCTTTTGTTCCTTGTTGGTAGCCATATCCTTGGCGGTCACGTGAACTATGCCGTTTACATCGATGTCAAAGGTCACCTCAATCTGGGGGATGCCGCGAGGCGCCGACGGAATCCCGGTCAATTGGAAACGCCCCAGAGTCACGTTGCTCCCGGCCATCTTTCTTTCGCCCTGCAGAACATGTATATCAACTGAAGTCTGGTTGTCAGCGGCAGTGGTGAATACCTGGCTCTTGGCCGTAGGTATGGTAGTATTCCGTTCTATAATGCGGGTAAACACCCCGCCCAGGGTCTCGATCCCGAGAGACAGGGGAGTGACGTCTAAAAGCACCACATCAGTAATATCGCCTGACAATACCGCGGCCTGAATGGCTGCCCCTACCGCCACCACTTCATCCGGGTTGATGCCCTTGAAGGGGTCTTTGCCGATAAAAGCGCGCACCGCCTCCTGTACAGCGGGTATCCTGGTTGATCCTCCCACCAGGATCACCTTGTCGATCTGGTTGCCGCTCAGACCCGAGTCCTTTAACGCCTGACGGGTGGGACCCATGGTTTTTTCCACCAGGTCAGCCGTCATTTCATTGAATTTAGCCCGGGTCAGGGTTCTCTCCAGGTGCAGCGGTCCCTCCTGGGTGGCCGTAATATAAGGTATGTTTATGTCCGTGGTTAGGACTCCGGATAGTTCATGCTTGGCCTTTTCCGCGGCTTCTTTCAAGCGGTGCATGGCCATTTTGTCATTCTTCAGGTCGATACCGTTGTCCTTTTTAAATTCCTGGCTCAGCCAGTCGATGATCCGATCGTCGAAATCGTCTCCCCCCAGACGGTTGTTGCCGCTGGTGGCTTTAACCTCAAAAACACCGTCGCCGATCTCCAGAATCGACACGTCAAAAGTACCGCCTCCCAGGTCAAATACCAGTATAGTCTGGGTCTCTTCTTTATCCAGTCCATAAGCCAGGGCGGCCGCGGTAGGTTCATTGATGATTCTCAAGACTTCTAATCCCGCTATTTTACCTGCATCTTTGGTGGCCTGGCGCTGGGCATCGGTAAAATACGCCGGAACCGTTACTACCGCCTGGGTTATCTTTTCACCCAGGTAGGCCTCGGCATCGGTCTTCATTTTTTGCAGGATCATGGCTGATATCTCCTGCGGGGTATAATTCTTGTCATCTATTTTGACTTTATAATCGGTTCCCATCTGTCGTTTTATAGAAACAACCGTCCGATCCGGATTGGTTATCGCCTGGCGCTTGGCGACCCTGCCCACCAGCCGCTCACCGGTCTTGGAAAAGCCCACTACGGAAGGCGTTATTCTCTCCCCTTCCGCATTGGGAATGACAGTTGCTTCATTTACATCCATAACTGCGATAACAGAATTGGTGGTACCCAGATCGATTCCTACCACCTTGGCCATATAGAACACCTCCACTATAAATAAATATAATTAATTACTTACCTTTACCAGGCTGGGCCGCAAAACCCGGCCATGCAGCGTATAGCCCCGCTGCAGCTCTTCCAGCACCGTATTGCTGGGATGCTCCGGGCTTTCCTCCAGGATCAGCGGTTCATGAAATTCCGGATCAAAGGGCTTACCGGCCGCTTCAATAGCCTGAACTCCTTCCGTCTTGATTATCTCATGCAGGCTCTTGACTATCATTTCCACTCCTTTGTACAGGGAGGCATAGTCCTGGTGCTGGGCTGACATGGTCAGGGCTCTCTCCAGGTCGTCAATTACCGGCAGCAGCTTTTTTATTAAAGGGGTAGTCGCATACTTAACATATTCTTCTCTTTCCCGGCTGGTGCGCTTGCGCATGTTTTCCATATCAGCCAGGGCTCTCAGGTAATGCTCGTTATACTGGCGCACTTCCTCTCTGGCCCGCTCCAGTTCCTGTTTCAAATCCAGCAGATTATCCTGTTCCGGTTCGGTTTCCGGTACTTCTACCTCTTCCAGGCTTTCTGCACCAGATGCCCAATCTTTCTCCTCGTTCATTAAGTTCTCACCTCTATTCAAGAATATCCTGTCCGGCTCGCTTTAATTCCTCATCCTTCTGCCTGATTACCGTGTTGATCTTCAATATGGCGGTGGCCACCTGTCCAGCTGTCTGTAGAGCACGCCGCTTGACTGCAGTGGGCTCAAGAATTCTCCGGGAGGCCATGCCTATCAAATCGCCACTGTGGACTAGAAGCGCTTAAGCATCTCTTCCACAATATTGCGCACCGCCTCAATGGCTCCGGCGGCTTTCCAGTACTCCATGCGGATCGGACCCATAAGCCCTATTTTGCCCACATCGCCAAAGCTCTTAAAACCGGTGAAAACCAGGCTCATTTCCTGCAGGCTCTCTTCCCGGTTTTCCTTGCCGATTCTAATATCAATCGCTTCGCTTATGCTGTCCGGCATCAGACCCTTCCACAGGCTATCCTGCTCCATCACCGCCAGAAGCTTCTTGATCCGGTCCAGGTCTTTAAATTCAGGTTCGTTCAGCATATTAAGAGCCCCGCTGATCACGACTTTTTCCTCGCCGCTCTCCTCCAGCATTTGCTCCAGGGCTTCCAGGGTGCGGTCGATTACCCGGCGTTTCCTCTTCAAGGTATCGCGCAACTCCTGTAGTTCGCTTTTGCGAATTTCATCCATGCGCCGGTTGCGCATGATCTGGTTAAATATCCTGGATATGCTGCGCAGGTCCTCTTCTTTGACGGTCTCCGGGATGTCTATTTTACGATGGATAATCGTACCCATATCGCTCACCAGGAAAATGAAAGCCTTGCCCGGCTCCACGGGCAGGATCTGCAGGTAACGGAATTCACTCAAGTTAAAGGGCGGTATGATAATAAAGGACGGATATTTAGTAATCTGCGACAGAAAATGACCGGTCCTTTCTACTACCATGCTCCATTCCTGCATATTTTCCAGGAGCTGGTCGTGCAGGACCTGGGCCTCTTGCTCGGTCAAGCTCTCCTTTTCCATCATGCAGTCCACATAATAGCGAAACCCCAGTTCGCTGGGAATTCGGCCGGCGGAAGTGTGAGGCTGCTCTAGATAGCCCATCTCTTCCAGGTCGGCCATTTCATTGCGCACTGTAGCTGCGCTGAGCTTCAGGGCGTGTTTCTTTACCACCGCCCGTGACCCTACCGGTTCGGCTGTCTCTACATAGTCTTTTATAATCGATTCCAGGATCTGCTTTTTCCTTTCATCCATCATTGTGAGCCATCACCCTTGTTAGCACTCTCTCTTGTTGAGTGCTAATGCTGATTTACTAAAAAAATAGCATCAGTAACATGCTTTGTCAAGACTGCCCTCAGTCAATAAAATGGCATAAGACCTGATTGGAGACAAAATATAGTTCCGGATTTAACCTTAGTTTACCGCAGCTTTCGATCAGCCATGCACGCTCTACAAACTCATCGATAAGAGGTCCGTACTTATCCCGGGGATGCATGCCGCAGCGGCCGGCTATTTCCTCCAGAGAAACCCCTCCGGTAAGCCTCAGGCCCATTATCATGGCCTCAGACAGGCGCTCACGCCGGTTCATGACTTCTAAAACCCGGCCGGGAGGCAAAACCCCGGTCTTTAACACATCCATATAGTCGGCCGGGGGCCAGGGATTGATGGTACGCCGGTCGTTTACGCAGCCCACCGCTCCGCTGCCCAAACCCAGGTAAGGCCGGCCCCGCCAGTAGGCCAGATTGTGGCGGCATTCCAGACCGGGGCGGCAATAGTTGGACAGTTCATAGTGAATAAAGCCCTGCTCGCTCATAAAGCGGCCCGTCTCTTGATACATGGCGGCCAGCTGCTCATCGGGAGCCTCCCGCCACAGTCCCTGAGCTAACTCCCGGCCCAACGGAGTAACCGGGTCCAGCTGCAGGAGGTAAGCGGAAAGGTGAGCGGGCTGCAAGGCAGCGGCTGCCTCCAGGTTGTACTTCCATCCATCCATAGATTGCCCCGGCAGACCATAAATTAAATCAAGGTTGAAATTTGACCAACCCATTTGGTGCAAATCCTCAACCGTTTTCAGGGCGTCTTTCACCCGGTGGCGACGTCCCAGGCATGCCAGATCGGAATCAATAAAACTCTGAACCCCCAGGGAGAGGCGGTTCACTCCGGCATCGCGGTAAGCGCTGAGTCTGTCCCGGTTTACCGTGGCCGGGTTGGCCTCCAGGGTCGTTTCTACGTCTTGGTCCAGGTTGAAATTATCCCTAATAGCTTGCATTACTTTATTTACTTGAGCACCATCAAGCAGGCTGGGGGTCCCTCCCCCCAGATAGATGGTATTGACAGTTCGCTCGTTAAAGGCTGGGGCTTTGAGCTTTATTTCGGTCAGGAGAGCCCCGGTGTAATCATTAAGCAGGTTTGAATCAGATAGAGGCAACGATAAAAAATCACAATAGCGGCATTTTTGCAGGCAGAACGGAATGTGCATATACAGGCTCAAGGCGGGGGGTATATCCCTAGTCATCCTGAATACTCATCACAGTCATAAAGGCGTCTTTGGGCACTTCCACCCGTCCGATCTGTTTCATCCGTTTTTTCCCTTCTTTTTGTTTTTCCAGGAGTTTTTTCTTGCGGGTTATATCTCCCCCATAGCATTTGGCCAGGACGTCCTTCCGCATGGCTTTGATCGATTCGCGGGCGATAACCCGGTTGCCAATGGCGGCTTGAATAACCACTTCATAGAGCTGGCGGGGGATGATCTTGCGCAGTTTGGAGGCTATGCTGCGCGCCCGGTAATAGGCCTTGTCTTCATGGGCGATAAAGCTCAAGGCGTCGACAACTTCACCGTTCAGCATGATGTCCAGCTTGACCAGGTCTGATGCTTCGAAGTCTCCCAGATCGTAGTCCAGCGAAGCATAGCCCCGGGTACGCGATTTCAGGGCGTCAAAAAAGTCGTACAGGATTTCCGCCAGGGGCAGCTTATAAGTCAGCATGACCCGCTGGGGGGTGAGATACTCCATATTCAGAAATGCCCCGCGCTTTTCCTGACAGAGTTCCATAATGGTCCCCACAAATTCCTGCGGCACCATTATGGAAGCTTTCACAAAGGGTTCCATGACCTTTTCGATACGCTGAGCGGGCGGCCAATGGGTGGGATTGCGCAAAAGCAGCTCGCTGCCATCGGTGAGGATGATTTTGTAGACGACACTGGGGGCGGTAGCCAGCAGGCTTAAATCGTATTCCCGCTCCAGGCGCTCTTTAACTATCTCCAGATGCAAAAGGCCCAGGAACCCGCAGCGAAAGCCAAAACCCAGAGCTTCCGAGCTTTCCGGCTCATATAAAAGAGAAGCGTCGTTGAGCTTAAGCCGTTCCAGGGCTTCCCGCAGCCGCTCAAAATCATTGTTTTCCAGGGGATATAGCCCGCAGAACACCATAGGCTTCACTTCCTGATAGCCAGGCAAGGCCTGCCCGGCCGGACGTTCGGCCAGGGTGATGGTGTCCCCCACTTTGGTGTCGGCCACGTTTTTAATTCCCGCCGCCAGGTACCCCACCTCTCCAGCCTGCAATACCTGGACCTCTGTCATATTGGGGTTGATTACCCCCAGTTCGGCCACTTCGAATTCGCACCCGCTGGACATCATACGGATTAGGTCCCCTTTGTGGACCTGCCCCGCTTTAACCCGGAAATAGCAGATGGCTCCCCGGTAGGAGTCGAAGTACGAATCAAAAATCAAGGCCTGAAAGGGAGCATCCAAGTCGCCCTGCGGAGGGGGTATGTGTTTAACAACCGCTTCCAGTAAATCTATCACCCCGGTTCCAGTCTTGGCCGAGATGGATAATATGTCCTCCCGGTCCATTCCTAAAACCGTTTCCATTTCCTCTTTAACCTGTTCCGGTTCGGCGCCCGGCAGGTCAATTTTATTTACCGCGCCCACGATCTCCAGGTCCAGATCCATGGCTAGGTAAACATTGGCCAGGGTTTGCGCCTCAATGCCCTGCGAGGCGTCCACCAGCAAAACCGCGCCTTCACAGGCGGCCAGGCTGCGGGAAACCTCATAGGAAAAATCGACATGCCCGGGCGTATCGATAAGGTTCAAGATATATTCCTGTCCTTCACGGCTCTGATATTTGAGGCGCACCGGCTGCAGCTTGATAGTGATGCCCTTTTCCCTTTCCAGGTCCATTTTATCTAAAAACTGCTCCCGCATCTCTCTCTGGCTGATGGCGCCGGTGAATTCCAGCAACCGGTCGGCCAGGGTTGATTTACCGTGGTCTATATGGGCTATAATAGAAAAATTTCTTATCCTATCCTGCAAAGTCGAAACCTCCAAGGGTCCTTATAAAAGGCGCTTATTGCTTTTCAATTATATCTTATTCAACCCGGGGGTTCAATCAGAGAAAGGCAGGGTGGAAAACAGCTGTTTCACGCAGGTTGCAGGGCGCTACCTGCCTTTTTAGGCGGCCAGGTGGAGTTTCTTCTTAACCATAGTCAATACCAGCTGGCTTTCTTCCAATTTAAAGGGAAGCAAGAGCAGACAATAGACTATGAGGCCCAGAAGGGTACCGCCCCCCACTGCCAGAAGCAGCTCCGATTTGCTGGCTGCCGCCTGCCAAACGCCTGTATAATTGACAAAAACCCGAACCAGCAGGTACATCAACAGCGACGCCAGGGTTGACAGGAGCAGGCTTTTCATGATCAGGCTGCCCCCCATTTGCCCCAGGCGCCGACGCAGTGTCCCAAGCAGCAGGAACAGGTTGGCAAAACCGGCCAGAGAATAGGCCAGGGCCAGGCCCTGGTAGCCCATGCTTGGAGACAGGGTCAAAGAGAGCAGAATGTTGGCGGCCACCGCCGCCACTGCCGCCAGCACCGGGGTCTTGGTATCCTGCAAGGAAAAAAACGCCCGGTTGACCACCTGCAGCGCGGTATAGGCGAACAGGCTCAGGCAGTAGAAAAAGAGCGCCTGGCTGGTTATGCCCGTCATCTCCCGGGTAAACTGCCCTTGCTCAAAAAACAGGGAAACCAAGGGCTCCTTTAAGGCGATAATGCCGAAGGTGGCCGGGATGCTTACGAGGAACAAAAGCCTGAGGCCCAGAGATAGGGCGCGCTTGAATTCTTCACGCTCGCCCCGGGCGCTCAACACCGCCAGGATGGGAAAAATAGTAACTCCCACCGAGCCGGAGAGGATCCCCAGGGGAAGCTGCATTATCTTTTGCCCCAAATCCAACGCGCTGACAATACCCGGGCCGAGTAATGAAGCCAGGTGCTGGGTTACCAGCAGGTTGGCCTGGCCCACCCCCAAACCGACCATCACCGGAAGCATAAGAAGCATGATCTTTTGAAAGCCTTCGTCACGCCAATCAAAGCAAAAATGATACCTGATTCCCACCCGGCGCAGGAAGGGCAGCTGCACCAGGAAGTTAACCACCGCACCCAGCACCACTCCGTAAGAGAAAGCCGCTACTCCCAACGACTTGTAGAAGGCCAGCCCTACCAGAATAATCACCACATTATAGACTAAAGCTCCCAGCGCCGGTCCGGTAAAGCGGTTGTAGGAATGAAGTATTCCCATGGAAAACCCGTTCAAGGCCATGAACAGGGTTTGAATGAACATAATTCGAGTCAGGTGGGCGCCTATGCTTAAATAGTCCCCGGGCAAACCGGGAACCAGCTGGTTGATGATAGCCGGCGCCTGCCAGTAGGCGACGGCAATCAGTATCAGGGAGAAAAGGATTACGTAGTTTAAAACTATACTGGCCGTCCTCCAGCCTCGCTCCTCTTCATGCCCGTCAAGGTAGCTGGAAAAAACCGGTATGAAGGCCGCACTGAGAGCCCCCCCGGCCATCAAAAGATAAATCAGATCCGGCACCGAAAAAGCGGCCCGGTAGACATCAGTGGCATAACTCTGCCCGAATAGAGTGTTGATCGCCCATTCTCGACCATAGCCCAAAACGCGGCTCAAGGCACCCGTAAACATCAGCAAAAGGGTGGCTTTGGCCAGTTTTTCAGTTTTAGAGGCCACGGTCTTCACTCCAAACTCGGTGCCAAAACTTGGGCCCGTACACCATGTAAATATTTACATAACCGTTCGCCTAAAACTTTCACATCTCCTTTAATACCGGCCAATTGATAATCATGGCCCTGCCCCAGCCAGTCCCAGTGCAGAACCTGATTGTGCAATCCTATATTTATTACCGGACCGCGCGTTTCTCCCGATAGCTGGTTTATACCCTGGTTGCTTATATTTAACCCCAGGGCCACCAGCCAAAGCAGTAAAAGCACCGAGACCGCCTTCACCATTCGAGAAGCCAGTTATATCTCCTCCTTTAGAACTTTAAGCAGGATATCGGCAAACAATTCACCGGAATAAAAGCATTCCTCCAGCGTATTGTAATCAGTCCCAAACTCCAACAAAAGAGCCCCGGTAAAATACTCTTGATTATAGGTTCCGGACTTGGTGCGCACGCCTTTAATAAGCCCGGGGTAGTCTTTAGCGGCCTGCTGGTAAAGCTTCTGGGCAAATTGCAGGTTTTGCCTCCAGTGCGGGTGGGTTTTGCGTTCATCGGTTCCTACAATAATAAGGATAGGAGCCGCGTTTCGCCCCTTGATTTTAACTTTCGACCCTTCCGTTACCCCGGGGATGCTGTCCCGGTGGATATCGAACAGGGCTATAATCGATGATTTTTCGGATGCCATAACTCTGGCTACCGTCTTTCGAGAATTGGTATAGCTTTTGTTAAAATCGGGTTGATCATGAATCGTATTAATAAAATTGGCCTCTATGCCTTTCTGTTTTAAGGTCGTTCCCAGATGGGCAGCCACCCGGGTGACCAGCCCGGGTCCCCCTTCAATCCTTGTCTTTCCGCTATCCGGAACATAGCTCTCACCGCTGTGAGTACAATAAAGGGTAACCGTTCGCCCTTTAAAAAGCTCGAAATAATTGCTGGCGGTATTCACCTGGCTGGACTCGAGATCATCCGGGGGGGGAATTGAAGGATCTTCAACCGGTTCTGCAAGCTCCCCTACCGCATCGTCTTCTTCATCGTTCAGAGCCTGCAGGTTGAAGGCCATCAAGTCCCGGGGAAACTGGCGGCTTAAATATAACCCCCAGGGTTTCGGGTAATCCAGGCTGCCTCCCATCATAATATTGTTTTCCCGCATCATGCTTACCGCCGAGCCTTCAGCCACCGGCATGGCGCTGATCTGCAAAAGCAGCGGGTGTAAATTGATTTCACCGGCTTTTTGCAGAAAACTGCGGTGTAAATCCACACTTAAGCCCAGTACTATAATTATGGCAAAAAGCTGCATGAATAATAATCCCTTGATGAGGCTCCAGATGTTTCTCCGTCTCATTTCATCCACCCGCCGCTTAATATATCATCAATTTATGCTCGGTCCAGAGTGCCTAGTACACTGTGTATATAACTTGGAGCAGGTTTTGTACTAATACCTCCCTCTTTCTGCGGTTTGGCAAATTGCTCAATAAGTTCCTTGCTTTTTAGCAGGGCTAATGTTATATTATTCTTTGTCAGCGCTTTAGCATGAGGAGGTGAAAATGTGGCCAAAAGTAAGACCCCGGCCAAAAGAGCACGGAGAGCAGAAGCCAACCGGCTGAGAAACAAATCGCAAAAAAGTCGGCTGAATACCGAACTCAAGAAGTACGAGGCCACTCTGAAGGGCAACGATGTTGAAGCAGCCAGCGAAAACCTTCGGAAGGTGAGTTCGCTTATCGATAAAGGAGCTAAGACCGGCATACTGCACAAAAATACAGCCGCCCGCAGGAAGTCGGCTCTGGCTAAAAAGCTAAACTCCATCAACGCGTAAATAAACCGGACCTGTCAGCGGACAGGTCTTTTTCATTTGCTCAGCAACACAGAGACGGTGCAACGCGGGGACGGAGATTTTGTTGTATTTTCAATGCAACAAAATCTCCGTCCCCGCGTTGCAGCTTGTTATTTGGCACAGATCTTCACAATAAGTGTTTCCATTATCATCCGGTCTTCCTGACTGGTGCTCTTCATGCGCGTATCAGCATCTAAAAAAGCCTTAAACAATTCAGCGATTTCATCCCAGCTAAAACGATGGGCCTGCTCCTTTTTAGTCTTTACCGCCCAGCTTTTAAGGCCGGTCAGAGCCTCAATATCCTTATGGTCTCTGCCCTCCCCGGCGTAATGTTTGACTTTGGCCATCTGGATAAATTGCCGGACGATGATATATAAGAAGAGTATTTCACTCTCCCCTTGCTCTAAAAGCTGTCGGAAAGCATTCATAGCCGCTCTTACATCCCGCCGGAGCAGGGCGTCTGAGAGTTTGAAAACCCTGATCTCCTCGCCGCTGTCCAGCTCGGCTTCCAGTTCTTTCATCTGCACCGGTTCGCCGGGAGCCATGAGACACAGCTTCTCGATAAAGTTCAACAGGTAATACATGTCCTGTCCGCTGTTGGCTACGATCCTGGCCAGTTCCGGTTTTATGTCCCGGCCCCGTTGCTCAAACTGCCTTTGCACCCATTTTGCCAGATCCGCCGCCTCAAGCTGTTTGATCTGCAGGGTTTTAAGCCCCGTCCCCAGCTTTTTTTCCAGCCCCAGAGAAGTTGGATTCTCTTCCCCGCTGATAATTACCAGCTGATCGCGGGAAGGCCGTTCGAGATATGCTTCCAAAGCTCGCAGGTATTCCTCGGTTTTACTGCGTTTTTTTCGACTTTTACCCAGCCAAACCGGCCGTTTGATAATCAGCACCCTTTTCACGCTGAACAGGGGAGCGTAATCAAGGGCTTCCAGCAGCTGCAAGGGCGTCAGGTAGTCAGCCTCCAGAGACAAAATCTCGGGTTCTTCGCCACTTTCTACCCGGATCTGACCGATCAGGCTCCGAATTTCCTCGTCGATTAAAAAGGCATCGCTACCCCAAATATAATACAATGCTTGGCGTTCACTCAATGATGATTGCACCTCAACAATTCATTATCCGTCTGACGCGGTAACATCAAGCCGTTTTGCATATATTATAATATTAATAATAATACATTTCACAGGCAGCCGCTCCAAGCCTTCACAAAAGGAGGAATCATTATGTCAGAACATTATGACGTAATAATCGTGGGAGCCGGACCGGCCGGAATATTTGCCGCTCTTGAACTTCGCCGCCTGGGCGGCTTTAGAGTCCTGCTTTTAGAAAAAGGCACTCTGGTTCAAAAGCGAAAGTGCCGTATTGACAGCGAACATATCGCCTGCTCCAACTGCCAGCCCTGTTCCATCATGTGCGGCTGGGGAGGAGCGGGGGCCTTTTCAGATGGCAAGCTCACTCTCACTACCGAATTCGGGGGATGGCTGGCTGACTACATCGGTAAGGAAAAGCTGACCGAGCTCATTGCTTATGCGGACCAGATATATGTAAACTTCGGCGCTCCAGAGCGCCTTTTCGGACAGCTTGATGACGACTTCGAGGACTTGCAATCCCGGGTGATAAAGGCCGGGTTGAAGCTCATCCCCGCCCGTATACGTCATATGGGAAGCGAAAACACCCAGAAAGTCCTGGCCAATATGCATAAAGAGCTGGCCCGTCAGGTAACCATTCGCACCGGTGAAAAAGTTGAAAAGGTTATTATTGAAGACGGCCGGGTGGCCGGGGTTAAAACCAAACGCCAGGAATACCAGGCTCCCCGGGTAATACTGGCTCCAGGCCGGGACGGCGCCCAGTGGTTCAGCGAACAGGCCGGGCATATGGGTCTGCCCCTTAAAAACAATCAGGTCGACCTGGGGGTAAGGGTGGAGGTTCCGGCGCTTATTATGCAGGAGTTTACCGATAAAATATGGGAGCCCAAGATTCTTTTCAACTCCCCCACCTTTGACGACCAGGTGCGGACCTTTTGCGTGAGCCCCAACGGCCATGTTGTACTGGAGAATACCAACGGGCTGATAACTGTCAACGGTCACTCCTTTGCCAGTCAATCCAGCAGCAACACCAACTTCGCCATCCTGCTCAGCCAGGAATTCACCGAGCCCTTTAACCAGCCCATTCTCTACGGCCGTTATATAGCCAGCCTGGCCAATATGCTGAGCGGGGGCATTATCATACAGCGCTACGGCGATCTAAAACGGGGAAGGCGTTCCACAGCCGCCCGCATAACCCGGGGCCAGGTCGTGCCTACCCTTTCGGCGGCTGTACCCGGCGATCTTTCCCTGGTCCTGCCCCACCGCTATATGGTAGGCATTTGCGAGTGTCTGGAAGCTTTGGACAAGGTAATGCCTGGAATATCCAGCGAACATACCCTGCTCTACGGCATTGAAGTCAAATTCTATTCGGCCCGCCCGGCCTTGGACAATGAGCTGGCTACTACTGTTCCCGGCTTATATGCCGTGGGCGATGGGGCGGGAGTAACCCGGGGGCTCATTCAGGCCAGCGTTTCAGGAATCGTTGCTGCCCGGGCTATTGCCGGCCAGTAATGGCGCAGTCATTATGAATCCCTGGCTTCGCGGGGATTTAAATCCACCACTGCCACCGTGCAGCGGGATACGCAGAACAGGTTTTCCTCTTCATCATATATTTTCACATCCCATATCAGGGTCCGTTTGCCAGTGTGCACCGGTATCCCAACCGCTTTTACCATTCCACTGCTCACGCTCTTCAGGTGGTTGCCGTTTATCTCCAGGCCCACGGCTCGCTGGGTGTTGGGATCAATATATAAATAACTGCCTGATGAAGCCACGGTTTCCGCTAAAACCAGCGAAACTCCTCCGTGTAAAAGGCCAAAGGGCTGATAGGTTCCTGGAGCAACGGGCATCGTAGCAGTTACTCGTTCCCTGGTAAACTCAATTATCTCAATGCCCAATTTCTCCATAATGGTATTGCTCCAATCAAACTTGTGCAATTCTAACCCCTCCTAATTCTAACACTATGAATATTTTAACACTAATCGACAAACGTCCCTACCCGCTCCGGTTGACAGCGGCCGCGCCCGGAGGCTAGCATAAAATACGAACCATGACTTATTCGCGGAGGTGCTTATGGATCTACATAAGATAAACGGCAACAGCTATTGGATAGAAGGGCCCACTAATACCGGCGTATTCCTGTTTAAAAACAAATACACCCTGCTGGTGGACACCGGCGACGGCAGGCAGCAGGCGCGGCGGGTAGCCGAACTGCTCAAAGAGCAGGGCTGGCAGGTGAAATATGTTTTCAATACCCACGAACATCCCGATCACTGCGGGGGCAACCAGTATTTAAAAGAAAACTATCCGGGCAGCGTTTTTCATGCTTCGGCGGCGGCCCGCCAGTTTATGGAGGACGGTATTCTGGCTCCCCTGTATATGTACGGCGGCAGCCCTCCGGACGACCTGGCCCGCTACTATACCCATGCCAGGATGCCCGCAGTGGATGAGATATTGCTTAGCGGAACGGTCAAGATAAATGATGAGCGTTTTGAACTGCTGCCCCTGTCAGGACATGCCCGGGGCCAGATGGGGTTGGCCACCCGGGACCGGGTCTGTTTTCTGGGAGACGCCCTGTTCAGTCCGGAAATTATCGCCAAGTATTCTTTCCCCTTCCTGTTTGACATTGAAAGCCAGTTCAAGACCATCCAGCTCATATCCGGCCTGGAATATGATTTTTATCTGCTGGGCCACGCTCCCCGGTACTATACCCATACCGAGCTGCTCAAAGTAGTGCAGGCCAACCAGAGTAATCTTGAAAAATACCTGTCTCTGTTATTGGAGCTGCTGGATCAGCCCAAGTCGCGGGAGGAACTTGCCGAGGAACTGATCATAATCGAAGACCTGAGCGTTGACTTCAAAGAATATTTCTATATTATGTCCACCCTGGCCGCCTTCCTGACCTACCTGACCCGCCGGGGTGAACTGAAGCATCAACTGGAAAACGGACGGCTCTATTATTTCAAGGAATAAGCTACTTGATCCAGGCCAGGGTCCTTCTCCACCAGTAGCCGGGGCGCAGAAGCATCAGCATGGCCACCGGCCGGCGGCCGGGCAGTTCTTGCCACAGGTTAACGGCAAAGGCCAGGGCCAGGAGAGCGGAAGCCAGTTCGGACAAAGAGAAGGCCAGCCATACGCCATTTAAACCGAACAGGCCCGGCAAGACCAGAAGCAGGGGTAAAAACAGCCCCAGGTGGCGCAGCAGGGCAAACATCATGGCCTTAACCCCTTTACCCAGGGCCTGCAAAACGGTTGAGACAATAAAAACTATTCCCAGAGCGGGAAATCCCAGGGTGGCGAGACAGATGCCTATGACTCCGGCCTCTTTTAAGGCTTCATCCTGGGAAAACCAGCTTATGATCCATTCCGGATAGCTCTGCATTAGAACCACGATCAACAGGAGCAGAACAAAACCTATTACCGCAGATTTGACCAGGGTTTCCTTGACCCGCTCGACTTTGCCCGCCCCGTGGGCAAAGGCCGCCACCGGAAGTGCGGCCTGGGCCAAACCGAAAACCGGAGTCAGACAAAAGGAGCGCACCCGCGAGAATATGCCCAGAGCCGCTACCGCTTCAAAGCCGTAAACGGCTACCGTCCGGTTGAGAATAGTGATCGTAAATACCCAGGCCAGCTCCATCAATAAACTGGGAAACCCCACTCCGTAAATCCCCTTCAACACTCTCAAACTGGGGCGAAAGTTCTGCCAATCCCAGCTCAGCAGGCGACGTTGCTTAACTACGATCCCAATCAATACGACAGCGCTGATCATTTCCGCCAGAACCGTGGCCCAGGCCGCCCCCCTCATTCCCAGCGCCGGTATGGGACCTAGTCCGAATATCAATAACGGGTCAAATAATACGTTGAGAATGATGCCGACCAGGCCAATAGCCATTGGCAAAACCGTATTGCCTTCGCCCTGAACAATATTTTCCAGGATGATCAAAATAAAAGTAAAAATGCAGCCGAACAAAATGATCTGCAGATACTCCCGGCAGAGCTCGTAAGTATCGGCCGTACATCCAAAATAGACCAGCATCTGGTCAAGATAGACCCAGCCCAGGAGACTGAAGCCAACCCCGTAGATAATACCCGCAATGAGGCCGTGCCAGGCCACGTTGTCCCCCTGCCTTACATCCCCCTGCCCCAGAGTGCGGGAAATGAGGGAGGTTAAACCTACTCCCGTGGCGTAAGCCAGAGAACTTATCAAGACCTGCAGGGGGATGCCGAGGGTCAGGGCGGCCAGGGCGGCCGAGCCCAGGCGGGCGACAAAATAAGTATCAACCAGGCTGAACATCGAGTATAAAACCATTCCCACCATAGCCGGGAAGGAAAGCCTAAAAAGGAGCAGGCCAATACGCTGGGCGTCCAGATCAGGCTGGCGCATGAATATCCCCCCCCCTTCAACTCAAGCTATGAAAAAACAGCGCCGCTTAGTATTCTTGAGCTAGCTATCTTGAATTTAATCCATCAAAGGTAATATACTAAGGCTGCTCTGCTGTACAGCAAGGCTTGCACAAGGAGGGAGAAAGGATGCGCCTGCTCATTAAAAACGGCCTGGTAGTAACCATGAATGAAGCCCGGGAGATTATAAAGACCGACATCCTGATCGAAGAGGATCGCATACTTGCACTTGGTGATGATTTAAAAGAGACCCGGATTGATCAAAGCATTAATGCCGATGGTATGCTGGTTATCCCCGGTTTGATCCAGAGCCACATCCATCTCTGCCAGGTGCTGTTTCGCGGCCTGGCTGATGATCTGGAGCTGCTCGACTGGCTGAAGCAGCGGATCTGGCCCCTGGAAGCGGCCCATGACCAGGATACCCTCTACTACTCGGCCCTTTTGGGTTGCGCCGAACTGATCCGGGGCGGGACTACCGCCATTATCGACATGGGCACCGTGCAGCACAGCGATTCGCTGTTCCAGGCCGTAAAAAAAGCGGGCTTAAGATATCTGGGCGGCAAGTGCCTTATGGACCAGGGCCCTGAGCTGCCGCCGGGACTCTCCGATAATACCGATAAGGCCATCAATGAAAGCCTCGATCTGATCAAGCGCTGGGACGGAGCCGAGCGGGGACGGCTGCGCTACGCCCTGTGCCCCCGCTTCGCCGTCTCCAGCAGCACCGATCTCTTGGACCAGGTCCGGGATTTATCGAAGGAACTTAATCTGCCGGTCCACACCCATGCATCCGAAAACAAGGAGGAAGTCGAGCTGGTGCGGAGTTTAAGCGGACTGCCCAATATCACCTATTTCAATGAAAAGGGGCTCTGCAATGAACGCCTCATAGTAGCCCACTGCATCCATTTAAACGATGAAGAGATCAACCTGCTGGCCGAAAGCGGAAGCCATATAGCGCACTGCCCGTCAGCCAATCTCAAATTGGCGTCCGGCTTCGCGCCCGTTCCCCGCCTGCTGGAGCGGGGCGCCAACGTATCCCTAGGGGCGGACGGAGCTCCCTGCAACAACAATCTCAATGCCTTTATGGAAATGCGGCTGGCCGCCCTGATCCATAAACCGGCCTATGGACCCCGGGCCATGCCGGCCGGACAGGTTTTTGAGATGGCCACTCGGGGCGGAGCCCGGGCCATGAGGCTGGAAGCGGAAACGGGCAGCCTGGAGCCGGGCAAAAAAGCCGACCTGGCCCTTGTCAAACTAGAGGCCTGGCACCACTATCCGCTCGATGCCGCTTCGGCCTACGGCCACCTGGTCTATCAGGCTTCAGCCTCCGACGTATTTGCCACGATTGTGGATGGCAGGATTCTGATGATGGACAACCGGCTCCTTACCCTGGACGCCGATGAACTGCGCCGGGGCATAGGCCGCTCCCTGCAAACCGTGCGCCAGCGCACCGGAATTTAATATCCTCCTTCCAGCAAGGTTTCCCGGGGGCCGAGCCAAACCGCAAAACCGCGGCCTTCGCTGCGAAAGGTCACCGCGCCCACCAGGTCAGTGCGCAGGGCCTCAATGGCTTCATCCTGCATTGCTTCAAGTACAAGCGGACTGGGGTGGCCGAAAATATTACGCTTTCCTGCCGATATCACTCCATAACGCGGACGGGTTTTGCTATAAAGGGGCGGATAGAGCGAGTATTTGCTTCCATGGTGAGGCAGCTTAAGTACCGTTGCGGGCCTCAGCTTCCCCTCTCTATCCAACCCGCGCAACACTTCTTCATCCACGTCGCCAGTCAGTAAAACCGAAAAATCGCCCATTTTACATACCAGGACCAGGGAATGGTTGTTGTACTCCTTATCAGCCGCCTCTTTTCCGGAGTACAAGACCTCCAGCGACCAGGCCCCTTCCTGTAGAACCTGCCCCCTGGCAAGCCCCTTCCAGGCTGCACCGCGGCTGTTCATTTCCTTGCGCCAGGCCTTATACACATCCGCTCCGGCCAGGTTGGCCGGTACGCATACGGTTTCCACCGCGATTTCTCTCACCACCCTTTGCAGCCCGACCAGGTGGTCGGCATCGGGATGGGTGTTCACGGCCCAGTATAGCTGCCTGATGCCGCGATGGCGCAGGTAGGGAATTACCTTGCGCCCTCCCACATCACTGAAAGCACTTCCGCCCCCGTCGATCAAAATAAACTTGCCCCGGGGGGTCTTCAACAAGATACAGTCGCCCTGCCCCACATCCAGGAATACCACTTCCATCTGCCCCCGGTTAAAAAAAGAGGCGGGCAGACAGATAACAATGAGAAACACCCCCACACAGATCAAGCCGGCTCCCATCCTTGTGCTTCCCCGCTCCCTGGTCAAAAGGTAAAGCCCGGTGTAAAAGATGCCAATAGCGGCCGGCCCCGGAGCCGCCACCCAGAGGTAGGCACCGGGCAATTGGAGTATCAGATGATTCCCCCATCTGATAATGTCAATAAGCACTTCAGCCAGCTGCAGCATAAGCGCTCCCAGTGGAGCCATAAGTACGCCCAGCAGGAGAAAAAGGAATCCGATCATGACCACCAGTTCGGCCAGGTAGGAGAGAAACAGGTTGGCAATAAGCGAAACCGGAGACAGAATGTTGAAATAATAGGCAATAAGCGGCAGGACAGCTGCCTGGGCGGCTAGCGGGATAAGCAGGCAGTCCATCCAGCGCCCCTTATCGGGCAGAGCCTTTCGCCAGCGGGGATAAAGGTAGACCAGACCCCAGGCCGCCAGGAAAGACAGCTGAAAGGATATCTGAAACAGGGCGGTGGGCTGATGCAGCAAAATGATAAGGCCTGACCATCCCAGGCTGTTTAACAGATCATTTTCCCTCCCGGCGTACAGGGCGGTAAGGGCCAAAGCCGCCATAATCACCGACCGGGCCACGGGCGACGGCCAGTCCACCAAGGTCGCATAGAGCACCAGGATGGAGAGGCTGCCCACCAGCACTCCCCGCTTTGATAAACCCAGGCGTTTGAATAAAAGACTGCACAGCAAAGCCAAAAATCCGACATGCATGCCGGAAACCGAGAAGACATGAACAATGCCAGTCTTCTGGTATTCCTGGTATTCATCCGGATCGATTCCGCTGACGTCGCCTAAAAGCATCCCGCAAAAAATGCCGGCTGCATCGGCCGGCAAAACATTTTTGATCAGGGCTGTACTGCGGGCCCGGTAGCCTTCCAGGAAACCCGGCCAGTCATCCCCGCTTCCTGTTGTTTTCAGGTCTTCCGGTTCTTTTACGGTCAATAGGTAGTAAATCTGCTCATATTCAAGATAGGCGGCATAATCAAATTCACCCGGATTGCCCGGCCGATCAGGCCGCCTCATCTCACCCTGCATCAGCACCCGCTGGTATTTTCGCAAATCGGCGTTGAAATAACAAAAAACCTGCAGACGCTTTTGATAGGGTCCGGGCTCATCAGTCTCAAGAACAAAACTGCAGCGTCCGTCGGCCAGACGCGGCCGGCTCACAATGGTTCCCGACACCTGGGCGCTGCCGGTTGCATCATCCACCGGCGGGCGCAAAACCACCAGTTCCGTGTAAGCACAACCCGCCGCCAAAACCATAAGGCAACTCAAAGCTGCCCAGGCCTGCTCCTTTTTGAATAGCGCCCCTAACAACAGCAGCAAGGCCAGGGCAGCCGTCCAACCCCAAAAGCGATGGTAGCTCAAGGCGACAGCCAGCGCGAATACTATAAAGGTGCGAAACCAGGCCTGGTTCATGCTTATTTCCCCGTATGCCCCACCCGGGGGCGGGCCTAGTACAACGTTCCGTATATTGTGTTCATAAGTTGGAGCAGATTTTTTTGAAGTACAAGGCGGAGGAATGAGTAATACTGGACGTATTGCGATTGACGACAACGCAGTAATTCGGAAAAATCTGCCCAAATTATGGGCACGAATATACGGAATGTTGTACTCAACATTACATACAGATGCTGTCTATTAAATCGGCAAACTTCTTTTCACCTATCCCACTGACCTTTTTCAAGTCCTCCAGGCTTTTAAAGGGGCCGTGGGATTCCCGGTAGTCTACGATCCGCTGGGCTAAAGCGGGGCCGATGCCCTTTAAACTGTCCAATTCTTGAACATTGGCGGTATTGATATTCACCTTGCCTGATTTGGCTGATTGATTGGCTGTCGCCAGCTGGTTAGTATTCGGTGAGATTTCTTCACCTTTTTTCGGAATCACGATGGGATCGCCGTCCTTTAAAGGAGCCGCCATGTTTACTCCTTTAGCCTCGGCGTCGGCCAGCAGACCGCCAGCCATCTCCACCGCCTGGTATACCCGATCGCCTTCTCGCAAAGAATACACTCCCGGTTTGGATACCGCACCGGTCACATAAACTTTAATATCCTTGACCGTATTGGTCTCCGCCTTTTCGTTTTGAGGGACCGTCGCCTCAGCCGCCTCGGTCAAGGTCAACCGGGCTTGCTCCTTTTCGGCTTTGAAGTCAGCGTATTTCATGCCCCCGAAAAAACCCACAATTAAAACAACGACAGCCGCCGCCAGCAGTCGTTTATCAATATCCATCATCATATATCCGCCCTTTTTTATCACTATTATCCATATTTTACAATGTTTTTGGGAAAACAGACAATAAATTTTCGCCTCTGAAGTGCCGTTTGGCAGCCCCGAAATACTAAACCGGGTGTATAATACATTCAAGCCCCATACAATGACAACCTGCAATTTATTTAGTGAAAGGCATCGCGGATAATAATGAACGAAACCATTACCAGCTTGATTCAAGACTATGTAAAGTCCTATCCCCGTGAAAAAGGCACCCAAACCCTTTGGGAAAAACCGCTGGTGGCCTTTGCCCGGGCTGATGATTCCGGCTTTATGGACCTGAAGGAGCAGGTTGCCGCATCTCACCTGCTGCCGTCGGACTTGCTTCCTACAGCCAGGAGTGTAATCTGTTACTTCCTGCCTTTCCACCGGGACGTAGCGAGAAGCAACAGTGAGAGCGAATTCTGCTCCGACCCCTGGGCTTTCGCCTACCTGGAAACCAACCAGCTCATTCAAGATCTCAATGAGCATTTAAAAAAACAGTTGGGTCTCATGGGGCATGAATCGGCCGTCACCCCAGCCACTCACAACTTCAGCCCGGAAACCCTGCTCAGCAACTGGTCCCACCGGCATATTGCGGTAATTGCCGGTCTTGGCGCATTGGGCTTGAACCGTATGCTTATTACCGCAAAGGGCTGCTGCGGGCGCCTGGGCAGCCTGGTCACTTCGCTGCTGCTTACCCCTTCTGAAAGCAGTGCGAGTTCGGCCTGCCTCTATTACTATGACCAGAGCTGTAAGAAATGCCTGCAGAACTGTCCCAGCCAGGCTCTTGAGGAGAAATCCTTCGATCGCTTTCGCTGCTATGAGCATCTGCTAAAAAATGCCCGGCTCCATCAGGAAAAAGGCTGGGTGGACGCCTGCGGCAAATGTCTGGCTAGGCTGCCCTGCTCCTTTACCGATCCAGGCAAAAAAGCCCGGCAAAAGCTTTCCAAAGGGGATATATACTAGAAGCAGATCGGCAGCCTGGCGTATGGTTGTTGAAGTTCTGATCTTCAAGGGTTTCCCCCATCCACTTTATGGGAATAATAATCGGTAACCATAGCCGCCGCACCGGGTAATTTCGACCACTAGTACTCTGTTAACCCTAATTCTGTATATTACTCGTCGAGGGAAATTTTTGTAGGGCAAGGCGGGCGGCTCCACGGCATCCTGCCACCGCCGCATTAGCCCGTCCATGGGCGTCAAGGAATGAGTAATACTGGACGTATTACGATTGACGACAACGCAGCCATGCGAAAATTTAACCGGCGATAGTATATAGAATTAGGGTTAACAGAGTACTATATTGTTGCATTCGACCTCTTTATATAATATAATGATTTTCGTGGTGGACAATTGAATAGCGTAAAGGCTGAGAACCGGAGTAGTAGGCCAGCCAAGCAGAGAGTTGCCGGGGGGTGCAAGGCAGCACAGTATGGTCGAACTCGCCGGGGAGCTTTACAGGCGAAAATCAGCCTGTGACGGTTAAACCGTTACCTGTAATGAGTAGACAACGTGGGGCTATGGCGAAGTTGGGATCGCGCTTGAATGGCATTCAAGAGGCCGTGGGTTCGAATCCCACTAGCTCCACCATTTTTGTCTTTTAAATTAGGGTGGTACCACGGGAGATCGCTCTCGTCCCTTGAGGGATGAGGGCTTTTGTTTTTCTGTAATTCAAGGAGGGACGTTATGGAAAGAAAGTACGATTTTAAAGCCATCGAGGCAAAATGGCAGGCTTATTGGGAAGCGAACAACTTTTACAAGGTTACCGAAGATCCCGCCAAGCCAAAATACTATGATCTGGAGATGTTTCCCTATCCTTCCGGCAACCTGCACATGGGGCATGTTCGCAACTACGCCATAGGCGATGTAGTGGCCCGTTTTAAGACCATGCAGGGGTTTAACGTCCTGCATCCCATGGGATGGGACGCTTTCGGGCTTCCAGCGGAAAACGCGGCTCTTAAAAATAACATACCTCCGGCCCAATGGACCTACAGCAACATAGAAAATATGAAAAGCCAGCTCAAAACCTTAGGCATCAGCTATGATTGGGACCGCGAAATAGCATCCTGCAAGCCGGATTATTACAAGTTTACCCAGTGGTTGTTTTTAAAGCTGTACGAAAACAACCTGGCCTATAAGAAGCGGGCAGCAGTCAACTGGTGCCCCTCCTGCCAGACGGTTCTGGCCAATGAGCAGGTTATAAACGGGAGCTGTGAGCGCTGCGACACCAATGTTGATAAGCGTCAGCTGGAGCAGTGGTTTTTCAAAATAACCGACTATGCCCAGCGCCTGCTGGATGATCTGGAAATGCTGCCGGGTTGGCCGGAAAAGGTCAAAATAATGCAGCGCAACTGGATCGGCCGCAGCGAGGGCCTGGAATTCTCCATGGATATCGAAGGCAGCGATGAAAAGCTCACCGTTTTTACTACCCGGGCGGACACCGTCTTCGGGGTTACCTACATGGTTTTTGCCCCCGAACATCCACTGGTCGAAAAGCTGGTGGCCGGAACCGCCGAGGAAGCAACTGTCAAAGACTTTGTTGCCCGCATTAAGCTGCAAAGTGATATAAGCCGCACCTCCACCGACGTAGAAAAGGAAGGCATATTTACCGGCCGCTACGCCATAAATCCGGTCAACGGAGAGCGGGTCCCCATCTGGCTGGCCAACTATGTACTTATGGACTATGGCACCGGAGCCATTATGGCCGTTCCCGCCCATGACCAGAGAGACTTTGAGTTTGCCCGCAAATACGCTATACCCATCCGGGTGGTTATCCAGGGTCCGGATTCTCCCGGTGCTCCTGAGGCCATGATCGAAGCCTACACCGGGGACGGGATAATGGTCAATTCGGCCGCTTTTAACGGTCTCCCGGTCGAAGACGGTAAAAAAGCGGTCATCAAATTCATGGAGGAAAAGGGCTGGGGCAAAGGCACCGTCAACTTCCGCCTGCGAGACTGGCTGATCTCCCGCCAGCGTTATTGGGGCGCGCCCATACCACTGGTCTACTGCCCGGAATGCGGCATGGTGCCGGTGCCCGAAAAAGACCTGCCGGTTGAACTGCCGCTTGATGTAGAATTCAAACCGACCGGAGAATCGCCCTTAAATTACGTGGAAAGCTTTTACAAGACCAGCTGCCCCTGCTGCCAGGGTGAAGCCCGCCGGGAAACCGACACCATGGACACCTTTGTCTGCTCCTCCTGGTATTTTGACCGCTTTTGCGATCCCAACAACTCAGAGATGCCCTTTGGCGAAGCCGCGGTCGACTACTGGATGCCGGTCGATCAGTACATAGGCGGGGTGGAGCACGCCATTCTGCACCTGATGTACGCCCGTTTCTTCACCAAATTTCTCTATGACATCAAGCTGCTCAAGTGCGAGGAGCCCTTTACCAACCTCTTGACCCAGGGCATGGTGTTGAAAGAAGGCTCCAAGATGTCCAAAACCAAGGGCAATGTAGTCAGCCCGGAAGAGATAATAAATACCTACGGCGCCGATACAGCCAGACTTTTCATACTCTTTGCCTCGCCGCCGGAAAGAGACCTGGAGTGGAGCGACCAGGGCGTGGAGGGTTCCTACCGTTTCCTCAACCGGGTTTGGCGCCTGGTTATGGAATACGCCGACCAGATCAAGGATGTGCCTCTGTCGGACCGGCACGGCGAGCTGGATGATGAGGCCCGGCAGGTGTATTTTAAGACCCACGCCACCATTAAAAAGGTAACCGACGATATTCAGGAGCGCTTTAATTTCAACACCGCGGTCAGTGCTATAATGGAGCTTACCAACACCTTAAACGCCTATCGGGACAATTCGGCCCCTAATATGGCGGTAGTCAAGGAAGGCATAGTAAACCTGCTGCTCCTGCTCAGTCCGTTTTCTCCCCACATTACCGAGGAGATGTGGCAGGCTGTAGGCTTTGCAGACAGCATTCACCTGCAAAAATGGCCGGTTTACCAACCGGAAGCCCTGGTTCAGGATGAATTGGAAATAGTGGTGCAGATAAGCGGCCGGGTCAGGGACCGCATCACGGTGCCGGCCTCTGCCTCGGAAGGCGATATGCGTGAACGGGCCCTGGCCAGTGACCGGATCAAGCCCCTGCTGGAGGGTAAAACCGTTCAGAAAGTCATCGTAGTTCCCGGCAAACTAGTAAATATAGTGGCCCGTTAAGACTGAAACAAGCAAAGGGGGGCGAAACTCCGCCATACGGATTCGCCCCCCTTTTTAATGCAAAATATGTTTTAGGAGAGATCGATCACGGAAGTGAAGAGCAAGACGTGCAACCTTATTAAACATGTGTGGTGCCCGTGGTACTTTTGTGGACGGTCTAGTTAGGCTTGTCTTAGGACTATCTCCCTTGCCCCTCTCCACAGATCCTCCAGATTGTAATAATCCCTTTCTTCCTGCCGAAATACATGCAGAATCACTGAACTGTAATCGAGTACACACCAGGTTCCCTGGCCGGCGCCATCACGATGCCGGGGATGTATCCCCTTTTCACCCAGTTTCTCTTCCACGTGCTCTACTATGCTTTTCACGTGAACCGTGCTTCTTCCAGACGCAAGTACAAAATAGTCCGCCAGGACGGTTAAATCTCCCACTTCGAGAATGGTCAGCCGCTGGGCGTTCTCATCCAGACACGCTTCAGCCACCATTTGCATCAATTCCTGGTCCTTCGTCAATAACAGCCCTCCTCTAGTTCCTAGTGGTCTGTAACACCTAAAAATTTGGTTCCCACCGGCCAAATTTCCGCAGGGCTGCGTTTTCGTCAATCGCAATACGTCCAGTATTACTCTTTCCTCCGCCTTCCCCTGCGAAAAATTTTCTCGGTGGATAACCTAAACCTTTAGGTGTTACAGACCACTAGCTCTTCATCGACCAATCTGCCTTTGGCCCCAATTATAACCCAATGCTGCTTCAAATTCTACCAGGACCAAAGGTTGCTTTAGCAGGATATCCTGCCCGGCCTGATACGCTGCAGGTAATGATTGCGGACCTCAACGGTACGCGGGTGCAGCAGCCGGCCTCGATCCAGGCAGTAGCGGATAGTTGATTCCAGCCCAAACAACATGGCGTCATCCAAATCCCTGAAAGCCAGGCCCTTCAATCTCTCCTGCCCCGGGTAGTCCCGGCCCGGTTCTATCATATCAGCCAGGTATATTATTTTGTCCATCACACTCATATTTAAATCCCCCAGGGTATGAAACCTGATGGCCTGCAATATATCCCGGTCCTCTATTTTTAATTCGTGCTGCACCAGCCAGGAGCCCACCGGAGCATGAAGCAGATCCGGGACCTGACGTTCCAGCTCGTCCTGCAATAATTCGTTTTTTTCGGCAGTCGCAAGCAGTTCCTCGGCGGAGATGCCCTTGGCATAGTCATGTAAGATCCCTATCAAATAAGCCTTGTCCGCATCAACCTGATAGTGTTCTGCCAGTTCGCGGGCCACTTCGGCAACTTGCAGCGAATGTTTGAAGCGGGGTTTGGACAATTTAAAGCGGATTATTTCACGGGCTTCCTTGACGTTTAACATATTCTAGGCTCCTTTATCAATATATAATCCCTTTTCCCGAATATAGCTCTCCACCTTGTCGGGAAGCATGTAGCGTATGGATTTGCCGTCCCTGACCCGCTTCCTTATCTCACTGGAGGAAACATCTATTCCGGGGATCTCCAGAAATATCAAGCCTTCCCGTAAAACGCCGGGAAGGGAAACCAGGGGGTCCTTTTCCCACTCAAAGCGGTAACCGGGCCTGGTAACTACCACGAAACGTCCCTTTTCGGCCAGAATATCGACATTCTTCCAGGTATTGATCAAGAGCAGGGAGTCGGCTCCCATGATAAAGTAAATGCTCTTGCCGGGATAATGAGCCTGATAATGGTTTAAGGTGTCAACAGTATAGGATGGTCCCGGCCGGGTCAACTCCAAGCTGGAAACCACAAAATCAGGGTTGCCTTCTATAGCCAGTTCGATCATCAGCAGGCGGGTTTCTCCGTCCAGGATGTCCATGCCTTCCTTATGAGGAGGCCTGGCTGCCGGTATAAATATAACTTTTTCTAAACCTAATTCGCAGCGGGCATATTCCGCGGCCAGTAAGTGACCGTTATGAATGGGGTTGAAGGTTCCCCCGATAATGCCTAAAGCTGATTTTTGCACCATTTTCTTAGTCCTATCCGCACTGATGCCCGGTAGGGGCCACCAATTGCTGCACCTTTTAGCAATCCGTTCCGTTTTCTTTCTAAGCCAATGATAAACCAGCCAACCTTTTATAGCAAATTAAGAACGCTTTATTGTTGCAGCCTTTCCCCTTCCCGTAAAAACATCTATAATGTTGTATTAATGAGAAACTTCGAAGGAACATCTATGGATAAAGAAATACGCCTGGTTTTTCACAACCGGGGTTTACGCAGCTATATAGAAGTAGACCTGTGCTATGAGTGTCCCCGTCAGGACCAGAAAGGCTGCTGTGCCTATTATTCTCCAGTGTTTTATCCCAGTGATTTCGTATACTGGTTAAAGACTAAACCGGATCTTATTGACTACCTGTTTTCACTGCCCCATCTGACAGTTTTGGATGCCTCGGTAACCTTGAACCATGTTATTGATGGGCTTTCCTACCGCTGCCGCTTTCACAGTAAAGAGAGCGGCTGCCTGTTGGAGCAGCACAATCGGGAGTCCATCTGCCGGCACTTCGTCTGCCCGGGGATATCCTGGGAAAAGGAGCCTTCCCTGGCCCATTGGAAGACTTTTTTTGACTCTTTAAACGACTATGAAATAAAGCTCAACAACCAGTTGGCCGATATTCTTAAAGCACAGAACTTAAGCCTGCGCAATCCCACCCAGCGCTCAGAGATTTTCGCCCTGCTGCCGGCAGAATTGGAACGCTTAACAAAAGATTCCCCGGCCTTTTTCAGCTCCTGCCCGGAGCGCGAAGAAGCCGTCATCATTAGACCGGTAAGTTACGGCGGGGAATGGCCATTATAATAGAATAAGTGCATATAAATAATCAAAATAATTTGGGGAATGAGTTGGTGAGTTTGGGGACGGTTCTTCAACTCACTTTATGGATGGATGCTCCGAAGTATGTTCGGGGGTGCCTCGATAGAGGAAAATAATCCACAGGACCACCAGCCACAGTCCGGCGGCCGCGTAGCTTATCAGCACGTCAGAAAGCAGATAGCCGGCCGCCAGGCGGCTTAAAGCCAGCAAGGTTAAAAAGACCAGCCCCAGACCCGTGCCTATCAGCTGACGGCCCCGCAGCGAGGGGCGCCCTCCCGTAACCAGCCATAGGATGAAAGACGCCCACAGGATGTTGACTATTGCCATTGGCATGGGGTTGGGTCCCCCGCTCAAACGCTGGCTTTCTATCATCACCCTGTGGAATCCGGTCAATACAATGGTGGACCCGATCATGTTGAAAAACAAAAAGGCAATCCGGTCGGTGCGCTTTCCTTTCCACCAGACCAGGCAGGCCGCTAAAATAGAAATGGTAAATAAAACCGGTCCCAGAATCTGACCCAGCCCGCTCCAAAACCGGCCCAGATAGGGTCTTATCCACTGCCCGGCCCAATGGTCGATCTGCTGTAGATGAACCGAGCCAAACTCACTGAAAACATTCGCCAGGAAGAAAACCAGAAAACCGGCACTGCCCAGGGCGATCATCCATTCTCCCAATATCTTCAGAGCCCGGCCCTCTCCGCTTATTACCCGCCTCCACCAGTGCAGCAGCCTTCCTTCGACAGTCTTTTCAGCCATTTTAGGTTTGAGGTAATTCTGATAAACCAGAAAAACAAGCACTAAGACCAATACCACCAACAGGGTTATCCACAGACTTTTGGACTTAAGAACATTTAGTGCTTCCCTGCCGCCGCGCCATATCAGGAAAGCTTCCAGAAAATAGCGCAGCCCTCTTCCCGATAAGGCCGCCAGGAGAAAACGAGGGGGATTCAAGGCAAAAATCCCGGAGGAAATGGTGAATATTTTAAAGGGAGTCGGCGGAGGCGCCACACCAGCCATAAAGACCACCCACACGCCGTAGCGTTGGAACAATCCTTCTATTTTCTCCACCCTTTTAGGAGAAACCAAGCGGTGCAAGAGGGGATGCCCGAATACTTTGCCCAGAACATAGCCAAAAAACGCGCCTCCCGTAGTAGCCAGAGTAGCCAGCAGGGCATAAAACAACGCTTTGCCGGGATGGGTTACACAAACCGGCACATACAACAGCTCTGGAGGAACAGGCAAAAAAGCGGCTTCGGCAAAACATAGAATAAGCATCCCCCAGAGTCCGTAAGCCTCCAGCATTTCAAGTATATGAGCAAGCATCCCTAAGATTTCATCCTAACCTTTTTTAAAGTACCAGTACAACGTTCCGTATATTGTGTATATAAGTTGGAGCAGATTTTTTCGAAGTACAAGGCGGGCGGCTCCTTGCCGTCCTGGCACCGGCGGCTCCTTGGCATCCTGCTACCGCCGCACTAGTTCGTCCATGAACGTCGCCGCATTAGCCCGTCCTTGGGCGTCAAGGAGTGAGTAATACTGGACGTATTGCTACCCACGACAACGCAGTAATTCGGAAAAATCTGCCCAAATTATGTGCACGAATATGCGGAATGTTGTACTAAGAATCTCCCCATGGTGCGGCTACCTTATCTGGCCGTCCCCGTATACGATAAACTTTGTGGTAGTGAGCTCGGTAAGACCCATTGGCCCACGGGCATGCAATTTCTGGGTGCTTATGCCCATTTCGGCTCCAAACCCGAAAACCCCGCCGTCGGTAAAACGGGTTGAGGCATTGGCATAGACGGCTGCGGCATCCACTGCCGCCAGGAAGCGTCGCACGTGGGAATAGTTTTCACTCACAATGGCTTCACTGTGGCCGGTTCCGTGGGTATTTATATGGTCTATGGCTTCCTCCAGACCGTCCACCACTTTTACTGCCAAAATCAATTCCAGGTATTCCTGGTCCCAATCCTGCCCGGTTGCCGAATTGATACCGGGTGCAATACTCCTGGTTCTTTCACAGCCTCGAATTTCCACTCCGGCTTCCGTCAAATCAGCCAGCATTCCCGGTAAGAAAGCTGACGCCACCGCCTGATGCACCAGGAGGGTCTCAGCCGCGTTGCAGACAGACGGTCTCTGCACCTTGGCATTGAATACTATGGGACGCGCCTTGGCCAGATCGGCGAACTGGTCAACATAGACATGACAATTGCCCATCCCGGTCATTATATAGGAAACCGTCGCGTTTTCCATAACCGCTTTTTTTAATCCTAGTCCCCCGCGCGGAATGAGGACGTCCACAAAATCGTTCATTCGCATCAGAAAAACGGCCGCTTCCTTGTCATCGCTGTCAATCAGGGCTATGGCCCCTTGGGGCAGGCCGGCTGTCTCCGCTGCAGCGGAAATAGCCCGAGCTATTACCCGGTTGGAGTTCAAAGCTTCCTCCCCGCCGCGCAGGATTATGGCATTACCTGATTTTATGCACAATCCAGCCGCATCCGCGGTCACATTGGGACGGGACTCGTAGATTATGCCCACCACACCCAGGGGAGTGCGCACCCGGCCTATCTCCAGGCCGTTGGGGCGGCGCCACATCCCCAAAACCTCCCCCACCGGGTCTGTCAAAGCAGCGATCTCCCGCAGACCCTGAGCCATATCCTTGACCCGCGCTTCATTCAGGGCCAGCCGTTCCAGAAGCGCTGAGGTCAACCCCTGCTGCCGGCCCAATTCCAGGTCCAGCTGGTTGGCTTCAAGAATAGCCGGGGTTTCATTTTCCAGGGCTTTGGCCATGGCCAATAAAGCATCGTTTTTCAGGGTGGTGGAAGCAGTAGCCAGAAAACGCGCCGCCTGCCGGGCCATTTTCCCCTGTTCCAGCATAGTTCTTCTTAAAGATTCATCCATCCTGCACCTCTCCTTTTCAAGGCTGTTTAAATATGGTTCGGGCCGGTCTTTTCATACTCCACCCAGAGATTGTTGCGGTGTATCGCCTCGTCATAATCCTTTTCGCCGAGTATTTTCTCTATGTCAGAAGTCCTTTTTCCGGCTATCCGGCGAAGCTCATCAGCACTGTAATTGACCATTCCCCGGGCCACGCGCCCCCCTTCAAGGGTGCACACATCCACCACCATACCCCGGTCAAAGTCCCCCTGTACCTCGGTGATGCCGGAAGGAAGCAGGCTTTTGCCTTTGGCCAGCAGAGCCTGGCAGGCGCCCGGATCAATCAAAATAGTGCCCTGGGCTACCGTGCCAAAGGCAATCCATTTTTTACGGGCGTGCATTTTCTCCTCCCGGGGTATAAAGAGGGTGCCAATACGCTCTCCGGCCACTATCCGGCGGATTACGCCGTCGGACTCGCTGTTGGCGACAATCATGGGAACCCCGGCCGCCATGCACATCCGGGCCGCCTTCAGCTTGGTGAACATGCCGCCGCTGGCAAAGGTGCTGCCCCGGGCATTGGAGTTCTCCTCAAGCTCGCTGGTGATTTCCCCCACCTCGGCAAGCAGTTTGGCTTCGGGATGCGTCCTCGGATCATGGTCATAGAGCCCATTCACATCAGACAGGATAACAAGCAGGTCGGCATCTACCATACCGGCTACCACGGCCGACAGGGTGTCATTGTCGCCAAACTGGATCTCCTCCACGGCTACCGTGTCATTTTCATTGATGATCGGTATTACCCTTAGGGACAAAATAGCCAGGAGGGCATTGGTCGCGTTTAAATAGCGCACCCGGTCATCGGAATCTCCTCTGGTCAGGAGGACCTGGGCCACCACCTTACCGTATTCAGCAAAGAGCTTTTCATAGAGGTGTAAAAGCGCTCCCTGGCCAATGGCCGCCAGGGCCTGTTTATCAGGTATGGTTTTGGGGACTTTTTTGAGGCCCATGCGAATGGCGCCAACTCCAATGGCACCAGAAGTTACCAGGATCATCTCCATATCCCGGTTATGTAAATCGGCCATTTGTCTTACCATGGTTTCAATACGCTGCAGGTTAAGCTGTCCATTACGATAGGTAAGGGTGCTGGTTCCTACTTTCACCACCACCCGTTTCAAATTGCCCAAATCTCTTTTCGCGGCCATTATCCCCTATAACCTCCCCAAGTGCTCTCTTTGCCAAATCCGGTCCCGCTATTCGCTGTATTCAAGGACCAGTTCATTGATCATTACCGTGTCCCCGGGCTTGATTCCCCTGGCCTTCAGGGCCTCCTCCAGGCCCATATATTTTATAGTCTGCTGAAAACGCTGCAGACTTTCATCGCTGTTAAAGTTGGTCATGCTGACCAGCCGTTCAATGCGCTTGCCGCTGACCTCGAAAACCCCGTTTACTATGGCAATTTTGAAGGCTTCGTCGGCTTGAAACCGCCTGGTCATAGGAGTTTCGGTATAAACCGGCTCGCTCTGTTGGCCGGCTTCATCCAGAAGAACCCGGGCTCGCTCAATAAGAAGCTCAATTCCTTCCCCGGTGGCAGCCGATATGGGCAGTAGCTTCTCCCCGAACTGTTTCGAAAGGCGTTCCAGGTTTTGGCGGGCCTCCGGTAAATCCATTTTATTGGCTACTACTAGATAAGGCCGATCCGGCAGTTTCGATTGGTACCGGACCAGCTCCCGGCGCAGCACTTCATAATCCTCCAAAACGTCCCGACCCTCGGTTTGAGCCGCGTCCAGGACATAGAGCAACACTCTGGTGCGCTCCACATGCCGCAAGAAGTCATGCCCCAAGCCGGCTCCTTCATGGGCACCTTCAATCAAGCCGGGGATGTCGGCTACCACGAAGGATTCTCCATCACGAGTCTGCACCACCCCCAGGTTGGGAGTCAAGGTGGTAAAGGGATAGTCGGCTATCTTGGGCCGGGCTGCGGAAATCCGTGAAATAAGAGTTGACTTACCCGCGTTGGGAAAGCCCACCAAGCCTACATCGGCCAGAACCTTTAACTCCAGAAGCAGCCAGCGTTCTTCACCCGGCGCCCCGTTTTCCGAAATCGAAGGGGCCTTGTTGGTGGGGTTGGCAAAACGGGCATTCCCCCGCCCTCCGCGGCCTCCGCCGGCTACGATCTGCCGCTGCCCGTGGGCCACCAGATCCGCCAGGATATCACCAGTGTCCAGGTCCTTGACCAGCGTGCCGGGAGGGACCTTTACCAGCAGGTCCTCTCCGCTGGCTCCATGCATGTTTTTACCCCCGCCGTGGCTGCCCCGGGGGGCCTTGAAATGCTTTTTGTATTTAAAATCCATCAAGGTGCGCAGGCCTTCATCAGCCTGAAATATGACATGCCCGCCCCGTCCGCCGTCTCCGCCGGAAGGTCCGCCCATGGGCACGTATTTCTCACGGCGAAAAGCGACAATGCCATTGCCCCCGTCGCCGCCCTTGACATATATTTTGGCCTGGTCAACAAACATTTAGCTACTCCTTAAGCCCACACTTCCACCTGGCCTCCCGCCAATTGTTCACACTCAAAAACCATCAAGATCCCCTGCTCTGACTCGTTGAACGACAAATGCACTTCGGGATCGTCATCCATATCGTTTAATTGGTCGGCAATGTCCGCCAGAGCCCGGTAAGGCTGGTTCTGTTCCCTAAGCCGCTGATGCGACTGCAGCTGCAAATCCTTATACTTTAATAGGATTCCCAGCTCATGCGCAAATAAAAGGACCTGGAAAAGATAAAGCGCCGCCTCCGGAGCTGTTTTTTCAAATAGAAGGCGCTCAGATATCATACCAGCGTTAATTTGCCCAACATAGGCCGAGATTTCCTTGGTTCGCCCCAACTCCGCATAACCGCCTATAACCTGGAGATAATTGCCCAGGTCATGCCTCATCCTGCGGATCAGATCAACCACCTTTGCATCCTCCATCGCCATCCCTCCAGTTACCTAATAATAGCAAAAACCCCCGAAAAACTCCAGGGGTCTTGGTTTCTTGCCGGCCATTTTAATGGGTTACAGGCTGGCGCTTTCCTCAAGAGGATATACGCTGACCTGCTTGCGATCGCGTCCCCTTCTCTCAAACTTGACCTTTCCATCCACAACTGCAAACAGGGTGTCATCTCCGCCGATGCCCACATTGGTTCCGGGATGGATCTTGGTCCCTCTCTGGCGCACCAGAATATTGCCGGCCCGCACTACCTGGCCGTCATACTTCTTGACCCCCAGGCGTTTGGACTCGCTGTCTCTGCCGTTTCTGGAACTTCCCACACCCTTTTTATGGGCGAACAATTGCAGATCAAATGAAAACATTTTATTGCCTCCTAAGCTCAATTTTCAGGTATTCTCCGTAGACTTCCGCCATCGCTTGCAGGCCCAGAACCATGGTTGTCAATATGGTTTGCGCCCGTTCCCGGTCCCGGGAACTCAAGTTTTCGGGAAGCCGGCACAGCAGGCATCCCTGTTCCACCTGATAGCGGGGAGCCTGCTCCAACTGTCCTAGCAAACCCAATAGGGTCGTCTGGGCTACAGCTGAAACCCCTGCACAGTAGATGTCGCTGCCCTTCTGGGCGTAACCGGCATGGCCCTCTACGGAAAATGCTACGATATCATCGTCCCGGTATTCTATCAAAACCCTGATCATCAGCCTTCAATGGTCTGAATAACCAGTTTAGTATAAGATTGGCGATGCCCCTGTTTTTTATGATAATTCTTGCGCTTCTTGTACTTGTAGACAACAACCTTCTTTTCCTTGCCCTGTTCAATCAACTGGGCGGTCACCCGGGCTCCCTCCAGCAGCGGGCTGCCGACTTTGCAGTTGCCCTCCCCATCGCTCAACATGAGGACCTGGTCCAGTACGATCTGGTCCCCGGGCTCCCCGGCCAACTTTTCAACCTTCAGTACCGTTCCTTCAGTAATCCGGTACTGTTTTCCTCCTGTCGCTATGACTGCTTGCACGAATCAAACACCTCCACATTTTTTAAGACTCGCCGGTTCCAGGCAGACCTCAAAGGCCGTTTAAAAACCCGTACCGCGCGGTTACAAAAACGTGTAACCACATTAGAACTTAACATATAGCCCGATGGAAGTCAAGCAGCGTATTTAAAGTCCACCGTGGCCTGCTGCATCAGTATTAATAATTATGCTCCCCGGCATATATCTTGTATTCCGCCAGACCCAGGGTTTGGGCATGAAGCTTGATCTTTATCCCCAGCTTTTTCTCGATGTAATCGAGGTGGACGCCGTCCTCGGCCAGCGCCTGAATCAACTGGGGATGGGCTTCACAGATAAGCTCCTTGCTCTCCATGTACCCCATATTCAGCATTTTGCGCTTGATTTCGCATGACAGAGCCGCCAGGCTCAGGGTTCGGCCCCGGCCGTTACAGGCATTGCACTCTTCAGTAAAGAACTCGGATATGCCGTAGCGGGATTTTTTCCTGGTCATCTCCAGAAAGCCCAGGCCGGTCATGCCGATGATCCGGGTATGGGCCTTATCCTTGGCCAGTTCCTTGCGCAGTACCGAAATAACCTGCTCCTCATGTTCCTTTTCCTTCATATCGATAAAATCAATCAAGATAATTCCGCCTATGCTGCGCAGCCTGAGCTGCCGCGGTATTTCCACCGCGGCCTCCAGATTGAGCCTGAGCACGGTATCTTCAAAGCTGGTCTTGCCCGTGTATTTTCCGCTGTTCACGTCAATTACCGTCATGGCCTCGGTGGCGTCAAAGATAAGGTAGCCTCCGCTTTTGAGCCAGACTTTGCGGCGCACGGCCCGCCTTATATCCTTATCCAGGCTGTATTTGTCAAAAAGGTCGCCCTCCTCATACTGAACCAGGATCCGTGAACAATAGGTCTTATTTTTGGTAAAATCCAAGATCTTATCTTTCAAGCGCTCATTGTTGATAATTACCCGGGAAATTTCACTGTCCAGGTAATCCCGTAAAGCCCTTTCCAGGACATCCATATCCCCAAAAATGAGGCTGGGGGCGCGCGACTTTCTATAGCGCTGCCGCAGCTCTTCCCAGACCTGAACCAGCTGCTTCAATTCGGCCATTATTTCGGCATCTTCGGCTTCCAGACAGGCTGTCCGCACGATTATTCCCACGTTCTCCGGCTTGTTTTCACTGATCATAGAACGCAAATCCCGGCGGCGCTGGTCACAGGTAATCTTGCGGGATATTGAAACCTCCCGGTAATAGGGCAAAAGGACCAGAAAATGCCCGGGTATGGTAATATTGCCAGTGACTCGCGGGCCCTTTTCGGAAAAGGCCTCCTTCTTCACCTGCACCATCAGTTCCTGGCCGCTTTTCAGTAAGTCCAGCGAGTTTATCCCTTTCACCTGACCCGGACAGATCACGTCTCCGGCATATAAAAAGGCGTTTTTAGCCAGGCCGATATCTACGAAAACGCAGGACAGTCCGGGTAGTATATCCTTAACCTTACCTTTATAAATATTGCCCACACTCTCATCTTGATTGGCCCAGAATACCTCAACCAGGCGACCGTCTTCGACAATCGCCACCCGTGATTCCCAGGGATATACTTCAGCAACCAGGTCTTTTGTCAACTACTTCACCTTCTCTATAGGGCTTGCAAACACCGGGGCCCGGTAAATATAATTGCCCTGGCGGTAAACGTCTTTTATCCGTTTTCTGGCTAGACCCCGGGCTTCCAGAAGATCCACCAATTCATCATAGCGAACATTGAGCGGCTCCCCCGCCGCAACCCACAGGGTGGACGTCCATCCCGGCCTTTGCTCTTCAATGTCTATTCTATAAATACCAGACCGCAGGTCTTTGTCAAGATCCTTTTTCTTGCCCCGGCTCTTGACTATTAAGTGCTGCTCTACCAGGAGCCCGGCAAAGAACTCGGCGGCCGGAAAATCCGTCTCATCCAAAACCAGGGTGTAAGCCGCCGCGTTGACCGAGTTCATCAAAGCCGGCGTATCCGATCCTATCTCTACAGCCTGCCTTACGTATAGATCAGGCGGCAATACCGCATTTAAGCGCTGGATGAATTCCCGGAGGGGAATCTCCTCGGCAAGCTCCAGGTCAAAATACTCCGCTTCACTCCACAGTCCTACCGGCAGCACCGTACCCATCGACAGGCGGATATGGGGATTAAAACCCTGACTCAGGGCGTAGGGCAGATCGGCGCGGCGCAGCGCCCTTTCCAGCAGGTGCATGGTGTCAAGGTTGGATAAAAATCGCAGGTCAGGCCCCAGCCTGTAACAGGCTCTTAAACGCATGACTCTTCCCCCTTGATATCCAGGGCAACACCCAGGGCCGGACAGATTCCACATTCATTGCAGCCGGTCTCCCGGCAATCCCAGCTCAATTCCCCCATCAGGGCCTTTTCATTCTCTTCATAGAGGAACTCTTTGCTGACCCCTATATCGATAAAATCCCAGGGCAGCTTATCTCCATAAGAGCGATCTGCTGTGTACGATTCCGGAGCCACCCCGAATTCCGCAAAGGCTTCCATCCAGCGTTCAAAGTTAAAATACTCCGACCACCCGTCGAATTTGCAGCCCTTTTCCCAGGCTCGGTGAATGACCCGGGCCAGACGCCTATCTCCCCGGGCTATGACCCCTTCCAGGAAGCTTACCCGGCTGTCGTGAAAACTTATTTTGATATTTTTGCGGCGTTTTTTACTTATCAAACGCCGCTTTTCGTCTAAGACTTCAATGCTGTCCTGACCCTGCCACTGAAAGGGAGTATGGGCTTTGGGCACAAAACAGGCCAGGCTGGCCCTTATTTCCACCGGGCGGCGCGCCAGGCGATTGCCTATAGCCTGGACCTTCTGCAGAATATCAGGAATAGCCAGGAGGTCCTCCTCGGTTTCGGTGGGCAGTCCATACATAAAATAGAGTTTAAGCGAAAGCCAGCCTGACCTGAAAGCCGCTTCCACCGCCTCGTAAAGCTGCTCTTCACTGACATTTTTATTGATTATATCGCGCAAGCGCTGGCTTCCGGCTTCGGGAGCCAGGGTAAGCGTTGTTTTGCGAACCTTTTGTACTTCATTGGCCAGATCAACGGAAAAGGCATCAACCCGCAGGGAGGGCAGGGCCACCCCCACTCCTTTGGCCCGGTTTTCGGCAACTAAATCTTTAACCAGAGACAAAACCGCGGAGTAGTCCAGAGTGCTCAAAGAGGCCAGGGATAATTCATCGTAACCGGTGCTGTGCAACTGCCTGCGGGCCTGATCTTTTAAGAGACCCGGACTGCGTTCCCGGACTGGACGGTAGACCATGCCGGCCTGGCAAAAGCGGCAGCCCCTCTGGCAGCCCCTCATCACTTCCAGAACCGCACGATCATGAATGATCCCCAGGTGCGGCACCAGAGGCTGGTTGGGGAAATAGGCCTGGTCGAGATCTTTAACCACTCTTTTGCGGATCCTTTCCGGTGCCGGGGGATGCAAAGCGATCCTCCGGTCAACTGAGCCGCTCTCGTTATAGGTCACCTGGTAGAGGGAAGGCACGTACACTCCTTCGATGGCGGCCATACGCAGCAGCCGCTCGCTGCGTTGAATGCCCCGGGTCTGTTCCACCGCATCCAGCAGTTCCAGTAAAACCTCTTCACCATCGCCTATAATAAAAAGGTCAAAAAATTCAGCCATGGGTTCAGGATTGAAAGCTACCGGCCCCCCGGCTATAATCAGGGGGTGCTCGTCCCTTCGCTCCCCGGACCATAGAGGTACTTGACCCAATGAAAGCATATTCAGGACATTGCTGATGGATAACTCATATTGCATGGAAAACCCGATCACTTCAAAATCGGCCAGGGGTCGGAATGACTCCAGGCTGTACAGGGGGATGTTTTCGGCTCTCATCAAGGACTCCATATCCGGCCAGGGAGCGAAGGTTCTCTCCACCAGGTGTTCACTTTTTTCATTTACCAGGCCATAGAGTATCCGGCTGCCCAAATGCGACATGCCCACTTCATATACATCGGGAAAGGCCAGGACCATGCAGGTCCGGCTCAGATTCCAGTCTTTTTTTATCATATTATATTCCCCGCCGCTGTACCGGGCCGGTTTGGCCACCCGGGGTAAAATGTCTCTAAACAACTTGTCTTTCATCAGATTCCTCCGCCCATATTAGATCCCGATCTTATATATCTTACCACATTATCCGGTAGTAAACCCCCGGCCTGGTTTTTAAGCCGCTTTTAAAGATAAGCAGTTCAAAACAGAGAGTCGCCTAAAAGAACCAGGGGACCCTTTTCCAGGAGCAGTTCGATCAATTCAGCTTCGCTCTTCATACCGGTGATGCGGTCTTGCTCATCGACGATGAGGACAACCAGGTAATTGGCCGGGGCTGCTGATTTTAGCAATTCCTTGACCGGAGTGGCCGCCGTGGCTACCAGTTGCCGGGCCGGCAAAAAGCCGGCCGCGGCCAGTTCCCTTTTTTTACGCACCAAAAAGCGTACAAAGGCATAGCCCAGCATGCGCCTTTCCCGGTAGGCTGCCCAAAATAGAAAGGCCCCCACCAGTATTAAATTAATACTGGAGAAGCCCGCTGTACCTAAATAAATCCCGGCAGCGCCTATCCCGACTCCCAGGAACAAGCCCAGCGCGGTCATGCACTGGTTGGCTTTGCGATAACCCAGAGGCCGCGACAGGACGGCTTGCAGTATGTGCCCGCCGTCCAGGGGCAGTGCGGGAAGGAGGTTGAACCCGCCCAGAAGCAGGTTGATATTTACGAAAACCATCTTCCAGGAACTGGCCTGAAAGATATCGGTGAAATAGCTCAAACCAGCCAGAGACAGACTGAACAGGGGGCCGGAGATAGCCACCAATATCTCCCGCTCCGGCTCCAGAGCCAGATAATCTTCCAATTGGGCCTGCCCCCCAAAAGGCCACAGTTGCACTTCAGCAATCTTGACCTTCAAAAGATAGGCGGTTAAAAGGTGAGCCAGCTCGTGCAGCATAACCGCCGAAAAGATTACCAGGATCTGCGGCCAATAACCCAGCCAGGAGTAAAGCAGCCCCAGCAGCAAAAATAGAATGTTTAGCCGGATTTTAACTCCGCCGATTTTTCCTATTACCATGCCTCATTCCAGCATGAGCTGCGGGTCAACCGGTCCGTTCCTCCCCCTCAGTTCCAGGTATAAAAGAGATGCACTCTTGCCCAATACTTGATTCATGGTTATGCTATTTCCCTTGGAGACAAATACCTCCTTTAAACCGCCATAATACGAATAAAAATCCTGGTTGTGCATGATGAGTACGGCCCTGCCATCGCTTCCTTCACTTAATTCAACCACCCTTCCATCCATTATCGGTCGCACCGGAGTATTATCCTGCACCGTAAGGAGCAGCCCCGGGAAAAAGACTTCCCGTTTAGCTTCATCGCTCCAATACCAGCCGTAAGACTGTTTCAGAGCCAGAAATTCGCAGGGCACTTGGGAATTCTTCAAACTCGCGGCCGGAACCGGCCGTTTAAAATCATACCCCGACCACTGCGAAGCCCAGGCGATAATCCGGTCCTCAACGCCATAATCCCTCAACATGAAGTCAAGAACGATTCTGGTTTTCTCCTGACTGGCAGCGCTGCGCATCAAAATGCAGACTATGGCTGCCAGAAAGATAGCCAGAAGAAGCCGCAGTTTAAATTGTTTAACCATAGACAATCCCCCCTCATCGGCTAGTACAACGTTCGGTATATTCGCGCCCATAATTTGGGCGCGAATATACCGAACGTTGTACTAGCAAAGACGCTGGCTGATGGCAGTCGGCCCTCCTTAAAATATATATTCCGGCCTGGCTGCTTATACCAGAAAAATGGTAACCAGGCGGATATTTTTCGGACAAGACAAATAGGGGCTGTCTCGGCTTTTGAGACAGCCCCACTTAAGTTTAGCCTATTGATATATGTTTATTGAAGCTTTAGGCCCTCGGGTGAATTGGGAAAGAACAGCGGCTCCCCATACTTGTCTTTGCCGAAGTCCTTGATTATTTTCTGGCCTTCGGCAGACACCATCCAGTCGATAAAGGCCTTGGCCCCATCAGCATTAATATTGGGGAATTTGGCCTTGTTTACCGGGATCAGGCTTATGTAGTTTATCAGTATTTCATCTTTTTCCACCAAAACGGCCAGGTTCTTGATTTTGTCCTTGGTGGTGATAAAAGTAGCCCGATCCATCAGGGTGTACCCCTTCTGCTCATCAGTGTAGAGCAGGGTGGGAACATTTCCGGTTGAACCTTTTTCGTAGATCTTATACCAGTCTCCCGACGGCTTGATCCCGGCTGCATCCCATACCTCAATCTCTTTAACGTTGGTTCCTGACTTGTCTCCCCGGCTAATGAACGTTGATTTACTGTCAGCAATTTTTTTCAAAGCGGCTGTGGCTGATTTCTCACCCTTGATCTTGGCCGGATCATCCGCCGGTCCCATGATCACAAAATCGTTGTACATTAGAGCAATTCTCTCGGTGCCATAGCCGTCCGCAACAAACTTTTCCTCCAGGGCTTTGGCGTGCACCAGGACCAGATCAAAGCTGCCGGTTTGGGCTATCTTCAATGCTTCGCCGGTGCCTGCTCCAACATGGCGCACCCTTACCCCGGTTTTCTGCTCATAGGCGTCTTCCAGAGCTTTCACTATTCCAGCATCAATAGGTCCGATAGTGCTGGCCATCAAAACCTGCTGCTTGGCGGTCGGGGTCTGCTGGGTAGCCTGGTTACAGCCGCCTGCCATGAGCAGGCTGGCCATCAACAATAAGACAATAAACCATATCAGCGGTTTACGCTTGCCCACTGTTTTCACCTGTCCTTTCGCTATTTATCTACAATGCTCCTTCATGTTTTCAAAACCCACAATCCGGCCATCCTCCATGAAATAAACGGTATCGCTCAAGGCCTGCGCCTCCTTGCTGTGGTGGGTAACCAGCACGGTAGTTATCCTATGTTCCTTCAACAAGCCGCCGGTTTGCTCCATCAATTCCTGCCGGATGTCCTTATCCAGATTGGAAAAGGGCTCATCTAAAAATATTACCTCCGGTTCCAGAACCAGAGACTGGGCCAGGACCACCCGTTGGGCTTCGCCTCCGGAAAGACTGCGGGCCCGGCTTTTCTCCAGGTGAGCCACCCCCAATCTCTCCAGCCAGGGCCTGATCCTGGCCAGGCGCACCCGCCGGGACACCCCGCGGAACTTGAGGCCCAGCTCGGCATTTTCCATAACGCTCAGATCGAGCACGATCGGCTTCTGAAAGACCATGGCCATCTTCCGATGCAAGCTTAGCTCACTGTATTCTGAATATTCCCGGCCGCGGTAGTAAAGCTTGCCGCTGGTGGGCTCCTGCAGAGCTGCCATCACCATTAAAAGGCTGCTTTTCCCGGCCCCGTTGGGTCCCATCAGACTGATGGCATCCCCTTCCTCAAGGCTTAAGCGCGGTATATCCAGAATAGTTCGGCCGCCCAGGACCAGGGTTAGATCCTCAATGCTTATTATTTTACTCATTGGCCGCTCCTCCTTTGTTGGAGAGCGGTCAACGCAGCCGTTACCGAATAGGCCAGCAGCAATAAGATCACACTGATGGCGAGGGCAACATCAAAGTTGCCCTTATTGACCTCCATAACCGTGGCCGTCGTCAATACCCGGGTCTCGCCCTTGATATTGCCGCCCACCATCATAGAAGCGCCGACCTCGGATACCACTCCGCCAAAGCCGGCCATCACCGCTGCGAGTAAACCCATACGGGCTTCCTTTACCAGACTCCACAACATCTGCAGCCGGTTGGCCCCCAGGGCTAAAAGCTGCAGGCGGATGCGGGGATTGATCTGCTGAATGGCCGCCAAGGTAAAACTGATGACTATAGGTGAGGCAATGACCGCCTGGGCTATGACGATGGCCACCGGCGTGTAAATCAGGCGCAGGGCCCCAAAAGGCCCGGATCTCCATAGAAATATGCTCACCCATAAGCCCACTACTACTGGTGGAAGACCCATGCCAAAATTGGAAAGGCTAACCAGGAAATTGCGGCCCGGAAACCGGGTTAAAGCCAATAGGGTTCCCAGCGGAACTCCGATCAAAACGCTTATAAGGGTAGCCATTCCGGATACTCTCAGAGTCAACCAGGTTACCTCAAAAATCTCCGGGTCCAAACTGACCAGCATTTCGAGTGCTTTGACCAGGCCTTGCCAGATCAATTCCAAATTAAATCACTCCTACAAAGGTTGGCAGTTTATTTGCCCAGGTCAGCTTCGTTCTTGCCTGCATCAGCGAAAAACAGGGCCTGGCCGTATTTATCTACCCCAAACTGGGAAATAAGTTTCTGGGTATCGGCGGCAATCATATATTCAACAAAAGCCTTGGCTCCGGCAGCGTTCACTTTGGGGAACTTCTCCGGATTTACCTGCATTACATGGTAAATGTTGAGCAAGGACTTTTCGCCTTCGACCATTATATTAAGTTTTATATTCTTCTGTTGGGCCAGGTAGGTAGCCCGGTCGGTAAGGGTATAGCCTTCTTTCTGGCTGGCCACAGTCAGGGTTTGTCCCATCCCGGCGCCGGTTTCCTGGTAGCTGGCGCTTCCCTTGGCCGGAGTAATGCCGGCCGCTTTCCAGATGGCCAGTTCGGCTTTATGGGTTCCGGAATTGTCACCGCGGGAGACAAATATGCTTCCCTTTTCGGAGATCTTCTTTAATGCCTCGGCGGCGCTCTTGGTGCCCTTGATGCCGGCCGGGTCGTTTTCCGGACCGACTATAATAAAGTCATTGTGCATAACCAGCTGATAGTTTATGCCGACTCCGCTGTCAACCAGCTTCTTTTCATCGGCGGGAGCATGGACCAAAAGCACATCGGCTTCTCCCTTTTCACCCATGGTAAGCGCCGCACCGGTGCCAACCGCAACGGTCTTTACCTTATAACCGGTCTTCTTTTCGAAATCGGGAATCAAAACGTCCAGCAAACCGCTATCCTGGGTACTGGTAGTCGTGGCCAGAATAATGTCTTTGTTCTCCGGGGTGGTTGGAGTAGGGGTGGTTTGGGTACAGCCGAACAGGCTCACCGCAAACAAAACCAGGATGATAAGTGGCAGATATCTCTTTTTCGATAACATTACAGTCCCTCCTTTTGAATTAAAACACCTGAAATACTTTCCCAAAGCCTCCTTTCAGTAAAGTCACGGTACCTTAAAAAAACACCTTAAAAAGACCCTGGTGCATCTTTAATAAGATACCGGTCAAACCCCAAGCTTAAAAATAGTTGCTGATAAATTTCTATGTTCTCTATTTATAACAGCTACTATACAAATTCCACACAAGCATTATAAAAATAAACTAGATCAATAAAAGTTGACAAAAATAAAACCAGGGCCCCTTAGAAAGACGCCCTGACCTTTGCTGTCAGTAACCTGCTCGCCTTTCCAGTGGGAGGCGCAACCGTTTCCCATTGCACCCTAGTACTCTGTTAACCCTAATTCTGTGTATTACTCGTCGAGGCAAATTTTTGTAGGACAAGGCGGCAGCTCAATAGCGTCCTGCCACCGCCGCACTAGCCCGTCCATGGGCGTCGAAGGAATGAGTAATACTGGACGTATTGCGACTGACGACAACGCAGTCATGCGAAAATTTAACCGACGATAATAATAGAATTAGGGTTAACAGAGTACTCGCGGCCGGCGTCCCCTAGTAGCAACCTTAGGTAAACCGGCTCGGTGAGCGTCGTTATGTTTATTGTATTTTTCGCCATAATAACAAATAATCCTGCCCAAGCTGCATTATAATTAGTTACTGTTGATATAGCTTGGTCAGGATTATTCAAGATTATTATTGTTTAGTTCGGTAGTCGACAATCAGTCGGGAGATGCTTGGGGAATGGTTTTAAAAAACGATCTGGTTGCCGCGCAAATTGACTCCCACTATCAGCCCGGCGGCGATCATATTGGTGAGCATCGCAGTTCCACCATAGCTTAAGAAAGGCAGAGGGATTCCGGTCACCGGCATGACCCCCAGACACATGCCGATATTCTCAAAAATATGAAATAGCCACATCGCCGATACTCCCACTACCAAAAGAGTGCCGTATAATTCCTTGGCCTCAAAGCTGATGGCAATAGCGCGGACCAGAAGGATACCATACATAATGATGACAAATAGCCCCCCCAAAAAGCCGAGTTCTTCTCCAATTACCGCATAGACAAAATCAGTGTGGTGTTCGGGCAGGAAGTTTTGCTGAACCTGGGTGCCATGGTACAATCCCTTGCCAGTGGCCCCCCCGGAGCCTATGGCAATAAGCGATTGCAGGGTATTCCATCCCGCACCCTTGCCTCCTGATCCGTCATTGGTGGGATTTACAAAAACGGTTAGCCTGTCCACCTGGTAGTCCTGTAAAGGAATCCACATTCCATATTGGAAATGAAGAAACAAAGCCAGGGCTACGACCGCAGCCGCCCCTCCCAGCAGGCCGAACAGTATCTTGGGATTGGCTCCGGCAAAATACATCATCACCAAAGTGATTGCGATATAAACCAGCCCGGTACCTAGGTCCTTCTGGGCCATAACTAAAGCCCAGGGCACCCCCATATACAAAAAACAGGGCAGCATTTCCGTAAAGGTATCAAGACTTCCTTTGCGCTTGCTCAAAAAATCGGCAAAGGCTAAAATGAACATTATTTTGGTGAACTCGGCCGGTTGAAATTGCGGCAAGGGGCCGATTTTAATCCACCCGGTGGTTCCCCTGACCTCGCTGCCGATGGTCAAAACCAAAATCAGCAAAACAACGGAAATGCCGTAAAGCGCCCAGCTGTAGCGTTGCAGCTGGATGTAGTCGTAGCGGATTATGATTATCGCAGCTATGATACCCAGAACAAAGGCCCCTATTTGTTTGCTCAAATAGTTGGTATTGGACGCATGAGTAGCACTGCTCAAGACCACCAGTCCAAAAGCGATCAATATAATTAAAACCGACACAAAAGTCCGGTCTATAAATTTAAAGCGTTTGAGTTCCAAAAACTGACCCTCCTTCACGCCTATTATAAAGCTCAGGTCCAGCCCTGTCTACCAAACGTTTTTAGTTAAATATAAAAGAAAAAGCCCGGGGATTTTGATTCCCCGGGACTTTTTCAGGTAGTCAAGCTAATTACTGGTTTATCACCTTCTTTAAACCCTTAACGGGTATATTGGCAACCAGGGCAATTGAGTCTTCTTCATTCTCCAGGCTTACCTGGAGCGCATCCTCATCAATGTCCAGATACTCCTGGATAACCCTGATTAAATCCTCTTTCAACTGGTTTATGAAATCGGGCGACACCGAAGCCCGATCATGCACCAAAACCAGGCGCAGCCTTTCTCTGGCTACTTCTTTGCTAGGCGGATTGTCCTTCATAAAAAAGCGCGAGATGAAATCCAATAAAGCCATATAACCGCCTCCTATTTGGCCAGCCGCAGGATCTTTTTAAACCGGTCCATCAGCCAGGAGGGATCGTTGAAGGCTTGAATTTCCAGCTCCTCCCCATCGAGCCGGCGGGCTATGCGGCGATAGGCCTGACCGGCTCGAGAATTGTCATCCAGGACCGCCGGTTCACCTCGGTTGGTAGAAATCACAATCGACTCATCTTCCGGCACTACACCCAAAAGATCTATGGAAAGGATATCCAGAATATCTTCGATGTCCATCATATCGCCGCGTTTAACCATTTTTGAACGCAGCCGGTTTATAATAAGCCGGGCGTTGCTGAGACCGGCCGCTTCCAGGAGCCCGACGATGCGATCCGCATCCCTCACTGATGATACTTCCGGGGTGGCGACTATTATCGCGTCATCGGCGCCGGCTATGGCGTTTTTAAAGCCCTGTTCGATTCCAGCCGGACAATCCACCAGAATGAAATCGTAGTCTTTACGCAGTTCATTGGTCAGATTTTTCATTTGATGTGGCGTGATCGCAGTCTTATCTTTGGTCTGAGCGGCTGGCAGGAGGTGCAGCCCCTCGATCCGTTTATCCTTAATCAGGGCTTGTTTTAGCTTGCAGTTGCCATGAACAACATCGACAATATCAAAAACGATCCTGTTTTCCAGCCCCATTACCACATCCAGATTTCTCAAACCGATATCTGTATCAATTAACACCACCCGGTAATTCATCATGGCCAGAGCCGTCCCCAGGTTGGCCGTGGTTGTAGTTTTTCCTACCCCGCCCTTTCCCGACGTAATGACCAACACCCTGCTTTTCATTGCCAAACCTCCATTCATATTTTTAACTTTTCGATTATTACTTTGCCCGCCCTGATCCGTGCCAGTTCCGGTTGCTTGCCGATAAAATTGTCACCATCCGGAGGACGAGTTATGTGATTCGCCACGCGCAATTGGGTGGGGTTGAGACGATAGGCGGTGATGACAGCTTTTTCATCTCCAAAATAACCGGCATGGGCCACCCCTTTAAGCGATCCCATAACCAGGATATTGCCGGCCGCGATAACCTCAGCCCCCGGGTTTACATCCCCCAGGACCACTAGATTGCCCGGACTGAAGAAACGCTGACCGGAACGCAGATGGCGGCAAACCAACAGAGTTTCATCATAACTGGGCATATTTTCCACCACCGGCGGCAAACCATCCTCATTTATCGGATAGGGTATCCGGCCCCGCGACAGAACTTCCTTCAAGTACAGGCCTCGCTCAAGCAGTATATCCTCCAATTCACGCACCTGTTTGCTGGTCAGCCGCTTATTTCCCAGGTCAATGATCAGGCTGGTGCCGGGTTTGAAACTTTTGATTTCGGAAACGCGGCGCTCTAATCCGGCCTTGATTTCAGGAAAAGTATGAAAGGCCTTGAGGTCTATGAATTTTTCCTCTCCGTATTCTCTGGCTGCCGCTCGCATGTTACAATCCTCCTATCACTTGCCGGCTTCTAATTGCACATTGTTTATTATTTTCTATTTATTACATATATTTCCTGCGTTGAAAAATTAGAAAGATACTCTTTCCCTGGAGTTTTTCCTCAGAGTAAGTCGTTTGCGAGCAACAAAAATACGCCATCTTTTATGCGACTGCTTCGACAAATAAAGTAAGTTTTTTTAAATTGCGGAATTTTTAAATAAAAAAGAGTTAGATTCGTTTGAAAGTCGGCAGGAAATAAGTTAGGGGACGGTTCTTCAACTCATTTCAAAACAGGCATTGGCTATTGTTCAGCCTGTCAAAAATGAGTTGAAGAACCGTCCCCTAACTTATTCTAGCTCATTTCCTTTGCCTACGGTGTCACTTCCGTAAGCGGCGGGTCGGGTTGGTCGGGTTTAGTTGCAGCCGGCGGCGTTGTGGTTGCCGGCGGTGTAGTAGTTGCTGGCGGCGTTGTGGTCGACGGAGGGGTGGTTTCGGCCGCCGGAGGATTGCTGTCAGCCGGTGGCGCAGTATTCCCTGCCGGCGGTGTTGTGGTTGTCGCCGGCGGCGTTGTTGCCGGCGGCGTTGCCGAATTGGTGGCAGCAGCCAGGTGATCCACTACGCTAAAGTACTGTTCGAAGACCGCTTTGCATACCGGACCTGCTGAGGTGGCGCCGCTGTAGCCGTATTCAACAATGCCGGCAAAGGCAATTTCCGGATCGTCAAATGGAGCAAAGGCTATAAATACACCGTGGGTATCCTTCAAAGGATCATCGCCCGCCCTACCCGATTCAGCACTTCCGGTTTTGGCGGCTACTTGAATATTGGCCGGGAAATTGGTAAACAGGGCCGCCCCGGTGCCATCCCCCCTGGTTACTTCCAGCATGGCCCGCTTGGTTTCGGAGATGCTCCTGGCCGATACGTTGACACTGCGGACCAGGGTGGGCTGGTTTTCAAGGACCGTTTTACCCTGGGGACTGACTATTTTATTTACGACATAGGGCTTCCACAGAGAACCCCCGTTGGCCAGGGTGGATACGTACTGCGCCAGTTGAATGATCGTATAATCATTGTAGCCCTGCCCTATGGACATATTGAACGTATCATAGGCCTTCCATTCAGTACTGTAATTGTAGTCGAATTTGTACTGGCTCTCTATCTGGTTCAATTCCTTCTGCTTCTTCTTGAGCAGTTCCTGCTTTTCCTGCTCGCTCTGGGCCTGGGCCAGCAGCGCGTCATACTTGGTGTTTATATTGTTGATATTGGCTTCGTGCTGTTGTTTAAACAAGATATCATTGGTATCAAATTTCCACTGCGGAGTGGGCAGCAAGCCCTTGCTCTCGTCAGGCAAATCGATCCCGGTCCTGGCGCCCAAACCGAACTCGCCGGCCACCCTGATGATCTCGTCCTTGCCGGTCCGGCGGCTGATCTCCTGAAAATAGGTGTTGCAGGAGTGGGCCATAGCCGAGTAGTAATTTACGTTGCCATGAACTCCGGTGCATTTTATGAAAGGCTCCACCCAATAGGCCCCGGCACAATTTACAAATTCGCCCAGGGGATTCATAACATTTTTCTCCAGGGCGGCCATGCCGGTAATTGGCTTGAAGGCTGAACCAGGGGGGTAGCTCCCCTGTATGGCCCGGTTTTTTAAAGCCCCCGGGTCCATGGGATTATAATCCCCCTGGGGAAGATAATAGGGGGCCTTGGCATTGCTCAGTTTTCCTTTAAAATCATCCGGGTTTAAAGCCGGGCTGCTGTACATGGCCAGAACTTCACCGGTCTTGACATTGATGAGCACCGCCGCTCCCACCCGGGCCTTGGGATGGGCGGCCTGCACCTTTTTAAGAGTGTCTTCCATACTCTGCTCCATAACCTGCTGCAGGCGGGAATCAATAGTAAGATAAACATTAGCACCCGCTTCGGGGTCCTTGGTGTCCACTTCCCGGTTGGGGACCGGCCGTCCATTGGCGTCCACTTCTATCCGCCGAGCACCGTCTACCCCTTTCAGGTAGGACTCGTATTGTTTTTCCACTCCCGATTTACCTATGAGGCTGTTCAGGCTGTAGCGGCTTTTGATCTCTTCCTTGGCCATTTCTTCCTCGCTGATGGAGTGAATATAGCCCAGCACGTGGCCGGCCAGGGAACCCTTGGGGTAGGTGCGCAAGGGTTCAACATTGATAGTTACGCCGGGCAGATCCATGCGGTTCTCCTCCAGTTTGACCACCAGGTCCCAGGGTATGTCGCGCAAAAGGATAATCGGCTCAAAAAGCCGGAATTTCTGCTCGTCGACTTTGGCCTTGATGAATTCGGGGGTCATTTCCGGATAGAGATCGATCAGGTTGGCGGACAGGTTGGCGGCCACCGTATCGGTGTCCGCTTTGCTGATTTCCAGATAATTGAGGCTCACCGTATACACTAGTTTATTGGTGGCCAGCAGTTCATTATCACCGGAGTATATTTCGCCGCGCGAGGCCTTGATGGTCACCAGCCGGATGCTGTTGTCTTTGGCGCGGGTCTGGTAGGCTTCGTTTCGAAACAGCTGTACGAAGGCCAAACGAACCGACAAAAAACCCATCAAAAATATGACCAGAATAGTATAAAACCGTAGTTTGCCTTTTATTTCAGCTGGTTTCATTTACCTCACCTCTGTCTCCCTCAAAACACCGTAATGAGAAGAATTGTAATACCATATGTACAGGGGGCCTGATAACAGAGCATTATACAGCGTCTGGAAGATGATAGTCATAAAAAGGCTATCATCCCAGTGAATACCGTTAAACTTGAAAAGGCTAAGTAGCAGAACCATACCGGAATTTAAAACAGTTCCTATAAAAACGGCCATCATCCCCACCAGAATGTTTTCTTTGAAGACATTTTGCTGTAGATGACTCAACAAAAAGGCGGTGATGGCTTTGGAAATGGCGTTTAAGCCTATAAAACGCCCCATGTAGAGGTCCTCAAAAAGGCCACAGCAAAAACCGTATAGGGGAGCTTGTTTCCTGGGACCCAGCAGGCTGAAAAATATAACCAGGAGCAGGAGCAGATCAGGTACCGCTCCTTTTATACTATAGGAACTGAAGAAAGTCGATTGTAAAAATATAGCCAGAATTGGTAAAAGAATATGTAATAACCAGCGCAATATCCTCTACCTCTTTACTTATTGCTGGGGGATTTGCTGGGGGTGATAGCTCATGATTACCAGGACTTCTTCCAGGCGGTCAAAATCAACCGCTGGTTTCAGGCTGGCTTTTAGGAGCAATCCGCCCGGTTCCTTAACTACCTCGGTTACCGTTCCAATGGGTATTCCTTTAGGATAAGTCTGGGAAAGATCAGAGGTGACAATTACATCGTACACCTGGATTTGGGAATAAAAAGGGATGTTCTGCATTCGTAATTCAGTATTGTTGCCAAATCCTTCAACAATCCCATTGGTCTCCCGGTCTTTTTCCAGGATGGCCCCGACTGCTATCTCGCGGTCGGTAATGAGAGTAACCTGAGCTGAATGCGCTGTTACGTAGGTGACCCTGCCTACCAGCCCTTCCGGGCAAATGACCGGCATGCCCTTGGCCATGCCGTCCTGGCTGCCCCGGTCAATGGACACATTCTTGTACCAGTTGTTGGGGCTGCGAGCGATTACATGGGCGGCTTGCAGCTGCATGGTGCTGATATTGGTGTCTCTAAAGGCCAGCAGTTTTTGCAGACGCTCCGCTTCACTTTTATATTCTTTTAGCGACTGGTTTTCCATCTGCAAAGCGTCCAATTGCTGCTGCATTTGAGCCACCTGGGCCTGCAGGGCTTTTTTATTGCTGAATATACTGGCAAAGTTGTTAAAGCCGTTGGTTATTCCCGCAGCAGCCCGGTGCAGAGGCGCGTAGACCACCTGCAGGGGGCCAAAGTTTTTGCCTTCCGTATACCCGGAAGCGCCAAAAATCATTAAACCCACCGCCGACAGCAAAATCAGCAGGATTAACCATAAAAATTTACTGCGCAGTAATTTGAACAACAACCCTCACCCGGTTAAAAAGATTTCTTTACGGATATCAATACCCGCTTGAGCACTTCGATATTTTCCAGAACAATACCGGTTCCTCTCACCACAGCCAGAAGCGGGTCGTCACAGACGTACACCGGCATATTGGTATGCAGGCTGATCAATTTATCCAGCCCCTTCAATAAAGATCCCCCTCCGGCCATCACGATCCCCCGGTCCATGATATCTGAAGCCAGTTCCGGAGGAGTTTTCTCCAGGCAAACCTTGATCCCGTCAATAATCTGCTCTACCGTTTCTTTAAGAGCATGAAGCAGCTCTTCGGAAGAAACCTTGATGGTTTTGGGCAGGCCGCTCAGCAGATCCCGCCCTCTGACTTCATAGAACTCCTCTCCGCCTTCCCACAGGGCTGAGCCGATAGAAATCTTCATATCTTCGGCGGTTCTCTCCCCGATAAGCAGGTTGTAATTTTTACGCAGGTGGGCGATTATAGCATCATCCATGTTATCGCCGGCCACCCGGATGGACTTGGAGGTCACGATGCCGCCCAGAGATATGACCGCCACCTCAGTAGTGCCCCCGCCTATGTCCACAATAAGATTCCCGGTAGGTTCATGCACCGGAAGGCCGGCGCCTATGGCAGCGGCCATAGGCTCTTCAATTAGGTAGGCTTCCTTGGCCCCACCGGAAATGGCGGCCTCGCGGACCGCCCGCTCCTCAACCGTGGTGCAGCCGGTCGGAACACTTATGATAACCCGCGGTCTTACAAAGGGAGTCCTAGAGCCCAGAGCCCGGTTGATAAAATAACGCAGCATCGCCTGGGTAATGTCAAAATCAGCGATAACCCCGTCTTTCATAGGCCGGATGGCCACTATGTTTCCCGGGGTCCTTCCTATCATCTGCTTGGCTTCATCGCCTACGGCCAGAACTTTGCCGGTATCGTTTTCAATGGCCACAACCGAAGGCTCTCTCATAACTACGCCCCGGCTCTTTACATGAACCAGGGTATTGGCGGTGCCCAAATCTATGCCCAAGTCTTTGCCAAAAACCATATCGTCCTCCTTAAATCAAACCCCTGCTTTTCATGCTGGTGTAATTGTTTTCTCCAATAATAACGTGATCCAAAACCTCAATCCCCATCAGGCGCCCTGCTTCAATGAGCATACGGCTCACTTCGATATCTTCCTTGCTGGGCTCGGGATCGCCGCTGGGATGGTTATGCACCAGGATAATTGAAGCAGCGCTTCTTTTAATAGCTGTCTTATATACCTCCCGGGGGTGAACCAGCGAACTGTGCAGTCCGCCAATGGAAACATCCTCCATACTTATCAGACCACCCTTGCGATCCAGGTACAAAACCCGAAAGTGCTCGCGGTCATAATAACGCATTTCTTCTAATACTATATTTTTTACATCCTCGGGTGATTTTATGGGCGTTTTATGCCAAATATCCCGGGCTGAGCGTCGCCCCAGTTCCAAGGCCGCTTTGATGCCGGCTCCTTTGGCCAGTCCAATCCCATGATGGGAGGTCAATTCCTCCAAACTGGCCTCTTTGAGCCCCCTCATACCGCCAAAAGAGGCTAATAGCGCAGTGGCCAGCTCAATAGCGTTCAGGCTGCTGGTGCCTCTTCCTATGATAATGGCCAGAAGCTCGGCCTCACTTAAAGCCGGCTCGCCAACGGCCAGCATTTTTTCCCGTGGGCGCATATTTTCGGGCAGTTCCTTGATAGTAACCCGGTACTCGCTCAGGATTGTATCCCCTTTAAAGTATTGCAATCCCTTGCCTTACTAGCATGCGGTAGACCCTGGCCAGAGGCAGGCCTACAACGTTGAAATAACATCCTTCAATTCTGTCCACCAAAACCGCTCCCCGCCCCTGCACTGCATAGGCGCCGGCTTTGTCATACGGCTCGCGGCTTTCGATATAGGCCTTTTTTTCCTCCTCGCTAATTATACGAAAAAAAACCCGCGTGACTTCATGCTCCAGGTCAAATTCTCCACTCAGTGCATTTTGCAGACACACCCCGGTTATCACTTCATGACTGCGACCGGACAGCAGGGTTAGTTTGGTATAGGCGTCCTGGCTGCTAACCGGTTTGCCAAGCACCTGTCCATCACAAACCACTATCGTGTCAGCTGCGAGCACCAAGCCAGATCGACATCTGGCGGCCACCCAGGCTGCTTTATTTCGTGCAATTCCTCGGACAGCTTCTATAGGATCCGGGTATCGCGAGGTTTCTTCATCTATATTAGCAGGCATGCTGGTAAACTCAAGCCCCAGTTGCTTGAGCAGCGTTTCTCGCCTTGGCGACTGAGAGGCCAGTATAATTCTCTGCATCGATTTCACGCCTCTAAAGCTTTCGATAAATCAAATAAGCAGTTAAAAATCCCAACAGGGCAAAAAGATTAAGGCGCAACATAAAGCCAAAAGTCAGGCTGAATACATGCAAATCCACAGTAAACTGGGGAACACCGACGCTCTGGACCTTGCCCAGCAGAGCCAGCGACGGAATAAGCTTTTGAATAAGTTCCCCGATTAAGGCGCCGGCAATACCACCCAGGCACAAAAGCAATAGTAAAACCGGCCAGGAAGGATGGCTGCGCCCCTTACTAACCACCATATAACCTCCAGTGGATGATTTTTATCAGTGTAGCACTAGTGGGAAGCAAAGACAAGGCAGTTAAAAACGGGAAGCCCCACCTGCAAAGGAGCTTCCCGGCACTGATACTCTATCTGTTGTTGTAGGCCAGATTAAAGCTTAAAACCTCCAGATTCACTGAAAGGTCTACATTGCGCAAGACAATATGGTTGGGCACCTTTAAAACCCGGGGCGAAAAATTTAATATCGCTTTTACGCCCGAAGCGATCAGCTTGTCGGTTACCTCCTGGGCCACGCCGGCCGGTACGGTAACTACTCCAATACTGATCTGGTGTTCCTTTACCCGCTCCTCAAGCATTCCCAAAGGCTCAACCTCAACCGGACCCAGTTTATTCCCAACCTTGTTCTTATCTACGTCCAATATGGCTTTGATGTTGAAACCACGGTCAATAAAACCATTGTATAAGGCCAGAGCTGAGCCCAGTTTTCCAGCCCCTATAATCATGATATTCCATCTTCGATCAAGTCCCAGGATCTTCATGAGGTGGCCGTACAGTTCTTCAACCTTGTATCCCACTCCCCGGGTGCCAAATTCCCCGAAATAGGCCAGGTCTTTGCGTACCTGGGCGGAACTTACCCCTACTCCCCGGGCTATTTCATCAGAGGAAACTGTATCAACCTCTTCATCAATGAGTTGGTGTAAATACCGGGAGTAAATAGAGAGCCGCATAACTGTGGCCTCAGGTATCTTGTAGACCTTCAAGCCCCCCACCCCTTAATTTCAAATTTCCATCTAATAATCCCTCTAATACTGCGATTCTAACAGAAAAATAATGAATTGTAAAAACGAGTCTGTACCATTATACAAAAAAACGTAACAAATTGTAAATGCAAATTGCCACCAGGGCCGAGGAAGGGATGGTCAGAACCCAGGCAATTAAAATCTGACGGGCGATATTCCAGCGCACTCCCTTAAACCGTTTGGCAGCTCCAACACCCATAATGGAAGAAGATACCACATGAGTGGTGCTAACCGGAAAGCCAAAATGACTGGCCGCGAGTATGACCAAACAGGAGGTAAAATCAGAGGCAAACCCATTTATGGGCTCAATGCGAAATATTTTGCCCCCCATGGTTTTTATGATCCGCCATCCCCCCAGTGCCGTACCCATGGCCATGGAAAAAGCGCAGGCCGCTTTTACCCATAACGGGACGTTAAATTCGCCCAGTAGATGAGCTCCGACCAGTACCATGGTAATAATGCCCATAGATTTCTGGGCGTCATTGGAACCGTGGGAAAAGGACAGGGCACAGGCGGATACTATCTGCAGCTTCCTGAAGTTGTTGTTTATTCTATTGGGCGCCGCCCGTTTAAAAAGCCAAAAAAGGAGAGTCATAACCAGACTCCCCAAAATTACCCCGATTACCGGCGCTGACAGCAGGCCTGCCAAAATCATCAGGAAACCCTGCCATTTAACGCTGGCGCTGCCCAGGGCTGCAATTACCGCACCGGTCAAACCTCCAATGAGAGCGTGTGACGAACTGCTGGGTATGCCAAAATACCAGGTAAAGACGTTCCAAAAAATAGCCCCGACCAGGGCTGCAATCAGAATAAGTGGAGTAACCATCTGGGGGTCGATGATGCTTTTGCCGATGGTAAAGGCGACCGCGGTCCCGGTTAATGCCCCGGCAAAATTCAGAACTGCCGCCACCATTATGGCTTTGCGCGGTGAGAGGGCTTTGGTTGACACAGATGTTGCAATAGCGTTGGCGGTATCGCTAAAACCGTTGATAAAATCAAAGGTCAGGGCGAAAATAATCACAAACACGACCGGTATAAGGGTAAGGTTAAACATACTTAACGGCTACTCCCTTGATAATATTGCTGACATTTTCGCAATAATCCAGGGTGGTCTCCAGATGTTCGTAAATCTCTTTCCATTTGATGATGTCCACCAGATTTTCGGTGTTTTCAAAGAGCCTGGCAATGCCTGCCCGGTATAAAAAATCCCCTTCATGCTCATAAGACCTTATGACTTCACAGGCTTTTAGAATCGATGAATGCCTGGTCCTCACATCGGGCAACTCCCGCACGGCTCCCTGTATTTCCTGGGCGGCTTCTTCGAGAACCTTGACCAGTTTCAAGGCATAGATATCTTTAGGAATTCCTGCCTTATAGATAACTACCTTTTCCAGGGTACCCTGAATATGATCCAAGATATTATTCAACTCGCGGGCCAGCAACAGGATATCCTCCCGGTCAAAGGGAGTAATAAATGAACTGTTTATCTGCTGCATTACCCGTCCCAGCACTTTATCTCCCTTTTCTTCTACTTCAGTCAAAAGCTCCAGCTTTTGGGTTGGATCCATGGGTTGTTCAAAATAACTCTTTAGAATGCCGCTGGCCTCACAGATGAAATCCGCCAGCTCATTGAAACAATAGAAAAACTTCTCCTCCCGTGGCTTTAGGCGAAAAACCACTCAAAAAACCTCCTTATATTCAGTACACTGCCAACCCTAATTCTATATATTATCAGCGGTTAAATTTTCGTATGACTGCGTTGTCGTCAATCGTAATACGTCCAGTATTACTCTCTCCTCCGCCTTGCCCTACAAAAGTTTTCCTCGCTGAGTAATACACAGAATTAGGATTGACATTGTACTAGCGCCCTATCTCTGTGTTCATTATACAGAACATTCCTTTAAGACTGTGTTAAGAATCTGTTAAGAATCTAGCGGCTTTCCGCCAGACTGCTCCAAACTTTTCCTAATAAATAGAAAGATCCGCTAATTAGCATATACTCATTATCCTTTAGCATACCCAATGCCAACTCCAGAGCCCTGGTGGGTTCTTCCTCTTCATAAACCGGAACCCCGGGGAAAAGCGAAGCAAACAGAGAGGAAAGCCGGCGCCAGTTTGACGCCCGGTCTCTATCAGGACGGGTTACCACCACCGCCCGGGTCGCCTGCCCCAGTTCCCGAATCGACAAAAAGGCATCCTTGTCATCCAGCATTCCCAACAGCAAAACCCGCTCCTTATCCGGCAGGAGCGACTCGAGAGAAATCCGCAAGGCGCGGCAGGCATGGGGATTATGGGCGGCATCGGCAATAATCAGAGGATTGCGGCTCATGAACTGAAGCCGGCCGGCCAAGCTGATATCAGCCAGGGCTTCTCTGATATGCACAGGGCTTATCATCCAGCCCCGGTTTCTGAGGATATGGATTGCCGTCAAGGCTGTAGCCAGATTGGCAAGCTGGTAATCACCCGGCAGGGAAAAGGGCAGGCTGCCAAGAACGGCATCCGGCCAGGCAATTTCAATCAGACCGTCCAGGGGCGCGCCTTTTCTAAGCACTTGGACGGTTGAACTAGTACAGAGGGGAGCGCGTTTTTTCCTGGCCTCCCTCTCGATTACGCGGTAGGCCGGTTCGGGTACTTCGCCGACCACCACCGGAACCCGGGGCTTGATGATACCCGCCTTGTTAAAGGCGATTTCTTCCAGGGTCTCTCCCAGATAGGCGGTATGATCATAATCTATGCTGGTTATTACTGAAACCAGAGGGGTTATGACGTTGGTGGAATCGTAACGACCGCCCATGCCCACTTCTAAAACCGCTATATCCACCTGCTGGTCTTTAAAATATAGAAATGCCAGAGCCGTTAAAATCTCAAACTCGGTAGGGTGCTCCCCCCCGGCTGAAATGAGTCGGTCCGCGGCCGCCAAAACCCGGTCCAGATAGTCGTTCATATCCCGGGCGCTAATATATTCTCCGTTGATGCGTATGCGCTCCCGGTAAGAAGAAATGTGGGGAGATAGAAAACTCCCCACCCGGTATCCGGCTTTATGCAATATGGATGCGATAATCCAGCAGGTTGAACCCTTGCCGTTGGTTCCGGCTACATGTACTGATTTTAAACCGCTTTGCGGATTATCCATTATGGTTAATAAAGCTTCAATCCTCTCCATCCCGGGCCGACTGCCCAGCAGCAGCAGGTCCTGCAGCTTTTTTTCTACTATTTGCTCAAGATCTCCAGACGTTGTAAAATACCCTCTTTCCTGCTTCTGGCCTCTTCGGCCTTGCTCTTTTCTTTTTCGATAACCGCTTCCGGCGCCCGGGCCAGGAAATCCTGGTTGGCCAGTTTGTTTTCGGCCTTGGCCAGGTCGGCCATCGTGTTTTGCAGTTCTTTATTGAGGCGCTGGATCTCCTTATTGACATCGATCAGGCCCTCCAGAGGCACGTACAGTTCAAACCAGGAATTCAAGGCTGACACCGCCTGAGCCGGTTTCTCTTCGATCTTGTCCAGCAGTTCCAGTTCATTGACTCCAGACATGGTGCGGATGTAGGACTGATGGGCAGCCAGCATGCTTCGCAGGTCGGGCTCCGGCACCACCAGCAGGGCTTTTATCTTTGAGCCGGGGGGCACATTGAACTCGGCCCGAATATTGCGAACCGCTCTAATTATGGCCATGATGCGCTGCATATCGACTACCGCCTCCGGCCATACTTTGGCCTGACTTCCATCCGGCCAGGGATTGAGCATAATAGTCCGGCTGGCCCCGGGCAGGCTCTGATATATTTCCTCGCTGATAAAGGGCATAAACGGGTGCAGGAGATGTAGAATATCCACCAGAACCTTTACCAGAACATTCTGCACCAGAAGCCTCTCCTGGGGAAGCGCCGCACTTCCCAGGCGCGGTTTGCAGAGCTCGATATACCAGTCGCAGAACTCATCCCAGATAAAATCGTACAGGAGCCGGGCGGCTTCGCCCAATTCATATTTTTCCAAAAGGGCGGTGATCTGCTGAGCCCGGTCAGAAGCCCGGGAAAGGATCCACTGATCGGCCAGCTGCAGTTGCTCCTCATTGATATCTATGGTTTTATAGCCCTCCAGGTTCATCATTACAAAGCGGGAAGCATTCCATATTTTATTGGCGAAGTTGCGGATGTTTTCAACCTTTTCCCAATGGAAGCGCACGTCATTGCCGGGCGTCACCCCGGTAATCAAGGAAAAACGCAGGGTGTCGGCTCCGTATTTTTCAATGACTTCGATCGGATCCACCCCGTTGTCCAGAGACTTGCTCATCTTGCGCCCCAGGGCGTCCAGGATCAGTCCGTGAATATTAACGTCGTAAAAGGGCACCTGTCCGGTCTGTTCAATGGCCGAAAAGATCATGCGCGCCACCCAGAAGAAAATGATGTCTCTTCCCGTAACCAGAACCGTAGTGGGGAAGAAATGGCGCATATCCTCGGTGTCGTCCGGCCAGCCCAGGGTGGAGAAAGGCCACAGGGCACTGGAAAACCAGGTGTCCAGTACATCTTCGTCCTGCCTCAGGTCGGCCGAGCTGCAGTTCGGGCACTGGTCCGGATCGGTGCGGCTGCAAATGACTTCACCACAGTCCTCACAGTACCAGACTGGAATCCGATGTCCCCACCACAGCTGGCGGGAGATGCACCAGTCCCGAATATTCTCCATCCAGTGAATATAGATGCGGGTAAAGCGCTCCGGTACAAACCGGGTCTCCCCGGAAAGGACCCTGGCAATGGCCGGTTCAGCCAGGGGCTTCATCTTCACGAACCACTGCTTGGAAACCAGCGGTTCAACCACCGTGTCGCAGCGCTGGCAATGGCCCACCGCATGACGGTGTTCTTCAACCTTGAGCAAAAGCCCCAGGGCTTCCAGGTCTTTTACGACCGCCTGGCGGCCGGCATAGCGCTCCAAACCCGCATAAGGCCCGGCGTTTTCATTCAGCACTCCGGCTTCGTCCATTATTACCAGCTGGGGAAGTCCATGGCGCAGGCCCATCTCAAAGTCATTGGGATCATGGGCGGGAGTGACCTTAACTGCGCCCGTCCCAAATTCCTTATCGACATAGGCATCGCTTATTACGGGTATCAGACGGTCCATCAGCGGGAGCCGGGCCTGTTTGCCAACCAGGCTCCGATAGCGCTCATCTTCGGGATGAACGGCTACCGCCGTGTCGCCCAGCATGGTTTCCGGTCTGGTAGTGGCTACTACCAGGTATTCCTCGCTGCCCTCTATCGGATAGCGTATATGCCATAAATGCCCGTCGCTTTCTTCATGCTCAACTTCAATATCTGAGATGGCGGTATGGCAGCGAGGGCACCAGTTCACTATGTAGTCCCCCTGGTAAATAAGGCCCTTCTCAAAAAGCCTCACGAAGGTCTCCCGAACCGCCCGCGAGCAGCCTTCATCCATGGTAAAGCGCTCCCGGCTCCAGTCACAGGACGATCCCATGAGCATCAACTGGTTGGTTATCCTTGACCCGTAGAGATGCTTCCATTCCCAGACCCGTTCAACAAACTTTTCCCTTCCCAGGTCGTGTTTGCTCAAACCCTCCCGGGCCAGAGCCTCTTCCACCCGGGCCTGGGTGGCAATTCCGGCATGGTCGGTGCCAGGCAGCCATAGGGCATTGTAACCCTGCATCCTCCGCCAGCGGGTCAGGATATCCTGCAGGGTGTTGTCCAGGGCATGGCCCAGGTGAAGCGAGCCGGTGACATTGGGCGGGGGCATCACTACAGAAAACATCTTTTTATTATAATCCTGGCTCGGTATAAAGAACCCATTTCCTTTCCAGAATTCGTACCATTTCCCCTCAACCTGGGCGGGGTCATAGACGCTGGGCAGTCTGCTGTCGGCACCCATTAGCGACTCCTCCTCATTTTTGCTATATGTTCATGATAATTCTTGACAATTATACAATTTTAATTGTACTGAAAAACTCCCAAGCAGTGCAAGCTCCGTAAAAAAGGCTTCGACCTTATTATTCAGCCCAAGCCTATTAAACACGTTTAATTAAAATGTTTTAATTGGCAGTAAACACCACTTGAGGACCATAAGCAATTCCGGAGGCGGTTATGACATAAGTCTTTACATAGTAGAGCGCGCCCTTTTGCAGGTCGCGGGCATGGTATTGAAACACCTTGTTTCTCTGGATGGAATAACCGACTTTGACCATGCTTTCCAGTCCCGGAAGCTGTCCGTAAATAAAACCGTATTCCCGGATCCGGCTCCCGTCGATGGCACCGATCCTACCGCTAAAAGTGGCTTCGGATAAGCCAATATTACTCACCAGGGTGGTAAAGGTCGGCTCAGCATTGTAACCGGCCTTAAAACGAACCGTGTTCCCCCGGGTGGTTCCATAGGAATTGCGGGCATAGGCCTGGACATAATAGTATTCTCCAGGATCTAAGTAGCTCAGCTGGTAGCTGAAGGTATGGTCAACCGGGATGGAACTGCCTGCTTCCACCCGGTTTTCCGGGCTGCTGCGGGTCCCCCAGTAAAAGCCATAGGAAGTAATGCTAGTACTTCCCTGGGAAGTTATGACGCCATAAAGAACGGTTCCGCCCGCCTGGTCAACCGGTTTTTTGGTAGATACCGCCGGCTTGCCATAGCTGTAATAGTCGCTGTCATCATCATAGTAATCATAATAATCCCCGGTGGTAAAACTCAGGATCGAACCATAGGAAGTGCCGGAGGCATTGCGGGCATAGGCCTGGTAATAATAAGTGGTATGAATGCTCAAATTGGTCAGATAGGCGTTAAAACTGCGTTCGCCTATACCATTGGTTCCTAGCGGCAGTCTAATGCTGCAGTTCCTGTCCAGGCCATAGCGGAAACCGTATTCGGTAATGGCCTGATTCCCGTCCGAGGTAATTCCGCCGTAAAGTCTGGCATCACCGTAATAAACGGAAGCCCCTTTGGTTCTAACCCCGGGAGAACGCCCATCACTTCTCGTAAAAAAATATCTGACCTCCCCATAATTCGTCCCCTGTTCATTGGTCGCATAGGCAAAAAACAGGTATTCGGTATCAAGCTCCAGACCGGCCTGGTTGGCTGAAAAATACTGGCCCTGGGCAATGCTGGTTCCCACCCTTTTCTTAGACGAGTCTCCGTCAGCCACAATTGCATCCTGAATAAAATTGCTTATATCAGCGGTCCTGGCGTAATAAAAGCCGTAGTCGCTGATAGTCCCCACGCCGTCAGAGACAATCCGCCCTTCCAGAACGACCTGGCCGCTGTTCAGTTCATAGCCAATAGTGGCTGCGGCGGGCGCTGTCACAGCTGCCGCGGAAAAGGGAAACAGCATCATAATCATTATGAAAACAGCTATTCGCTTAATTTGGGTCCGGATTGGTCTTTTCCCCACTATTTTACCTTCTTTACCATCATTTATAAAATTCAGTATAGTTTAACAATGCACCTGGAGTACAGCTTTTCTTTGCATAAATGAACCATCATATAATATTATCGAATTTTAGCCAAAATGCCTTAAAAGATGAGCATCCCCTGCTGCTTCCCGCCCATTTTAACCGAGTACTAACTTTTCCTGCTGCCCTCCCCTATGCTAATCTAATATAGAAACCGGCCTAAAGGTTCACTGCGCTTAAATGGAAAGGCCTAAAACGTTCCAACTTGCTTAAGGAGGTTTTTCAGTGAGCAGCCTGAAAATAGGACGCAATGATCCCTGCCCCTGCGGCAGCGGGAAAAAATATAAAAAGTGCTGCGGTCGGCTGGGTGAACAGGTGGATATATCTCCAGATCCCTTTACCCGTTACAGTCAGTTATTGACAGCCGTAAAGCTTAAACTGGATCAATATTACGAACAGCGCATCAAAAAGCTGCGCCGGGATCTGCGCGGCCACTACCTGCGCTTCACCGTAAATCCCATCCTTCCCAAGGAAAATGAAGCCGTGTTCAGTGAATGGTTGTGGTTTGGGGCTAGCATCGGGGACAACCCGGCCCTGGGCGAAGCATACCTGGAGAGCAACGGTGAATACATGGATGCCATGCTCAAGGACTGTCTGGTTTCTTTGAATGATTCTTTCCTTTCGATCTATGAAGTACAGGGTTCAGAGTACCAGTACCTCAATATCCAGGATATTTTTCTGGGCACCAGCCACCGCATCCTGCTGAAAGAACCCTGGGACGAGCAATTAAGCCAGAACGCCCCCCTGTTCATGGGGCGCCTGGTTAAACTGGAGGAAAACCAGTTGTTTTCCGGCATGGTGGTATCCCTCTCCAACAATTCCGGCGAAAAGGACTTCCTGATCCGCCACCTGAATTTCTTGTGCTCCTTATACAATGAAGACCCAGCCCGCTTCATAAAGGACAACGAAGAAATCATCTACGGCCTGTTTGACCATGCCTCCCAGCAGATTATGGTGAACTTCGATCATATGGAGGCCGCCGGGCTGGATGAGATTCGGAAGGAGCAGCTTTCTAAAGCTGTCAAGGGCGGAGGCGACTGGCAATACCTGCATACTACCCAGGGCTACCGCTGGTACCGTTTAAATGATCAGGTGAGCGGTTACGTGCGCCTGGCTCTGGGAGAGGCCGACTTTATCTGGTCAGCCGAAGTCCTGGATGACATCGAGAAAATGAGGAACCTGCTAAATCAAGCTGCGCCCGGCCTGGAGCCGGTGGTCATCCAAAACCGGTTTAGCGCTCAGGCACCTATTGATGAATATTTTAACCATTGGTTCCTTTTGATAAGGGATCGGGAAGCTGAACAATGGTTTAAGACGCCGCACCTGGAAATGGATAATAAAACCCCGGCCGAGGTTTTGGAAGAGGACCAGGGGAGGGAAAAGCTGGACCAGATGCTGAACCAGCACCTGGAAGCCAGCCCGGAAGGGCAGGCTTTGATTGACTATTTAAAAGAGAGGATATCTTGAGGAAGCAAAAGGAACGTCCCCGCGCTTCCTCCTGTGCCTATTCTTCGGATAGGAGACCGAGGATGGCATCCTTTATTTCTTCCGCGCCCTCGCCGGTTTGAGCCGAGAAAACGATGGGCGTATCGCTCGTTTCCAGGTTTAGAGCCCGGCGGATCACGGCCAGGTATTTAGCCCGCTGGCCGCGGGAAATTTTATCGGCTTTGGTGGCAATGAGCAGCAGAGGCAGCTCGCTTGTCAATAGCCAGTCTTTCATGAGCCGGTCGTTTTGGTTGGGCTCATGGCGTATGTCGAGAAGCATGATAACTCCCCTTAACTGCCCCCGCTTTTGCAAGTACTTTTCAATCATTTTCTGCCAGCGATTTCTCTCCTGCTGGGACACTTTGGCATAGCCATAGCCCGGCAGATCCACCAGATGCCACGTGTCGTTGATGATAAAAAAATTTATGGTCCTGGTTTTTCCCGGAGTAGAGCTGGACTTGGCCAGCCCTTTACGATTGACAACTTTGTTGATCAGCGAAGATTTCCCCACATTGGACCGGCCCACCAGCGCAATTTCAGGCAAATTCCCCTGCGGCAGGGCTTCCAGGTCGACAAACGAACCAACGTATTCCGCCTTTTTTATTATCATCCTTATACTCCCAAATAAAAAGGGGAACGATGGTTTCCCCGAATAGAGATCAAATTATACTCCAATTTATAATTGCACCAATGATTCGGGTACAATTTTAGATGCAGACTTTTATGCCAAGCCTGCCGCCTGCGACTAATATACCTTGGCGACTATTGGTTGAGGGTGTGATCCAATACTTCATCCATATGGTTTACCGGTATAAAGCGCAGATTTCTGCGTACCGGAGCCGGGATATCAGCCAGGTCTTTTTTGTTGTCAATGGGCAGAATGATATTTTTTATCCCCGCCCGGTGAGCAGCCAGGACCTTTTCTTTTACCCCCCCGATGGGCAGGACTCTGCCGCGCAGGGTTATTTCACCGGTCATAGCAACATCGCTCTTAACTTCTCGTCCTGACATGGCCGAAGCCAGAGCCGTGGCAATGGTAATTCCGGCCGAAGGGCCGTCCTTGGGAATAGCCCCTTCAGGCACGTGCAGATGGATGTCAAAATCCTGCAATTTGTCCGGATCTATCTGCAGCTCTTCAGCCCGCGAACGCACATAGGTAAGCGCGGCCTGCGCCGATTCCTTCATTACGTCGCCCAGTTTGCCGGTCAGGGTCAGTTTGCCCTTCCCTTTTACCAGAGCCACTTCAACCGACAAGATATCGCCTCCGGTCTCGGTCCAGGCCAGCCCGGTAGCCACGCCTACCTGGTTCTCCTTTTCCGCGACTCCGTAACGGTAGCGCTGAATCCCCAAATACTTCGGTACACTGCCCGCCGTAATGCTCGCCTGGGTCTTGGAATCCTCCACCACCTGCCGGGCTACTTTGCGGCAGATTGAAGCGATCTGCCGTTCCAGGTTGCGAACCCCCGCTTCCCTGGTATATTCACGAATGATCCTCCGGACCGCCCCTTCGGAGAACGATATGTGATCGGGTTTCATCCCGTGCTCCTTGATCTGTTTGGGTATCAAATAGCCTGCGGCGATATGCACTTTGTCCTCTTCCGTATATCCGGAAAGCTCAATAATCTCCATCCTGTCAAGCAGCGGACGGGGTATGTTGTAAGTGGAATTGGCGGTTGTAATAAACATAACCTTGGAAAGGTCAAAGGGTATTTCCAGATAATGATCGCTGAAAGTAAAATTCTGTTCCGGATCCAGAACTTCCAGTAAAGCTGAAGCCGGGTCGCCCCGGAAATCCATAGTCATTTTATCAATCTCATCCAAGAGAAAGACCGGATTTCGGGAGCCGGCTGTTTTTATACTCTGCAAAACCCGGCCGGGCATGGAGCCCACATAGGTGCGCCGGTGCCCCCTGATTTCAGCTTCGTCCCGAATACCGCCCAGAGACATACGGATAAACTTTCGCCCCAGGGACCGGGCGACTGATTTTCCGAGCGAGGTTTTGCCCACCCCGGGAGGGCCCACCAGGCATAGAATAGGCCCCTTCATTTTTTTGGCCAGCTTGCGGATGGCCAGGTATTCCAGGATTCTCTCCTTGGGTTTCTCCAGCCCGTAATGGTCCTCTTCCAGGTACTTTTCGGCAACCTTCAGGTCCAGCCGATCGCGGGTTTCCACCGACCAGGGCAGGGCCAGCAGCCAGTCCAGGTAGTTGCGAACCACCACCGCTTCAGCCACCATAGGCGGCATCTTTTCCAAGCGGTCCAGCTCTTTAAAGGCCTTTTCCTCGGCATCCTTGGGCAGGTTGGCGGTGTGGATCTTTTCCCTCAGCTCTTCAATTTCACTGGTTTTTTCATCCTTGTCGCCCAGTTCTTTTTGAATAGCCTTCATCTGCTCGCGCAGGTAGTACTCTTTCTGGGTTTTTTCCATCTGCTTGCGCACCCGGATATTGATCTTTCTCTCCAACTCCAGGACTTCCATTTCCTTAACCAGCAGTTCACAGAGAAAGTTTAAGCGCTCGGCAACGTGTTTCAACTCCAGAACGCGCTGTTTCTCATTGATGCGCAGGGTAAGGTGGGATGCTATGACATCAGCCAGGCGGCCCGGCTCTTCAATGCCCACCACGCTGACCACCGTTTCCGGCGGAATCTTCTTACTCATGCGCACCCACTGCTCAAACTGCGACACCAGCGTACGCATCAAAGCCTCTATTTCAGGAGTTTTCAGGTTCTCGCCTTCGCGCAGCACTTCTACTTCCACCTTGATAAAAGGCTCGTAACTTAAATAGCTTTGCACCTCGGCCCGGTACAATCCTTCCACCAGAACCCGCATAGTCCCGCCAGGCATTTTAAGAACCTGCCGGATTTCAGCTACGGTACCGATGGTGTAAATCTCTTCTTCTTCCGGGTCGTCGGTTTGGGCTTCTTTTTGCGTGGCCAAAAAGATCTCTTTGGTATCCAGCATGGATTCTTCAATGGCTTGAATCGATTTTTTGCGCCCTACGTCCAAATGTATCACCGTATATGGGAAAACCAGCAGCCCCCGAAGCGGAAGCATGGCAACCTCACGATACTCTTTAATATCAGGCAAAAAAAACACCTCCCAGGCACATTTATTCTACTATATGTGCTATGCCGGCGCAAGAAGCGCCATATGCTCAAATAGCCCTGGTGATGATATCTGTTTCTTCTTCCAGGGCCTGGCTTATTACCTCTTCGACGTCCTGCACCGGTATTATCTTGATTTCCGGAAAATCGTCGAAGATCTTAAGCCAGTTCTCGGCCGGGATCAAAACCCTTTTTATGCCGGCTTTGCGGGCTGCTTCAACTTTGCTGATAACGCCTCCCACCGGTTTCACGGAGCCATGTACAGACAGCTCTCCGGTCATGGCCACCAGGTTGTCAACCGCCAGCCCTTTGATACTGGAATAAATGGCGGCCGCCATGCTCACCCCGGCCGAGGGACCATCCACCGGCACCCCTCCTGGGAAATTGATGTGAATATCGTAGTTGTATAAATTAATGCCGTAGCGGGAACGCAAAACTGTAAATACCGTCTCCAGAGCGCCTTTGGCCATGCTTTTACGGGTAAGGCGCCGCTCCTGTCCGCCAAATTGCTCTTCTTCAACAACGCCGGTTATGGTCCAGTTCCCCTTGCCGACTTCCACCTTGATGCTCTTGGCTTCAACTTCGATCAGAGTGCCCTGGCAGGCTCCAAAAACCGCCAGCCCGTTGACAATCCCCACCGCCGGAGAATCCTTGGGTCTAAACTCCGCCCGGGGCGTGAAGCGGCCGTTGTTTAACACTTTTTCCACGTGGTTTACGCCGATCTGGGGACTGTTTTCCATCATGGCAATGCCGGCGGCCAGCTGCACCATGTTCACTGCTTCCCGACCGTTGCTGGCATAACGGCTTATCTCATCCAGGGCTTCTTCTTCCAGTACACAGTTAATCTTATCGGCCGCGTTTTTAGTGATGGTAAGTATATCGCTTTTCTCCAGGGGTTTGAAAAATACTTCCATACACCGGGAACGCAAAGCCGGTGAAAGCTCGTCAGGACTCCGGGTAGTGGCTCCCACCAAGCGAAAATCGGCCGGCAACCCATTGTTGAATATATCGTGAATATGGGAGGGAATATTGCGATCGCTTTCGCTATAGTAGGCGCTCTCCAGAAGCACCTTGCGGTCTTCCAGAACTTTCAGCAATTTGTTCATCTGCAGGGGATGCAATTCTCCTATTTCATCAATAAAAAGTATTCCCCCGTGCGCTTTGGTGCAGGCGCCGGGTTTGGGCTGGGGTATGCCGGCCTGGCCTAAAGCGCCCGCACCCTGGTAGATCGGATCATGCACTGAACCGATCAGCGGGTCGGCAATATTTCTCTCGTCAAATCTGGTTATAGTGGCGTCCACCTCAATGAATTTAGCCGTTTTATTGAAGGGCGACAGCGAGTTTTTCTGGGCTTCATCCAAAACCAGCCGGGCTGCCGCGGTTTTACCCACCCCAGGAGGGCCGTAGAGGATTACATGCTGGGGATTGGGACCACACAAGGCTGAACGCAGTATGTCAATGGCCTCCTCCTGTCCTATTACATCGTTTAAGGAAGCAGGCCGGGTGAGGCTGGATAAGGGTTCGGTTAGACAGTTGGTGCGCAGGCGCTGCAGGCGCTGAGTCTCTCGCTCCGATTCTTTTACTACAACATTCTTTTTACTCTGCTGGCCTTTTAGCAGCGTCCAAAAGTATACTCCGATGACTACGGCGAAAAAGAACTGAATCAGGTAAATAACCCCGCCGTATTGAACAAAAAATTGATTCAACATGCTGCCCTTCCTTTCCCTGCGTTTTCTCTATTATTCCCTGTGCAGCAAATAGGCATCATGAAGAACCGCTGTAAAATAAGGCAGCTTGCGCTGCCTTTTCCTAATCCGTATTAATTTGTTTTAACCAAAGCGTCCCGGCCTGATGACCAAAGCGAAGCTCAAGGCATGAGAAAGCCCGCAGCTGAGACGTACACAAGCACGTTGACAGAGCGGGCTTTTTAAATAACGCAAAATTTCGTTTTGGGTTGGGCTGGATTAGTTTACCTTGCGTTTGGCGTCTACGGTAACCAGGAGGGGGCTCTCTCTTTTTAAGACCACGTCTTTGGTAATGGCCACCTTGGTTACATCTATGCGGGAGGGAATCTCATACATGACCTCCAGCATGATATCCTCTATAATAGCCCTCAAACCGCGGGCTCCTGTCGCCCTGCGCAACGCTTCGTCGGCAATGGCCTGCAGGGCTTCTTCTTTGAATTCCAGATCCACCCCGTCCAGCTCAAACAGCTTTTTATACTGCTTGATCAAGGCATTCTTGGGCTCGGTGAGAATTCTCACCAGGGCATCGCTGTCAAGCGCCTCCAGGGTCACGATAATCGGCACCCGGCCTACAAATTCCGGAATCAACCCATAGCGAAGCAGGTCCTGGGGCAGGATCAGGTTCAAAATTTCGCCTATCTTCTTTTCCTGACGGCTTTTGATTTCGGCTCCGAATCCCATAACTTTCTGTCCAACCCGGTTCTGGATTATTTTATCAATACCTTCAAAGGCTCCGCCACATATAAACAGTATATTACTGGTGTCTATCTGAATAAACTCCTGGTGCGGGTGTTTGCGCCCACCCTGGGGTGGAACACTGGCCACCGTCCCTTCCAGAATTTTCAGCAAGGCCTGTTGCACCCCCTCCCCGGATACGTCCCGGGTGATGCTGGGATTGTCGGTCTTGCGAGCAATTTTATCGATCTCATCAATATAGACAATTCCTTTTTCGGCCTTTTCAATATCGTAATCCGCCGCCTGGATCAACTTGAGCAGAATGTTCTCCACGTCTTCGCCGACATACCCCGCTTCGGTAAGCGATGTGGCATCGGCTATGGCAAAAGGCACATTGAGTATGCGGGCCAGGGTTTGCGCCAGCAGGGTTTTGCCGCTTCCGGTTGGCCCCAGCATCATTATATTGCTCTTCTGCAATTCCACATCATCCAGTTTCATCCCCAGGTTGATGCGTTTGTAGTGATTGTACACCGCTACCGCCAGAGACTGTTTGGCCCTTTCCTGGCCTATAACGTAATCATCCAGAATGTCTTTGATCTCTCTGGGCTTGGGGATGTCACCCAATTCAAAACCGAAATCTTCGGCCAGTTCTTCTTCGATGATTTCGTTGCACAGTTCTATGCATTCATCGCAAATATACACACCGGGTCCGGCTACCAGTTTTTTTACTTGATCCTGCGTCTTTCCGCAGAAAGAGCATTTTAGCTGTCCTTTGTCATCCCCGTACTTGTGCATAAGTTCACCTCATTTCCCCAAGCTTACTTCTTGCGGTTAACGGGAAACACTTCGTCAATTAGACCGTAATCTTTGGCTTCGGCCGCTGTCATAAAATAGTCCCTTTCCACATCCGCCTGTATTTTTTCAAGCTTTTGGCCGGTTCTCTCGGCCAGAATTTCGTTGAGCTTGGCTTTTTGTTTCAAAATCTGCCGGGCGCGAATCTCAATATCGGTGGCCTGCCCCTGGGTTCCTCCCCAGGGCTGGTGGATCATGACCTCGGCGTTGGGTGTGGCAAAACGCTTGCCCTTTTGCCCCGCTGCCAAAAGGAAGGCGCCCATACTGGCGGCCATGCCAATGCAGATAGTTGATACATCGGGTCTGATGTACTGCATGGTGTCATATATAGCCAGACCGGAGGTAATAGACCCGCCCGGGCTGTTTATATACAACGAAATATCTTTGTCAGGATCTTCAGCCTCTAGAAAAAGAAGCTGAGCATTTACCAGATTGGCAACCGTATCATCGATCGCACTGCCTAAAAACACTATTCTATCTTTTAACAACCGGGAATATATATCATAGGCACGTTCGCCCCGGTTGGTTTGTTCAACGACCATCGGCACTAAAAAGGACATCGGTTTCACTCCCATCTATTATTAAGATTCTTTTACCTTTTTACCTGCTCCATACTATAATTATGCCTCTTCTTCACTTTTTGCTGAATCAGCAGCTTCAGAAATTGCACTTTCATCTATCTTTACCCCGGAAGGGGGTGTAGTAAACTCCTTTTCAGTAATTATCGCTTTTTCTATCAAATAATCCACTGCTTTATCTATTTGTACGCCAAACCGGATCTTTTCTGTAACGTCTTTGAGAATTTCCCGGGTGTTGTCCAGGTCAACATGCATCTCCGCAGCAATATCTTCGATCCGCTTATCTACTTCTTCATCGCTGACCGTAAAACCTTTTTCCTCCACCAACTTTTCCAGCATAAAATCAGACTTAACACTGCGCTCGGCATCCGGCCACATGCGGGTTCTCAAGTCATCTTCAGTGCTGTTGGTAAACTGGTAATACTGTTCCATGGTCAATCCCTGAGAACCGACGGACTGCTCCATCTGCTCCAGCATACGACCCACCTGGGTCTTGACGGCCGCCGCCGGCACTACCATTTCGCAGCGCTCCAGAGCCTTTTCAATAACCTCATGCTTGAGCACCTCTTTGCGCCGGGCTTCAAGGTTCTTGTTCATACTCTCAGACATATCCCGGCGGAGTTCCTCCAGGGTGTCAAACTGACTTACTTCCTGGGCAAACTCGTCATTTAACTCGCGCAGCTTCTTGCCTTCCAGCTTTTTTATAAGGACTTTGAATACAGCCTTTTTACCGGCCAGTTCTTCAGCATGGTAAGCCTCCGGGAACATCACCTCGATATCCTTGCTGTCGCCTTTCCGGAGTCCGACCAATTGCTCTTCAAAGCCGGGTATAAAGCTTCCCGAGCCCAGCTCCAGGGGATAGTCTTCGCCCTTGCCGCCCTCAAAGGGCACATCATCCACGAATCCTTCAAAGTCTATAGTTACCGTATCACCCATTTGCGCCGGTTCGTCTTCCTTTTCTTCCAGTTCGGCGTAACGGGCGCGCATTTCCTCCAACCGGGCATCCAAATCCTGGTCACTGACTTGCAGTTTGGGGATCTCAATTTCCAGGCCTTCCAGGTCTCCCAAAGTAACTTCCGGTTTCACCGCTACCCGCGCAGTGAATTTAAAGGTCTCCAATTGCAGTTCATCCTCGAAATCGAACTCGGGTTGGGCAATAGGTTCGATATTAAGCGCCTCAATAGCCTCGGTATAGGCATCGGGAAGCGCTACCTCCAGGGCTTCGTTCAGGAGGATCTCCTTTCCATAGTGGGCTTCCAAGAGCACCCGGGGAGCCCGGCCTTTACGAAAACCCGGGATGCTTACCTGTTTCACCACTTTCTTGTAGGCTTTGTCCATAGCCTCGTCCATACGGCCTTCATCTATTTCGATGGCTATGTAGGCCTCGCTGTTTTCTATCTTCTCAAGTTTAAAATCCATTAATGATCCTCCTTGTGTTTGTTCTTTAGATTATTCATTTATGGCATGCAAGCGCCCGGCTGCTTTTACCGGTCAGGCAGAAACACAAGGCCCCGGCAAATGCCGAGGCATGATTGCTTTTGGAGCGGAAGACGAGATTCGAACTCGCGACCCTCGCCTTGGCAAGGCGATGCTCTACCACTGAGCCACTTCCGCACACAATTTCCGCTATATAAAAGAATAATGAATTCGTCTGACCAAAGTCAAGGGGAAGCAGAAAATTCTTTGCGTTCACGCCCGGGATTTATAAACCGAGCAGCTTTAACGTAGCTGCATCCAGACGGCTGGTCTGGGGTATATGGTTATCGCTCTGCAGTAATCGCACCCCGTCTTCCAACTGTTTAGAAGTGGGGCTGCCGGTCTTAAATAACCCCAATTTAGCATCTCGCTTATCACATATTTATATTCCTTTTCAGTAAGCTCCGGATAGGCTGTGGCCGGATTGAACCTCCCTGCCGGGCTTCCGGTTTAAAGCAACTACTCCGGTATTAATTATAGAATCCGAAGCAGCTTATACTTTAACCGAATGGTATTGTTCATCCAGGTATTTTAAGATCATTTTTGTACTACTTCTTTTTTCATCTTTATTTTATTGGTCTATGAATCGAAATAAAATATAATAGGCAGGTGAATTGACAGGCCCTTTTCCAGCTTAAGAAAGTGCATTTAAAAAATGGTCAAATTCGATTTGAAATCAAGATTAATAATGTACGCCCTGGCAGGGTTGTTGGCGGTTGGTTTGTCTTACTTCCTTTATCCTTACGCGAAAGGCATTTATATGAAAAATACTACACCGCCGCCGCCGGAAGTGCAGGTGATGATTCCCGAGGCGCCGCCAGAGCCTGAGCCGGCCGACACCCCCCCTGTTCCTGAGCCTAAAACTCCGGAAAAACTGGTAGCCGCCCAGGGTAGGCTGCTCATTCCCAAATTGGGGTTGAATCTGTCGGTTTACTACGGCGTGGGTGAAACCGAATTAAAAAAGGGCCCCGGGTTTTACCCCCAGAGCGGGTTCCCCTCCATCGGCAACGTCTGTATTGCCGGTCATCGCAACGCTCATGGATCGCCGTTTTTACACCTCGATGATCTGGTCGCCGGGGATGATATCTATCTCATATATCAGCAAGTGCGTTATCATTACCTGGTGGAAAGGGTTTTTGTTACCGCCCCCACCGACTGGAGTGTGGTTGATCCGACGCCCCGGCCAGCCCTGACCTTAACCACCTGCACCCCGGCGGTGCGCCCGCCGGACGGAAAATACGATCGTCTGATCGTGCGCGCCTATCTAAGGGACTCCCAGTCCGAAACCTGATCAGACGGTGGGCAAAGCAGCCTTCGAGCACCAACCGGGTTTATCCCCGGACTGAATTTAAAATTTCTCTACTGCTCTTACTGGAAAGGTATCCGCTGTGAGGCTCAACTGCTTCCAACTTGCGAAGCATGGCGCGGGCTTGCTCTTCGCGTCCCGTCTGATAATAAATGCATCCCAGAAAATAAAGACTATCGTCATAGTAATCAGTCCCAGCAAACTGTCCCAGATATTTTTGGAAACAGGCTTCCGCGTCTTCACTGTCCCCTATCAAATAATTAATTCGGGCCAGGTAATAAAGCGACTCCCGGTTTACGTAGCTCCCGCTGTTCTTGTTTACCACCAGGCCGAAAGCCCGTCGCGCTCCGCCGAAGTCGCCCCGGAGATAATCTATGAACCCCTCCCGGTAAAGCTGCCATTCTCCCTTACTTTCCATTTGATTAGCCGCTTCTTTCCCACTGACCAAAGGATCTATTCGCTCAGTTACGTTGCCGGCGCCGCGTGAAACCGGCTTTGTTTCAGACTGGACCGCTGCCGGCGCCGCCCCGGGGCTTGGCTCATTTTTTATGGTAGTATAGACCGGTTGATTAGCCGGGACCGCCTGCCCGGCGGGCTTATTGACGTAAATACCCAAGCGGCTAAGTAGAAAAAAGCCCAGGCATCCCAGTATTACAACCGCTGTAGAACCCAAAATAAGCCGGTACTTGGAGGACTCCACCCTCTCTTCCGGTTCCGTTTCAGCTTCCCCGCCCTTCTCAATTTCATCCAGAGACTGCAGATATTTTAAAAGCATGGGATTGGAAGAATCAAACTGCAGTCCCTTGCTCCATACCCGGCGGGCGCTCCCTGAATCGGAACAGGCCATGTGGGTCAGACCAAGGATTTGATATAACGACACCACCCCATCCTTCTCCTCCAGCAAATCCATAAACAGGTCCCTGGCTCTAGGATAATCTTTCATCTCAACAGTCTTTACCGCCTCGCTCATCCTTTTCAGCCATGACTGAAATGATGGACTCTTAAGAAGCCCCAGCCGGTTCTCAACCTCTTCGTCAAGCTCACCCAATCCGGCGGCTTTCTCCCAGTATTGCAGGGCTTCATCAAAATCTCCCAGAATAAAGTGACATTTGGCCAGCCCTTTCCACAGACGACGATCCGGAACGTCCCATTCTAAAGCCTGCTGGTAACAAAACAGGGCGCGGCTGACGTTGTGGAGCTGATAATATTCCTCAGCTGCATCCAAAAGAGGTTTAATGGACGGTAGTTCTTCCACATTCTTCACTTCCTTCACCTGATTCATGTTTAACAGATAAATTCGGCAAGGCTATTTACTTTTCCTTCCAATATAAGTAAATTATTTCCATGTCCATCTTCTCTCCTTCTCGCGGGGCTCCATTTGGGCAAATCTTACATAGAATACTTTAAAAAGCAGGAGAGCGATGTCTATGAATTTTGCCAGCCGCTTGCTTTATCACCGCCATCCGCCTATACAGGGCCCTGATGTTTTGTATCTGCAAAAGCTGCTCAAAGCCAGCGGCTTTTTTTCAGACCTGCCCCAAGGCCTGTTTGACCTGCCCACAGCGGAAGCCGTGCGCAGGTTTCAACAGCAGAGCGGGCTCCAAGACAATGGTCTGGTCGGCGCCGAAACCTGGCTACGGCTGCACCGTTATCAAGAGGCGTCCCTATCATTAAGCCCGCTTCCTGAACTTGTGACTGAACAGCCCACTATCACCGTGGACGTTTCCCGCCGGCGCCTCTACTTCATTTTGGGCAACAAAAAAACTACCTATCGGGTAGCGGTAGGGAAACCCAAAACACCCAGCCCGATCGGCAACTGGACCATAACCGAGAAGGCGGTAGACCCGGGCGGGCCTTTTGGGGCCCGCTGGATGCGCCTTTCCGTTCCCTGGGGCGGATATGGAATCCACGGCACCAACAACCCCAAGTCGATTGGCAAGAGGGCCAGCCATGGCTGTATCAGAATGTACAATAAGGATGTAATTAAGATTTACCCCCTGACGCCCATCGGAACACCGGTGAATATTGTAGGAAAGGTAGAGACCCGGGGCATGCTGACATTGGGCAGCCGTTCCCGGATGGTAAGGCAGACCCAGCAACAACTTATGGTACTGGGCTATAAACCGGGCCCGCTGGACGGTTATTTCGGTGGAAAAACCAGGTCGGCGATATTGCGCTTTCAAAGCGAACACCGCCTGCCCCTGTCCGGCACAGCAGATTATAGAACCTTGATCGCCTTGCAGGAGGCTTATGATATGAAGACCGGCTCGAACGTTCCTTAAACCGGCCTTAAACAGATGGGGAGCGCGCGATCTCGAAGAGCTCGTCGTCGTTTTCCGGCCGGGCCGCGTCCTGCCAGGCATACCGGGCCTTGATTTTTATCCACCGTTCCTGCCGCCTCCAGGTACTCTCAGCCGGTCCCGAATCAGGATGGAATATGAAGCGTGGAGGGTTGGAGAAACGCGCCCTGCTTATCCCCTGCAGGCAATCGGCCAGGCAGGGAGATCCCTTGACCTCCAGCAAAACGAATGAAGAATTCAGCTGCCCCAAAAATTCTTCGGCTATCAAAGCCATGCGCACCGCCAGGTTAAAGTCGGGGCATTCTTCCTGGTGGTGGGCGCGCGCCAAACGGGACAGGTAAAAGAGGCGCGCTTCCCGGCTCATGGCCTTTAAATAGGGGGTCTGGGGGGAGAAAACACAGTCGTTTTCCACATAGGGTTTTACATCCAGCACCCGGGTATGGTTGAGCGCATCCAGTCCCTTGACCAAAAGAAAGCGGCCTTCCTGTTTTTCCAAACGGGTCAGGCTCAAACCGATGGGGTTAGGACGGTTGGGAGAACGCAGAGAGAACACTCCGTATAAAGGCAGATCAGGATTTACCCGCCCCGGCACTGCTTGCAGCACGTCACGGGCTGATTTGTGAAACCAGGACAAGACCCACAGGTGAGAGTTTGATTCGATATGCAAGAGGGCATCATAGAATTCGGGAAATATCTCAATAGTTGAATCCACCCCACCCGGGGGCATATCCTCGGGCTCTTCTATCGCATTGAGCACCTGGCCTACAGGATTTAACAATATTCCGGTCAATAAAAAACACCTCACCCTGTACAAAATTTTCAGTACTTATCCATCATATCCCGCCTGCTGGGGTAAATTGACACGGCTCAAGGCCTGATGGTATCATAAAGAAGTTCGGGGCGTAGCGCAGCTTGGTAGCGCGCCTGATTTGGGATCAGGAAGTCGCAGGTTCAAATCCTGTCGCCCCGACCATTATACTTCAAGGCATAAATTTTGCCCACCGGCCCGCAACTGCCAATAAATGCATTTTTATCTCGGATTACTTCATATTAATATACATAAATTAACTTCGCAATGAAAGTTCCCTGGTCGGGGAGCTTTATCGTTATTCGAGCATATTGGCTAAGCCGGTACTTGAACTTTGGCCGGTTTGTTCCCCAGAATAAACCGGTTGGTCAAGTCAAATTTCCTCAAAAAGTATTTTGAAATCAGCATGGGGCCTGCAATTCCGGTCAATGCCATCAGCGAGGCAACCAGGTTGACATCCCACTCAAGCATCTGATAAAAAACCACCCGGACAGCGGTCTGGAAAAACCAGGACAGAAGGTAGATGTCATAATTGTATATACCGATATTCTCAAAAATCGTTCCCAAATAGCGACTATCGCGCAAGAGGTAGCAGGTTGTCAAAGCCCACATAATTCCACCCAGTTCAATCCCCAAACTGAATAATCGGGGGGGAACCACCACATTACCAATGTCCGTGGGCAGCAGCAGTACAAGGAAAGCGACAACGGCTAGCAGCGGCTTGTTTTCAAGTGCCACAAATTTATCGTAATGGCGACGGATGACCATGCCGAGCAGGAAAGGAAAGAGGAAATGGATCACTTCAGATAATAAGAAAAGTTTTGTGCTTACAGGCAGGAAGGTCAGCACCAGGGCTGCGAAGGTTGCCTTGTTTAAAGAGATCCGGTTGAACAACGGGGTAATTATAAACAAAATAAACAGGGTATAAATAAACCAGAACAACGCTATCGGATGATTGCCGGGATAGAGGAAAACATCCTGGAGCAGCATATTCAGTTCTAAAGGCCGGTAGGAATAGCTGTTTAGCATCAACTTTATTGGTATGGCCACCAAGCTCAAGACCAGATAGGGAATGGCCAGGCGACGGACCTTATCTTTTGCAAATTCCAGATACTGGGGTACGGTTTTTATATCCCAGATCTTTACGCTAAAAAATCCGGCAACCACCATAAACACGGGCAGGACCCAGTTTCCTACAAAACTGTACACAAAGTAAAATATAGGCCATGTCTGAGGGTTGATTATGTAACAATGAAACAGGACCACTGCGAATATTGCAAAGCCACGCAATATATTCATTTCCCTGATCTGGCCGGCCACTCTGTATCACTGCCTTTCAGCCGATATACCTAACATTATTGCACTTTATTGCTGGATTTGGTAGGTAATAACCTATTCGTGCACAATTTTGATGTTCTCCTATTGAATAGTTAAGGTTTCGATCACCTGGAAAGGGCCGCCATATAAAGAAGAAGGAAGCAAGCTGGCGCTTGGGTTTATCGGGCGGAGCTTCGGCATAACCGGATCATTTATGGAGTATGTGCCTTTAAGGGCAGGTCCAACCAAGGCCCACAGAGAGCGATATAGGCCTTTTCCCTAATCCAGCTCATCCAGGTCTATGCTGTTTATAAAGTCCCTCAGTTTTTTAAGCTCCTCCCGGGTAAAGGTCAGACCTTTGCCCATACGCTGGTGATCGGGACTCCAATCACGCACATCCAGTTTGGGGTTTCGGCCATTCCAGCTAACCAGGTTGATCTCTTTCTGCCACCCCCTGCTGCCCTCGGACAACACCCCCAGAGTCTTAATGATTTCGTATTTCAGCTCACTCATAATCTACTCCTCCTAATGGTACTAGCTATTAGTTCTTTATCACCCATATTTTCCCTTTAGGATTTAAGCTTTTTATTTATTTAAACGATGAGAGTTTAACGCTCCCTCAACCGCCTTTCCATGTTATTTCCTGGACAATAGGGAGGTTCAGGCCTTTTTACTTTTAACCTCCCCTCTTGATACTCTTGTACTTTATACTAAATTGCAGCATAATAACATGGTCTGATGTTGCCTTAGTCAGGGCGCTTTCCTTATTTAGTTGGCCGTTACCGGCCCTGGTCTGGTTGGATTCAGGTCCGGCATGGACTCAAAGTGCGGAAAATGCGCATATTATAAAATACAATTGTCGCTTGAAATACAATTCTATTAATTGTATAATACACTTTGCGGGCGGGTGTAGCTCAATGGTAGAGCCCCAGCCTTCCAAGCTGGTTGCGAGGGTTCGATCCCCTTCACCCGCTCCATTTATGTCAGTCCCTGTAGCTCAGCCGGACAGAGCAACGGCCTTCTAAGCCGTGGGTCGGGGGTTCGAATCCCTCCGGGGACGCCACTTTGAAAGTAGCTTGGTGGATGTAGCTCAGTTGGTTAGAGTACCAGATTGTGGCTCTGGGGGTCGTGGGTTCGAATCCCATCATCCACCCCATTTAAGCCCTGACCGTCCGCAAGTGTACCCGGTATGCTTTCAACGTTGGGGTGTAGCCAAGCGGTAAGGCAACGGACTTTGACTCCGTCATTCGTTGGTTCGAATCCATCCACCCCAGCCATATTAGGGCCATTAGCTCAGACGGTAGAGCACCTGACTTTTAATCAGGGTGTCGCTGGTTCGAGTCCAGCATGGCTCACCAAGAAAATTAAAAACCCTCCGGACTTCGGAGGGTTTTTTTATTATAACTATATTTTAACTCAGCCTCGAATAATAAGTTTATCCGGTAATTTTGATTCTCGCGGCCTTCACCTGACGGAATATCTGCTGGATGTCGCATTATCCAATGAGCTCCCCAAGCATATGAGTTTGTCTGATACTGCAAATATTGCTCGGGCAATAAATCACTACAAATCTTTCCTATTTGCTTAATTTGGGTGCAAAAACATTATATTTAGTATGCTTCGTGGTACTGCTTGCTGCTGCCAATGTTTTTACTCTATGGCCTGTTTTCATAAGTAATACTACAGCCAGAACCATAAACGGCAGCCCTCCGATAAGACCGGTAACAGCTGGACCGAGAATAGGATTATATCCGCCTTTCGCCAATAGCATTGGGAGCCCCGCGCCGGCATTTGTTGCCGAATGGATCATTGCGGCAGGTACAACACTATCCAATTTGATTGATACAACGCCTTCTATAATTCCCAGCCAAAAAATGAACACCATCATGGCCAAAATCCCCAGCCAAGGATAACCTATATAGCGGGTTCCGTAATTATGCCCCATCACGATAACCGGTATATGCCACGCACCATGGATAATAGCGGTGATAACCAATGCAGCCCGGTCGGACAAGAGCATACGTAATTTGGGAAGCAGATATCCTCTCCAACCAAGTTCCTCCCCCAAGGTTGGGATAATATTGATAAGCGGGCCGATGATTATAATTACTACCATATAAATCAACAGCAGATTATTTGTGGTAAGCCCCCCCATGTGGGCCGCTGAATTTTTTAATGTAGTAAGCTCCGGATCAAACCAACCTGGGGAAATCAGGGAAAATACGGCTGCACTCAAAAATAATAGGGCTGCCGGGCCGAAATAAACAAGCAGGTAGCGTTTCATATTCCCCTTGAAATGCGGACGCAGATACATATCGCCAAAACCCTCTTTGGTTATCAGTCTTGTCAATATGCTGGACAATGCGGGTACAAACATCGCTACCGCGATAATAACTATGGAAGTGACTTTTCCATAAGTTAAGCCGCGCAAAGGTATTAGTAAAAAAATAATCCATGCTATAACAAATGTTAGAGCAACAAATAAGATCACCCGTTTTTTTACCATCGTCTTTGTCTGTTCCATAATAACTTCACCTCCAGATTTATTAATCTTGATAACGATGGCTTTGAAGCTTTTCAACGATATTTTGAAAACGCTGTTTATCCAAAAGTGCTGAGAAAGCCGGATTATGCGCGACCATATCAGACATGCTTTTCCTAATCGTTTTTTCGTCCCTCGGAAGATCCTGACCAAAACCCAGCTTTATAAGCCAGCTGTCCAGCAGGTCGAAGAAGTTGTCGCCGTGCAGGCTCAGGGGGTAAATATCGCTGGTTACTATCTCCGTATATAACTGCAGCATATCCAAGGCCTTATCATGATTATTCTGGACAATATATCCCTGAGCGGCACAAATGTACAGGCCGACCAGGACGGCTGGATGCAGATGCCGTAGATCAAACACTTCCGCAACATCAAGCGCGTGCCGCAGCACCTCGTCAAATTTCGAAGGGTCATCCGTGCATAGCATGAGGTAGGCCGGGAAAAAATTGAACAAAACCACGATATTCTGATAAATGCCGACCTGCAATACTGCTTTGGCATCCTGGGGGCATCCAGTCATCTGGTAGGCCGACGCCATGATCGATTCGGGCGGCATCGCCGGTTCGATGGCTCCATCCAGCAGCTCCAACGCTGTATTGGGATCACCGGCAGCCAGGCTGCAATAGGCTTCCAGAAACAACGCCTGCTTTTTCAGCGGCATATCATCACTTTCCTCTTTGACCCGGATAAAAAGAGCCCTGACTTCCTCAATCAATGATATCGATTTTTGCGGTTCCTCCTTCAGCAGTTCGACATGGTTGATCAGCAGTATCCCCATTTGTTGCAGCAAAGGAAAACATGAGTAGTATTTCTTAATAATTTTACGGCAGTCTGCCAGTACAGTATCGAACGGTTTGCATGTAAAATCGGAGGATAGTTTTCTATACAGCTTTTGAATATCCCCTTTCGTCATTTGCGGTTTGTAGTCAATTAAATCATCTACGCTGATGTTGAAATATGTTGCCAGCATGGGCAGAAATGTAATATCAGGATAACTCTGTTCTGTCTCCCATTTGGAAACGGATGCTTTGGTAACGCCCATGTAACTTGCCAGTTCATCCTGGGTAATACCTTTTTCCTTGCGTTTTTTCACCAGCACTTTAGCAATATTGATTTCCTTCATATCACTCACCTCTGTTTATATCTTAGGCAGCTGTTTCGAGTTCATCAATGGATTGGGATTCAACTAGAGTTAATAAAATCAACCTATACGATACTTTTTATGTCAGATGATGTAAAAAGAAGATGAGACTGCGTAGCTTATGATCTCGAAAGGTTGATAATACACTGATAGGGATAACCAAAAGGCAAGCTCCTGCTTTAGTGAACCAGATGCATGACTCTTAAAACCATTCTCAAGTTATTTTCATTGCATTTATAGCAATACTTTCTACTACGGCGCCTATAAGCATTAAAACAAAACCTATCATCAACGCAATTTTTTCGGGTTTTGCTAGATGGATTTCCTTGGTTTTCCTTGTTGCAGTGCTTTTGCCACTGGTCTGTATTATGGCGATATGAGCGGTTGAACAGGTTATCAGCAACTGACCCATCATTTCCCAAAGTCCCGCTCTATGTATAAGATCAAAGGTACGGATAATCCGGTCAAGTAGCGGAACGGGTTCACTCGCAACAGAAAAAGACCAGGTACCCAATACTACGCCATTAATACAGATCAATGCGAAAAATGCCAGGTATCCGAAAGATAAATAGTTTGTTTCCCCATCTTTTTTCTGACCGAAAAGACTGCCGAAAATAATGACCAAAACAGACAGCATATTATATAAGAATATCTGCAAGGTCAGGATAAAATTATTGCCGGATGTTTCCCAACTCTGCATCGGGTTTTTATTTTTCAGCAGCCCCTCTGGAAGAAGATAATAACTTGCGATCATTACTCCCAAAAACATGATCAAAAAGAGTATAATAGTAAAACTGATTCTTTCCTTAAGACTATTGTTGGTTAATTTCTCGTGTAAGTATTTCATCTAATTACCTCCTGGACCAAGTTTCCAAATATCTTCCCTTGCAATATGCGAGTTATGTTACTTAGATCAATGCTCTTTTTTGCTAAAACCCTTTTTCTTTGCACCAATTCACAAGCACATTGGCTATATCGATTTACTGCATATTACTCTCCTTTGCTTATATCTTAGTCAGCAGCAACAAGGTAATCAATGGAAGGAGATTCAACTACGGCGGATAAAATCAACCAACGCGATACTTTCCTTCTAAATGCCTTGATGCTGCCAATAGAGATGACTCATATTAATTGCACGGGTCCTCATGCCGGCAGTCTTTTCAAATGTTTGACCTCTACTATTCCTAAAACCTTACCCAAATTGCAATTTCTTTGTTCTAATTAAGAAACCTCTACTGATATTATTATTTGATTGCAACCATTTTTCCTTAGTACAACAGCGATCTCGGGTTTTATGAATGTAGTAAACTCTTCCTTTTCGGAAAACCAAGTCGTGAAAACCTCACTTTTTTTAGTATCGCATTGGTTGATTTCAGTAACTTTAGTTGAGGCCCACTCCATTGATTAACGCGATGCTGCTTACTAAGATAAAAATAGAGGTATATTCCAGAGAGGTTTTTTACTATTCAACAGAGCGGATAATTGCTTTTTAACAGCAGGTTTCATTCAACATTAAGTTCAAAACGAGAAGGGGGATTATTCATGTTGGTTGTAACTACGGAAAATATTAAGGGATATACAGTCAAGGAGGTCAAAGGCGCGGTCTTTGGTCTTGTTGTGCGGAGCCGCGGACTCGGCGGAAACATCATGGCAGGTCTGCGCAGTCTGGTCGGCGGTGAAATTCATGAATACACATCTTTGCTGGAAGATACCCGAAAAGAAGCCATAGGTAGACTGGTTAAAAATGCGCAGGCTTTGGGAGCCAATGCTATAGTAATGATGCGTTTCGATTCAAGTGAAATTGGTCAGACCATGAGTGAAATTGTAGCTTATGGAACCGGGGTCGTAGTTGAGAAAGAAGCTTAGCCTCACGGGGGCAGAAAATTGAGATACGTAAAAAACCACCACCACCTGACAGAGAATTGTCGGGCTTTCTTACAGGCTGAAGGCTGGAAAAAAAATTAAGGAACCATCAAATATTTTTTTGGCTATTATATATTCGGCATCATTAATGATAGTGAATGCTCTCTTGGTCTATTTTGTTATGAAGCCCTTCTATGACCCGCTGAGGGAAATAATCTTAAGCCAGCGTATATATTGTACAAATTAATTGGATGGGCCTACTTATAGTTTTCTTATGTTATTTCCTGTTCATGAGTTATTAACCTTAATTTGAAAAAGGGGGTCAGTTAGGGGGTCAAATTCGAATAAGATAAAGTCGCTGCCGGTACCTTGCACAGGCCCATGGTCGCATGCCCATAGTAACAAATAGGGCCGGAACTTGCGATGTTAACAAGATAATAATATAATATAAATTAGGATCCTGGTTAATAAGGAGGCACTCATGAAGTACATTTCTGTAGTAGTTCCTGAAGATGTTGATCGTGAACTTCGTTTTGCCTGTGCCGACCAGGCGACAACCAGATCGCGGCTAGTAAGGAAACTGATAGAAGATTATCTCCAGGAGTGGAGATTAAAATTCGAAAACGCAGGTTCTCATATCGCTGCAGAAAGCGATGGGGAGGAAAAATAATCGCTACCTGACAAAGTCATTTCACCGGATGAAGGTTTCATCCGGTTTTTTGTTTTTCTGCCAATTCCCCGGATATAAAATTTTTGCCCTTCTTGCCCTCGTTCCTTTCGATTTTCAGAGCTTCGCTAGCCTTGCCATATACTATTTTAACATGTTAACATATTCATAAGATGTTAACATGTTAAAATAGTAATATGTTATTATCTTATATTTTTCTGGGGGGGATGACTATGGCAGCGATCGCCGCCGCTCTAGCCACAGGTCTAATTTTAATCGCCGGGACCGTAAGCAACCTCTACGTCTTTAAACACATTTACTTAAATTCTTAAGACATCCATGGATTTCAGATTGGGAAAGGGGGGAGTAGATATATGAGTTCTTTACAGAAAACATTTTTACTCTACGTCTTTATATATTTCCTTTGCAAAGGAGCTCTGTACTGTAGCCTTTATGTTATTTGTGTGATGATAGAAAAGAATGCCCGGATGCGATGGGCTAAACTGCGGGTCATATTAAAGGCCAAAAGAGAGGATGAAGAAAGACGCTGGAGTACGGCTTACCGCCTCTATTATCAACGTGAGGCTGAACGCAAAGCAGCGGCTGCCGACACTTTGCTTCATGGACAATCCTGTGATAAGCTTGAACACCCTGAGTCAGGGGTCGCAGCAGCAGGAAATTCAAACCTCGATATTGTTTTAACCGGACAGTCAGTAACTATCTGAATATAGTAACTTTTGTCAAAATGCGAATTTATTTTAGATATTTTTATTTACTTTACAATTATGTTAAAGTTTGATTAATGAGTCTGCTGAAGTATGCTACATCAATAAAGAAGCTTTCTGAAGACAAGTCCCCTAATCTTGACAATAGACTCAAGATCACCTTCCGTTATTTGAAAGATATTTCACCTTATTTTCAGCGCAGAATATTTTTCATCTGATATTAGCCTTGGGCGTCAATCAGCAAAACTCTGCAAAGGGCGAATAGAAATGGAGAATCGCCTTCAAATAATACTCTATGCAGTTCATCTTTCCTGCCAATAATAATCCAGCAATAAAGACTTGAGATTAAACCGGGGATTGAGAAGACGTGTCACTATGTCACGTTTCTTATGTTATTTTCGTTAAATTCATGCGTGAGCAAATATAGCACATTTTTTAAACATTTATGAGTTTATCACTATATTGAAAACAGCCGGGGGAGTAATATGGTCTGGGGAAATTCCAGGAGGATTATCGTACAATTCCATGAAGGTTTATGTGGATGCGGTAGTGGAAAGCCACACCAAGATTGCTGTGGTTCTTCAGGCACAGGCAAACGGACTTATTTTCCCGTAGGGACGAGAGGCCATGTTCATTCCACTGCAATGAATTTAAATGAGAATGACCTAAACACCGAAGATGATATGAAATTGAACGTGGCAGCTAGATGTAATAGCAGTATAGATAAACAATCGATAACACAGGTGGAGGAAATGAATGGTTCATCTCCTGGTGTCCAGACCGTCGGAGGTTTCAAGGGGTGGGCTTTCCTAAGAAAACTGCTTAATGAACAGGGTGCCATAAAATTCAGAATTGGAAACCGGGATAAATATCCAATTTCGGTATTCCAAATCAAAGCAACACAAAATCGTCTCAAACAGGAAAAAATACTACAGACGCCCAAGCAGGCGAAAGCAATCGAACTACAGGTAAGATCTTATCGTTCCAGTCAAGCTTTAGATTCCTATATATATAGTTATACTTGGGCTTCCAAGGAGTATGGACAGGTGGCGGCGGTGGCCTATGATAATTTTCAAGAAAAAATATTTGATCTTAATTGCCTGGCCTGGATGCTGTACATGTGGAATGAGTACTCCAATATATATCATCCCAAGATATCAAACCTCCGGGGTTGGGTGGCGGCCCTGGAATATACCTATTGGAAATGTGTGGGTAAACACTGTAGTTATGTTGATATAGCCAAAAAATATTCTACATCGCTTTGGACTCTGCTGCGCAAAGTACAAATAATTGGCAGGCATTATAAACGTTACCCGCTGGATTTCAATAGCTGCCCACTGATATATCCTGAATGGGAAGCGCTTTCGCCGGAAGACAAAATTAAATGCTATGACGAAGTCAAGCAGTATATCCATATGTACACCAATTTCTACACTGAGGGCCTGGTCGATACGACCAAGGCCCAGGCGGACTTTTATGATTGCCTCAATACATCCGGTAACTTCTGGAAGGGTGAGATCAGCGAGATATATGAACAATTTTTCCATGATTATATAGTTTTGGATTTCGAGAACAGCGCCGGTTCTACACCAGCACATCTTTTTTGGGACGACCATGCCTGTCGTTTTCCCCCTCACTTGAGAGAAGCCGCTTTTAATCTAATAATTAGTCACGTAGGGGCTTATTTGCTAATCCCTCTATCAAAACACAAGATATTATTGGAGGATATTTTTACAGGCCAGCGAGGCGAGGTCTATGGTAATTGGGAGACTAATATTCAGGAGGAGATTGTTCCGGGGGCGATCATCTTAACCAGGCTCTTGCCCGTGAGCAGCCAGCAGTGGATCCAGGCACCTTATTATGTGCTGTTGCCAGAGCTGAAAGAGTTGTATTACAATAAATTCCATATGCTAATGGAGCGTTTACATCCTCATGATGAAGGGGACTTCTCCTTCTGCAAAAAAAGGGGAGAAAACATTCTCAAGGCTTACATCATGGCCATTGACGAACTGGAGCAAAATACCTTGATGGCACTTAAAAAACCTTTATATCTAAAATGGATGTTGACTGAACTGAATGTTGATAAGGAATTTAATAATTATCTAGAAATAAGCGGAAAATTTCACACTCTTAAATCCGAGCCATCGCTGCAGACATTTCTCTGGATGAGTTATTCCCCGGACCATACCTGCCAATGGGGATATATTGTACTTAAAAAGCCCCGGTTATTTATTTTTGTGCCGCCCAGTAAAAATATTGAAGGCCTTATCAAAGATATTCGTAAGGCTCTTCGGGGGACTAATGCTATGGTCTATTTTCGTGATTATCAATGCAGTCTTAAAGACTCGGATGAGCTGCAGAAGTTATTAATAAATGACCTGGCTAATTACTTGAATAGAAATCCAGAGGATACCTTAACTCTGCTGCGTCAAGATATTCTGGGGGATGAGGAAAAGGAATACGAACAGGGTATATTTTTACTGAAAATCGGTTCACTTTTAATGGAATATTTACAGGAGCAAGGCATGATAGTGGACGTTAAAAACTAATAACAGATTTTATCTGGTTTTGCATCGGGGATTACTTCCCAAATAAAGCAATCCCCGGCCTTAAGCCAGAGCTTCTTTGACTACTATTTTCGTATCTGTTAACATACAGCTATAAAAGAGTTGCCGCTTTTTGCACGGCGGCTGGTCCTTAACAGGTTTTAGACCGCCCTACGAGGCGGTCGTTTACTTTCTGAGCAAGATACTCAGAGAAATAACACCTACAATCACCAAGCCCAAATCTCTCTAACAACAGTATATGAACCGTCAATGCCCCCGGCCTTATCATAGAAAAACATTACAAGAACCCCATCTAAACAAACACAATGATCGTCTACAATAAGCGAATCCGAGTCCATTGTTGCGAAAGCTTTGAAACAACGGGGCTTCTGGGGATCTTTCAGATACAAAAAAATAACAATCTTGCATTTATCACCTCGAAAACACCCTGTCTAAAAAGCCTATTTTCCCGAAACAATGGACTTTGGCCGAGTGCCTAAGTATTGGCACGCATTTTGCACAAATTAAGTATTATACTCGTTTAAACCATCTTGGAACATAAAAAACGGGGAGCTTTTTATCCAACTATTAGGATATTCCATGTAATACAGCCCAATTCAAAGGGGGAAACGACATTTATGTATCAATCATGGCAACAAGAGCATGGTAAAAAGTTAATCTCATCTGAAAAAGCGGTGAAGCTAATAAAATCTGGAGACTGGATTGATTATGGCTGGTGTGTCGGCCATCCTTATCTATTAATTATGGAGGAATAAGCGATGGATTTTAAATGTGCGGAAAGATATGCGGAAAAGATATCTTTTGCTGACAAAGCCGTCAAAATAGTGGCATCGGGAAATTCAATAAGATATGCTTTTGGAGTATTTCAAAGCAGTGAACTCGATATTGCTTTAGCCAAACGCATTAGTGAGTTAAGAAACGTAAAAATATACCCAGATAATGATTCGTTCTGGCACTACGATGTACATCGAGTAGATCCTAGGGGGGCCCATTTTTACTTTGAAAATATATCTTTTACCAGACAGATTTGGGAATCACAATCGCTTTCCAAAGCTGGTTATAACCTTATACCCGGTTTTATTTTTATGGCAATAGTTAGTCCAATGGATAAAGATGGTTTCTTTTGGTTTCCTTCTGGGATATCCAGGCAAAAATTTCAATGGGAAATTGAACATGCCGAATATATTATTGTTGAAGTCAACGAAAATGTTTCAAATTTAGACACTACTTGCAATTCTATTCATATCAATCAGGTTCATCGTGTGGTGCCAAGTCGTAATGCCCCACTGATAAACACCCATTTTGTTTCTGGAATTCTACCGTATGTCAACCGAAATCAATTACTGACCAATCCGGCCTGAGAACTTAATAAGACGACTGAAAGTAGCTCTTATTGAGTCTGACGCCCATTGTCTGATATAAACGATTTTCTGCCTGATGACCATAATTATAGATCGTAAGGGATAAGCCATGGGCAAGCGATAAACAAATAAAATAAAAAGAGCAACCCCTTTTCTCTTTAATTTGATCAAAGTAGGTTACTCACAGTGATTGTAGTAAAGGTAAAGCTTAACTAATCTTATATTTACTGAGCTTACGATATAGAGCCGACGGATGAATGGCGAGGAGTTCTGCTGCCAATTTTTTGTCCCCATTTGTCTGCTTTAAAGCGTCTTCCAAAACTTGTTTCTCAGTCTGGTACATAATATTGGCTAGACCCGACTTACTTCGGAGGGCACTCTCAGTATTGATTTTTCTTAATATACAAGGAAAATCCTCAATATTTAATGATGAATCATCAGTCATATTAATTGCCAATTCTAAGACATTTTCTAGTTCGCGAATATTGCCTGGCCATGTGTATTGCTGTAAAAGCTTCAAAGCATCTTCGGAAATATAGTCTATTTGTTTGCGCATTTTTGTATTCAACTTGGAAATAAGAGAATCAACCAGCAGCGGAATATCTTCCGCGTGTTCTCTAAGCGGCGGAATACTCAATTCTACAATATTCAGGCGGTAATAAAGATCTTCACGGAACTTTCCTTCCTTCACAAGTTCCTCCAAGTTCTGGTTAGTAGCGGCTATTACTCTAACGTCTACCCGAATGGGCTCTAGACTACCTATTCTTTCAATTTCCCGTTCTTGAAGTACCCTTAACAATTTGGCCTGCATTATCAATGGCATGTCTCCAATTTCATCGAGAAAAATGGTTCCTTTATCAGCCACTTCAAATTTCCCTGTTTTTCCTCCTTTTTTTGCCCCAGTAAATGCCCCTTCCACATAACCAAACAGCTCTGATTCCAATAAATTTTCGGGAATAGCAGCACAATTTACTTTTATAAATGGCCGCGAACGTCTTTCGCTGCCATTATGTATAGCATGGGCAAATAGCTCTTTCCCGGTTCCGCTTTCACCGGTTATAAGCACCGTAGATATATTGCGGGCTACCCGCCAGGCAAAGTTTTTTAAATTATTAATTATATTGCTTTCTCCAATAATATCGTCAAATTGGTAATACGAGCGGTTGATCTTTTCGCACTCTTCCTTGTAAAACTCCAACTTACGTTCCGCTTGCTTTAATTTCTCAGTCAGGATCTTGGCAGCATTAATATCTGTAAATAGAGTTTTTCCAAATGCTCCCACCAGTTCTCCATCCTTCATGATTGGCACACGCATAGTGATTAATCCTTGGTCCCGGACGTTGCAGAAATCACATAATATGGGTTCGCCTGTCTTTAAAACCTGAGGTAGATTGCAGTTCTCATTAATAAGACTAATGTGGGTCCCAAGAACATCTTCACGACGACGTCCTACAATATTTAAGTAAGTATCGTTTATCATGGTGACCAATCCGTCTTTATCGACTACAAGAATTCCCTCATACGGGTTTTCAATTACTTCATCAAGAGTTGCCTTAAGCTGTTTAACATACTCAAGTTCATCGACTACCTGCTCAAACTCCGTTATGTCTTTAAATATACCGACCGCACCAATCAATTCCCCATTTTCAACAATAGGTGTTCGGTTAGTTACTACTACAACATCTCCCACTTTTTGTTTTTTATTAAGCTGGGGTTTTCCTGTTAAAATTACTTTATCTAGACCTGAACCTGGCACTGCGTCGTCTATGGGTTTGCCAATTGCCTTATCTGGAGGTATGCCTAATATTTTTCCCGCAGTTGGATTAAATATGGTAATAATACCATCCTTATCAACAGCAATTATCCCATTGTAATTATAGACCGAATTGACAATTGAGTTTAAATGCCTTGGTAATAGTATAAAGTTCATCATATTTCCGAACTCCCCCCTTAAACGATTATCACCTTCCACTCATGAAATAATGGTTTTACTCCTGGTCCCTCTATTTGCCCCCCTTTAAATTACTTCTCTGATTGAGCCGCAAACTTTTATTATATTATAACATATAATAAATTACAAATATTTATAGTACTTGTAATGAAATGGCTATTTATATCTGAAATCATTACTTGGTGATTTTTTTGCCACCCCGGCGATTGAATTTTTGTCTAACCCCTCAGAAGGAATTGCCGACCGCTTCTATGCTCCGGGCATCCACTCTTTTTCTCTGCTCATTATTTTCTCCCCTTTATTAAGTTATTTTTTCACGTTTAATTCCTCTGCATTTCCTCAGCGATGGAAGCGTTCTCTTCAATCATCCCTCCTTGATTCGATGAATGCCATTACAAAAAAAGGCGGCAACGAACCATGTTCGTCACCAAAGTATTGAAACATATTAAAGGGGGGTTGAAGGAAATCTTAGCAACATTAAGGTTGAGTTTAAATCATTTTCATGAAGCCCATTGGGGATAAAAATTCTTTTTCAAACTGGCCTTAAGCTCTCCTCGTAAATCGGGATGTGCTATGGAAATTAACTCGTTAGCCCTTTCTCTTCTGGTTTTGTATCTAAGGCTGGCAATACCATATTCGCTTATAACATAATCGGCATAAGTTCTAGGAACAGTAACCGGAGTTCCAAGTGGCAATTCAGGAACAATTGCGGATGATAAAGAACCGTTTGACAGATTTCTTGCCGCATTAATAAGGGTGATTCCTTTACCGCCCTTGGACCAGAATGCTCCAATGGCAAAATCCAATTGCCCGCCAGTTCCACTGATCTGATTATGCTGGAGACCCTCAGAAGCTATCTGGCCGCTATAGTCCACCATTAGGGCCATATTAAGTGCCACCATGTTAGGATGCTGGGCAACAAACACCGGATTATTGGTATAAGATGCCGGATGCAATTCACAGGCCGGATTCTCACAAATATAATCATACATAGACTGATCGCCCATACCGAAAGTGGCTATTGTAACTCCTTTATGAAATGGTTTCCGGGCATTGGTGACAATCTCTTTTTCCACCAGGTCAGGTAAACCACCGGGGAACATTTCGGTCAGAACCCCCAGATCATGCTTCCCGGTTAAACCGGCGACCACAGCTTCGGGAATGCCGCCGATTCCCATCTGAATGGTGTCTCCATCATTGATTAGTTCTAAAACATACTGGGCTATTGTTTTATCACGCTCTGTCGGTTCGCCTCTCCCAAAGTTCGGAATTTGGGTTGAGTTCTCAACAAAATAATCAAATTCTGAAACATGCATCCAGTTGTTCCCGAAAACGACCGGCATTTGATCATTCACCTCACCAATGGCTATACGCAGTTTGCCGGTTTCCTTCCCTTGACGGATCGCTTCCATGGTGTAGAAATTAGTTAGACCCAAGTTCACATAACCAAATTGATTAGGCGGAGTGACCATGGCGATATATATGTCGGTTTTCGACGCTACCTTATCATGCAGATCGGTTGCTTTAACTGGATAAAAATCGGCCAATTTACTACTTCCCATTTTCCTGGGGGTGGCTATAGCAAAACCGGGCATAAAATTTATATGGCCATCAAGATTACGCATGAAATCAGGGTCGTATATTTTGCCCGGACGTACCTGAACCGTATCGAAAATCTTGACATCCCTCAACTCTTCGTGCCTGTCCAAAACAGCATCATACATATCCATAGAGCATGCGCCTATTGCCAAGCCGGTCGCTACTACATCCCCGGATTGAACTTGTTGGGCCGCTTCCCCTATTGAAATCAGTTTTTTTTGGTAATCTTTTTCTAAATACATGCTTTATTAGCTCCCTTCTCAATTGATCTTAGGGACATTAAAAATAATCTAAAATTATTGAATTTTGTGTGATTTACGCCATATCCCCTGGGCTTCAGCCGCCTTAACCAGGTCGTCTCTTACAGATGGATGAGCAATATTTATCAATCCTTCTGCGCGCTGCCATACGCTCATACCCTTCATAGCATACTTGCCATATTCGGTAACAATGTAATCAGCAACCGATCTGGGATCGGTTACGATTCCTCCCGGGGTTAAAGTAGAAACAATCCTGGTTTTAATTTCATTGTTTTTTCCAATATTGGCTGATGGCATACATATAAAAGATTTCCCACCCCGGGACTCCCAACCGGCCAAAACATAGTCCAATTGACCACCCGTTCCGCTTATATGCCGTGTTCCTGATGATTCCGAATTGACCTGACCATACAGATCTACTTCTATCGCATTGTTGATGGTTATAAGTTGGTCGTTCATTGCCGCAACCGAAGGTTTATTCGTGTAATTAACAGGATAAGTCGCACACTTGGGATTATCATCGATAAAGTCGTATAGTATCTGGGTTCCAAGGGCAAAAGTATAAACCATTTTTCCTGGATCAATACCTTTGTACTTTCCTGTCATTTTGCCTGCTTCATGCATGTAAACATAGGCATCCACTAACATTTCGGTATGACAGCCCAGATCTTTCAAGTCAGACTCGGCAATAGCCATTCCGATTGCGTTGGGCATTCCTCCGATCCCCAGCTGAATGCAACAACCGTCGCTGATCTCATCCAAAATAAGTTCGGCTACCTTTTTGTCCACATTAGTGGCGGGTGGAGACGGAACTATTGCTAAAGGCTGGTTGCTGCCTTCTACAATATAGTCTACTTCCGAAATGTGAATAGCTTCTTCATACCCCCCCAGACAGCGAGGTTGTTCTTGGTTGACTTCGACAATAACCACTTTCGCCCGATCACAAACGGCCCGGGTGAAACTGCATTGGGGGCCAAAATTGAAGAAACCGTGTCTATTCATCGGAGTTACTTGAATCATAGCTACGTCCAGAGGTTCGATCCTTTCCCGTATGTAACGCGGCAGTTCGGAATACTTGATTGGGGAATAATAGACAGGCTTTCCGGTCTTGGCAATGGCGCGATCAGCACCAGACATATGCCAGCTATGCCAAACAAATGATTCCCCAGTGGGATCAACAGCATTGACCGCAGTAGGATAGGGGTTAACCGTAGACCATATTTTAACATCCTTCAACTCATCTTTTCTTTTAGCCAGGGCTCGGTCGAGGTCTCTCACCTGCCCGCAAAATTCACCATAATCGATCCAATCGCCTGATTTTATTACCTTTACTGCCTTGTCAGCCGAGACTAGCTTGCTTTTGTACTCCTCCATCAAATTCACCAAAATTCCTCCTTTTTGTCGCGCACGCTATTCCCCATAATTTCTTTGGTCTGCTTTGTGGCCTGGAAGGTCCGCTTCTAAATTATTTGGCTACTGTGAAAAAGTTCTATCTCTTGCTCCTTATAGCCAATCGTCCTGAGGATCTCTTGGTTGTGTTCACCCAGTTTGGGGAAAGTCAATTTTGCCACTCCCGGAGTTCCCGAGAGCTTAATAGGCACTCCGGTGAGAGCTACATCCTTTCCGGACCCTCTGACATTATCAAACTTGATAATCATTTCTCTGGCGAGTACCTGCGGATGCTCACACATTTCCTCCAGGGTTAGAATTGGGGTGAAACAAATATCACTGTCAGCAAAATACTCCACCCACTCATCCCTGGTCTTTCCAAGCATTATCTCCTGAATATCTCTTATCATGTCTCTCTGCAGGCTAATATCAAATTGCTGCTTAATATAATCCGTTTTACCCAATTTATTGCAGAAGCCAGCCCAGAATTTGTCTTCCAGAGCACCCAAACTCACGTACTTATTGTCTTTAGTTTTGTATATCTGGTAAAAGGCGTAGCCCCCGCTCAAAATATCGTTGCCCCTTTCGGGTAGTTCTCCCCACCCGCACCATTGTCCAAGGGTCAAAGCCAGGAGACTGATGGAACCGTCCATCATGGATATGTCGCAAAGCTGCCCCTGGTCGGTTTTTTGTCGACTGGCCAGCGCTAACAGAATAGCGATGGCCGCATAAAGCGTCCCCCCCGCAATGTCTGCCATTTGCATCCCGCAAATGGCTGGCATCCCCTGATAGGCGCCGTTCAATTCACTGATACCAGCCAGGCTCAGATAATTCAGATCATGTCCGGCGGCATCTCGTAAAGGTCCGTTTAGCCCGTATCCGGTTATTGCACAGTAGATGATTCCTTCATTTAATCTCCTCAACTGTTCGTAGCCAAGACCCATTTTATCCATAACCCCGGGCCGAAACTGATCAACTACAACATCGCTGTTGGCTGCCAATCTTAGGAAAATGGCCTTGCCTTCCTGAGTCTTAAGATCCAGGGTAAGGCTCTTTTTGTTGCGGTTAACGGTATAAAAACCTGCGCTTTCCCCTTCAATCAGCGGAGGCACATGTCTCATCAAATCCCCGCCCCGGGGATCCTCTATCTTAATTACTTCAGCCCCAAAATCAGCTAGTATCTGTGTACAAAACGGACCCGGCAAGTACCTTGATAAATCCAACACTCTGACACCTTCTAACGGAAGAGTCATGTTCTCAGTCCTTTCCTCGGTACTTAAACGTTTTTCTCGACACAAGAAGTATCCCTCAAACGGGAATTTGGTTTTTACGCTAGTTTCCATTTGACTTGATCTTTTTTCACGGCATAAGAAGAATCCCTCAAATGGAAAATTCAATGTTTTTCATTCCTTTCCGCTGGATTAATAATCTGCGTAACGATAACATCTGATAAATCACAGCCCCAAGACATATCGTTTTGAGGCTGTGACTCCCTATTTACTAATTGTCCAGGCTAAAGGCAGGCCTTGTAATATCCCCAGCTGAGAATTTATCTCCCGGGAACACCCGGTTGCCTAGTTTCACTCTCTTCCCAATGACATCCATGGTCACTTTTTTGGGGTCCATATCCACCAAATTACCCATAATCCAGGGGCCCTCATCAAGCTCGACCATAACGATGGTATAGGGAGCTTCATTTTCACGTCCCTCGGCCGCAATATAGGAAGTTGTAAATGTCACAATCTTACCTTTTCCACTTAATTCACTTATTTCGTGATTCATGCTGGTACATTCCCCGCAGACCATCATCGGCGGGCAGGTAACCGTCCCACAATCATTGCATTTTAATCCCAACAATTTATCCTTTTTTAGGCTTTTGTTATATTCTTTAAATGTAAGCTTGTATTCCACTGCTATAAGCCTCCTTTACTGGTTAGTTAGAATCATACTTACAAGTACTCCGTCACCACCAAGAGTATCAATAATACCATTTTTGGCTCCTTCAACCTGTCTACCTTGATCAATCATATCTCCCCTCAATTGGCGAGTGACTTCGTACACCTGTGATACACCTGTGGCTCCGATAGGGTGCCCCTTGGCTTTCAGCCCACCAGATATGTTAATGGGGATTTTTCCCCCGATCCGGGTCTCACCATTCAGCCATGCTTCACCTGATTTGCCATATTCAAAAAAGCCAAGCCCTTCTGCAGCAATCATGGCAGCAATGCTGAAGCAATCATGGAGTTCACATAAATCCATGTCTTTGGGTGTTAGACCGGCCATGCTGTATGATTGTTGGGAGGCCAGCTCTCTGGCTCGAATGCGCGGTAAATATTTTTTCTGAGAACTCAGTTTTCCAGAGGACGCCTGGCCTATGCCAGCAAAATACACCGGTTTCTTAACAAGTTTTTTGGCCACTTCTTCGGAAGCTATTACTATCGCCGCTGCTCCGTCGGAAAAGGGGCAAGCATCCTGTAATTGGATGGGGGTGGAAACCATAAAGCTGTTTAACGCATCTTGTGCCGTTATTTGCTTTTGGATTTGAGCATTTGGGTTTTTTATAGCATATTCATGAGACTGAACAGATACGGACGCCATTTGCTCTTTAAGAGTAGGCAATGATATGTCGTATTGGCTGGCATAAAGATGTGATAAAAGGGCAAATACTGCTGGGAAGGTAAATCCAGCCGGGAATTCATAACGAGAATCGCCAAACATGGCAAAGGTACGCGTAGCAAGACTTGTCCCCATGGCGGTGCATTTTTCAACCCCGCCCACCAGCATGATGTCATAGTATCCTGATGCTACCCACATCACGGCATCTCTTACCGCCATGCTGCCGGATGCACAGGCTCCTTCAAACCGGCTCGCGGCTACATTAAAGCAGCCAATATCGTTGGCAAAAAAAGATTGCACCATACCCTGGCCTTCTTCAAAATCTCCTAATACGTTTCCTACATTGACCGCCTGAACGTCTTTCGGGGTAATGTTCGCTTCATTTATAGCATCCATAGCTACTTCGGAAAGCATCTCAACTGACGTTTTTGGTGAATTAAAACAAAATTTAGAGTGACCTGTGCCTATTACAGCAACTCGTCTCATATTGATTCCTCCTTATATTCATCAAAGAACTCTATCACAACTGCAATTTATTTAGGTGTCATCCGAATTGCTCCGTCGAGTCGAATAACCTCACCATTCAGCATGGGATTTTCGATGATCTGCTGAACCAACATGGCAAATTCATCGGGATCGCCTAATTTTTGAGGAAAGGGAACAGTCTTGGCAAGATCAATTCGAACTTGTTCGGGCAGAGCCGCCATCATAGGTGTATTAAAAAGCCCGGGAGCTATGGTGCACATTCTGATCCCTTCACTCGCAAGATCACGAGCCACAGGGAGTGTCATACCTACCAGGGCCGCCTTACTTGCAGAATAAGCAACCTGCCCAATCTGGCCATCAAAAGCGGCTACCGAGGCAGTATTGATCATGACTCCTCTTCCACCTTCATCATTTAGGCTGTTTTGCAGCATTTGGAAAGCAGCCTGACGCATTACATCAAAGACTCCAACAAGGTTTATATTTATGACCTTTTTAAAGTGATCAAGATCGTGCGGTCCTTTCTTGCTAGCCGTCTTAACTCCGGAAGATACGCCTGCACAATTTACAATTATGTCGATGCTTCCGAATTTGTCTTTCGCAAAAGAAATAGCCTTCTGAACATCCTCCGTACTACAAATATCTGTTTTTACGAAAGCAGCCTTATCGCCTAGTTCGTTTGCCAAAGTACTTCCCCGTTCTTCATTCAGGTCCATCATTACTACTTTGGCACCTAAATCAGCCAGTCTTCGAGCAGCAGCCTCACCCAGACCGGAAGCCCCCCCGGATATCAAGGCGGTTTTTGATTCTATCTTCATAAATCATTACTCCTTTGCTCTGCAGCTGTTTGGTCTAATAAACTAAAGACCCAAACCTCTGCTTATAATAAGTTTCATAACTTCTGAGGTGCCTGCATAAATGGTTTGAATCCTTGCATCTGTCCACATCCTGGAAATCTCATATTCCTTACAGTAACCATACCCTCCAAAAAGCTGCAGGCAACGCGCCGCTACTCGGTTTTCCATCTCACAAATCCAGAACTTGGCCATACTAACTTCCTGAACCACATCTTTACCGGCCATATGTTGGAGAACGAGCGTATCCAAAAAACTCCTACCCACCTGAATTTCACTGGCAATTTCCGCCAATGTAAACTGGGTGTTCTGGAACTTTGCCAATGGCTTGCCAAATACAATTCTTTCATTAACATAATCAAGAGTTAATTGCAGACATCTTTCCGCAGATGCCTGTGCTGTCAAAGAAACCATAAGCCTTTCTTGCTGTAATTTTTGCATCAGACACTTGAAGCCGTTTCCTTCCCCTCCCAGCAAGTTATCGGCAGGTACCCGGCAGTCTTCAAAAAACAATTCCGCAGTATCCTGGGCGTGCAGTCCTACCTTATGAATCTGTTTACCCCGCTCAAAACCAGGCGTTCCCCGCTCAACCACGAATAGACTGATTCCCTTGGTACCTGCAGACGGATCGGTCTTGGCCGCTACAATGACAAAGTCAGCTAAAATACCATTGGAGATAAATGTCTTGGAGCCATTAATTACGTATTCGTTGCCATCTTTTACAGCTCTGGCCCGCATGGAAGCAAGATCCGAGCCGGCTCCAGGCTCAGTCATGGCCACTGCCAGGATCTTTTCTCCGTTAACACAACCAGGCAGCCAACGCTCTTTTTGCTCTTCGTTAGCAAACGATCCGATATAGGGGGCAACAATATCACTGTGCAACCAGGCAAACACACCCCTGCATCCCTGGCGGGCAATTTCCTCGGCAACGATCACTGAATAAAGAAAGTCTCCGCCCGCTCCGCCATATTTCTCATCAGCCCACGTACACAAGAACCCGAAATTGCCCATTTTCTCAAATATATCCCGAGAAACTATTTCATTATCTTCCCATTCTTGATAATGAGGTACCATTTCATTTGCAACGAATTTGCTAAAAGCTTCTTTAAACATCCGATGTTCATCGGTAAAAGGTAATATACGTTCCATATTTTTGTCCTCCAGTTTTGTTCCTGTCCCCAGAAAATACTGAACTTCCAAAATGATTAGCTTATAATATAGGTGAATAGTTTTTTTGATGGTGAAGGCTTTGCCTTATTTCCCTTTAAATTCGGGAGATCTTTTTTCGGCAAAGGCCTTCATCCCTTCTTTTTGATCCCATGTACTGAAACAAAGGCCAAACATATCAGCCTCTATGGTCATTGAACGATCAATATCAGTCTGCATCCCTTCGTTGACCGCAAGTTTGCATAGTCTTACCGCAATTTGGCCCCCGGACATGATTCTTTGAGCGATTCCTTTTACATAATTTAGCAATTCACCCGCCGACACTACTTGATTGACCAATCCTATCCGAAGTGCTTCTTGAGCGTCTATCCTATCACCGGTAAAAAGAAGTTGCTTGGCCATTCCGGCCCCTACAAGACGGGATAACCTTTGCGTGCCGCCAAAGCCCGGAGTTACTCCCAAATTTACTTCTGGTTGACCAAATTTAGCCTTTAATGAAGCTACCCGGAAATCACATGCCATTGCTAGTTCCAATCCGCCACCTAGGCAGAATCCGTTGATTGCTGCTATTACCGGCTTGGGCAGATATTCCAACTTTCTTAAAACACCCTGACCGAACAACCCAAATTCTCTGGATTCCATAGGCGACATATTTTGCATGTAAGTAATATCACCTCCAGCAACAAACGATTTGTCTCCTGCTCCGGTTATAATCATGGCTTTCACATCATCGTCTTTTTCTATTTGCTCAATGCTCTGTGATAGCTCTTCAACCGTAGCCCTGTTTAAGGCGTTTAAGAATTGAGGCCGGTTTATGGTCACGACCGCTATTCCTTCACCTTTTGTGACGAGCAAATTCTCGAATCCCATTTGCGCCTAACCTCCGTTCATTATGTTGGATGTCTGGTATAATACCGGTGCAGCACAACCTCCAACAGGATTTTGTTCCCCCTTTCTCTAACAGATAACAATGCTTAGGCAATAGCATCATACATATATCAACAGCAAAAAACATACCAACTTAAACTTGATTTCAAAAAAGAAACAATTCCCGATATATAGGGATAAATTATTGAAAAGCTAAGAAAGTAGAAAGAAGCAAAATCGCTGATTTGATATTCATGGTATGGGGTTGAAACTGTGCAAACTGAGAGTAATTGGCACGTTTCGCAAAAATAAAGTGGGATTCTCAGTTTTGTAAAGCCTGATAGGTATTCTTTTAACCAGAGTACTAGTTCGAGTCCAGCCTGGCTCACCAAGAAAATTAATACCCTCCAAAGCTCGGAGGGTTATGCGCAGTCGCGTATGCTAGAATAGCCGCCCGATCCGGGCGGCTATTGTTCTACTGTCGTTTATCCGATAGTTTAATTAAGATATATTTGGTTACCAGTACTATTCGTTACATAATTTGGGAGCTGTTACGCATGCCTTTACAACGAGAATCCTGGCTTGATATAGCTAAAACCGTTCTTATCATATTAATTGTAGTCGGTCATTCCGGAGAAAAAATAATTCATGACTATATTTTATGGTTTGTTGGGCCTGCTTTCTTTGTTCTTAGCGGGTATTTGTTTAAGCCCGTTAAAGACTGGAGTGAATTTAACATTTGGCTCAAATCGCGGGCGGTGAGGCTATTGATTCCTTATGCTACATATTTGGTCTTAATAACCTTATCAAAATATGCGCTTAAGTTTTGTACCCATAACTTGACGGCCGGCTGGGTAAAAATCGATTTAATTAACGTACTCATCGGCGGAAGATTTCTTCCCGGGGTCTTTTGGTTTATTACCTGTCTTTTTATTACCGAAGTGCTGTTTATGGTATTTTCTTTATTGATAAAAAATCCCCGGCGCATCATGTTTTTAATTGGCATTCTGTATATAATGGCCCACGTTGAAACCAGTTTTGTTGACCCGAAAGCTTTAATAATACCATGGAATGCCGATGTTGCGTTACTCTGCTTGAGTTATTTTGCTTTCGGTTTTTACGGTAAAAACTTATTAAAAACCATTAGCCCCGGGCAATGGATGGGCATCAGCTTGCTGCCTTTGCTTTTTGTTATTTTGCAGTTGAAAGGCTACTATTCATACAATCTGGATCTAAAGTATTTAAAATACACCCATATTATACTGGACTTTATCATCCCAATTACCATGTCCATTGTACTGTGCGGCATATCACGGGCAATACCCAAAATATTATCAAAATACTCTGACATTATTGGCAGCAGGACTATGTCAATAATGTATATACACGTCCCGTTAAACGAAGCACTATATAAGGTTTTTACGCATGGGAGTCTATCCTATATAATAATTGGAGTATTGATACCGGTATTAATGAATAAGTTCATTTTTGAAAGGTTTGCCTTAACCCGACTATTATTCTTGGGCATGAAACCTTCACCAAAGAATGTGTTCCAAGTGGCAATTGAGAAGTAATTACTTACAAAAAAATTGAATATGGTCCTTTTGGGTAATTGAGCTTTGTGGTAAAAATAAGTAATATAGTGGCTAGGAAGTTAATTCCATATCTGTTAATGGCCGTTCAAACAGGGAGAGATAGCATGTTCAACCACGATATCCTTGAATACTTTACCTCATACCTAACTCCCCCCGGGGGCTATGAGAGTTTTGTCGATGCTAAACTCAAATATTCCGCGGGAGCCGTCTTGTCTGAAGAGGATGTCAAGGTAGTCGTAACCACCGCGTCTTTTTTTGCCGGAGTTTTGAGAACCGCTTACAAACGCTTTGTAAAAGATGAAGGAATCGATCCCAAAGAGTATTGGGATACGGTCGTGATTGTCTTTAAAAACAGCGGTATTTGGTCAAACAGCTGGCGAAAAGTATTCAAGTCGCCCAAGGGGGCTGCCCTGGTCAAGGACACTATTTTGCCTGCCTGGACTCCAATCGGTTTGTGCGGAGCCAACTGGCGGACTCTTTATCAAATGCTGGAGATCTGGTGCTCCAGGCAGTACATCCAGACAGAAGCCGTTTAACCCAACCGATGCCAATCAAGAACTATGACCATACCGGCCGAGTGATCATTCAGCCGGTTTCTTATTGCTGTTTTGTCCTCCATATTCCCCATCCGGTTTACGTAGCAGATGCTCGACAATAAAACCGGCGGCGCATCCCAAACCCATTCCTATGAGCCCACAGAGAACCGGGCCAATATAATAAGAATAAATGATTCCCAGGGTTCCACCGGCAGCCACCCCTATAAATTGCCCGATAAACGATGGGCTTTGCTCATCGGCAAGCACCCGGCTTCCGTTTCGATTGTTCTGAAGAGCCCGGGTATAGGCATGCCAGGATGCGAAGGAATACACGCAGGGGTAAAAAAGCAGCCATTGTAAGTTTGCGCTCTGGCAGGCCAGCCAGAATTGACCGCGAAATGAATAGAGGATGGACAGGTTAAGGTTAGCTCTGGTATTGATCAAAAACTCAAGTACTACCAGCAGCACGCCGGCCAGATAGTCTTTGTTGTATATTTGACCAAAGCCGGGTATAGCGAGAGACCACAGCAGAGCTATATGAGGGGATCGATATTCTTTCATGGTATTCTGACCGCTTTCATGTTCAAGTTGACGGATGGCTGATTTCTATCAGCCTGATTTACATATTCTGCCCGTTATACCCGTTCATTACCCTCCCCCATGCAAAATCAGTTCTCCTTATGGCAGCCACAAAGGTGATAAACCCACTTCAGTCCTTTTTAAGCGCTAAACTTCTTTTAGTTCTTTAGAATTCTCCTCAATTATGGAGGATTTCGCGGCGCTAAAATGAATAAGATATTAAAGTCATCCAGTTAAAGGAGGATGTATTAATTGGCTATCATAGGCTTCATAAGCATAGCAGCCGGTATCCTGGGCCTGGGTTTTGAGCTCTACCGGCGAAGTTCAAGAACCGAGGAACAGAGGGAAACCCTGGGCAATATTCCCCATTTTGTTCTGGGTATGTCTTTAGTAATAATTATCCTTGGAACAGGGCTGGTCTACATGGCATATAATCCGGAATTGTTAAGCAATGAGAGCGTTTCCGCGCCCGCCCCCGCAGGGCAGCAGGTTGCCGAACCGAATGGCCAGGATAAAGCACCGGCCACCGGCAGCAGTCAGGCCAAAGACGGCCAGGCGGCAACCCCCAGCGAGGAAATCAGCATCACTTCATACCAGCTTTGCATGGAATACAGAGCCAATGAGGCTTTGGCCAATACCAAATACAAAGACAAAATACTGATCGTATCAGGCACTATTAACAAAATAGGCAAGGATTATGCAAACAAGCTGTATTTATCCATGGACGGTTTTGATGCCGTATCAAACACCGCCTGTTTTTTTGATCCCGCCAAAGTAGCCGAGTTGAACAAACTGCGCAATGGGCAGACTGTAACCATAAAAGGTACGTGCAGCGGCATGGCGGGAGATGTAGCATTGCAGGATTGCCAGATAGTCTCCTCGGCTCCCGTAAATTAAAATCTATTTTAAAAAGCCCGGAGCCTCCTTTTTTAGAAGCTCCGGGCTTTTATTTTCAGATTGAATTCTATATTTTAAAAAAACGGTTACTATTGCAGATTTGCTTCATTGTACTACATACGGGCCTAGTAGCCTGTAACACCTAAAACTTTAATTTCCGCCGGGCTTTGTTGTCGTCAATCGCAATACATCCAGTATTCACGCCCACGGACGGGCTAGTGCAGCGACGTTCATGGACGAACTAGTGCAGCGGGGCAGGATGCCAAAGAGCTGCCGGTGCCAGGATGCCATAGAATCGCCCTTACCCGCAAAAATTTTTCTCGGCGAACAAGCTAGACTTTTAAATGTTACAGGCTCCTAGCCGGCGTGGCTTTTCTGCAACATTAATTCTTTTATATCTTCGATTCCCTCGCTATATTGAGCCGGGCTCGATTTTTGTCCGGCGGATTAAGCATATTTTTACGCTGTTTGATTGCTTGACAAAATTGCCTGCTCAAGAGACTGATAGGGTAGCCATCCGCTTAAACAATCCCCTACCAGGACTTTACATACCATTCCCTCTTCTGAATTGTCATTGGATAGGGATTTTACGGCTACAATAATCCCTTCCTTACCGAACAATGCATCAAGGGGATCTTTTACAACAACTTTTTTCTTGAGCACCTTGATCATCCTCTCTCGTCTCTTGCTGCGAATGTGCTTAAACAACTTACTAATGCTATTAATTATTATGCAATTTTCATGCCAATATTTCAAGTTAAAAGCCCGTTTTACAAGTAAAACGGGCTTTGTCGATAGATTTATTTGCCTGACGTTAAAGCTAATTCAATTTATCCGGCTTGGGATCTGCCGCACTGTCTTCTTTGGGCTCTTGGGCCGCGTCTGGTACGGTGCTGCTTGCATCTTTCACAATTTCGGGGTCGCCAGTGCCGACTGCCCTGGCCACGGCAGGATCGCTTACTGCTGTTTTGGCTGGTTCAACGGGCGGCTCAGAATCCTTAATGGCATCCTGAAATTCCTTTTGTAGACCGCTGGAAGCGTTCTTAAACTGATTAACCGCTTTACCTAAACCTTTGGCAACTTCGGGAAGCTTCCCCGGTCCAAAGATTATCAGGGCGATCAAGAGGATCAAAACCAACTCCCACGGGCCAATGTTTCCAATAAATCCAAACATCTTTTCTACCTCCTGCAAATACTTGGGGTGTGTACAAAAATCGGCTTTGAATTTTCATCATTAATCAAAGTAATTGTACTCCTCAAAACTGCCACATGCAATATGTTTACATCAAACCAGCCATTACGGCAAAATATTTTAAAAAATGCTTTTTTACCCATTAATAATTTATAGGTTATAATACTAAATAGGTTATTTAATAACTTAATACTTAATTTTTTCCTCTAGTACAACGTTCCATATATTGTGCCCATATTCAGGGAATAGCTAAGAAACCGTACCCGTTTTAATCTCCCCCGGCATTGTCTCATAATGCAAAATCAATTATCCAGTATTTTCATTAAGGAGGTTGCTATGGATTTCATTAGCGCGGATTCTGTAGAGTCTGTAAAAGGATTTGCAGGTATTTTTGCGGACTTGATGTCAGGCGGGGCCATTTTTACATTGAGCGACAACAAAGGGCAGATTACTTGGAAGAAAGCTTCCCAGGCTTTTGATGTTGCCGCTATTGAGGTAGGCACCCTTCACCGGGAAGGCAGCGCCACCCAACAGACCATTCGAACCGGAAAACCTGCAACGGAAACCATCCCTCGCGCTGTGTACGGCATGCGCTTATTGACCTATTCCTATCCGGTTATTGACGGCGCTCAGACTATTGGAGCATTAACCATAATGGTTCCGCGGCTGCACCCGGTGGCCAGTGCTTTTAAAGACTTCGCCCCGGTCATCGCCAACATGTTTCCCGAGGGCTGCCACCTTTACATAACCGACCTGGAGAAATTTTTGTTTACCCAGCCATCTGAAAAATTTTGTCTTTCGGAACTGCAGCCCGGCATTATCTTGAAGCCTGAATCGGTCGCCGCCGAGGCCCTAAGAACCAAAAAGCCGGTTAGCAGGGAATTGGACGCTTCGATGTATGGCGTTCCGGCAATGATAATGAGCTACCCCATGACCGATGACGATGATCGCAACACCTACGTAGGTACTATGGGCATAGCTGTTCCCAAAGTCAACGCGGTAAACCTGCGCAGCCTCTCCAATAACCTGAGCCATGCCCTGGGGGAAATATCAACCGTGATTGAGGAATTGGCCGCATCTGCCGGAGAAATCAATTTCAACGAACAAAACCTGAATAATAAGATAAATGAAGTGAATCACCTGGCTGATGAAATCAGTGAAGTCCTGGCCTTTATAAAACAAATTGCCGAAGAGACTAAAATGCTGGGTCTTAATGCCGCTATTGAAGCTGCCCGGGCTGGGGAAGTAGGCCGCGGTTTCGGGGTGGTAGCCGAAGAAATACGCAAACTGTCTGATGAATCAAAACAGACCGTGACCCGGATTAGGGAATTGATTGAGCACATCAAGAATGAGGTTGATGGCACGGCGGAAAGCAGTCAGCTCAATCTCCACGCCAGCCAGGAACAGGCCGCCGCAACTCAAGAGATCACTGCCAGTATCGAAGAGATAAACAGCCTGGCTGAAGAACTGCACCGGGTGGCGTTGAGCATGTAGCAGGTCATCGGCCGCAGTAATTGAGCCAGAAGCGGGATCAACAAAAACGGGAGCCGCCGCACCGGGGTTCCCGTTTTCTTTTCTTATGGTGCGGGCGAGAGGACTTGAACCTCCACGGATCTCTCCACCGGAACCTAAATCCGGCGCGTCTGCCAGTTCCGCCACGCCCGCTTATTCAACCCGGCTTTTTTCCATGCTTCTATGAGCCAGGTACTAAGATATTATAGGAGTAATTGGAGATGATGTCAATCTGCTGCAAAGCAGGCCGAGCTGTATAAAGACCTGTAAATGAATTGCCCCCAAACCTGAAAACATCTGGAGCGAAACGGTATATAGGTTCTCCTGACAGGAATTCCTTATCCGCTAAGCGAAATATATCAAGCAAATCAATTTAGCGAGGTTATGTAAATGAAAAAAAACGTGACTGCCCTAGTACAACATTCCGTATATTCGTGCCATAATTTGGGCAGATTTTTCCGAATTACTGCGTTGTCGTCAATCGCAATACGTCCAGTATTACTCATTCCTCCGCCTTGTACTTCAAAAAAATCTGCTCCAACTTATGAACACAATATACGGAACGTTGTACTAATAATTTTTTTGTTGCTGGCCAGCCTGGGTCTCCCAGCCTGCAGTTCATCTACAACTCCGTCGACAGCCGGGCAGCAGCAGCCCGCCACCGGGCAGAATCAAAAGCAGGAATCCATCGAAGTCAACGATATTGTGCAGCGCAATAACAAGTACAGCGCTCCGCCTCCGATGACTATCAACACCGCCAAGCAGTACTTCGCTGTAGTAAACACCAGCCTGGGAACCTTTAAGATCAAGCTCCTGCCCCAGGATGCACCTACTACCGTAAACAACTTCGTCTTCTTAAGCCGGGAAGGATACTTTAACGGCATCGTCTTTCACCGTATCATCAAAGATTTTATGATTCAGACCGGGGATCCTCTGGGCAACGGAACCGGCGGACCGGGCTACAAATTCAAAGATGAACTGCCCAACAAGATTCCATACGCCCCGGGAGTCGTTGCCATGGCCAACGCCGGGGCCAACACCAACGGAAGTCAGTTTTTTATCTGCAATGGTGAAAAAGCTGCTCTTTTAAACAATAACCCCAACTACACCATCTTTGGTCAGGTCGTGGAAGGCATGGACGTAGTCCTCAATATATCCAACGTTCCAGTCAAGGACAACGGTATGGGCGAGTTGAGTAAACCGGTAAACAGCGTTGCCATTAAAGATATAAGCATCGAAGAAAATTAGTGTTATAAAAAATTAACCCCCCCGCTTGGAAGGATTTGGGATTTTAATGTAGAAATTCTAATTACTTCCATTTAGGGGTGAGTTATATGTTGAGTGTTTTTCTTATTTTGTTGTTTTTCGTTATTTTGATTGCGGTCCTGGTTGTCACAGACAGCCGTTTCCAGTCCTATTTTGAGAAAACCCGGTTGGGCAGATATGCCAAACCCATCTTTATCATGGCCCTGGCGCTCACTGTTATTGCCCTGGCCAGCGCTGCCTGGGTATACCAAAGCGCTTACCGCGCTTCATTCAGTCCTGCGTCAGGTGACAGAAGCACCTATAATCAGCTGGTCGCCACCTATGAAAGCAAGGGCGTTCAGTTCAGCGAACAGGCTGCCCGGCAGCCTGAAACCAAATGGGTGAAAGGCTCCAATCAAGACCGTTCATTAAACATCAACATTTTTAGCGATAAGCAACTGGACAAAATCATGGCTTACCAGGTAATAGTAACGACTCCGGCGGCGGCAGAACTGTCCGCCCTGGTTCAGACCATTCTGCCCGGCTGGAGCGAAGGTCCCGCCTGGGTGGCGCAAAACCGGAACCAGGCCATAATAAGCTCCACCAGCTTTCAGGACGCTTATATCGAACTGTGCGCCAACAGCGAAGGTCCTAACAAGGCCCTGGTTTCTTACTACCTGGGTATATATCCGCATGGATATATAGATTTTTGAACCTTCTAACCGGATTTATCCCGGTGTAAGTTGTAGTAAAAGTATGGCGTATGCTATATAAAGACTACTAGGGAGAGGTAATTATGGACAAACCTGCAAAACAACCCTTCAAAAAAAGACCGGTGATTTTTTTTACCGGCCTGCTGATCCTGCTGGCTGCTCTGACCTGGTGCTTTCCCGAACAGCCGACCAACGTCGAGGCAGCCAGCCTGCCCCGGGTGGAATCCAAAGAAAAGCTGCTGGAATTGCTCGAGCAGTACCAGAACCGGTACGAACGCTACGCTCCTGACATGTTTGTCGGTGGGACGGACACTGCCAAAACCACTGCGGCACAAAATGAAGCCTCCCCTGTTCCAGCTCCGGGCCAGTATTCTCAAACCAACACCCAGGTCGCCGGCGTGGATGAAGCCGATCTGGTCAAAACCGACGGCCAGTACATATACCAGGTGAGTGGCAAACGCCTGCTTATAGTCAAGGCGGTGCCCGCCTCAGATATGGAGCTGGTATCGGAAATAGGGGTGGCCGATAAAGCGTATACACCTCTGGAAATATATGTGGATAATAATTATCTGGTTTTGATCGGCCAGCTCAACGAATATGATCCCATTTTCGAGCCCTATCCACTGGAGAACGGCGAGCTGTATTGCCCGCCGGTATATTCTATGGCGGTTACCCGCGCCCAGGTCTATGACATCTCTGATCGTTCCAACCCTCTGAAACTCAGGGAAGTGGATCTGGAAGGCAGCTACCTTTCGTCGCGAAAGATAGGCTCTTCATTGTACCTGGTAAGCGATCGCTACCTTCACCTGTATGGAGTCAAGAATGAAGAGACGCTACTCCCCCATTACCGTGACAGCGCCGGCAGCCAAAGCATGAGTTCGATTGGCTATGACCGGATCTGCTATTTCCCGGGCAGCATATACCCCGGGTATATACTGGTGGCCGGGCTGAACATTACCGACAACCGCCAGGCGGTTCAGGTGGAAAGCTATCTGGGCAATGGCGAAAACATCTATGCTTCAGCCAGCCGCCTGTACGTCGCTTTAAGCAACTACGAATATCATCCTCCGGCAGTCGTAAAGGATTCGGCGGCGCCGGTTGATTATTCCCCGGAAAGCCAAACCATCATCCATGCCTTTGACCTGAACAACGGGAGGGTGAGCTATGCCGCCCAGGGTACGGTGCCGGGCACCATCATAAACCAATTTTCAATGGATGCCTACAACGGGTATTTTCGCATTGCTACCACCACCGGCGAAGTCCGGCGCAGCGACCAGCAGACTTCGCGCAATAACATTTATGTGCTCGATCAGGGTTTAAACCTGGTAGGCAGGCTGGAGGGCATCGCTCCCGGGGAAAAGATTTATTCCACCCGCTTCACGGGCAACCGGGCCTACATGGTTACCTTCCGCAAAGTTGATCCATTCTTTGTAATAGATATGAGCAATCCGCAGGCGCCCACCATTCTTGGCAAGCTGAAGATTCCAGGCTATAGCGACTACCTGCACCCCTACGATGAAAATCATGTAATCGGGTTCGGCAAGGACACCATCGTCACCAAAGGCAGCGACGGAGACGGCCAGGCCTTTTATCAGGGCATGAAGCTGGCCCTGTTCGATGTCAGTGATGTAGCCAACCCGGTGGAAATGTCCCGTCAGGTGATCGGCGACCGGGGAACCGATTCCGAACTGTTGACCAACCACAAGGCGCTGCTTTTTTCCAAGGAGAACAACCTTCTGGCCTTCCCGGTGACGGTCATGGAGATTGATGGTAAAGAATCAAGCTCTTCCAGCTCCTGGCCGGCCTATGGCAGCTTTACTTTCCAGGGCGCCTACGTATATCAGATCGATCTGCAAAACGGTCTGCTATACAGGGGCAGAATCACTCACTTGAGCGGGGACGATTATGCCAAAGCCGGCAACTACTGGTATGATAACGAAAAGAACATCCGCCGCATCATATATATTGGCGACAATCTCTATACCCTGTCCGACGGAATGATTCAGGCCCACAACATGGCCACCCTGGGCCTGACCGGCAACGTTAATTTAAAGGAATAATTCTTAATAGCTGCAGAGCGATCAAAAAAGGTGAAGGTCAAGGAAATACCAGAAGCCGCGATTGAGGCGTATAGGAATACGTTGATTGAGTGGGTTCTGGTAATGACGCAGAGATTCACCTTTTTTGACGGTCTGCGGGGCAGGCTCACCTGCCCACGGCTCTATATTTAATGCCGCGGCTTCTTCCACAATTCTCCATTACCCGGTAGGTTTTTTATGCTAAGATGTAATTGAATGGTAAGTTCCTATATAGCGCAGATTATAACAACTTAACAGCCCATGGATTCCTAATTTCACTATTAAGGAGAAAACTTCCCCATGTTAGATGAAACAGGCGTCTGGTTTAGCAGTATAAAGATACTGGGGGCACTTTTCCTGATCGTCCTTAATGGACTTTTTGTGGCTGCCGAGTTCGCTTTCGTGAGGGTGCGGCCCACCCGCATAGCCCAACTGGTTGAGGAAGGTAACAAAAGAGCCCCGGCGGTTCAGGACAGTATTCAGCACATCGACGCCTATCTTTCAGTGAGTCAATTGGGAATAACCCTGGCCAGCCTGGGCCTGGGCTGGTTGGGAGAACCCGCGGTGTCCTCTCTAATCCATCCCCTGCTTATATCCTGGGGCCTGGTCTCACCGGCCTTGGAGACATCCATCGCTTTTGTTATCGCATTTAGCCTGATTACCTTTATGCATGTGGTTTTCGGGGAACTGGCCCCCAAATCCCTGGCCATTCAAAAAGCGGAAAAGATGGCTCTTTTTCTGGCCGGTCCCATGCATCGTTTTTATTATATCTTCTACCCGGCGGTGGTGGTTTTAAACGGCACTGCCAACCGGGTCCTGCGTTTGATGGGCATACGCCTGGAAAGCGAGCACGATATAACCCATACTGAAGAAGAACTGCGCATGATTATAGCTGAAAGCTACCACGGCGGACAGATCAATCAAACCGAACAGGAGCTTTTGCAAAACGTGTTTCGTTTTGAGGAAAGGGTGGCTGAAGAAATCATGGTGCCCAGACCGGACGTGGTTTTTTTGGACACCCATCTCAGCCTGGAAGGAAACCTGAGCAGAGCTAAAAAAGCCGGCCATACCCGCTTTCCCCTGGTGGAGGGGAGCCCCGATCAGGTGGTCGGACTGATCCACATCAAGGATCTCCTCTTTCGCACTTCCCCCATCCAAAATATCGCCGAGATAAAACGGGAAATCATCTACATACCTGAGGGGATGCCGGTTGACCGGCTTCTGGCTGAGTTCCAAAGGCGGCACCAGCATCTGGCCGTGATTCTAGACGAATACGGCGGGACGGCCGGTATTGTCACTATGGAAGATATCCTGGAGGAGCTGGTGGGTGAGATTCAGGATGAATTCGATGAGGAAGAGCCTCTTCTGGTGCATCAGGAAGACGGTTCTATCCTGGTCAACGGCCTGGTGCTGCTGGATGATGCCAGCCGGGAGCTGGGCTTTCACCTGGATGAAGAAGAAGGGAACGGCTATAACACCCTGGCCGGTTTTGTCTTCGGCCGTCTGGGCAAACGACCCCGGGAAGGGGACTTTATCATTCAGGACGACCTGAAGATCGAAGTAAACCGGATGGAAGGGCTGCGCATCGGTTGGCTGCGCGCCTCCCGGCTAAAGCCGGCCCAAACTCCGGCTGAAGGCTCCGCCCGCAGCCAGGAACCAATTTAACGCCGGGAGCGCAGTTCGGCAAATATATCGGAAAGCTCCACTTCCTGTTCCACCAGAAGCACCAGGAGATGATAGAGCAGGTCGGAAACCTCGTAAACCAGTTCTGACTTATCGGCATTCTTGGCGGCTATTATCACTTCCGCGTTTTCTTCCCCGACTTTTTTCAGGATCTTATCGATGCCCTTTTCAAACAAATAGGCGGTGTAGGAGCCAGCCGGCATCGTCTCTTTGCGGCCGCTGATTATCTCGTATAATTCATACAGAATTCCCGGCCCCTGGAGCCCGTCCGCGTACATTTTCTCCAGATTATAGAGTGGGAGTTCCTTTTCCTCTCCTTCCATACTGCGGTAAAAACATGAATAATGCCCGGTGTGACAGGCGGCGCCCACCTGTTCAACCTGGATCAGAAGGCAGTCCTGGTCGCAGTCATAAAAGATCTCTTTCACGTTCTGAACATGGCCGGACGTCTCGCCCTTCACCCACAATTCCTGGCGGCTGCGGGAATAAAAGCAGGTTCGGCCGCTTTCCAGGGTCTTTAACAGGGACTCCCGGTTCATATAAGCCATCATCAAGACTCTCCCGCTGTCTATGTCCTGAATGATAGCCGGCACCAGCCCCTGCTGGTCAAATTTCACCTCGTCAAGCAATGCTGTTTTACTCATAGTCTTATTGCAACTCCTTTGGCAGACAGGTATTCCTTGGCCTGTTTAACGGTGTATTCACGGTAGTGGAATATGGAAGCGCAGAGCACGGCATCGGCCTGGCCTTGACTGATGGCTTCATAGAGGTGTTCCAGGTTGCCCGCCCCGCCCGAAGCGATGACCGGTATCCCGGCCGCCTCACTGATGGCTGCGGTTAAGGGCAGGTCGTATCCGTCTTTGGTTCCATCCTTATCCATGCTGGTCAGCAGGATTTCCCCGGCACCCAGGTCTTCCACCCGCCGGGCCCATTCCAGGGCGTCTATCCCGGTGGGCACCCGCCCGCCGTCAATATATACTTCCCAGGAACCCTTTTTACCGGCGCGGGCATCAATAGCTACCACGATGCACTGGCTGCCGAACCTCAAAGCCGCATCCCTGACCAGACCCGGATCGCGGATAGCGGCCGAGTTGATAGACACCTTGTCCGCTCCGGCTTTGAGCATGGTCCTGATATCGTCCAGATTGCGAATCCCGCCCCCCACTGCAAAAGGCATAAAAACCTCACAAGCGGTTTTTCTTACCACCTCCACCATGGTCTGGCGGCCTTCGTAGGAAGCGCTGATATCCAGGAATACGAGTTCATCCGCACCCTCGGCGTCGTAATAGGCGGCCAATTCCACCGGGTCTCCGGCATCCCGCAGATTTACAAAGTTTATTCCTTTAACCACCCTGCCCTCATGCACGTCAAGACAGGGTATAATTCGTTTGGCCAGCATCGGTTTTCACTCCATTTACAGATTTGCTTCCCGCAGCGCCTCACTGAGAATAATTTTCCCTTCATAAAGGGCTTTGCCGATGATGGCTCCGCTTACCCCCAGTTCCTCCATTCCCCTGAGCTGCCGGATATTCTCCATACTGCTCACCCCGCCGGAAGCGATTATTTTAAGACCGGTTTCCAGGGCCATCTCCCTTATGGAATCGAGATTGGGTCCCTGTAAAAGTCCATCCCGGGATACGTCGGTATATACCGCGTTTATTATCCCCAGCTCTTTCATTCTGCAGCCCAGTTCGGCTGCCTTTAGAGTGGAGGTTTCCACCCAGCCTTCGGTAGCCACCATCCCGTTGCGGGCGTCAACCCCCAGTACAATCCGCTCCGGTCCGAATTCCGCAATCAGTTCCGCCATAGACTCAGGAGACTTGACCGCCCGGGTTCCTATGATTACCCGGTTGGCCCCGGCCTGAAGCAGTTCCAGTACGTTTTCCCTGGTCCTTAAGCCCCCTCCCACCTGAAAGGGAATGCTTATGGCTCCGGCAATGGCCCGTATAGCTTCCAGGTTGGCCGGCCGGCCTTCAAACGCCCCGTCCAGGTCTACCACGTGCAGGAAAACCGCCCCTTGTTCCTCAAATCCCCGGGCCACCCGGGCCGGATTTTGGGAATAAACCGTTTTAGCTTCAGCCCTTCCCTGCACCAAACGGACGCATTGTCCTTCCTTTAAATCGATCGCCGGGTATATGATCATCGAGTCATCTCTCCAAAGTTCTTTAGTATCTGCATGCCTTTCGAGCTGGATTTTTCCGGATGAAACTGGGTGCCCATCAAGTTATCCACCTCAATGGCGCAGACGAAGTCATAGCCGTAATTGCATATCCCCGCCGTACAGGAAGCTCCGTCGCGGGGCACCACATGGTAGGAGTGCACAAAATAGAAATGGCTGTCCTGGGAAACGCCGTTAAAGAGGCGGCTCCCCGGTACGCTCTCTACCTGATTCCATCCCATGTGAGGGATCTTGTATTGAGCGGGCAGCTGAAATCTTTCCACCCGCCCCGGGATGATATCCAGGCCCTTATGCAGCCCGTTCTCGTCGCTTTCGCTGAACAACAGCTGCAATCCCAGGCATATCCCTAAAAAGGGCACCCCCCGGTCGATTATTTTATAAATGGTCTTATTCAGCCCCAGGTAGCGCAGGTTGCGGGCGGCGTCCTCGAACGCACCTACTCCGGGCAGCATGACTCCCCGGGCCTTTTCGATCTCATCCGCTTTATCAGTGGTAATGGCATCATAACCCAGCTTCAGCAGGGCGTTTTGCACGCTGGCCAGATTTCCCATGCCGTAGTCAATTATCGCAATCATATCCCTACCCCTAATTGGAATGGTACTAATTACTTAAAGATTGCCCTTCGAGGACCATACCCCTTCCAGGCGCGGCTCCAGCTCTACGGCCATTTTAAGGGCCCGGGCGAAAGCCTTGAAAATAGCTTCAATTTTATGGTGGGTGTTGCTGCCGCGCAGCAGATCGATATGTAGATTCATGGCGGCATTGTTGGTCACGGCCTGGAAAAATTCCCGTATGTTTTCCACCGCCAGGCTGCCCAGCTGCTCCCGTTCCAGGGGAACTTCGTAGACCAGGCAGGGCCTTCCGGACAGGTCAATAACCACCCGGGCCAGCGACTCATCCATGGGCAGGCAGGCCTCGCCATAGCGGCGGATGCCCCGCTTGTCTTTTAAGGCCAGCCGCAGGGCTTCACCCAGACATATACCGATATCCTCTACGCTGTGATGATCGTCGACCTCCACATCTCCACGGGCCGTTACCTGCAGGTCGCACAGACTGTGCACGGCAAAAAGGGTCAGCATATGATTCAGAAACGGTATCTCGGTATCTATCTGGTGCTTGCCGGTTCCGTCCAGCTCCAGTTGCAGGAGCACTTCGGTTTCGGCCGTCCGGCGCTGAACCTCTCCACATCTCGTTTCATCATTCATATTCCCACTCCTTTCAGTCTTGGGGCCTTATTTAACCCGCACCCGCACCGAGTTGGCGTGGGCCGTCAGTCCTTCCACCTGAGCCAGTTTAATGATCTGTTCGGCGTCCGCGTTTATTCCTTCCGCAGTATAGTACAGTATGCTGGACGCTTTTCTAAAAGTATCCACGGTTACCGGGGAATAAAAACGGGCTGTGCCCCCGGTAGGCAGTATGTGATTGGGCCCGGCAAAATAATCCCCCACCGGTTCGGGGGTGTAGCTGCCCATAAAAATGGCTCCGGCGTTGTGAATGCGGCTCAAGTAATCGAAGGGCTTGTCAACCATCAGCTCCAGGTGCTCGGGAGCGACCAGGTTGGCCACCTCACAGGCCTGGTGCATATCACTGACTAAAATAAAAGCCCCGTAGCTGTTCAAGGCCTTTTCAATGATCTCCCTGCGCTCCAGGCTGGCCATCTGGCTCACCAGCTGTTCTTGCACCCGGTCTAAAAGCTCCGCGTTGTCGGTCACCAGAATGCTGCGGGCCAGAACGTCGTGCTCGGCCTGGGACATCATATCAGCCGCCAGATAAACCGGGTTGGCCTTTTGGTCGGCAACTATCAGTATTTCACTGGGCCCGGCCAGCATGTCAATGTTCACATCCCCATAGACCATTTTTTTGGCCAGGGTGACGTATATATTGCCCGGACCGCTGATCAGATCCACCTTTTTCACCTGATCGGTTCCCCAGGCCAGAGCGAACACCGCCTGGGCTCCGCCCACTTTGAATATCTCCCCTATTCCCAGTTCAGCTGCCGCCACCAGGGTATAGGGATTTAGCGTTCCGTTTTTATCGGGGGGGCTTACCATTACGATCTGCTCCACCCCCGCCACCTGGGCGGGAATGGCGTTCATCAGAACCGACGACGGGTAGGCCGCCGTCCCCCCCGGAACATAAATGCCCACCCGCTGCAAGGGTCTGAACACCTGTCCCAGTATATTGCCCCGCTCATCGGGCTCCATCCAGGAATTGCGCAGTTGTCTGCGGTGAAAATCACTGATATTATCGATGGCCGTCCGCAGGGCGAATATATAATCGTCATCCACTAATTCGTAGGCCTTATCTATTTCTGCATCATTTACCCGGAAATTATCCGGGCCGATCGGGGCCTGGTCAAAACGCCGGCAAAACTCAAAAACCGCCTCATCGCCCCTGGCTTTCACCTCCTGGCCGATCTCGGCCACTGCTTGTTCATATTTTTGGGAATCTTCCAGGTTGCTCGCCAAAAACGCCTTCAAATCCTGCTCAATATTGTCAATGCGCCTGATTTTCATTTTGATTGGCCCCCTTTCAGCTGCTCTTGCATCAACTCGATCATGGGCTGCAGCTGACCGTGTTTGGTCCGATAACTGACCCGGTTGCAGATCAACCGGGTGGTTGACTCCATAATCTGCTGCAGCTCAACCAGATGATTTTCCTTGAGTGTACGCCCGGTAGAGACCAGGTCTACTATCAAGTCAGCCAGGCCCATAATCGGAGCCAATTCCACATTACCATGCAGTTTTATGATCTCGGCCTGCAAGCCCTTGTCGCGGAAGAACTGTTCAGCCACCACCGGAAACTTACTGGCCACCCGTTTGTAATTCAGATCCCTCAGGCTGGCCCCGGCCATCTCTTCCGGACCGGCCACCACGAAGCGGCAGTATCCGTATTTGAGGTCCACCATTTCAAAGACATCCTTGGCCTGCTCCACAATAACATCCTTGCCCACAATGCCCAGATCGGCCGCGCCCTGTTCCACATAGGTGGGCACATCGGTAGGGCGGCACATGATATACTTGACGCGCTGCTCCTCAAAGGTAAAAACCATGCTGCGGCTCTCTTCGGTAACACCTTCCACGGGCAGCCCGATTCGATTAAACAGCTCTATGGTAGGCTTCAGTAAACTCCCTTTAGAAAGAGCTATGGTCAGGAATTCCTGTTGCATGATATCCTCCCCCAAAGTATGGTCCGGTTTAATCATCTATGTATAAAAGTAAGTAATCAGAACGGCCTTTTAGTTTAGTTTCTAAAAGCTGACGCGGCAGGCCTTCCATTTCCACTTCCACGATCCAGCCCCGCCCGCGCAAGCGGTCTGCTTCCAGAACCATCTTGGGCAGGTTGTTGCCCCCGATCAAATAGCGGGTGGGTTCCTGCTCCTGGCTTTTCAATACTAGAGCCAGCCGGTCCATACCCAGGGCAAAACCGGTCGCGGGAGCGTCCAGCCCGAACTCTCCCAGCAGGCGGTCGTAGCGCCCGCCGCCCAGCAAGCCGTAGCCCAGTTCCGGAGAATAGCCCTCGAAAACGATCCCGGTGTAGTAATCCAGTCCCCGCAAGACTCCCATGTCAACTACTATATTGCCTATTACACCACAAACCTGCAGTGCTTCATAGACTTTTTTCAGCTCTAATGCCGCCTGTTCGGCTTTACGGTTCTTCTCCAGGTAGGGAACCTGCTGCAATATTTCCAACCCGCCGTGTAAAACCGGCAGCCGGGCGATGCTCTCCTTGAGCCCGTCATCTATAGCCAGGCCATCCAGCAGGGCTGATAAAGCCACCAAATCCTTGTCTTCCACCAGCCGGCGGATTTCCTCGCGCTCAGCTTGCTCCAGCCGACTGTCTTCCAGCAGGCTGTTGAAAATCCCAATCTGGTTCAAGCTTATTTTGAAATCATCCAGACCCAGGGCCAAAAGGCTTTTAACCGCGACGCTTATGACTTCCGCATCGGCCCATGCTCCCGAAGCCCCCAGCAGTTCGATCCCCATCTGCCAAAATTCCCGGTACTGAGCCAGGTGGGGCTGAACATGACGAAATACATTGGCATTGTAATAGAGGCGCTGCGGCAGTTCACCCTGCAAATGGGTGGCGGCCAGACGGGCAATGGAAACTGTCATCTCCGGCCTCAAGGACAGGACCTCACCCTCCCGGTCCATAAAAAGAAAGAGCTCCTTGCGTATGTTTCTTCCGGTCCCCCCTTCGACCACGTCCAGGAATTCGATGGTCGGAGTGGCTATTTCCCGGTAGCCATAGCTCTGGAACAGGGTGCTCACCCGGCGCTCCATGTGGCGCCGCTGTTTTACTTCCTCGGGCAGAAGATCGCGCAAACCCTTGGGAATTTTCCTACGATTCATTCATGTATCCCCCAGTTACAAGTCCTGTGCTCCTATTTTAACAGATTTATATATTATGTCAGCTATAAGAGACGATTCTGATTGATTATGAGGGCAAATTCGCAGCCTAAAAACTCTGCCGCCCGGCGGCTCATCAGCATCTTGGTCAGAAATATTTCGAAATATTCCATCACCGAACAGACCTCGGTGTCAATCTGAATCTGCATGGTAATTATCCGCTTCTCGGCATCCACCAGCAGTTGCGAGTCGGTAACCGCGAAGTTCACCCGATCGCGGGGCGTAAATGTGGCCAGGTCGTGCTTGCGCACCCTCGAACGGTGCACATCTGATTTGTCAGCCAGGATCAAAGCGGCTGCCACGTTATTGACTGCGTTGCCGTGGGCCTGTTCTTCATGGTTGCCTATGGCTCCCATGATGGTTGAAATCTCCTCCGGGTCCATGCCCTTTCCCAGGAGTATCTGAAAGGCGATGATAGCCCCGGATAAACCATGGCTGTAGCGGTTTACCAAATTGCCTATGTCGTGCAGGTATCCGGCTATAGAACCCAGTTCGGCTTCCCTTGCCGAATAGCCCAGCGATTCCAGTATTTCGGCGCACAGTTTGGCGGTCAGCTCGGCATGATGAACACTATGCTCTATAGCGCCTATATGTCCGATAAAGGTGTTGCCAATCTGCATGTATTGCTGAACCACCGGATCATTCTTGATCATGTCAAGGGTTATATTGCTCATGCATACTCTCCTAAGCCTCTATTCCTTCGACAGGCTTTTGCGCAAGGCGTCAGCTTCTCCGGCAGCCCGGGTGTTGCCCGGAATCCTGGCCAGCCATTCCAGCGCCTCTTCATTTCTCCCGGCCTCCGCCAGCTGCCGGGCCTGTTCCAGATTCGCCGCCGCCTCTTTTTCCCGGTAAGCATTCTGCAGGTAGGACTGCATGTCCTCAGTTTTCCCCAGGGCTTCAAGCTTGCGGTACTCTTCTATGGCCTCATCGTATCTTCCTTCCGCTACCAGGGCTCCGCCTTCACTGACAATGCCCCTGGTCTGCGCCTTGATAGGAAGGTTAATCAAAAGCCGGCCGTATAGAACCAGAAGACCGGCCAGCACCAGGCTGGAAACTATCCATGGTACTGAAAAACGGGGCTTGCGCAGCCAAAAACCCAAAACCGGGATAAATACGATCCCAACGAAAAAAGTGGCTTTCAAAAATTCAAATATATAATGAAAAACTAACCCTACTGTCACTACCCCGCCTATTACCGGGACAGACATTCAACTACCCCCGCTCCAAGGCTCTTCGCCCAATATCCCTGCGGTAATGCATTCCCTCAAAAGAGATCTTTTCCAACTGGCCATATACTTTATCCAGTGCCGCCTCGATGTCATCCCCCCGGCAGACTACGGCCAGAACCCGACCTCCGCTGGTGAGCAACTGCCCATCCTGCAGAACAGTGCCGGCATGGAATACTATGATATCTTTATCCAGCCTATCGAGCCCGCTGATGGCTTTGCCTTTGGCGAAACTGCCCGGATAGCCTCCCGAAGCCATAACCACGCAGACGCAGCTTCCCGGTTCACATTCCACGGTATTGGCTTTCAGGTTTTGCCCGGAAGCTGATGCTTCAAAGAGGGCGTATATATCGCCCTTGATCATGGGCATCAGCACCTGGGTTTCCGGATCACCGAAACGGGCGTTGAATTCTAAAACCTGCGGACCTTTCTCAGTTATCATCAAACCGGCGTAGAGCACCCCCTGGTAGGGGCAGCCTTCCCGGGCCATCGCTTCTATTACCGGACCTATAATGGTCTCTTCCACTGCCTTTTGCAGGGCGGGTGTAAAAATGGGCGGGTTTACATAGGCGCCCATTCCTCCGGTATTGGGTCCCTGATCATTGTCAAAAACCCGCTTGTGATCCTGGGCAGCTATTAAAGAAACATAATCCCGGCCGTCAGTAACCGCGAAGAAGCTCACTTCTTCCCCCAGCAAGCATTCTTCAACCACCACTTTATCCCCGGCCGCGCCGAACTGGCGGTCTTTCATGATACTGTCCAGGGCCTGGCTGGCCTCATCCCAGGAGGCAGCCACAATGACGCCTTTACCGGCGGCCAGGCCGTCAGCTTTAACAACCACCCCTTGACCCCGGCCGGTAAACTGGCGGGCAAAGGCCCGGGCTTCTTCCAGTTGGTCGAAGGCCTGAAACTCGGCGGTCGGTATATGGTACTTTTTAAACAGCTCCTTGGCAAACACCTTGCTGCCTTCCAGGCGGGCGGCGGCGGCGCTGGGTCCGAAAACCAGCAATCCGGCAGCCCGGAAACGATCGGCCAGACCTTCCATAAGCGGTACTTCCGGCCCGACCACGGTCAGATCGATCTTCTCTTTTAAAGCGAAGGCCAAGAGCCCTTCGCTGTCACTTACCCCGATATCCACACACTCTGCCAGGGCGGCTATGCCCGGATTTCCCGGAGCTGCAAAAATTTTGCCCACCCGGGGGCTCTGGGCCAGCTTCCAAACCAGCGCGTGTTCCCTGCCTCCCTGGCCGACCACCAAAACCTTTTTGTTCGCCATAAGTCCTTTACCCCCAACCCTTAGTGTTTAAAATGACGCACTCCGGTAAATACCATGGCAATGCCCTGCCGGTTGCATTCGTCTATGCTCTCCTGGTCTCTGACCGACCCCCCGGGCTGAACTATGGCGCTTATGCCGTATCGGGCCGCCATTTCAACCGTGTCTTTAAACGGGAAAAACGCGTCCGAAGCCATTACCGCTCCCCGGCACTTTTCCCCGCCCTGTTCCAGGGCGATGGCGGCTGAACCCACCCGGTTCATCTGCCCGGCGCCCACTCCGACCGTGCACCCGTCTTTAGCCACCACAATGGCATTGGATTTGACGTGCTTGACCACCTTCCAGGCAAAGAGCAGATCCTCGATCTGTTCGGGGGTGGGCGCCTTATCGGTAAGCACCTGCAGCTCTTCCCAATCGGAAGCTTCCTGGTCGGTTTCCTGCACCACAAAACCGCCCTCGACGCTTTTCACCTGCCATTCGGGCGCTTCCCTGACCGGCAGTTCCAAAAGGCGCAGATTCTTCTTGGCCTGCAATATTTTAAGGGCCCCTTTATCGTATCCGGGGGCTATAATCACTTCTACAAACAACTTGGCCACTTTCTCGGCACTGGCTTTATCAAGCTTCTTATTAAAGGCCACAATCCCGCCATAGGCCGAAACCGGGTCAGCCGCCAGGGCCTTGTCATAGGCCTCCTCCAATTTGCCGGCTACCGCGGTTCCGCAGGGATTAGTATGTTTGATGATAACACAGGCCGGCTCCTGGTATTCCTTGACCAGGGACCAGGCCGCCTGGGTGTCGATGATATTGTTATAAGACAATTCCTTGCCGTTCAGCTGTTGGGCGTCGGCCAGCCCCAGACCCGGAGTCATATCCCGGTAGAACGCCGCCCTTTGATGCGGGTTTTCACCGTAACGCAGCTCATAGACCTTTTCGCCGGCCAAAACCAGGTTGTCGCCCAGGTCCATATTGGCCCAGTCAGCCAGATAGGCTGATATCATGGCGTCATAGGCGGCGGTGTGGGTAAAAGCCTCCAGGGCCAGGCGCAGGCGCAGCTCCTGGTCCAAATCCCCCTTCTCCTTGAGCTGTTCCAAAACCAGGGGATAAAACTCGGGCTTGACCACCACCACTACATGGGCGAAATTCTTGGCTGCCGAGCGCACCATGCTGGGTCCGCCGATATCTATATTTTCTATGGCTTCTTCCCGGCTTACCCCCGGTTTGCTGATGGTTTCCCGGAAGGGATAGAGATTTACCGCCACAATGTCAATGGTATCTATCTGGTTCTTCTCCAGCTCGCCCAGGTGCTCCGGGTTGCGCAAAGCCAGTATTCCCCCGTGAATGCGAGGATGCAGGGTTTTGACCCGGCCGTCCAGTATTTCCGGGAACCCGGTAATGTCGCTGACCCGGCTTACCGCTAGGCCGGCTTCGGCCAGGGTGCTGTAGGTGCCCCCGGTGGATATTATTTCGTAGCCCAGCTCGCTCAAACCCCGGGCGAAATCGACTACCCCTGCTTTGTTGGATACACTTATAAGAGCTCTTTTCATGATGTTTCCCCCTTTTCGGAAATAACCACCCTACGTCCGTCCAGAAAAATACGCCCCTGGGCGAAAAGCTGTAAAGCCTGCCAGTAGATCTGGTGTTCATGGGCCAGAATCCGCTGGCTTAAACTGTCTTCATCGTCTTGCGGCCAAACCGGAACAACAGCTTGCAGGATGATAGGACCGGTGTCCATTCCCTCATCAACAATATGTACGGTGCAGCCGGAAAACCTCACCCCGTATTCCACCGCCTGTTTCTGGGCATGCAAGCCGGTAAAAGAGGGCAGCAAGGCGGGGTGAATATTTACCAGGCGGTGGCGGAAAGCCTTTAAAAAAACCGGGCCTACCAGGCGCATGTACCCGGCCAGGGCCACCAGGTCAATCTCTCTCTTGTGCAGATGGGCAACTATCTGTTGTTCATAAAGATCCCGGCTGGCAAAATCAGCCGGCTTGACGGCCAGGGCCTCCAGACCCCTTTCCCGGGCTCTGCCAAGCGCCGGAGCGTTAGGATTGTCGCTTATTAAAACGGCCATCTCGGCGTTCAGATCTCCCCTGGCGGCAGCCTGGCAGAGGGCGTCAAAGTTGCTGCCCCGCCCCGAAGCCAGTACGGCCAGCCTGATTCGTTTGGGCTCCATTATCCTTATCATACGATTATTACACCCTCTATATCCGGTTTTATGACTCCTATACGGACCGGACTTTCCCCGGCCTGGCTGAGACATTGCACGGCCCGGTCGGCATCCTCTCGCCCTACCATGATCAGGAAACCCAGGCCCATATTGAAGGTGCGGTACATCTCGGGGCGGCTTACCTGCCCGCAGCTTTCGATAAGCTCAAAAACCGGTTGGACCGGAATGGCTGAACCTTCAATCAGGGCTCCCAGACCGGCGGGAATAACCCGGGCCAGGTTTTCTACAATGCCGCCTCCGGTGATGTGGGACATAGCCTTAACCTCAACCTGCTCCAGAAGCTTTTGCACGGTTTTCACATAGATTCGGGTGGGCCTGAGGAGTTCTTCGCTCAGGGTATGTCCCAACTCCTGAACATTTTGCTCCAGTCCCAGCCCGGCGCGGGTCAGCAAAGCCTCCCGGGCCAGAGAATAGCCATTGGAGTGAAGCCCCGAAGAAGGAAGCCCCAAAACTACGTCCCCGGCCTTGATCTGCTGGCCGTCCAGCAGCTTGGAGCGCTCTACCACTCCTACCGCAAAACCGGCCAGATCGTATTTATCTCCCTCGTAAAAGCCTGGCATCTCCGCTGTCTCGCCGCCGATCAGGGCGCAGCCCGCCTCCAGGCAGCCCTGGCTGACGCCCTTGACCAGATCCTCCACTAATCCTGGCCGCAGCTTGCCCAGGGCAATGTAATCCAGAAAAAACAGGGGCTCCGCCCCGTGCACCAGAATGTCGTTGACGCACATGGCCACCAGGTCGATGCCCACTGTATCATGTACCCCCATCATCTGGGCAATCTGGAGCTTGGTGCCCACCCCGTCGGTGCCCGAAACCAGCACCGGCTCCCGGTACTTCTGATGGTTCAAGGCGAAAAAGCCGCCAAACCCCCCGATGTCAGCCAGCACCTCCGGCCGGCGGGTTCGGCCCACCCATTTTTTGATCAGATCAACCGACTGGTTGGCAGCGTCAATATCCACTCCGGCTTGCTTGTAATCCAGGCCGTCATTACCCATGACCTACCTCCATTAAAATTATTGCTACGCTTTCAGGCATTTTATTACATCTCGATTTTAATCGGGTAATCCCCGCTGAAACAGGCGTTGCAAAAGCAGTTGCCTTTCCCTTGCAGCGACTCCATCAGCCCCTCCATGCTCAGGTAATGGAGGCTGTCGGCTCCGATAAACTTTTCTATCTCCGCCTCGCTCATGGTGCTGGCGATCAGCTCTTCCCGGCGCGAGGTGTCGATCCCGTAAAAACAGGGATACTGGGTAGGCGGTGAAGCCACCGCCATATGAACCTCTCGGGCTCCGGCGTCGCGCAGCATCTGTACGATCTGCCTGCTGGTAGTCCCCCTGACAATAGAGTCGTCTACCATAACCACCCTCTGACCGGCTACCACTTCCCGGATCGGATTCAGCTTGATACGAACTCCCAGTTCCCGGATCTTCTGATTGGGCTGAATAAAGGTGCGCCCCACATAACGATTTTTCATCAAACCTTCGGCAAAAGGAATACCCGAGGCCTGCGCATAGCCAATGGCAGACGGGGTGCCGGAGTCGGGTACGGCAATAACCAGATCGGCTTCAATGCCCGATTCCCGGGCCAGGCGGCGGCCCAGCTCCAGGCGCGCCTGATATACGTTGATCCCGTCAATGGTGCTGTCCGAACGCGCAAAATAAATATATTCGAATATACAGTTGGCGCTCCGGGTCGAATTAAAAACCTGCAGGGAGCGCAGCCCGTCTTTATCAATAACCACTATTTCCCCGGGGTTGACATCGCGTATGAATTTAGCTCCGATAGTGTCGATGGCGGTTGATTCGGAAGCCAGCACGTAGTTGCCTCCCAGTTCACCCAGGCATAAGGGGCGGATGCCCATGGGATCGCGCACCCCCACCAGGCGGTCTTCGCTCATGATGACCAGGGCATAAGCCCCTTTCATATCGATCATGGATTTGGCCAGGGCGTCCTCCAACAGGTCCTGGGAATAGCGGGCCAGCAGGTTGGCTACCACCTCGGTATCAGTCGTAGTCTGAAAGACCGAACCATAAGTGGCCAGGCGCCGCCTCAGTTCCACCGTGTTGACCAGGTTGCCGTTGTGGGCCACTCCCATCATGCCATTCAGGTAGTGAAAAACCAGAGGCTGGGCGTTGACCGGTAGACTGGCCCCGGTTGTAGAATAGCGCACGTGGCCTATGGCTATATTGCCTTTTAAGCGGTTGATATGCTCGGCTGAAATGACTTCCGTTACCAGGCCCATGCCTTTGTGCAGGCTGATCTGCCTGCCGTCAGACACCGCCAGGCCAGAGCTTTCCTGCCCCCGGTGCTGCAGGGCGTAAAGACCGTAAAAGGTTGTGCGGGCAGCATCCGTATCATTCTCCGGGTTGTTGAGATAGATACCGAAAACGCCGCACTCATGAATCATTTTGTCTTCAATGTCATTGAACATCTTATTGCATCCCCCCAGGTGCTAATCGCCTGGTCCAAAGCAATTCCTATCAGTTCTTGCCCGTTACCCTGATATATCAAATTGCTACCTTCCACCCGTCCCAGCATGAGACAGGGCACGTCCCAGGCCCGGGCCTTTTCTACCAGTTCATCCAGCTTGGCAGGCTTAACGCTGACCACGACCCTTCCCGGAGCCTCTGAAAACAGCAGACCGTCCCAGCGGCTCGCCGGATGCTCCAGGTTGACCTTAAAGCCGATTTTTCCTTTGATAGCTGATTCAGCCAGGGCAACCGCCAGTCCGCCCTCGGAGATATCGTGGCAGGATGCCAGAATCTGATTTTCAGCCAGATCGAGCAGGAGTTCAATGAGGCTTTTCTCCCTTTCCAGATCGGCCGGCGGCACTGCGCCTTTTTCCAGCCCATAGGCCAGATAGAGGTGCTCCGAGCCGCCCAGTTCCTGATTCAATTCGCCCAGCAATACGATCCGATCACCTTCGTCTTTGAAGGCCATCCCCTGCCGTCTGGCTATGTCCGGCATCAATCCGACCATGCCTACCACCGGAGTGGGAAAGATGGCGCGGTCCGCGCTTTCGTTGTAAAGGCTGACATTGCCGCTCACCACCGGGGTATTTAAGGCCCGGGCGGCTTCAGCCATTCCCTTAATGGCATTTTGCATCTGCCAGTAAACGTTGGGTTTTTCAGGATTGCCAAAATTAAGGCAATTGGTCAAGGCCAGAGGCCGGGCTCCTACACAGGCCAGGTTGCGGGCTGCCTCGCAGACCGCCTGCATTCCTCCCTGATAGGGGTCCAGGTAAACCAGGCGTCCATTACAGTCGGTTGTAAAGGCAGCCCCCTTTGACCCGCCTTTGATCCTCAATACCGCAGCATCGCCATCCCCAGGCAGAATCGAGCTGTTGGTCATAACCTGGTGATCATACTGGCGGTACACCCACTCCTTGCTGGCAATATTAGGTGATTGCAGCAGGTTTATAAGAGCCGGGGTGAGCTCCACCGGTTCCAAATCAAGGGGATTGAAGGAACGGCATTCCTGGTAATAATCAGGCTCCTGGCCTTCCCTGTAGTAGATGGGGCAAGACTCGGTCAAAGCCGCCACCGGCACTGCTCCAACCTGCTCCTTCCCTTCCATGACCCGGAACAGGCCGTCATCGGTCACCTGTCCTATAACAGTGGCATCCAGGCCCCACTTGGTGAATATTTCTTCAATCCGGGCTTCTTTACCGGCCCGGGGCACTATCAGCATTCGCTCCTGTGATTCGGACAGCATTACTTCATAAGGAGTCATGCCGGTCTCCCGGCGCGGTACTTGCAACACATCAACCATAACCCCGCGCCCCTTTTTGCTGGCCGACTCGGCTATGGAACTGGTCAAACCGGCCGCTCCCAGGTCCTGCATTCCGGCCACCAGATCCTCTCTAATCAGCTCCAGACAGGCCTCAATGAGCAGCTTTTCCATAAAGGGATCGCCTACCTGCACTGCCGGGCGCTTGGCGGCCGAGGCTTCGCTCAATTCCTCGGAGGCGAAGGTGGCGCCGTGAATCCCGTCGCGCCCGGTTTTAGCTCCTACAATCATAATGGGGCTTTCCACCTCGCTGGCCACCGCCAGAGCTATCTGATCAATCTCCACCAACCCCACACACATAGCGTTGACCAGGGGATTGCCCTGATAGCTGGGATTGAAGTAGACTTCCCCGCCTACCGTGGGTATGCCCAGGCAGTTGCCGTAGCCGGCTATGCCGGCCACGACTCCGGAAAACAGCTGCCGCACCCGGGCGTCTTCCAGAGATCCGAAACGCAGCGAATTTAAACTGGCTATGGGCCGGGCTCCCATGGTGAATATATCTCTGACTATGCCTCCCACCCCGGTGGCCGCTCCCTGGTAGGGCTCAATGGCTGACGGGTGGTTGTGGCTCTCAATCTTAAAAACCAGAGCCTGATTATCTCCGATATCGACAACTCCGGCATTCTCTCCGGGACCCTGGATGACCTGAGGCCCGTCCGTGGGAAAGGTCTTGAGCAGGGGCTTGGAATTCTTGTAGCCGCAGTGCTCGGACCACATTACGGAAAACATGCCCAGCTCCAGGTAATTGGGTTCACGCCCCAGTATAACTTTGATGCTTTCGAATTCCTGATCGTTTAGGCCCATTTCCCGGTACGTCAATTCCTTCATTTACAGCCTCACCTCCCGGCACCACTTCAGCATGGAAGCGAATATCTTTAAACCGTCGGTGCCCCCCAGAACCTCTTCGGAGCATCTTTCCGGGTGGGGCATCATGCCCAGCACATTGCCTGACCGGTTGCAGATTCCGGCAATATTGGCCAGGGAACCGTTGGGATTGTAACTGTCCTCGTCCTCACCGTCCGGCCCGCAATAAGTGAACAATATCTGTTTATTATCCTTCAGGCTTTGCAGGGTGGCAGGATCGCAGAAATAATTGCCCTCCCCATGGGCAATCGGTATTTGCAAGACTTCTCCTTTTGACAATTGATTGGTAAAGGGGGTGGCTTCGTTTTGCACCTTCAGCCAGACCGGCTGGCAGATGAAGGTAAGGCTGCGGTTGCGCAGCATGGCCCCGGGCAGCAGACCGGCTTCCAGCAGGATCTGAAAGCCGTTGCAGATTCCGATGATCAAACCGCCCTGGTCGGCGAATTCCATCACTGCCGGCATGACCGGTGAAAAGCGGGCTATAGCGCCGGTGCGCAGGTAATCCCCGTAGGAGAAGCCCCCCGGCAGGATCAGGGCGTCATAACCCTTGATGGCCTTTTCCTGGTGCCAGATATAATCCACCGGCTGCTCCAGTACCTCCTTGATTATGTGATAGCAGTCGGCATCACAATTTGATCCTGGAAAAACCACGACTCCAAATTTCATTTTCATCCCTCCGTGATTTCTACCCGGAAGTCTTCAATAACCGGGTTGGCCAGGAGTTTGTCGCTCATTTCCTCCAGTTCTCTCTGGGCCTCGGCGCGATCTTTTCCTTCCAACCAGATCTCTACGTATTTGCCAATCCGCACTTCGTTTACTTCTTGGTATCCCAAAACATGCAGTGAGCTTTTCACTGCCTCTCCCTGGGGATCGAGCACGCCCTGCTTCAGGGTGACATAGATAGTGGCTTTCATAAACCCTATTTCCTCCCTCGCAAGAATTTATTTTAAACAAGATGAATACAGGCTTCTTTAATCCTTGAGAACCTTTTCGATACGGCGGATGACTTCCTGGTAAGCCTCTGCTTCTTTGCCCATATCACGCCGGAAGCGATCTTTATCCAGCTTTTCCAAACTTACCTTATCCCACAGGCGGCAGGTATCGGGTGAAATTTCATCTCCCAGAATAATGCGGCCTTCAAACTCGCCGAACTCCAGTTTGAAATCGACCAGGATGATGCCTATACGGTCGTAAAACTCGCGCAGGATCTCATTGATCCGGAGGGCCTGCCGCTTTATTTCGTCCAGTTCCTGATCGCCGGCCCAGCCCAGCGCCCGGGCATGGTACTCGTTGATCATCGGATCATGCAAATCGTCGTTTTTATAGTACAGCTCCAGTATGGTTTGGGGCAGTTCGGCGCCTTCGGGCAGGCCCACCCGGTTGGCCAGGCTGCCGGCCACGACGTTGCGCACCACTACTTCGATGGGCAAAATGCGGAGTTTTTTAACAATGGTGTTGCGATCATCAATCTGCTCCACCAGGTGGGTTTCAATGCCTTGGGTCTCCAGGTATTTGAACAGCATATTGGATACGCGGTTGTTGACAATCCCCTTGTTGGCTATAGTGCCCCTCTTGGTTCCGTCAAAAGCCGTGGCGTCATCCTTATAGGCAATCCAGACCAAGGACGGGTTGTCCGTGGCATAGATCTTTTTGGCCTTTCCTTCATAGAGAAACTCACCTTGCAGCATGGGATTACCTCCTATCCTTTAATCCAGGCCGCAGCGCCTGAAAATATAGTCCACCTGATCCGTATATATCGAGAGATCAAAGACCTGGTCCAACTCTTCTCCTGTTATATGCTGCATGATTTCCGGGTCGTTTTCCACCAGCTCGCGGAAATCGTCGCCATCGTTCCAGCTCTGCATGGAGTTTTTCTGGACCAGGCTGTAGGCTTTTTCCCTTAGCATGCCCTTGTCGATCAGGGTCAGCAACAATTCCCCGGAAAAAATCACACCCCGGGTCTTCTGCACATTCTGCATCATGTTCTGCTCATATACCACCAGGCCGGATACTATGCCAGTGAACTTTTCCAGCATATAATCCAGAAGGATGCAGCTGTCCGGAATAATAACCCTTTCCACCGATGAATGGGTCAGATCCCGCTCGTGCCAAAGGGCCACGTTCTCTAAGGCGGCCAGGGCATTGCCGCGCAAAACCCTGGATAATCCTGCCACCCTTTCACTCATCATCGGATTGCGCTTGTGGGGCATAGCTGAAGAACCTTTTTGCCCCTTGCGGAAGGGTTCTTCTACTTCCAGTATCTCAGTGCGCTGCAGGTTGCGGATTTCAGTGCCCATCTTTTCAAGAGAAGCCCCGATCACAGCCAGGGCGGTCATAAACTGGGCATGCCGGTCTCGCTGAATTATCTGGGTTGAAACCGGACAGGGCTTCAAATCCAGGACCTGGCAGACATGCTCCTCAACCCGGGGGTCCAGGTGGGCAAAGTTGCCCATGGGTCCAGAAATAGCCCCGCAGGCAATTACCTCCCGCGCCTGAATAAGCCTGATTTCAGCCCGCTCCAGTTCGGTGAACCAGAGCGCCATTTTCAACCCGAAGGTGCTGGGCTCGCCGTGAACGCCATGAGATCTTCCCATGTTCAGCGTATATTTATAGGCCCTGGCCTTGGCGGCTACTTCTTCCTTTAAAAGGGCCAGCTTTTCCAATATCAAATCAGCGCTTTCACGCATCTGTAAAGCTAAACCGGTATCTAAAATATCCGATGAAGTCATACCCAGGTGGATGTATTTGGATTCATCGCCCACGTATTCGCCGACATTGGTCAAAAAAGCGATCACATCATGGTGAATCTGGTCCTCTATTTCTTTGATGCGCTCTACATTAAAATCGGCCTTTTCTTTGATAACCTCAAATACTTGAGCGGGAATGCGCCCCAGCTCGGCCCAGCCTTCACAGGCGGCTATTTCTATCTTCAGCCAGTTGCGCAGTTTGTTTTCCTCCGACCAGATGGCGCCCATCCGGGGAAGGGTGTACCTCTCAATCATGCCTGTCCTCCCTTGTCCCCCAGATACGACGCGGCACCGGCGGACTTCAACTTTTGGTCTTTAGCTATGACTTCCCCCGCCATTTTAAGGCGGTATTCCTGCAAGGCCCGGGCCAGCCTTTCATCCTGCAAAGCCAGTATTTCTACCGCCAGCAGGCCGGCATTGGCGCTTCCATTGATGGCCACGGTGGCCACCGGTATGCCTTTGGGCATCTGCACGATGGAATAAAGGGAATCCACCCCGTTCAGGGTGCTGGTCTTGATGGGAACGCCTATAACCGGCAGAGTCGTATAGGCGGCGATGACCCCCGGCAGGTGGGCCGCGCCGCCGGCGCCGGCAATGATCACCTTTATCCCGCGTTCCCCGGCCCCGGCGGCATAATCAGCCGTTTGGGCCGGAACTCGATGGGCTGAGGAAATGGCATATTCATATTCGACCTGGAACTGGTCCAGAATATCGCCGCATTCTTTCATGATCGCCAGGTCGGAATCGCTGCCCATAACAATTCCCACTATCGGCATTCCCAACACTCCTTTTAGCTGTAATTAGTCTTTCAAGCAAATAAAAATCCCAGGTAGGACAGTTTCCTAGCCGAAACCTATCCGCCTGGGCTTTTATCCCTATACGGTGTAGTGCCGCCAGGCACCTGTGTCACTTGGACCAGCCATGTCTGCACATGCGGAACCCTAGACACACTTTCGCGTTTCTTGATATTTTTTATGGAATTCGATTCCTATTCCGATATTATCAAAGCTTACCCGGACTGTCAACTTGTGGCGAAACGAAGTCTGGCCCGTTCCGGGGCGGTCTTTCCCCCGCTCTACATACCTTCCGCAATCCAGCGCAGCCGGGCTTTGAATCCGGCTATCTCCTTCAACAGCTGGAGCCCCTCGTTTCTGACCTCATCGTTCAGATCCAGGCAGCGGTTAAGGGCGCTTTCCCGCTCGATCTCCTCCAGCCGCTCCAGCACAGTCCTGGCCAGAATCATGATCAGGTCCGCTTCCAGCGCCCCGCCAGCATTTAAAGGCGCCTGCGCCGGCTTTTCCTTATATTCAGTGGGCCTTTCCGTCTGATTGTTCATTTAAACTTCCTCCCGCTTAAAACTGTGCTTAGTAGACCGTCAACCCTAATTCTATAAATTCTCATCGGTTAAATTTTGGTATGACTGCGTTGTCGTCAATCGCAATACGTCCAGTATTACTCATTTGACGCCCACGGACGGGCTAATGCGGCGGTGCCAGGACGGCAAGGAGCCGCCCTCCGCCTTGTCCTACAAAAATTTTCCTCGATGATAATTAACAGAATTAGGGTTGACGGTCTACTAGATCCTTGCCCAAAGCGCCGGGTTTTATGCTTAAAACCTGCTCAGCACCCCGTACCGCTCCAAAAAAGCCTAATATTCTTATTTCATCACAAGCTATAATATAAAGAGTAAGCAAAGGAGGAAGCACTTATGAATAAAATCAAAATCTTGTCTCTAATGATGCTGCTGTCTCTCAGCCTCTGGGTTGGAGCCTGTTCCAAGAACACCACCCAGGCCCCGCCTGCTCCGGAGCAACCCCAGCCCGCGGCAACTCAGGAGGTAAATCTTTACTTTTCCGACGATCAGGCTATGTATCTGGTGGCGGAAAAGAGAAGCCTTCCGACCGAAGGCGCCGACCAGAAACAGCTGGCCGCAGCAGTTGTCAACGAGTTGATCGCAGGCCCTAAACAGGCCAAACTCCACGCTACCATGCCCCAGGGAAGCAAACTTCTTTCCCTGGAGATAGCCGGCGGCCTGGCCACCGTCAACCTCAACCAGGATTTTCAATCCAAACACTCCGGGGGCAGTACCGGTGAAATAATGACCATTTATTCGCTGGTCAACAGCCTGACCGATCTGCAAGGGATTCAGCAGGTTCAGCTGCTGGTGGAAGGTCAAAAGCTGGAGACCCTGAAAGGCCATCTGGAAATAAGCCAGCCCTTGACCCGCAACCCCGATATTATCAAGAAATAGGGGTGAGGGTGATGCCCTCCATATGCCCCGGAAACTTAAACAGACCGCTCTGAGATGGAGCGGTCTGTTTAAAATGACATTGCTATTCGATTCAACAAACGGCCTGGAGCTTAGGCTTTTTTAGGTCTGCTCCGTTTCTTGGCCGTAAGCATAATCCCCGATTTCTGGGGTTTTACTTCCAGGTTTACATTTACCAGGGTGCCTTTGCTGCGAACCAAAGAAACCTCAAACGAAGCAGGCTGTTCAACTTGAACAAACTCCTGGGCTGCGGCCTGATCTTTTTCGGCCAGCAGACTTTCCAGAGCACGACCCACCATTTCTTTACCTTTATAGCCTAATAATTTGTGCAGGCTCTGGCTGGCATAGATTATCCTGCCGGTTCTATCAGCCAGCAACAGGGGAATAGCCATGCTGTCCAGCGCGTCAGCGTATTCGTCTTCCAGGGCTTTCATATCGTCTTTTAAGGTCTGCAGGTAATTATAGCGGTCAGTTATATCACGCAGGCACTCTATGGCTCCCAGCATCTTCCCATCTTCATCGTACCAGGGCATAGCCCTTCCCCATAAGTAGCGCCCCTGTCCTCTCAGATTAGGTGTAGGAAATTCGCTGATAACCGTATAGCGGTCCACTTCCACCACCTGGTAATACTGTTGAACCTCCTCCGGCTGCAAGACCAGATCCACCATGATAGGCCGGCGATCGCCGTAAAAGGCCAGTGAATATTCGTAATTGTCCTTGCCCAGCATTTCCTCGGCTTTTATTCCGGTCAATTCTTCCATGGCTTCATTCCAGGCCACCACAATCCCTTCCATGTTGATGGCCAGAGTGGCGTCGGGCAGGTACTGCACCAGTCCTTTCAGACTCTGTTCGGCTTTTTTGAGCCGGATTATCTCTTCCTTCATCCTGGTTATATTGCGGCCTATTCCCTGAACGGCCACTGGCTTGCCGCCTTTGTATATGGGCCAGATGCTCATATCCAGGTACAGCTGTTTGCCGTTTTTAGATATAAAACCGGCCTCGTAGCTTACATAACGTCCATTGGCCAGCCGCTGGTACTGAAAGCCCCTGAGCAATTGCAGGGTGTCTTCATCGGCCAGTTCTTGAATGTTCATCCGCTTCAGCTCGCCGGTCAGATATCCGGTTATCCTTTCCGCAGCCGGATTGACCGAAATAAAATTGCCTCCCAGATCGGTAATAAAGATAAAGTCACTGGCGTTCTTGAAGAAGCCTTCATACTCTTTGCGGGCGCTGCGCAGCTCATCATTGGCGGTTTTCACTGTAGTTATATCACGAATGACGGCTACCAGCCGGATTTCTTCATTTAAAACCAGGCGGCGGCAGCGGACATCGATCCAAAACTCGTGTCCATTGGAATCCAGGGCCTTCCATTCCATGGACTGAGGCATATCCCGAGGCGCCATGCGCAGCCAGCGTTTAAACTCTTCGCTGGTAAAGGGAGCTTCGTCAGCGCACAACTCTCCCATGTTCTTGGCAATAAGCTCCTCCCGGGTATATCCGAACATATTGCAGGCTGACTTGTTAGCTTCCAAAATATCGGTAGTATAGGTATCTTGTATAATTACCGCATCCCATATTTCGTCAAAGACATCATGATAATCCTGGGCCAGTGCGGCGATCACGGACTCAAAGCGCTTGACGTCGCTTATATCATCAGCGACTGATATCAAGCCCTGCGGGGTGGGATAGATCCTTTCCATAAAGCAGCGGTTGGCGACGGTTGTTTCGGTTTGAGCACCAGAGCCGCTGGAAAGCACTTGCATATAGGCCTTGTGAGTGGGGCTTCCCGTCAAATCCGGAAGCGCGTCAAGGAGTTTGCACCCGGCCAGTTCCTCGGCAGTGACCCCGAGCAAACTGGCATATGCAGCATTACAGTATACTATTACCAGTTTTTTATTGATGACCAATACTGGAGATTCAATGCATTCAAGAAAGACTCTAAACCTATCGTCTTTAACCATTCCTTACCGCCTCCCGTCACGATCACAGCCCCTGGTCAACAACATACACGGTCAGATGTGAACTAAAATGCAGTTACCGTGTTCCCTCCTGGAACATTTTTGGGCCTCCGTTCCTTATATTTAGATACTGTTATTAGTCTATTTTCCACCGTCCCCTATAATATTCCTTCTTGTACATTATATATTATAAATCAGCCAAGCTTGCACTTTAAAGTACATACGAAAAGGGGAGTCGCACTCCCCTTTTTCAGGTATGTTATGTTATTGGTTTTTTTCCGTATAGGCAACCCAACCGCTCATTCCTTTGCCGCTGTTGTTCGAATCCGCAGTCAACACCAGGTTTACCGCTCTTTTATCCTTCTCGGCTACAATCATATAACCATCAGCGCTTTGATTTGTCATGGTCATTTTCCATCCGGCTTGTTCTAAAGCGGTCTTATAGTTGCCACCGGCAGCCGCATCTACGCCTTCGTAGTACACCATGGTGGTCTTTCCCTCAGTAACAGTATTTTCGGCTGTCATAGTGATCTTTCCGCCGGACAGTTTGGGAACATCACTGGGGATGGATTTGGGCCACTCGGCGTTCTTAAGGTCGACTTTGGTGTCCTTGCCGCCGATCGCGTTTTCCACAGCCGTCTCAGTAGCCTTTTCCCCAATTTTGTCAGTAATCAAACTACATCCTGAAACCATGAGACTGGATATTAAAAATATGCTAAGCAAAAGAATTGTGGCAGTTTTTCTCTTCATCAATACTGGCCTCCCCAAAATTGATATATTCCAGGATTATCCTGATGTTCCCTCCTTTATCCTTATTTATGACAAGTTTATTATATTTTATTTTAGCTGGCAATCAGGGCATTAGCTGGAAATTACGACCTGTCAGCCCTTTAACAATTTCTGATGCCCGTCAGCCGAAACACTTAGAAAGCAAATTTACTACTAGCAGGTATTTTTCCCTCATAATATTCTTTTAGAAAGAACTGACCTGAAGGGAGGATAACGATTGCGAAAATTTCTGTTGTTCAGTTTACTTATAGTCCTTGCCCTGGGCTCTCTGGGCGGATTTTTATACTACCGGGAAAAAAATGACCAGCTTCAGGAAAGAATTCAGCTTTTAGAGGACGCTCTGATCCCCAAAACGGCAAATGGAGTAGCCTACTCCTGGGCGGAGGCGGTAAAGACCCGTAATGGGGCCTGGCAGTATACCTTAATGAATGCTATTTTGCGCAAGCAGTATCTAAAAGAATTCGAAGAAATCAACTGGGTGACCGGTTTTTCCAGCCCCTGGGTGGAAAAGTACAAAGTAAGCCGCCAGTCTGTTGATGAGAACGGCTCGATCAGCTTTCAGATTGATTTTGATTGGTATACCAGTTCCGGTTACGCTTATTCCAACACCGCCATCCTGGTTGCCACCCGCTACGATCCCGGCCAGGTCAATGAACTCTGGCTGATTAGCTTCCTGGATTTCGAATATGAACCGGCTCCCTGACAGCCTATCCTTTACTTACTTAAGGCTTATACCGAGTTTAACCGGGCTTCATCCAGCCCGGTTTTATTATTATGAGGAGTCAGCTAGGATAGGTGCCCGGCAGGTGTTAGAATAGAGTTAGCAACCGTCCGGCAAGGAGGTTAAAAAAATGGAACTGGGAGATCGTATCGTAGTTAATGAGAGGAGACACCCGTTCTACAATTTCACCGGCACCGTGGTCGGCAAGCGTGGCTATACCGAAACCGGGGATCTCTTGCTGCTCATTTTGATAAACGAACGGCAACGAAGCTTTCTGATCCCGGAATCGATGGTCTGCCTTCAGAATGATAATCCGTCGCCGTCTAAACTATCTTAATATTGATCCGGCTGACCCCGCCCCGGACTTATTTTGCCTGCATTTTTTCGATCGGGAGTGTTTTGTCAATGCCCTATCCTGCCAAACAGCGCTTTTATTTCTGCCCTAAATGTTCTGGACCGCTGACCTACCAGCCGCAAAAAGGACGACCGCGCTTAACCTGTCAGTCCTGCGCCTATATCTTTTATGAAAACCCGGTGGTGGGTGTAGCGGGAATCTTGTTAAACTCCCGGGGCCAGATTTTGCTCGGGCGCCGCTTGAGCAGCCGCTACCGGGGATTGTGGTGCATACCCTGCGGTTACCTCGAATATGATGAAGATCTGTATGAAGGCTTAAAAAGAGAGTTTAGGGAAGAAACCGCCCTGAACGTGGAAATCCAAGAGCTCTTTACCGCCTTATCCAATTTCCATGACCCGCAAACGCATAGCGTGGGCATCTGGTTCCTGGTCCGGACGATAGGCGGGACCCTGTCAGCCGGGGATGACCTGGACGAATTGTCCTTTTTCTCCCTGGACAGCCTTCCTCCGCTGGCCTTTCCCACCGATGCGGCGGTGCTGGCCATGCTGCGCGAAAAGACCGGCCGGCAGCTTTAATTCATTAATTCCCGGATGTATTGGCGCCTGCGGCTAATACCGGTGTTTGCTCCCTACTCCTGATTAACTCCCTGAACTGAAATGGGTGTCGATGATGCGTTCGGCCAACCGGCGCTGCCAATCGGCCTGGCTGATCAGCGATAAAACCAGCATGAGCCATTCCATCTGCTCATTGTCCCGCAAAGCAGTTTGGGAACACAACTGTCCGATAGTATCCGCCCGGCCCAGCCACTGTTCGCTCAATCCCTCCTGCGCCAGCTCTTCAATTTCCAAAAAGAGAGTATATAGTTCACCAATAACCGATTCATGACCATCACCCCGCTCCAACAACGGAGCGAAAAGGGCCGAAATGTCTTGTATGGACATGATGTGCTTCAAGCGGTACATGAGCAGCAGGAGCATCATATTTCCCCGTGAGTACTTCTTTTTTTTCGGAGACAGAATGATTCCAGCCTTGGCGTAATTGTTGATCATAGTTTTGGTAAATACCTTTTCCTTGGGGCCGCGTTTGTAATCGGATAGGCGCGTCTCCAGAAATGTCAGCACCTGATCCATATAGAGATCGATGTCGGGAATATCGGTCAGATCAATCCGGGTGGGCTTTTGCAGTTCCTTGATACATACTTCCAGGCTGCTTTTGCTGAGCATATATTTCACCGCCGTCCATCTAGTACTCTGTTTTATATAAAGAATTAGGGTTAACAGAGTACAAATTTATATTGAATAATTTACCACATATTAATTGAACAATAAACCGGTTAGTAGTATCATATATTGCATAAAGTAGTTTTAAATACTACATCAAGCGTGGAGGTTATTATGAATGAATTGAAACAGTCCGATGAGCTGAGAACAACCGGGAGGTTAAGCGGTTTAAAAAATTGGATAAAATCCTGGCCGGGAAGAGAACCGCTTAATGCCTACAGTCATTTTTTGGGCGCTATTCTGGCTATTCCGGGTCTGATTCTTCTCCTCAAACGGGTTCCGTTGGGATCGGGTCCACGTTATTACGCAGCCTTGAGTATATTTGGCGCCAGCCTCATCCTGCTCTACTGCACCAGCGGAATATACCACATAGTCAACGGTTCCAAGCGCCTGATTGCCTATCTGCGCCGCCTGGACCACATGATGATATACATTTTGATAGCCGGCACCTATACACCGATTTGCCTGCTGGTTTTGGAGGGTCCCTGGCGCTGGGGTCTGTTGATAGCCGTATGGTCGCTGGCCCTGGCCGGTATTTTGTTTAAGCTGGTGTGGTTTGCCGCCCCCCGCTGGCTGTCTACCGCTTCCTACGTCCTCATGGGGTGGGTGGCGGCGGTGGCTTTTTACCCCCTGTCCATGGCCATGTCACTGGCCGGCATCATCAGGCTGATCTTGGGCGGCGTTTTCTATAGCGTAGGCGCCGTAATCTATGCCACCAAACGGCCCCGTCTGAACCTGCAGCTTATAGGTTTCCACGAAATCTTTCACTTACTGGTTTTAGCCGGCAGCATTACCCATTACATCATGGTCCTGCAGTTTCTCTAAAAACGAGCGAGAGGGAAGCCAGGGAGCCGGAGAGCCGGCTCCCTGGCTTCCCTCTCGCTCTCTGGTACCCCTGGTACGATCAAATAAAAAAAGGGGTTAGTTTTAAAAACCAACCCCTCGGTTTGCCTTGGCTTAGTAGCTGCGGCTGCGTCTGGCCTGGAAGCAGTCACGGCAATAAACCGGACGGTCTCCACTGGGCTCAAAAGGAACCATGGTTTCCTGACCACAGGAAGCGCATACAGTCTTGAACATGGGACGGTCATCGCGGCGACCACCGCCAAATCCACCTCTCTGCTGCTTACGGGCTCTTCTGCAGGCCGGGCATCTACCAGGCTCGTTTTCGAATCCCTTCTCGGCGTAAAATTCCTGTTCCGACACTGAGAACAAAAACTCGTTTCCGCAGTCCTTACAAACGATATACTTGTCTTCTAGCACATTTTTCATCTCCCTTCCGGAGTTGCTCTTGGACTAATTCCCCCAAAAAGGAGAGTATTTAGAGAACAAGGCATTTTGAAGTATATTATGAACTTGCGCTCTTGTCAATATGGCGGGCTAATTTGCTGGTGAATTATTCCACCAGCTTCCACTTTATGTAATTTATTCCAAAGCATCCCTATGGTCAGAGCCCAGCTCCGGTTCAGATCGAGGCGCCCGGCAAAGGCATCCTTAAAAGCGCTCCTAATGCCCGTCAGGCTGAAACTAAAATAGGCCGAGAGAAGCAAGCCTAAAAAGCATAGGCACCAACGCGGTCACGATAAAAAGGCTTGCACTCCGTTTCCTGCGCCGGTAAGTCCCCAGCAGCCTGCCAGCCATATAGACAAGGACAGCCAGAACCATGATTCCAGGCAGGGCCTGTTCAGGAATACCGCCTGTTGTTTCGGCCAGGGGAGCCGGCGTTTGGGCCGGAGGATTCTCCAGAAAGCCAAATTCCAGCAAGCTCCGGGAGTCTTTATACAGATCAGCTTCATTGGAGCGCAGGACTACCGCTATGAGGTTCTGGTCAGCGCGGGAAGCCGAGGAAATCAAACAGTAACCGGCCTGCCTGGTGGTGCCGGTTTTGATCCCGTCGGCCTCGGGCATATAATAGGGGCTTTTCGAGTGGAGCAGTTTGTTGGTGTTTTCCCATTTTACATTAGCCGGGGATGCCAGCTGACCCCGGGGAGAATACCCGGGAGCGGCGACCACCTCGCGAAAGACCGGATTTTTCATGGCCTCACGGGCGATTAAAGCCATATCATAAGGGGTTGAATAATGGTCAGGGTGATGAAATCCGTCCGGATTGACAAAATGGCTGTCCAGGGCTCCCAGGGCGGCCGCCCGCCGGTTCATCATCTCGGCGAAATTGGCCATCGCTTCCGAAACGCTAGTTTGTTGCCCGTTCCCCCCTATATGGACCGCCAGAACGTAAGCCGCATCACTGCCTGAAGGCAGCATAAGGCCGTACAGCAAATCCTTCAATGTCAGCCGGTCTCCAATCCGGAGTCCGGCCCGGCTGGCATCGGCCGGGATCAGGGACACTTCCGGACCTATGGTAATCTGCTCATCAAGCGCGCCATTTTCCAGGGCCAGCAAGGCGGTGAGGATTTTGGTGGTGCTGGCCGGATACAGGCGATAACCGGCGTTTTTGGCATATAAAATAGCGCCGCTGTCCCGGTCTATCAGAATGCCAGCCAAGGCTTCCAGATCCGGAGGCGCCGGAGGGTTGCTGGCCGTGACGGTACTTACCGGCCCCGGTTCGGGCAGGCCGGCCGCCCCAACCTGACTGCCGGGAGCTCCCAAAACGACAGATATCATGAAGACAATAAACAATCGCCGTGCTGCAACGGTCATATTTCTACCTCTTTATCAGCTATGCTGCATGCCTTATACAATACCAGCCCGGCACCCTGAACTCCTGCCAAAACATTGAGTTAGGGCAGGGAAAATGCTGCCAGAACCGGTCCGACCTCGCTTTTTTCCACTGGAAATACAATGGTCTTACCGGCCGCGGCCGGCCATCCGCTTATATTTCCATCGGTCTGGTGTTCCCACATTTTTTCTCCGCTGTTCCGGTTGAAGGCATATATCCGGCCCGCATAGGTAGCAGTAAAGACCAGGTCACCCATAATAGTTGCTCCACCCCGAACGGCTGAATCAAAAGTCTGCCGCCACAATATCTTTCCGTAGCGAATATCAATCGCCAGCAGTTCCCCGCTGCTTTGAGATGGGTCTAAAACGGCCGTTTCAGATCTTCCTGGATTAAATCGCCCGGCCTGGTTGACCACCGGCACGTATAAAACACCATCCCGGCAGGCCATCGGCGAAGCTACCCCTCCCCCGCTACCGGGCTGCACCTGAATGGTTGTTCGGGGCGGCGAATTGAGCTCATCGTTCTGGTGCTCGCCGACGGCCACTTCCCAGATCGGCCTTCCGCTGTTCATTTCAACCGCGTACACCCTCCCTCCTTGGCCGGCGGCAAGTATGATGCTGCGGTTCCCGATCGCGGTTATTACTGGCGGTTCCTTTAGACCCAGGTTCAAATAGTCCTGGTTTCTCAGGCTTTGCAGCCATAGCATCTGCCCGCTGGCATGGTTAAAAGCGGCGATCCTTTGCTGGAAAAGCCAGGCCGGTACGTTTTTATCGGCTATCGGCGCTTGAGACGGCCAGGGGCCGGATAAATTGGTCGGCCAAAATATACTTCCGCCGGCGCTGTCTATGGCGGGAAACAGTCCGAATTCACCACTGCTCCAGGGCAGGTTGCTTTTCGGCATGGCCTCCTCGCCAATGTTATACGACCATTTGATCTCACCGTTTTTACAATCCAGGGTATAGATGCTGCCAAAGCCCTCCGGCGTTGAACCATTCCCTGACCGGGGGGCTGAAGCGGCTACATAGACCTGCCCGTCATATTCGATCGGCTGGCTGTTGATGGCCACACCGGGCTTATCAGTCAGTTGGACCGACCACTTCTCACGGCCTTTTAAGTCGAGAGCCGCCACCCCGTTATCCCCTACACAGACATAAACCAGGTTCCTGGCCACACCCAGTCCCCCCGACCCGGATGCTGCCTGCTGGTACTCCTTTTTCCAGAGCAATTCTCCGCTGTCCAGGGCCAGGGCGTAGACGTTGCTCTGGCCGTCCCGGCAGTAGATCCTGCCCCCTTGAATTATGGGATTGCCAGTTAAGCCGCCGGCCGAAGCACCCGCGGGCAGGGTAAAACACCAGAGTGGCTGAAGATTAAACACAGTTGTCGCGCTTATCGCTGAATCAGGGTTGGAGCGTGTATTGCCATAGTCGTGATGGGGTAAGGGCCATTCGGCGGCATAACGGCTGATCTCGGGAGCCACCAGCGGCTCCGGTCGGGTGAAATACCAGATAGCCCCTATTGCCGACAGCAGAAGAAAAAATACGAGCACCTTGATACGTTTCAACATCCCATCCCCCACATTTTTAATCTTGCTTCCCGAGTGCCCTGAAATGCCTGCATACTGATTTCTATTGTATCAATTTTACATTAGATGCCATTGAGATTTAGCCTTACGCAAAAAATCTTCGTTTTGCTGCAATAAAAAGCCCCGCCTCAAGCGGGGTTTTTGTTCAATTACCTGACTGTTTCGGCCCAATGCATCGTACCACAAATCTTGCACTGGCCCAAGGCGTAAATAACGCCTTGGATCTCGTGACCGGTAAGGGGCACATAGGTGTATTCATCACTATCCTGATGCCGGCAGGGCACCATCCAGGGGGCACAGCCAAAATGCACCACCCGTCTGTATCTCCAGGGTTTTAGCAGGGCGTCCGGGTCAAGATTCTCCCGGGCGATCTCCAACAGCTCAGAAGGAGGATTTTTTCCGGGCATTATTCCATCACTTCTCTTACCTTTATTTTATCTACTTGTTTTATCTTAGAGATGGTGGTCGCTTATCTTCTGGTAGCCCCTGTGGGCTGCCGGAACCGGTCGGACTTCTCCTTCTTCAAACTCTCTCACGGCCACGCTCAGCATCAGCTTGATGCGGTTCAACTGGTTGACTTCGCTGGCTCCCGGGTCATAGTCAATAGCCACGATATTGGCTTCCGGGTATTCGTTGCGCAGCTTGCGCACCATGCCCTTGCCGGTCACATGGTTGGGCAGACAGGCAAAAGGTTGAACACATACGATGTTGGGGGCGCCTGTCTCGATCAATTCGATCATCTCGGCGGTCAAAAGCCATCCTTCTCCGGCATGGTGCCCCAGCGACATGATCCGGCTGGCCTTCTCGGCCAGGTGATACACCGATTCGGGCGCCGTAAAGCGCTGGCTGGCTTCCAAGGCCCGGCACATCTCTTTGCGGGCGTTTTCCATGTACTTAATGATCAGGCGCGCCACCAGCATGGCTTTGCCGCTTCCCGACAGCTGCTCGTAGCGAAAGACGGAATCATAGGCGCTGTAGGTAAAAAAGTCCAACATATCCGGCACTACCGCCTCGGCGCCTTCCTGCTCCAAAAGACTGACAATATTATTATTGGCCGCCGGGTGATATTTAACCAGGATTTCTCCCACCACCCCCACCCGGGGCTTCTTTACATCATTGATTTCCAGCCGGTCGAATTCCTCCACTATTTTGCGCAGGTTGCTCTTAAAGGTTTTGGAATCGCCCACCAGCAGCTGACGACGGCATTCCTTCATCCATTTTTCATATAAAAGCTTGGCCGAGCCGGGTATTTTTTCATAGGGACGCACCCGGTGAAGCACTCTCATTAAGAGATCGCCGTAGACTAAGCCGCGGATGGCTTTTTTCAAAAGAGCGCCGGTCAGTTTAAAACCGGGATGAGCCTCGGTACCGGTCAGGTTGGCCGATAAAACCGGGATTTTTTCAAAGCCCGCCTCCTGCAGGGCCTTGCGCAGGAGGCCAATATAATTGGTGGCCCGGCAGCCGCCCCCGGTCTGAGTGATTACCACGGTAGTGGTGTCGAGATCATATTTCCCCGACTGCAGGGCGTGCAGCAGCTGACCGATAACGATAATCGAAGGATAGCAGGCATCGTTGTTGACGTATTTGACCCCCGCTTCTATATCTTCCGGGAAGACTTCCGGCAGCAGTTCCAGGTTATACCCGGCGTCGCGGAATACGTCCTCCAGGAATTCAAAATGGATGGGCGACATCTGAGGGCACAATATGGTGTGCTTCTGCCGCATCTCCTCGGTAAACGAAATGAATTCATAGGAATAATCTTTTGCCGGGACTAAAGCCGGCTGCCGCTTGCGCAGGGCCGCTATTAAAGAACGGATTCTTATCCGGGCCGCTCCCAGATTGCTTATCTCATCTATTTTAATGACCGTATATATCTTGCCCGCCGCCTCAAGAATTTCTTGAACCTGATCGGTGGTTATGGCATCCAGCCCGCAGCCGAAGGAATTCAACTGGATGAGCTCAAGATCCTGGCGACCGGCCACCAGGCTGGCGGCGGCATAGAGCCGGGAATGGTACATCCACTGGTCAACCACCCGCAAGGGGTTGAAACGTTCGCCCAGATGGGCCACCGAATCCTCGGTTAATACCGCGAATCCCTGACTGATGATGAAATCAGCGATGCCATGGTTGATTTCGGGATCCAGGTGATAGGGCCGGCCCGCCAGTACAATCCCCTGAAATCCTTTACTCTCCATTTCGGCCATGACCCTTTCGCCCTCACGCCGTATATCCTGTTTAAAAGCGGCGTCTTCCTGGTAGGCAGCATCCACCGCTTCCTTGATCTCGCCCTTGCGGATGCCCAGCGTCTTCAGTTCTTCATGCAGACGCTTCATGAGGCGCTCCCGGCTGTCGTAGGGCAGGAAGGGACTGATATAGATAATATCGGGACCGTTTAATATATCCATATTATTTCTGACCACATCGGGATAAGAAATAACCATGGGGCAGTTGAAACAGTTGTCAGCCATATCGATTTCCTGACGCTCGTGGCAAACCGCCGGGTAGAATATAGTTTTTACGCCCTGCCGGATCAGGGCTTCAATATGCCCGTGTACCAGTTTGGCCGGATAGCAGGCCGACTCGGAGGGAATGGTCTCACTGCCCAGGTGGTAGATATCCCGGTTGGAGGGCGGCGACAGCTCGACCCTAAAACCCAGCCTGGTAAAGAAAGTAAACCAGAAGGGATAATTCTCATACATATTGAGCACCCGGGGCAATCCGATAGTACCCCGCGGAGCCTCAGCCTGGGCCAGGGGTTCATAGCCGAACAACCTCTTGTACTTGTAGTCAAACAGGTTGGGCAGCTGCTCCCGGGCCTCTTTTTGGCCCAGCATCTTTTCACAGCGGTTGCCGGAAATATATCGCCTGCCCTCGGAAAAACGGTTGATGGTCAGGAGGCATTGGTTGCTGCAGCCGGCACAGCGCCGGGTGGATACCTTGAACTGGAAGTTGTCCAATTGAGGTAAAGAGAATATAGTGCTTTGGTGACCGGGCTGGCAGCGCTCGCGGGCCATCAGGGCAGCCCCCAGGGCCCCCATCAACCCGGCAATATCCGGCTTTATAACCTCGCGCCCGGTAACCAGCTCCAGGCTTCGTAAAACCGCCTCATTGAGGAAGGTCCCGCCCTGGACCACTATCTTTTCCCCCAATTCGTCGGAATTTCTCAATTTTATTACCTTAAACAGGGCGTTCTTTATTACGGAATAGGAGAGGCCGGCTGAAATATCCCCCACCGAGGCCCCTTCCTTTTGCGCCTGCTTGACCCGCGAATTCATAAAAACCGTGCAGCGAGAGCCCAAATCAACCGGTGAATTGGCCATCAAGGCCGTGCTGGAAAACTCCTGGGCGCTCATGCTTAAAGAGCGGGCAAAGGTCTCTAAAAACGAGCCGCAGCCCGATGAACAGGCTTCATTTAAAACGACGCTGTCTATGGCCCCGTTTCTGACCCTCATGCATTTCATATCCTGCCCGCCGATATCCAGGATGAAGTCCACCCCGGGACAGAAAAACTCGGCCGCCGTGGTATGGGCCACGGTCTCCACTTCGCCCAGGTCTACTCCCAGGGCTGCTTTTATAAGGCCTTCCCCATACCCGGTTACCAGGGAGTTGGCAATATAAGCGCTTTCCGGCAGGCGGGAGTACAGGTCCCTCAATATCTTGACCGTTGAATCAACCGGACTGCCCTGGTTGCTCCCATAATAAGAGTAAAGCAGGCTGCCCTCCTGATCGATGAGAACCGCTTTGGTGGTGGTTGAGCCGGCATCAATACCCAAATAGGCCGGCCCGCCATAGGTTTCCAGTTCCCGGCGGGCAATTTTATGCTGGGAATGTCTTTCCCGAAATATCTCAAGCTGCTGCGCATCCGGGAAAAGAGGATTCAAGCGCCATATCTCGCCGGTAGCGGTATCGCTGGAACACTTCAGGCGGTTGGCAATATCCGAAAGGCTCTCCGGCCTCTCCCGGCGCGAAGCCAAGGCCGCGCCGATGGCCACGTAGTACTGAGCCATGTCAGGAATAATGGCGTTTTGCGGTGAGAGCTTCAAGGTCTCCTTGAACCTGTTGCATAGTTCGGTGAGAAAATGCAAAGGACCGCCCAGGAAGGCTACCTTGCCGCGAATGGGACGTCCGCAGGCCAGTCCGCTTATGGTCTGATTGACCACCGCCTGCAAAACCGAAGCGGCGATGTCTTCGCGGGCCGCCCCGTCATTTAACAGGGGCTGTATATCGCTTTTGGCAAATACGCCGCAACGGGCGGCTATGGGATAGATCATCTTATGCTGGGCCGCCAGGCAGTTCAACCCCATGGCGTCAGTTTCCAAGAGAGCGGCCATCTGATCTATAAAAGCACCCGTGCCGCCAGCGCAGATGCCGTTCATCCTCTGTTCTATTCCATGTCCGAAATAGGTTATTTTGGCGTCTTCTCCACCCAGTTCGATAGCTACGTCGGTTTCCGGGATCAGGTGTTTTACAGCTTCGGTCCCGGCGATAACTTCCTGAATAAAAGACAGGCCCGACCAGGCAGCCGCCGACAGGCCGGCCGATCCGGTAACCAGGGCCGAAACGGTCTGATTTCCTACCCTTAACAGGGCTTCTTTGATCGAGTGGCTCAGGGTGGCCTTAATATCGCTATGGTGGCGCTGGTAGATTCTAAAGACCGGGTTTAAGGCATTGTCCAGCAAGACAACCTTGACGGTTGTCGAACCAATATCCAGCCCCATATATAGATCAGAAGCTTGATTGGCAAGCAACGGATTGCTCCCTCCCCAAATACATGGCAAAATTCAAATGCCGTTTAAATTAACCCTAAGATTAGGGTAAGAAAAATAGCCCTGTTTGTCAATTGAAATCAAAAGCACTCGCCAGACTGAACTTGACGAACCCGATCTGCTAATTTAAAATTTAATCAAACATCGTTTCAAACGGCGGTGAATTGATTTGAAAATTTTGAGTCACAGCGGAAGTACAAAAGAGCGTATTATAAAAGCCACCCTCGATATAATGGCCGACGAGGGTTTTCAGAATGTCACTGTGAGGAAGATTTCCACCCGGGCGGATGTAAACATAGCAGCAGTCAACTACCATTTCGGCTCCAAAGATATGGTAATTGACAAGGCGTTAAAATATGTCACCGCCCAGATGAAGAAAGTTTTTACAATACTCAAAGAAAACGACCGGCCCGCGGTCCGCCTGTCCAATTTTATTCAGGCCTACGCCGATACAGTATATAAATATCCTGATATCGTAAGATACATGATCGATCAGAAGATTCACCACAGCAATGCTCCGGTGGAATACAGCGAATACCTTGAACAAGAAGGCATCCATCTCATCCATCAGGCCCTGCAGGAACTACACCCTGATGAGGATGAATCCCGAATCTACATGCGAACCTTGCAGATCCTGGGCTGCATTTCTTTCCCGATTTTGATGGGTGCCACCGTTCAACAATATTCCGGCCTTAACCTCAATGAGAAATCATCTCGCAATATCTTGATCGAACTTTTGACCGAACAAATGATTAAATAGAGCTCTGTAAAACAAATACCGGGACCCGGCCTTGGTGATGAAGGCTGGGTCCCTCTTTTGTCGCCTGATTATGTTTCAGGTTTAAACGGTTAATCCTTCTCGATCAGCCCTTTGGTCATACATACCCTGGCTGTAAATCAACTATTCTTTAGACTAGTACAACGTTCCGTATATTGTGTTCATAAGTTGGAGCAGTTTTTTTTGAAGTACAAGGCGGAGGGCGGCTCCTTGCCATCCTGGCACCGCCGCATTAGCCCGTCAGTGGGCGTCAAATGAGTAATACTGGACGTATTGCGATTGACGACAACGCAGTAATTCGGAAAAATCTGCCCAAATTATGGGCGCGAATATACGGTATGTTGTACTAGATCTTTCCCCAATTGATAAACAGATGCGATAACTTAATCAGACTGGGCGGTGTATAATTGATAGAAAGTATCTTTATGATATTGTGGCCGGCTTGGTAATAACACCAAAATCAAGCCGTTTAGGCCATACCTTATTTAGATTTAGCATATTTTTAATTGTTTGAGACAGGAGAAGAATAGAAATGATCGTAATTAAAACCCCCGAACAGATTAACCTGATGGCTGAAGCGGGTAAAATTTTAACCGCTTGCCACAAGAAACTCCGCAAGATTATCCGCCCGGGCATATCGACTTTGAGCATTGATAATTTCGTAGACGACTTTATTCAATCCCTGGGGGCCAAAGCCGAACAAAAGGGCTATATGGGCTATCCTTTCGCCACCTGTGCTTCAGTCAACGATGAAATCTGCCACGGCTTCCCCACCCCAACCCCTCTCAAAGAGGGCGATATCGTCACCATCGACATGGTCGTCAACTTCAAAGGGTGGCTGGCTGATTCCGCCTGGTCTTACCCGGTCGGTCAAATACCCGAGCAGGCCGAAAAGCTTCTCAAAGTGACCAAAGAGTGCCTTTACCTCGGTATAGACAAAGCCTTGATCGGCAATCGGCTAGGTGATATTTCCCATACGATTCAAAGTCATGCCGAATCCCACGGTTTTTCGGTAGTGCGCCAATTTACCGGCCACGGAATAGGCCGTAATATGCACGAAGAACCGACAGTCCTTCACTATGGCCACCCCGGCAAAGGGGTTGAGCTCTGTGAAGGAATGGTTTTTACTATCGAACCGATGATTAATGTAGGTTCTTACGCCTTGACAATCGACCCTAATCAGTGGACCGCCCGGACTAAAGACGGCAGCCTATCGGCCCAGTACGAGCATACCATTGCCGTCACCAAAAACGGTCCCCGGGTTTTAACCGAGCAGGACTAAAAGTGAACTAATTGATCGGTTTGCCCTTATTTGATGCCATAACCAATTCCAAGCTTTTTTGAATAAGGGTCAAACCCATTCTCCCGCAGTAATTCAGGCCGCACAAGTAGCGGCCGTCCATTGACTAGGCCGCTGCCGTAGTCTGTTCGGTGAGGCTGTCCGGCAGCGGTGTGCTCTTGTACTGGCATGCTTCCTGACCCAAACAGGGGGTTCTTCGAGTCCAGCCTGGTGTCAGCCGGCCTGATTACTCACACTATGCTGGATGGATTTTGCGCCTCCAGGCAAACTGGCTGGCAAGTTCATGACTCGGCTTAATAAATGAAAGGCCGGGGGTCATCGTAGTATGCATTGATGCCCATTTCTGGAATATCCAGTCCAGCAATCTCATCTTCGGGCTTGGAACGGATACCCATGATTTTATCCTGAACCTTAAAAAACGTATAGGATAAGATAAAAATAAAAACAAAACAGGTGACAGCGCCTATGAGCTGAGCCAGGAATTGACCGGCGTCGCCGTAGAACAGACCCCGGACCGCGCTGCCGGCCACGCCGCCCCAGCCGTCGCCGTATGCGCCGTCGGCGAAAAGCCCCAGGGATATAACTCCCCAGAGTCCGCAGGCTCCATGCACGGAAATGGCACCTACCGGGTCGTCGACCTGCAGGGTACGCTCCACAAAAAATACTGAGCCGACCACCAGTGCCCCGGCTATCATCCCGATTACCACCGCCGCCCAGCTGTTGACAAACGCGCATGGAGCAGTGATGGCCACCATTCCGGCCAGCATGCCGTTGGCGCTCATTGAAGGATCAGGGTGGCCGAATTTCTTCCACATTATCAGCATTGACGTTAGCGCCCCGGCGGCTGAAGCCAGCATGGTGTTGACAGCCACAACTGCTATTCTAAGATCACTGCCCGCCAGGGTGCTGCCCGAGTTGAAGCCAAACCATCCAAAGGCCAGGATGAAGGTTCCCAGAATAGCCATAGGAATATTATGGGGAGGAATAACATTGGCGCTTCCATCCTTGTTGAACTTGCCCAGGCGGGGCCCCAACACCAGCGCACCAGCCAGGGCTGTGATTCCTCCGACCGCGTGCACTACCGATGATCCGGCGAAATCTATATAACCATGCCCCAGACCCAGGTTGACTCCCAGCTTGGAAAGCCATCCTCCCCCCCAGACCCAGTTGCCAAATATAGGATAAGAGATCATGGAGATAAACAGGCCGAAGATACAGAAAGCGGAAAATTTCCATCTCTCGGCCAGAGCGCCGGTAGGAATGGTAGCCGCCGTATCCATAAATACCATTTGAAATAAAAATAAAGCGTATACCCCTACATCATAGGTCCCGCCCGAATTGAGGAAAAATCCTTTGGTACCTATAATCCCCCATCCACTGGCGATTTCCAAAATCCCGTCCAGGGGAGCTATCCCTCCCAGACTGGCAATGCCTCCCGCACCGCCGAACATGAAAGCAAATCCGCAAATGAAGAATCCCGCGATGCCGATCGCATAAATAACAAAGTTGGTCATTATGACATGAGCCGCATTCTTTTTTTGACAAAACCCGGTTTCCACCAGGGCAAAACCGGCCTGCATAAACATTACCAGAAATGCGGTAACCAGCGTCCATACGAAATTAATTGAAACCGCGTTGTGGCCTATGGCATCTGTAACGCTTTTACCCGCGTAGAGCGCATCATAGGCTGCCTGACCGCCGGTATTGGCTCCGCTGGGGTCTCCAGCCAGGGCGGCGCCGCTCATGAGGAGCAGAAATAAACCGCTGAATCCCAGGGTTGTGATAATCCTTCTATTCATAATCAATTCCTCCTACACATATCAATTGCAGTCTATAATTGTATTCAGTGGCACGCTAGATCATCCGCAGCCCGGCGGTTCGAACAAAAATACGATAAAGGCGATAACCGGTGTACGCTCCCCAGGCTGCCACAAATGTTCCCAGCATCCAGGCCGGAAAAGGATTGCCAAATATGGTGACCCTAAGAGGCGTGCTGACGGCCAGAAAAGCATAACCGATGCCGCTGATGCTAACCGCGGCGGTCAGCGCTGCTACAATCCAGAAAATCATACGTTGAGTTTTCGTCATACCCAGCCCTCCCGCCTGCCTATTTAACGGCATCCTCTCCGGTTTCCCCGGTGCGCACTCTAATAGCATCATTAACTGGCAGGATAAATATTTTCCCGTCGCCAATTGAACCTGTGTAGGCTTTGCCTTTAATGATCTTGGCTATTTCATCGGCGCTCTTATCAGTGGCGGTAAAGATCTCCAGCTTTATTTTAGGCAGCAAATTTATGTTAATTTGCGTACCCCGGTACACTTCAGTGCGGCCTTTCTGCATGCCGGCACCCATCACCGAGGAAATACTCATCCCTTTGATCCCGTAGTCGTTCAAGGCTTCTTTTACCGCTTCCAGCTTTTCCGGGCGCAAGTAACATTCCAGTTTTACCATAATTATCCCTCCTAAAATATTTTTTAAGGGCCCATAGAACCTTGCATCTTTTTAGCGAATCCCCTTGCGCATGCGCATATAATGCGAATCCAACCAGTCGTATGCATTTATCTATAGATTTCAACCTCCTCTCCAATCCGCCCATAACTCCCGGCCTTTAATCAGCTTGAACCAGTAGGCGGTTTCTTTTAGCCATAAAGCCCAATGACTTGAACCATTTATTCATGTATGTTAAGATGCGGTGCTGTTTAAGGAAATGGCCTTTCCGCCGGAACAGGCGCATCCATGCTTGGCTGGGCTACCGCATTCTTTTGCGGCTCCCAGGGCCGTCACCGGCCAACAGTTGGGAGAAATAGGTCAGAGACGATGAAGCCTCCGTATTTCTACGAAGACTTCATTGTCCCAGAACCTGCTCTGATTTTGTTTTGAATAAACTCCCCTTAAGGCTTGCATCAATAAAAAATCCCGTATATCTACGGAACTTCATTGTTCTTAAATTACTATATTTAAAGTTTTATAGTTTAAATTGATAAAAGATTAAATTCCCACCGATACCGTTTCGGGAAGCGTACTCCCGCCGTCGATTACCACCTGAGTGCCGGTAATATAACTGGCTTAGTCAGATGCCAAAAATGCGGCTAGTTCACCGATCTCTTCTATTGTTCCCAGCCGTCCCAGAGGCACACCGCCGGCAATGGCATTCAAAACATTATCGGGACTTTTCTCATCGCTTTGCTCCGCTATGCTCTGGGCCATCGGGGTCATAATATACCCCGGGCAGATGGAGTTGACGTTTATATTGCAGCTCGCAAATTCCCGGGCCAGCGCTTTGGTAAATCCCCATAAAGCCGCCTTGGTAGTGGCGTAGGCGGTTTCGCCTTCATCTGCCACCATAGGCCCGGTAACTGACGATAATACTACGATTTTACCGTATTTTTGACTTACCATAGCTGGAATAATGGCCTTGGTACAATTCCAAACCCCCTTAATGTTTATATCAAAATGATAGTCGCGGAGCTCATCGTCCATTTCCATGAAATTGGCCAGCCTGCACACCCCGGCGTTATTGATCAGGATATCAATTTTTCCGTATTTGCTTAAGACCTCGTCTACACTCTGCCGTACCTCATCAATATTGGTCACATCGACCTTGAAAGCTGCCGCTTCAAAGCCCCTTTCCGTCAAGTCCCGGGCAGTCTCGAAAACCAGGTCAGATACGTCGGCCAGTATTACCCGGGCTCCGTATTTGGCCAGCACGGCAGCGATGCCCTTGCCGTTGCCCATAGCGGCGCCGGTCACATACGCAACTTTATCGGCCAAAAAACTCATATGGAACACCCCTTTCAAAATATTAGGACTATGCGTATCGCGATAGATAGGCTTCGGCCAGGGCGGCGGTTTTTTGACTGTAGTCCTCCAGGAAATCATCGCCCAGTTCTTTGGGTTTATCGCTTTCAGAATGACTGGCCAGCCAACCCATCAGCATCAAGCGGCGAAGCATGACAAAAGTAGGTATTTCTTTTTCCTCTTCGCCGGAAAGGGCGCGTATTTTTCGATAGCCTTCCAGCCAGGCGCCCATTAAATCAGGAATAAACGGTTTATGCTCGATAAAACTCACGGCTGCGCCAAAATCGTAAAGAAACCAACCGAAACCGCAGTCGTCAAAATCAATAACCGCTATTTCATCTCCATTCACCAGTAAATTGGCTAACCGCAAGTCGGCATGAATCAAACCAAAACGTCCCCCGGTTTCTCCAAAAAGTTCAAGACGGCGCTTTATCACCCGGGAGGCTCTTTCGTACAATACTTTTAACTCCGGTATAATCCCGGCCGCTTTCTGCCACTTTCCCCAGCGGGGATGTTCGCCCAGCATGGAATCGTAATTCCAGCTGAAACGGCTGATGCTCCGGGAGTTTCCCCATCCTCGGACGTTTTCGTGCAGCAGAGCGGTTATCTCGCCCAATGTATAGAATTGTTTCAATAAAGTGCGCTCATCACTCTCATCAGGCGCCTGACCGTCAATAAAGCTGAACATGATGCAGTTGTAAGCATGAGGAAGCTCAGTATGCTGCAAGGTTTGCACATATTCGCCGTTCAACCCGGCAATAGGCTCGGGAACCACCAGTTGGGTGTGTTTCCTGATCTCGTCCATCCACAAAAGCTCACCGATAAGCTCGCCCGGAGAATGGTATCCCGGCCGGTTTATCCGCAAAACCGTGCGCACTCCTTTTTCAACGTCTTCCACCAGGTAAGTTGTGTTCTCCGAGCGGTTCAAAAGACGCACCTCGGTTGATTCAGAAAGGTCATAGTGATATTTGGCGGCCTGGGCCAATTCATTGATGATTTCTTCAGTTTTTTGGAATCCGGTTGGCACTTTATCCCTTCTTCCTTGTCATTAGTTTTATTGCACCAGCCTCGCTGTACCGGAAGCATAGCCGATTAAAGCAAACAATATTTCGGGGTTTCGAAAGCTTGTTTTTGAGCCTGGCCGATGCCCGCCTCCATTCTGGTCAATAAATCGTCACAGAGTTCTGGGCTGTAGAGCAATCCCGCCTTAAACTGCAGCACCCTGGGATCCAGCATTGAATAAATCGCCCAGACCCCGTTGTCGTACAAAGAGCGCATAACGTATTTGGCCCCTTCCGGGTGCTTGAATTCCAGGCCCATTATTACTCCTTTTTGACGAATTCCTACAAAAAAATCGGGGTACAGGGCTTTTATCCTTTCCAGCCCCTGGGACAGATACCCGGCGACGAAGAGAACGTTTTCTCTGGTTTCCGGGCGCTGGCAGATCTCCAAAACTTTCAAGGCCACAATACATCCCAGCTCCGACCCGCCAAAGGTGGACATATGCGCCGAGCCGTTGTCCAAGAGCCATTGCCCTGCCTTTTCGCTGACAACTGCTGCGGTTATGGGATAAATCCCGCCGCTTAACCCTTTGGCGGTCACCAAAATATCGGGCTTGACTCCATACGTGTCAACGCCCCACAACTCTCCGGTGCGCATCAGTCCGGTTTGCACCTCGTCGGCAATATAGAGCGAGCCGTACTTCGAGCACATCTCACGGACCTGCTGCAAGTATCCCTCCCGGGGAATCGGAAACCCGTAGGTCGCCGGAATGGTCTCCATGATCACACATGCCGCGTCACATTGCGCGAGCGCCGCCTCCATGGCTTCCAGGTCGTTGAAAGGAACCTGCACAAACTCCTGTTCATCGCCGTTGCTCAAAAACGGCCGGGAAAAACGCTTATCGCCGGTAGCTACCGCCAACCCGGTATGGCCATGGTAACAACCCTGAATTGATATGACCTTTTTTCGGCTGGTGGCGTTGCGGGCGCATTTCAGGGCAGTGTCTACAGCTTCTCCCCCGCCGCTGCCAAATATCGAATAGCGCAGGCCTTCCGGTGTGGCCCGGGCAAGTTCTTCCGCCAGTTGCGCTCTGACAATGGAGGGAAAGTGATGGTTGCCAATATCATAATGCTCAAGCCCCTCTTTTAAGGCGGCAACAACTTCAGGGTTGCGGTGGCCTAGATTATAGGTGCCTCCATTTAAATGGGCGTCAATGAGTCTATGTCCGTCCATATCGTAAAGGTAATATCCTTCGCGCCGGTCAATGACCAAATTAATGCCCAGCTGCTGCCATGATTCAGTCCGGGCCGGATTCCACCACAGCATGGATTTGGAAAGGATCTCTTTTTTGTCCCGGTTGTCGCACAAATCAATAACCTCCTGTTCCTGGCAAGACTTCATTAACAGTTCTTGCACTGCTAAAACAAAAAGCCGCCGTGTTTCCACGGAGACTTCTTTGTCAAAAATCCCGGTGTCCGGTCCCCAAAGAGAGAATGTTCGCTCTTTCCTAAAGGAGACTGCCTTCCTCGGCGGCCAACTTTCCCCAAAGGTTCGTAAAATTGCGAAGTCCCCGCATTTCTACGGGGACTTCATTGTCCAGGTCCTAACACCTCATTGGCATATCAAGTTTTTTAAAATAATACTCCCCTGTTCAATAATTTCAACCTCTTTAGCTCATGTATACAGGTATACAGTTGTTTCGGAACCGGTTTTGTACTATCCGTTTTTGTCATCGCCCCCGTAAAAAGCAATAAAATCGGACTCCAATACTGCTCGCCACCCGTTCTAAAAATTCTTTTAAAAAAATAACTTGCATTAACTGAAAATCTTTTGATATGATTCTAGAAACGAAATTTAATCGCCAGTTGTTTTAGGGCAATGAAGTCCTCGTAAAAATACGGGGACTTTTCGTTTTAATTAAATAGATCCCTGTTTCAATTATGGGGATCAGCATACCGGGCAATGAAGTCCTCGTAAAAAAATACGAGGACTTTCGGTTTATATGACAAGGGAGTCTTCGTAGCTATACGGGGGCTTTCGCTTTTCATAAGGCATTGAAGGACGGGAAGGCGCCTGTCCTTGTTTATTTTGGGATATCAAGAGTGAACAATCGCTCTCCAAGTTCGTCTCGGCCAGTTTCCTGGAGCACAGTGTCGATAATTCAAAGCTTGATCAGGAAATATTTTTAAGCGAAGGAGTGGTCTTTAAAAGAAATGTTTATTGAAAAAAGGTATTTAAGGCTGGTTGCTAATGATTTTTACCAAAAGGAGGAGGATAAAAATGAATCCCAAGTTAGAAGTAGTCGAAAATCTAAATAGCCAATCCGATCTTAGATCGGAATGTCTGTCTCCCATTGAAGTATTGGGCCAATCCATCGCCAATATCGCGCCCAGTTGCGCACCGGCCCTGGGCATCCCATTGGTATTCACTACGGCCGGAAACGGAACCTGGCTGGCCTACCTATTCGCCACCATTGCTATAGCTCTGGTGGGCTATCACGTCAATTATTTTGCCAAAAGATCGGCTACTCCAGGAGCTCTTTACAGTTATGTCAGCGACGGTTTGGGGCCGGCGGCCGGATTTATATCGGGCAACGGGCTGGTGCTGGCCTATTTATTGACTGCCAGCGCCGTCCTGGCAGGCTTCGCCAACTACGCCAACGTGCTTCTGGACTATGCGGGGCTGCATGCGCCGCCCATCGTCCTGGCAGCCTTGGCTATTGTGGCGGCCTGGTATCTCACTTATAAAGACATTCAACTGTCCGCCAAGGTAATGCTGGCTGTTGAAGGCACCGTCCTCCTGCTCATAGCCGTGCTCTGCGGAATTGTCTTCTTTAAAAGCGGGATCAAAATCGACTACGCCCAGTTGACCCTGCAGGACATATCTACCGACAGTATCAGGATCGGACTGGTCCTGGCCTTCTTCAGCTTTGTCGGTTTTGAAAGCGCCACCACTCTGGGAGCCGAAGCCAAAAACCCGTTCAGGAGTATCCCGAGGGCGGTTATAGCCAGTGCTTTATTCGTCGGGACTTTGTTCGTAATCTTTTCTTATATTGAGATTATCGGTTTTACCGGCAGTGACATCAAATTGAACGAAGCCGCAGCGCCCTTAACCTATCTGGCCACCCAGAACGGAATGGGAATTATCGGCTTTTTCATTTCCATAGGTGTCGCCCTGGGCATGTGGTCCTGTGCGGTGGCCTGTATTACCGCCGGGGCCAGAATTCTACTAACTATGGGCCGGCATAAAATGATCCCCGCCTCATCCAGCAAAGTTCATGAAAGCAACGACACTCCTTATGTAGCGGTGACCATGCTGGCCGTGGCCGCTTTTTCAGTTCCAGCGGTTCTGCTTTTCTACGGGGCGGGAATAATGGACATCTTTGGCTGGGTCGGAACCATAGCCACGCTGGGCTTCCTCTTAAGCTACGTTATGATTGTGCTGGCCGGGCCGGTTTATCTTTACAAGCGGAACGAGTTAAAGCTGCATAACGTAATCATTGCCATTGTCTCGTTTGTTATCCTGTGCATCCCCATGGTGGGCAGCGTATATCCGCTACCCGCTTACCCTTATAACATGTTTCCCTTTATTTTCCTAGCCTGGCTGCTGCTGTCTGGTTTATGGTTCTCTTTTGTGGATGCGCGGCGGGCTAATATTGAAGCGCTGAAAAGAGCCCATGAGACCTATGTCGAATACCGTAAAGCTTATCTAGAGGCTTTAAAAAGAGGTGAGGTGGAAAAAGTCCCGAGTTTAGGCAAATAAGGGAGATCGAAGCGCAGTTTAAAATTGATTATTTACCCGGCGCTATTGAGAAGCCCGGTTAAAGGAGGGATGTCTTATACTGGCGACCTTTGAAAAGTTATCACCAGGCGTACAAGAAAAAATTCTCGATGCTGCGGCCAGTGTATTTGCAGAAGAAGGCTACCATCATGCCAGTGTTGCGAATATATGCAGGAAAGCGAACATTTCCAACGGAGCCCTTTACAAATATTTCAAAAACAAAGAAGCCTTGTTTTTTTCGGTATTGGACCGCAGCGTGAAGCTGGTGGAAATCGAGGTATATAAAAAGCATTTTGTGGATGTCAAATCCCTGTTTAATGCTATCTATCATTTTCTAAGAGGGCTGGTCGAACACGCGCAAAACCACCGTGATTACATTGCCATTTACTGCGATCTGGGCTCAAGTTCCATGAACCGGTTTGCCGCCATTACCTCCGAAAAGTACCGGCAGGCGACCAGCAAGTACACCATAAAAATGGTGGAAGCCAGCAAGAAGCGCGGAGAGATCGACGGCCAGATAGACAACAATGTGGCCGCCTACATGATTGACAGCTATATTACCCTGTTCGCCTATTCGCTGGTCTCCGAATACCAGAGCAAGCGTTTCAACTCTTTCTTTTCAGTCGACGGCAAAAGGCTGCGTGCAGACGAACAGATTGATTTAATCGTATCCTCTTTGCGGCAGGCTTTGCGAAAACCATGATTTTTTATTTATAAAGAGCAAACATTCGCTCTTTGCAATTACATTTCGAATGAATGGAGGGAAAAAAATGTTGGCCAATAGCGAGACCGATCTAAATACCGGCTATAAACCATTGAGCCCCGAAGCGGTTAAATCCTTGATCCGTGAAAAAGGCATAGAGATGATCCGGATCGAATTTTGCGACTTACACGGCATCAACCGGGCCAAACTGATTCCCGCTGATATGGTTGATGTGCTTTTCGAAAGCGGGATACCTTTTTGTGCGGCCATAATGGCCATGGGTTTTGACAACAGTGTGGCCGAGGTAAACGGGTTAAAGGAATACAACTATGATGATTTAATTGTAATTGCCGACCCTTCAACCTTTGTAGTGCTCCCCTATCTTGAGAAAACCGCGCTCATGCTGGGCGACATTTATTATCATCATAAACCCATGACCCAGTCCCCGCGCTGGTTTTTGAAGAAAATCATCAAAAGATATCAAGAATTGGGCTACAACCCGATCAGCGCCAGTGAACTGGAATTCTTCCTGTTCAATAAGACCGGGGACGGCAATTATACACCCTACACCAACCAGACCTGCAATTGTTATACGGCCAATACCAGAATGGACCCCATGGGTTTTTTGGGGAAACTGACCAGTGCTCTGAAGAATATGAACTTTACCATACTCTATATGAACCACGAATTTTATCCGGGCCAGTATGAATACAACTGGAGCCATTGTGAAGCCCTGCGCAATGCGGATGAAGCCGCAATGTTCAAGGGCATTACCAAAGAGATCGCTGATCAAAACGGCCTTTTCAGCACCTTTATGGCCAAGCCCAAAAACGACAATGGGGGAAGCGGCTGCCACTTCCATATTTCATTGAGCGATTTAGAAAGCGGCGAGAATATTTTTTATGACAACGGCCGGCACGGGCAAATGTCCCAGGTAATGAATCATTTTATCGGCGGCATTCTTAAACACGCGCGCGGCTTGACCGCCATTCTGTCTCCCACCGTAAACTGCTATAAGCGCTACCGTCCGGATTCCTTTGCCCCCTGTCATATCGGATGGGGGTTTGACAACCGGACCACTTTCATCAGAATCCCCGAGGAACGCGGCAAGGCCACCCGGGTGGAAGTACGGGCCGGCAGCGCGGCGGCCAATCCCTATTTGGCTTTAGGGGGTATTTTGGCCGCCGGCCTGGACGGCCTGCTCAACAGTATTGAACCCCCGCCGGTCATCACTACCGACCTCTATCATGATGCGAGTGTGCAGTCCAACATTGTTCCCCGCAGCCTGTTTCGGGCTCTGGCCGAACTGGAACAAGACCAGTGGCTTTGCGAATGCCTGGGTGACGACTTGGTCAGCACCTTCATAGCTTTGAAAAACCTGGAAGTTGAAAATTATACGTACATGGTCACTGACTGGGAATGGAAGAACTATTCCTATCACATTTGACAGGGGGAGGGTAACATGTGTGGTATTGCCGGAGTCATTAACCGAAAAGGCACGGATGTTTCAGGCACTCTTTTGGAGATGCTCAGTCTGATTCAGCATCGCGGCATGGATGCCAGTGGAATCGCGGTGTATGGAAATAACGAAGGGGTGGTTTTAAGAGCTGCCATTAATGACAAAGAAAAGTACCTGGTTTTAAAAAACATTATCGCTCAGTACGGGGCCATAGCCTCCGAACAAATAGTTAAAAACGGCAGCCAGGTGGTGTTCGCTAAAATCAACCTGACCATCGCTCAAAAGGATATACCGGTTTTGCACGCCGCCATAAATGCCAGCGAAGACTTGTATGTGCATTCCCTGGGCACGGGAATGACGGTTTATAAAGACCGGGGAAAAGTAGCCGACCTGATCGGTCATCATCATATTGACCATAAAACTGCCACCCATGGCATAGGCCATGTAAGAATGGCGACCGAAAGCGCCGAAGACGTAAATGCCGCCCACCCCTTTGTGTCTCCGTTTTATTCTGATCTGTCCATCGTTCATAACGGGCAGTTTACTAACTATTATAACCTGCGGCGCAGCCTGGAAAGTAAAAAAGCCCGTTTCCGGACTCGTAACGATTCAGAAGTGGCCAGCCACCTGATAGCCTGGGCCATGATGAAAAACGGCGGCGATTTAGAAGACGCCCTGAGTTACGCTCTGAGGGAGCTGGACGGCATTTTCTGCATCATTGCCGCCACTTCCAGGCAGATTGGATGCGTTAAAGACAAAATGGGGATCAAGCCTCTGCTGCTTTTCGAGCAGGACGGGATGACGGTATTCGGTTCGGAGCAGATCGAATTTACCAGGCTTTTTCCCGACGTATACGCAGAAGAACTTGAACCCGGGGAGGTCAGGGTATGGAATATATAGACGCACTAAACCTGAGGAGCGAAGAACTAAACCGAATGATTGCGGAAAAAATTGAACACTTTGGTGAAGTCGGCATTCTTAATCCTCACTCCATGCATAACATTGGCATTGGTCTGAGTCGCCCGGGAAAAATCCTGGTCCAGGGAAGCACCGGGTTTTACACCGGCGGCTTTCTGGAAGGCCCCACCATCATTGTGGAAGGAAATACCGGGTGGTATGCGGGTGACAATATGATGGCCGGCGAGCTGATTATCGCCAAAAATACCGGTTCCAACGTGGGTGCCTACTTTAATGGCGGCGTCATGGTCATCTACGGCGGAACGGGAAGCCGGGTCGGCTATGGTATGAAGGGCGGAACCATAATCGTATGCGGTTCAGCCGGCCGTACCGCCGGGCAGATGACCATGGGCGGGAAACTGATTCTGCTGGGAAAAGTAGGCAAACAGGTGGGCGAATCCATGTACAAGGGAGTCATTTATGTTCAGGACCATGAAGTAGAGGAAAAACTGGGCAGCAATGTTTATCTCGATGGCATTCAGGAAGCAGAAGCCGCAGAGCTTAGCGCCTTGTTTACCAGATACCATATAAAGGCCGACCCTCTAAACTTTAGGGCTATCCGCCCGGCCGTCTCGGGCCGGCACAAGTATTGGTTATTCCGTCCCGAAATAAAGCGGAATATCCCCACCGCAGAACACAATGCCGAAAAAAGAGGTGAACCGCTATGGATTTAGAGGTTAAAAGAAAAGAACCAAAAAATATTCAGCACGGGATCTGGAGCCCTGAAACATTGTCGGAAATTGATTATAAAGCCAGCTACGGCGAACATCGCATTCGAGGCTGCGGTGCCACCCGCTACATGCCTACTTTTGACGACTTGATGATTCTTCCGTCCCAGCTTTCGCGTTTATCGGTCGACACTTACCGGGAGCCCTGCGAAACCAGGACGGTTCTCGGCCGGCGTTTTGCATCAAAACCCCTGGTGCTTGAGACGCCGGTAATGATAGCCGGAATGTCCTACGGAGCTTTAAGCAAAGAAGCCAAGATTGCTCTGGCTAAAGCCAGCTCCCTGGTGGGCACCGTAATAAGCAACGGGGAAGGCGGACTTTTGCCCGAAGAACGGCAAAATTCTTACCGGCAGTCTATTCAAATGCTGCCCAGCCGGATTGCCTTCACCAGGCGAAATATTGAAGCGGCGGATATGCTGGAGATACTGGTGGGAATCGGTGCCAAGCCCGGTCTGTCGGGGCACCTGATGGGGAGCAAAATCACCGAGGAAATCGCCCATTTCAGGCAGCTCCCGATCGGCATTGATTTAGCCAGTCATCCACGTCATGGCGACGCCCTGGGAGCCGACGATATGGTGGTGATGATGGAACAACTAAGAGAACTGACCCGCTGGGAAATCCCCATTTTCTTCAAAATAGCCGCCGGCCGGGTACGGGATGATGTCAAGATAGCCGTCAAAATTGGCGCTGACGGAATTATCATCGACGGAGCCCAGGGCGGCACCGGGGCGGCGCCGGTCATGGCCACCAACCATCTGGGGATTCCTACTATGCCCGCCCTGGTGCAGGCGGTAAACACCCTGGAGGAAATGGGTATGAAGGATGAAGTAAGTCTGATCATCTCTGGCGGGATAAAGGACGGGGCGGATCTGGCCAAGGCTCTGGCCATCGGAGCCGACGCCGTGGCTATTGGCACCAGCGCTATGGTGGCCATGGGCTGCCGGGTATGCCTGCGCTGCCACACCGGGATTTGCGCATTCGGCATAGGAACCCAGGATCCGGAACTTAGAAAAAAGCTGGATATCGATGAAGCCGCCCAGCGAGTGGCAAATTATATCACGGCGGTAACCGCTGAAGCGATCTTACTGGCCAAAGCCGCGGGAAAAAGCCGGTTAAAAAGTTTGGAGAGAGAAGACTTGCGTTCGCTGACCCTGGAGGCCTGTTCTATGACGGGCATTCCCATGGCGGGCAGCGATTTCGTGTTTGGGAAACGCTTCGGATTCGAGAGTTGAATAAAGTTACCCCTCCATCTTAGCAGGCCAGGTTTTAAGGAGCATGTTTTGATTCGGGGAGTTAGGAGGATTTTTATGTCAAGGATCAAGGAACATCCCATCTTAAAATCATTTGCCAAAGGAAGACTCGTGCAATTCGACTTTGACGGCCAAACCCTGGAAGGCTTTGAGGATGAACCCATTGCCATCGCTTTAAAGGCGCATGGCGTAATGATTCACCGGTATACCTCCCGGCACGCGGAGCCCCGGGGAGTATTCTGCGCTATTGGGCGGTGCACGGACTGTGTAATGATTGTTGATGGAAGACCCAATGTTAGGACCTGCATCACCCCTCTTAGAGAGGGCATGAAAGTTGAAACCCAGTATGGCATTGCAAGAAAAAGCGGGGGGACGGCAAATGAAAAGATATGAAGTGATAATAATTGGCGCAGGCCCGGCCGGATTGTCGGCCGCCATTGAAGCCGCCGGCAACGGCCTGCAAGTGGTGGTCTTCGATGAAAATGCCCGGCCGGGAGGCCAGCTGTTTAAACAGATTCACAAGTTTTTCGGATCCCGGGAGCACAAAGCTAAAATCAGAGGTTTTCGCATAGGCGAAGTGCTTCTGAAGGAAGCGGAGGAACTGGGTGTTGAAGTAGTGCTGAATGCCACGGTCATAGGCATTTTTGACAATAAGACGATCTCGGTGATGATAGACGACCGGATTGAGCATATAAAGGCCAACAACATTGTAATAGCCACCGGGGCCTCGGAAAATATGGCGCCTTTCCCGGGCTGGACACTGCCCGGAGTTATCGGCGCCGGCGCCGCCCAGACCATGATGAATATACACGGCTTGCAGCCCGGGCAAAAAATATTGATGGTCGGTTCCGGCAATGTGGGATTGGTGGTAAGCTACCAGTTGATACAGGCTGGCTGCCAGGTGGCGGCGGTAATAGATGCTGCTCCCAGCGTAGGAGGATATGGAGTGCATGCATCCAAAATTGCCCGCCTGGGGGTTCCCTTTTACATGTCCCACACGATCAAAGAAGCAATCGGTTCAACCCAAGTTCAAGGCGCTACCATAGTTGAGGTGGACAGCGCCTGGGAACCGGTTCCCGGCAGCGAAAAGCAGCTGGAGGTCGACACCATTTGTATGGCCGTCGGCTTATCCCCTATGTCGCAGTTGGCCAGAATGGCGGGCTGCGAGATGGAGGACAACGCCGCCCGGGGTGGAATGGTCCCGGTATGCAATAAATATGGGGAAACATCCCTACCCGGCATATACGTAGCCGGAGACGTGGCCGGAATTGAAGAAGCCAGTTCGGCTATGATCCAGGGCAGGATCGCCGCCCTTTCCATCTCCTATCAACAAGGCTACCTGGGGGAAAAAGAATTCCAGGATCAATTTGTTAAATATAAAAAATCTCTGGGGCAGCTTCGGGAAGGCATGTTCAGCCACGAAAACAAGAGCCGGCCGGAACTGGCCGCCACCGATGAGGGCTGTGCGCTTTCTCAAAACCTCCTGGCCCGGGGTTATATAACGCATAGTGAAATAGCCTGTTATCCTGGCACTCCATCCCCGGAAAGAAGGAGCCTGGGCGTCGTTCCGGTTATTGAATGCACCCAGAATATTCCCTGTGATCCCTGCCAGGATGCCTGCCCTAAAGGCTGCATTCTGGTGGGCAATGTTATTACCAGTCTTCCGGTCCTGGACGATTCCGCAAGCTGCACCGCTTGTGGAATGTGTGTGGCGGTCTGCCCGGGGCAGGCCATATTTCTGGTGGATGAGACCTATCAACCAGGCTATGCTTCTCTGGCCCTGCCCTATGAATTTCTCCCCCTGCCGCCTAAAGGCGCCAAAGGTCAGGCCCTGGAACGCTCGGGAGAGATCCTGGGGGAAGCCGAAGTCATTGGCGTCAGGTCGGCCAAAGTTATGGACGAGACGGCCGTGCTTACCATAAAGATTCCATCCGAATGGTCTATGAAAGCCCGCTTTTTTAAGCCATACGAGGAGGTTCGTTATGAATAGTATTACTGATAGGACCCGGACCGTAAAAGAATTGGTCAGCCGCCCCGATGATTCTGTCATCATTTGCCGCTGTGAGGAAATAACCCGGGGCGAAATCAGGCAGGCCGTCCACGATGGCATGCTGACTATGAATGAAGTTAAACGCTACCTGAGGACGGGCATGGGACTTTGCCAGGGCCAGACTTGCAGTCGTCTGGTGCGCAGTATAATCGCGGCGGAACTGGGGGTAAGCTCCGGCCATGTCGAGTATCCCATATCGCGGGCTCCGGCGCGGCCTATAACCATGCAAACCTATGCCAGCGATATAACCAAAAAATAAGGGGGATGAGGATATATGAACAATCCTGATGTAATCATCGCCGGCGGCGGGGTGATAGGCGGCGCCATTGCTTATTATCTTTCCCGGCAAAAAATTAAGGTCCTGGTATTGGAGGAAAAGGAAATCGGCATCGGAGGCTCCTCCCGCAATGGCGGGGGAGTCCGCCAGTCGGCCCGCGATCCCCGTGAAATGCCGCTGGCTTTGCATGCCATAAGAAACCTGTGGCCCGGGCTCTCCGAAGAGCTGGGAGTCGACGTGGAATATCACAAGCAGGGAAACCTGCGTTTTGGCAAGACCGAAGAACACGCCAGGAAACTGGAAAGCATCGTTAATCAGGGTCTTTCCCTGGGCCTTGATCTGCGACTGGTATCCCATGATGAAGCCCTAGAAATATGTCCCTACGTATCGGAAGAAGTCACGGTAGCCAGCTACTGTCCGACCGACGGGCATGCCAATCCCATGAAAGCCACTCTGGCTTTCTATAAAAAAGCCCGGGAGCTGGGGGCCAGTTTCATTACCGGGGAAAAAATCCAATCCATTCAATTGAGCAAGGGCAGGGTAAGCGGGGTTAAAACCTTTGCGCATACCTATGCGGCGCCGGTGGTCATTTTAGCCGCCGGTTATGAATCCAGGGCTATCGCTAATACAGTGGGAATCGATATTCCCATGCAGAAGGTGCTGCTGGAAGCATTAATAACCGAAGCCCAGCCCCAGATGTTTCCGCAGATGATCGGCACCGCGGCTGCCGATTTCTATGGCCACCAGACCGACCACGGCTCTTTTGTTTTCGGAGGCAGCACCGGACTGGAGAATTTCATCTCAGAGGAGCCCAACCCTATAACCCATAGTATTACCGCTCCTTATATTTGCCGGGCTATTCTAAGTTATTTCCCCTGCTTGAGTCAGGTCAACATCATCAGAACCTGGTCGGGCTTTTGTGATGAGACCGCCGATCACGTGCCGGTCTTGAGCACGGTGGATGAAGTGCCCGGGCTAATACTGGCCTGCGGCTTTAGCGGACACGGTTTTGGCATATCGCCTGCGGTTGGGCAGTTAATATCCGAACTGGTAGTGCAAGGCCAGCCCTCCATTTCCCTGGCCGCATTCCGTTACGACCGTTTCAAAGCCAAAGGATAATGTCACCAGACTCAGTTAGGACTGGAGATGCACCTTGAAAGCAGGAATAAAACAGCCCCGCTAGCAGCAAAAATTTGACTCCGAGGTTCGTCTTCTCCCTATATATTTTAAGGAGGTGTAGTTTAATGGAACTGCAGAGAACCAATTATTCTTCGGGAGCTCCGCTGGAAGAAAAGATCGGCTATAGCCGCGTGGTAAAAGTCGGGCCTTTTGTTTATATCGGCGGCACAACTTCGGTCCAACCGGACGGTAGCGTTTATGGCGAAGGAGACGGCTATGCTCAAACCCAGTATATCCTGGGAAGGATGATAAAATTCCTGGAAGAGGCGGGAGCCAAAAAAGAAGAAGTTATAAGAGTAAAAATGTATGCCACCGACATGACCAGATCCTCGGAATATCTTCAGGCTTATGCCGAGTTCTTTAAAAAAACCAAGCCCCTGGCCACACTGGTGGGCATAGCGGCATTAAACCGTCCCACCCAGTTAATAGAGATCGAAATCGATGCAATCATTGGCTCAGCATAGAATACTGCTTCATTTTTAAAACATTTTTTCACTGCACATTCTATAAAAGCATTGTATCGCCCATAATTATGAAAAAAATGGTTACTGCTGCGGTCTAGTGCACGTAACCATTTTCAATATTTTGATATTTTTCATTTTAAAAGCTAAAGGGGGTCGTGGCTGAAAACTAAAGTTTCAACACGGCCCCCCAGTTTTTTAGCTGATTTTTATCTGGTTTTCGTCCACCGTTTTCATAATGTCGTCAAAGGTAAACCAGCTGTTGGCTTCCCGGAATATATAGCCCGGATCAGTGGCGTGCTGCGCGGCTATAGCCTTCCAATCTTTATTAGTGGCAAATTCGCGGTCGATGGTTAACTCAACTCCTGAGCTAAACTTGCCGGGGTTATCCTTATCGGCAACTTCAGCGGCGAAATTCACTTCTTCTATTTTGGGGTTGGTAAATAAAATACTGCTTCCCAGAATGGCTGTGCCGCCGGCTACTTTAAGATACTCAGTCCCGTTGGTGGGAGGAGTGCTGGGGGTATAGTGAATAGTTATTTTCTTCTGGCCGGCTTTTTCTTTAATATCCTCAACTTCAACGCTAGTTATATCCTTGGGGAAATTGGTATCAATGGTGGCCGGTTTTCCTGCAGCGTCCAATGTGAGTGCCAGTTTGACATTATCGGCATTAACTGCGGCGGTTGTCCAATCAATAGCCGGCTTCTTAGGCTGTTCTTGAGCCGCTGGGCTCTGGTTGGCTGGTTGTGTTGAGTTGCTGCACCCCAACATGCTAAGACTGCCTATTAGCAGAACCGTCCCAAGCAAAACCCAAATCTTCTTCCCGAATATCCTTTTTTCTTCCGTCCCGCACTTTCCTTCCATTAAAAAACCTCCTATTCCAATAATTGTTTCAATATGACCCAGCAGCTCAATTGCCAAAGCAGATATTAATGTAATGAACTTCTCTAGATCTGACAAAAATTTAAACCGACCAGGTCTAGAGACATTGCCTCACATCCCTCCCCCGATAGAAGTCCCGCCATTATTAAGAATGAATGCCCAAATAGTAGCTTTTTTCATCTTAGCAATCCGCACTGACAGCCCACTGACAAAATACTTACATTTGTTCAAAAAGCAAAAGCCCTGATTTTTTTAAAACCAGGGCGCATAGCGGTTTTTTTCTGTGGCGGAGGGAATAGGTAGGATATATAACGGTTGCTGATCATACGGAAAACAAATCTCGATTCGTTGGGACTGGGACCGGGAGCGCCTCCCGGTCCCAGTCCCAATTGCTTTTACCGCAGCAAGAGCTTATACAGCACCTGGGCCATCTCCGCCCGGGTAGTGGTCTCTTCCGGGGAAAGTTTTCCACCGCTGCCGCCTACAATTCCGCTTTCCACCAGACGCATCATGGCCTCCATTGCCCAGGGGGCGATATTGCCGGCATCGCTGAAGCTTGCCAGCGGTTTGCCATAATTACCCTCAGGCAACTGATCCATGGCTTTCAAGGTGTTGTAGAGCAGGGTAAACATCTCCTGACGGGTAATTTCCCTGCCGGGGGCGAAGCGGTTGCCGCCCACGCCGGCGGATATGCCTGAGCGCTTGGCCGCCGCCAGGTAGTTCGTGTACCAGGTGTTCCCGGCGTCGGAAAAGTTGTCCTGCGGGTTGGCATCCGGGGCGATGCCGTAGGTGCGCATCAGCATGACGATGAATTCGCCTCTTGTGAGCCTGGCTTCGGGGCTGTAATTGCCGCTGCCGGTCCCGGTGATAATGCCCCGGGCTGCGATGAAGGACACCGCCTGGTTGTACCATGCGTTTTCCTCCACGTCCCTGAAGCTCACAGGGTTGTAGCCAACGGCATACAGGCTGAAATGGGCGGTGGTGAAAGTTACCGTTCCGGTTGTTGCGTCATAGCGGCCGTTGGGTACGCAAACCAGATTGCCGCTGCCGTCCAGGTACCAGATAATGAGGCATTCCGGGTTTTGAAGTTCCGCCGCCGTGGGCGTATAGGGTATGGCCACGGTGATCGGGGCGGCCGGGTTGTTCCAGTCGGTCTGCACCCCGTCCAAGGTCAGGGTTAGCTGGATCAGAGGCCGGTCGCCGATGGCGGATTTTTCGCTGTCGGAGAGCTTGGACCTGTCGCCCTGACCGATGGCGATGCCGGCTTTTTTGTCTTCCGTCCCGGTCAGGCCCGCCAGCATGTTATCCGGTATGGAGATGCTGCCGGAAGGGGTATCAAAGGTCAGGGAATCTGCCGCCTGCGCTTCCGACAGGAAATTGGCAGGCATTTCAAGGTTATAACAATTCACGCCTGGCACGGAAGGCATGAGAATGACTGTATTGGCTCCGAACGCGAGGAATTCGGCGGCCTGTGCGCCAGTCAGGCTCACCGTGCCGGTATTTGTCCCCGATGGGAAGGTTATGGGCAGGGTCGCCACCTGTACCTTATTCTTCATAACGATGGCATAGTAGTTCTGCGTACCGGATGAGGAATCTCCTCCACCGCCGCCTCCTCCGTCCCCGCCTCCGCCCGACAGGGTGGTAAACGCCTCGTCTCCGCCGTAGGCCGTGCCCTCGCTGTTGATGGCGTAAGCGCGCACATGATAAAGCGTATTGGCCGGAAGGCCGCTAATCGCCGTCGTGAAGTCGCCCGTACCGCTGCCTACCGCAACCCTGGTGACACTTATGTGTCCAATGGCCGGACCGGCGTCGTTACCGTAGACAAAGCCGCGTTCGGTGACTGTCGCGCCGCCGTCGCCCGTGACATTGCCGGAGAGGGTCACGCTTGAAGATGTGATGCCCGATACCGGGCCGGTCGTCACCGTGGGCGGGGTGGCCGGGGGTGGGTCCGTCAGGGTGGTGAACGCCACGTCATCGCCGTAGGCCGTACCCTGGTTATTGACGGCGTAGGCACGCACATGATAAAGCGTACCGGGGGAAAGGCTTGTAATAGCCGTTGTAAAGCTGCCGGTACCCATTCCCATCGGCAGTTGGACCACGTCCGCGTCGCCAACGGCGGGATTGGCACCGTTACCGTAGACAAAGCCCCGCTCCGTTACTTCCGCGCCGCCGTCATCCGTGACCTCGCCGGAGAGCGTCGCATCCGACACGGTGATATTTATGACCGCGCCTGTCACGACGGTGGGCGGGGTGGGAACCAATATCACCGGCCCGGAGTTTTGAACCGTCACATCGACCGACAGGCCTGCCTCCCAAGTCGTTCCTCCGTCTCGGCTCAGCCGTACGTTATATACTTTATCCGTTGTTGGGCTGGCGTTGGCGGGGAAGGTGAGCGTGACGGCCTGCCCCGTGACGCTGCCCGTCGTCGTGCCGGTGATGGCTGTGGGCGTCGCGCCGTCAAACGCGGTCACGGTGATGCCGTCGGTCAGGTTATTGCCCGTGATGGTTATAACGCTGTCACCGCCTGCGGAAGGCAGGGTTGCCGGGTCTGCCGCGATATCCGCTATAAGGATATCGTCCAGGGCGAAGTGCGCGGTCAGGTCGTAGTCGGTGCCGGCGTCCAGAGCATAGGTTGCGAGGCTCGACTCTACGGCGTCGCCGTCGGCATCGTCCGTCCAGTTGAGGAAGTTAAAGCCGGCGCCGGGCGTGGCGAAGGCCTGCTTGGCGCCCGTTCCTATATAGAAAAGTCCTACCGTTCCGGATCCCTGAGCCTCAAGCTCGATGGCGGCGCCGTTCATTTGGGCCGTGAGCAGCGTGAGCGGGTTATTCTGCGCATCGAGATAGTTCAGTGCAACAGCGGTGACGTCGAGCTCTTCCAGCAGGTTGCCGCTGCAATCGAGCGTCGCAAGAGCCGCGCAGGTCGAAACGTCGAGCGCTTCCAGCAGGTTGCCGTTGCAGAGGAGGCTATCAAGCGCCGTTAAGCCCGAGACATTGAGCGAAGCGAGCTGATTCTCATCGCAGGCTAAATAGTGCAGCACCGTTAAGCTTGAGACGTCGAGTACGGTAAGATCGTTTTCGGAACAGCTGAGGGTATCAAGTTCCGTTAAGCCTGAGACGTCGAGCGCGGCGAGACCGTTGCCGGAGCAGTTGAGGACCTCCAGTGCCGTTAAGTCCGAGACGTCGAGCGCCGTGAGCTGGTTGTCGTCGCAATAGAGTTCCTCAAGCGCCGTTAACCCCGAGACGTCGAGCGCAGTAAGCGCGTTTTCGTCGCAGCGAACTTGCCCAAGCGCCGTGCAGTCCGAGAGGTCGAGCGCCGTGAGCTGGTTGTGGGAACAAGCGAGAACCGCAAGCGTCGTACAACCCGAGACGTCGAGCGCAGTGAGCTGGTTGCCGCTACACCCGAGGGCGGCCAGCGCCGTTAAGCCTGAGACGTCGAGCGCAGTGAGCTGGTTGTCCTCGCAATTGAGTTCCTCAAGTGCCGTTAAGTCCGAGACGTCGAGCGCGGTAAGCTGGTTGTTGTAGCAGCCGAATTGCTGAAGCGCCGTGCAGCCCGCGACAGTGAGCGCGGTGAGCGCATTATCCGTGCAGTCGAGATACTCAAGCGCTGCGCAGCCCGAAAGGTCAAGACTGCCTGCGAGATCTTCGTTACCCCAGTCGATCCTGGTGACGCGCTGTTCCCCTCCCACATCGGCCCAGGTCACGTCGGTCCAGGTGGCGGGGTCGTCCGGGTCGTAGGCGGGGTTCAGCGCCTGGCCGTTCGTCTGGCCTGCCACGGCGGAGGGCAGATTGAGGAAGGCCTGCAGCCTGTCGAAGTCGTTT